>Ga0214472_10000120_pt1 | contig 105190 bp, 98 predicted proteins | sample RVTome_6_FD_207662 | JGI IMG/M metagenome (GOLD analysis project Ga0214472, IMG submission 207662) | Soil microbial communities from uranium-contaminated site in the Upper Colorado River Basin, Wyoming, United States - RVT140D175 | ecosystem: Environmental > Terrestrial > Soil > Contaminated >... | reverse complement strand
CGCCAAGCTTCGCTTGGCGCACTAACGTATAGCGTTTTATCCCTCAAAGCTTGGAGGTAATCAAGTTCCAGATAAATCGCCGAGATGGCGGCAGGGGGATAAAACGTGTTGGACTAAACCGCGAAGCCGCACGGACGTTGCGGCTATGCGTTTTGTAAAGTGGCGCAGCGGTGCCGAGTGTGGTGCTGGGTTAGCGATAGATCGAGAAGTGGGAGGCGGCTGAGATCGATACCGGTAGATTTTCTGTGATGGCGACGCTGCGATGGGGATTTGGAGCCAGTTCTTCGCATAGCCAGACACACCCGCGCAAAGTGGGCAGGTTGGGAGTGAAACGAGTTTTCGAGCAGTTGGGTTTTTCTCATGAGGAATCCCAGGGAGCTGAGCATGATATCCGGGGCAGTTCCCCCACCACGATCATGGTTCCCTGCTGGCAACGAGGGCAGCGGCTAAGATCGATGCCAGCGATTCTTAGCAGCAAGTCTTTGGCTGACTCCTTGGGGATTTGGGGCAAAGCGGGAGTAAGTCCCAACAGCTTTCGGCATTGAGGGAGAGCGCGCTTTTTGGCTCGGTTGGCGAGAAAGCCGAAGTGACGGATGCGCATGAAGCCATCGGGGAGCACGTGAAGCAGGAAGCGGCGGACGAAGTCGTGGGCGTCAAGAGGCAAAGCCTTTTTTCGACATCGGGGGTCAGCTCACACTGACCCCGCAGCTCTTTTAATTTTCAATTCTCTTCATCCTTAGCGATGTGAGCAGCGAGATGACGCTGATGGCCAGGGCGAAAAGATAGGTCACGTTCATCGACGCAACGAACGCCTGCGCGTCGCCGGGATCGGGCGTTGTCCCTGGAATGCCGGAGTAGTAGCGAAAGGCCAGGGTCAGAAAAATGCCGCTGAGCGAGATGCCGAGCATGTGTCCCAGGCCGAAGATCCCGTTAATGATGCCGATGGCGGTGCCCCAGTTTTCCTTGGGCAGCGAGCCAATCATCACCGCCTGGGACGGCGTATTGAACATGGCCGAGCCGATGCCGGTCAGCGCCAGCAGGACCGTCGGCAAGATCCAGTGGGAGTCGGGTTTCAGGTAGGCGCCGATCAAAAGGCTCGCCATGAGAGTGAGCACGCCCAGGATTAACAGAAAACGCGCGTCGATGCGGTCGGTCAGAACGCCGCTCACCGGCGAGAGTACCATGCTGAGCACCGACGGCACGAGAAAGATCACACCCATGAACGCCGGCGTAATCTTGAGCACTTCCTGTAGGTAGAAAGGCGTGATGAACATCGTGAGCCCCTGGGTGATGCAGCCCATGAGCAGGCCCACCGAACCGTAGGCGAAAACCGGCACGGAGAAAAGCGGGAGATTGATCATCGGGCTCGGGGTCTTTTTCTCGTGCGCGATAAATGCCCAGACCATCCCGGCAAACGCCAGCGCGAGCAGCGCCCGGTTGGCGCCGCCAACGACTTCGGCGATCTTTTGATCGAGCAGCATGGTGACGAGGATGGTCAAGCCGAGGAAGAGCAAGGCGCCTCGGTAGTCGATCGCCTGCTGGCGCGCCGGCGACGGCGCGGCCGCCCGTCCGGTCGCATAGCAGAGCCCCGCGCCGATGAGGCTCGGCAAAAACAACAGGAAAAAGATGCCGCGCCAGTGAATCAGATCGATGATTAGACCGCCGATGGGCGGGCCAACGAAAAATCCGAACTGATGCGACATGGCCATCAGCCCCTGGGCCTTGCCCTCGGAGCCGGCGGGCATGGCCCGAAACGCCAGGGTGCGGCCGGATGATTGAATCATCGCGCCGCCCACGCCCTGCAAGAAGCGAAACAGAATCATCTGCAAGACATCCTGCGACAGTCCGCAGAGGAGCGACCCGACCGCCATGATGGCCATGCCGAAGCCGTAGGTCTTGTGATGGCCGTAAATATCCCCCACCCGGCCGCACACCACGCCCAAGCCGATGCCCGCCATCTGATAAACGATCAGCGCCCAGGAAATCCCGAGCATATCCGTTTCCAGTGCCGTCGCCAGCGTCGGTACGGAAATCATGAACACCCGGGTCGAAATGCCGGCAATGGTCACGCCGATGACGGAATTGATCAGGGTGAGCCGGCGCAGCCGATCGCTCGGTAGCCGCGGATCCTGCAAGTTCAAAGATGTGAGCCTTTCATCGTGGTGCGTCGAACGGCGGAATTTCAAGCTTTCAGCACAAGCGTCGCCACTGCATCAGCCGTAAAACTCGCTAACGCACGGAAACGCCGCAAGTTGCAGAAATGTACCCGCCGGTCGAGATCGCTCGATCCTATCGGGTCTCGGCCTATTTTTGTAGGACGGCGGGGAGAAAACCGCTCTTCGACCTAGTTTTTTTCGACGGACTCGGCGCCTCACGGCGCGACGAGTGCACTGATGATTAACAGCGCGCCAACTAATTCGAGTTCGAAGCCGATGTCGGCGATCATTTGGTGCGCGTCGGAGGTTTCCTGTTCGGCAGGGTTAGGGCACATTAATGAAAACCGAATTCGCAGCATAAATTCTTACCCGCCAAAGCGCAGCGGCGGAGAGTTTGGATGTGCGGTTTTAGCGCCACCGCCCGATGTCACCCGACGGCCGCTGGGCGGCGAGTCAATGCTTGGTCGAATTTACCGATTCTTCGGTAAATTCTTCATGATCTCATCCATGTTGATATTCGGCATACCGGGCATCGATATGTCACCGGACTTCTGTCCGGGTTTGCAAGCCCCCAACCATTTGGCTTCCATTCTCGATGAAGTCTCCCGCATGCCCTCCATCGGTGGCTCAAACGTGCTCTTTGATTCTACCTTGTAAGCCGAGTCGAACCGGCCGGAAAAGATTGATCGGGTCTTTGCCGTGCTGCCGTCCACCTTGCACACCGAATCGTGGATGATCTTATCACCTTCCTTGTGGAATTCGCTTTTGCTGCATGACGATTGCGGCGTTCCCCGCGTGTCATTTTTCATGAGGTCGTCGCTCTTCTCGTCGACACACTGCTGCATCATATGTGAACCGCCGGCCTGCGCGCTTGAGATCTTGATCTCCCACAGCCCGGACTTGCGCTTGGGTGGATCGAAGGATGCCCCGGACGCAGCGGTGCTGAACGTGAACAATGTGGCCAGCAAGAAAAAATATAGCATGGCGATCTCCTTGGACTGTTTTGGTAAAGATTTTTTTCGCCTAGTCTGGGTTGCCGTCAAATCGCCGCCGGCTGGTCGAGCTCGAAGCCGAGGTCGGCGATCATTTGATGGGCGTCGGAGGCATCCTGGCCGGGCGTGGTTAAATAGCCATTGACGAAAATCGAGTTGGCCGGATAGAGGCTCAGCGGCTGGAGCGAGCGCAGATTGACTTCCCTGCCGCCGGCGACGCGGATCTCTTTGCTCGGATTGACGAAACGGAAGAGGCAAAGCGTCTTCAAGCACTTTTGCGGCGTCAATTCTCTTTTTTGTTCGAAGGGGGTTTTCGGAATCGAATGAAGAAAGTTGACCGGGATCGAGTCGATGTCCATAGCGCGAAGCGTGAGCGCAAGATCGATAATGTCTTCGTCGCTCTGCCCCATGCCGATAATGCCGCCGGAACAAGTCGACATGCCCGCCGCCTTGACGCTCTCGATGGTGGCGACGCGGTCGTCAAAGGTGTGCGTGGTGACGACTTCCGGATGGTGCTGGCGGCTCGTGTTGAGATTGTGATTGATGCGCCCGACGCCCACCTCTTTGAGCCTGCGCACCTTCTCTTCGTTCATCAAGCCGAGCGAGCAGCAGATGTTGATTCCCACCGTTTCCCGAATCATGCGCACGGCGTCAGCGATTTCCTCGATTTCTTTGTTCGTCGGTCCGCGGCCGCTGTTGACGATGCAGTATCTGACTGCGCCGGCTTCCTTGGCGGCTTTGGCGCCTTCGATGAGTTTTTCCTTGGAGAGAAACGGATAGCGGTCGATGGGCGCGTCGGAAACTGAAGACTGCGAACAATAATGGCAGTCTTCGGGACATAAGCCGCTCTTGGCGTTTTCCAGCACGTGGATCTGCACGCGCTTGCCGTGATAATGGTGGCGGACTCTGAAGGCCGCGCTCAAGAGATCCGGCAGAGATTCATCCGGCGCGGTCAGCACCGCTATCATCTCGTCACGCTCGGGAATGACACCTTGCAGCGCCTTATCCGCCAACGGCTGAAAATCCATTCTCACCTCCGAAAGTAGCAAGTTTCTAGCATGCGCTATTGGGTCTTGCAAATGTCGCGGATGCCAGGCGTGCAAACAATTATCCCGGATTCCGCAGTTGAACTTACAAACTACGCTGAGCGGGATGTGAGACTGGAGTAGCGAAGGCATCGAACTCCGCAGTATCAAAGTCGTTTTACCTGCTTGGCAATCTGTGTCAGCGGGTTACGGACGCGACTTAAGGCACCGGTGATCCAAAACTCTTAGAGGCAAAGGCCCATTGCCTTCGCTACGGAAGGCTCGCACCTCGCTCAGCGCCTTAACTTTCAAATGCGCACCCCGGGATTATGTCGTTGGATCGACGATTATCGAAAACCCGTGAAGCTTACTCGGTCAGAGACGACGGTCACCGCTTGCGGTGGATTTTTTGTAAGCAGCTTCTGAATTTTGCTTCTCCAGCGCAATCGCTTTTACCTTCTTCAGATCCACTTTCCCCGACCCGAGCAGGGGGATCGATTCGACCGGGTAGAGATTGTCCCGCTTGGGAATCCACAGTTTCGGCAGCGCGGAGCGATTCATCTTGTCCCAGAGCTCATCGGCGGCGACGCTATTTTGATTGTAGAACGCGACCAGCCGTTCGCCCTTTTGCTCGTCGGGAACCGCGATGACCACCGAGGAGGCGCTGCCGAGGATCTCGTTGATCGCCTCTTCGATCTTCACATGGGGCACCATTTCACCGCCGATCTTGCTGAAACGCGAGAGGCGGTCGGTGATCTTGATAAAACCGTCTTCGTCCACGGCGGCGATGTCCCCCGTTACATACCAGCCGTTGCGCATGGCCTGGGCGGTGAGCTCCGGTTGGCCGAGGTAACCGAGCATGACGTTCGGCCCTTTCACCAGCAGCAACCCTTCTTGTCCGGGCGGCAGGCTCTGCTCGGTATCGGGATCGACAATTTTGACCTCGACGCCGGGAATCGGGTGGCCAACGGTTCCGGGTTTGTTGCCGATCTGTTTTTCAGCGCCGAGGCTGACATCCGGAATGTTCGCGGACACCACCGGCGCTAACTCGGTGCAGCCGTAGCCCTCCAAAAGCTCCAAGCCGAATTTATCCTTGAACTCTTTGGCGATCTGCTCGCGCAGTTTCTCCGCGCCGGCAAGCGCGAAGCGTAGCGTGGCGAACTCCTCGGTGCGGCAACGACGCAGGTAACCGGCAAAAAACGTCGGCGCGCTGATGAGCAGCGTCGCTTTGTGCTTTTGTACGGTTTCGCCGATGGTTCTGGCGTCCGTTGGATTGGGATGATAGACGACGCCGAACCCGGCTACGAGCGGGAGCCAGAGAGTGCCGGTGAAGCCGAAGGAGTGAAAGAACGGCAGCACTCCCATCATGCGGTCGCTCGTGTTGAAGTGAATCACCTGGCAGACCGCGTCAATGTTGGAAAGGATATTGAAATGGGAGAGCATCACGCCTTTGGGCATTCCGGTGCTGCCGCTGGAAAAAATCACCGTCGCCAGATCGTTCGCCTTTCGCTTGCAGTGGTACCGGCGCTCCAGCCAGGCGGCGGGCAAAAACAACGAACTTAAGAATGTTTCGATTTTTTGCAGCGGCGTGAATTGCTTGCGCAGCTCTTCAAGAAAAACCATTCCTTCGAGCTTGTCGAGGTTCGCCTTGGATAAAAACAGCCGCGAAGTCAGGATTGTTTTGATTCCGCACTGGCGCAGGGCGGCCGTGAGGTTTTCCTGGCCGGCGGTAAAATTCAAATTCACCGGGACTTTCCCCGCCAGAGAGACGGCAATGTTGGCGAGCGCTCCGCCGACGGAGGCGGGCAGCAGCACGCCGACCATGGCATCCTCTCCGCAATGCCTTCGTATCCAGATTTCAAGGAGGCGGCTGCCGATCAAGGTTTTTCCCCATGTGAGTTCCGTACCGGTGGTGTCGGCCATGCAGAACGAAGACCAGCGCTGCTTGGCGACTCGGATGAACCGAGAATGAAGGAGATCGCTTGCGCCGCTGCGCAGGCGCACCGCGTCGCTTTCGAGTTCCAGGACGGCTTGGCGTACTTCCTGAACGGTGGCGCTCGACGGTAGCGGGGCGCCAAATGAGACCGTGACCGGGTAAGGTACGAGATTGGGCCGCTTCCAAAAAAAACGGCCGCCGCGGTAGCTGAAGATGCTACCCCACAGTTGATCGAGGTGCACCGGAATGATCGGCGCGCCGGTGCCGTCGACGATCTTCTCAAATCCCCGCTTGAAGGGAAGAATGCGGCCGAGCCGGCTGATGGCGCCTTCGGCGAAGATGCACACGACATGGCCTGCCGCCAATTCTTGGCGGGCACGCCGCAGAGACCCGACGATGTCGCGCCGGTTCGTTGCCGAGACCGGTATTGCGTTCATCAAGCGGAAAAACCAACTGAGCCAGCGTATGTCATAGTAGTCTCGGTGCAGCAAGTAGCGGATGACGCGATCCGTGGACGCGCCGATCAGCAGCGCGTCGACGAAGGAGACATGATTGGAGACCAGCAGCGCCGGGCCATTGACTGGAACGTTTTCTGCGCCGACGCTCTTGATCCGATAAAAACTGTGGGTTAGCAGCCAGAGGATGAAGCGGATAAAAAAGTCGGGCAAGAGATAAATGGTGTACCCTGTTGCTGCAATGGTGAAAAAGCCGACGACCAGGATCATTCGATCCGCGCCCATGCCGAGGGGACGATCCATTATCCAGAGCGCCGCCGAGGCGAGCAAGACTCCTAGGGTGTTGAAAACGTTGTTGGTCGCGATCAGGCGGCCTTTGTCCTGACGGCCGCTGCGTTGTTGCAGCAGCGCGTTTAGCGGAACGGCGAAGAGGCCGCCGAACAAACCTAGAAGCACCAAGGATGCGGCGGCAAAAACAAACGAATCCTGCGCCAGAAAAAGGACCACGGCGAGGGCGCCCATCCCCATGGATCCCAAGGGCACCAGTCCCGGTTCGATCCGGTCGCCCGATAAACGGCCGGCGGCCAGACTGCCGGCGCCGATGCCGAGAGCGGCGAAGGTCCAGAGCAGACTGATGCGGGTCTCCCCCAATCGCAATATATCTTTCCCCAGCAGCGGCAGTACCATCTGGAGAAACGCCCCCAGAAACCAGAAATAAGAAATACCCATCACGGTGAGCCAAAGCGGCCGATCCTCGTAGAGCTTGCGCGTGCCGTTCCAGACTTCCGCGACCGGGTTGAGGTTGAATTTTTTCGCCGAGCCGGAGGGCGGCACCTTGGTAATACCCAGGCTCGTTAGGGTTCCCAACGCCGCGACGGCGATCAGCACGATGCCGATCCAATCGAGCCGTTCTTTCCACGCTTCATAGATGGCCCCGCCCAAAGAGGTGCCGAGAATAATGGCGAGGAAAGTGCTCATTTCAAGCAGCCCATTGCCGCGAGAGAGGTCTTTTTCGGAAAGCATCTCCGGTAGGATCCCGTATTTCGCGGGGCTGAAAAAAGTGGAGTGAAGACCCATAAGAAAAACGATCGCTAACATGGGCTCCATGCGGTGGCTGAAAAACGCCAGTAAGCCGAGACTCATGGCGAAAATTTCAAAAACCTTGACGGCCACCAAAACGCTGCGTTTGCTATGAACGTCGGCGAGATATCCCGCGTAACCCGAAAACAGCAAGAAGGGGAGGATAAATAGACCGCCGATCAGCGGAATATACTGCTTGCCGCCGCCGGCGGTGGCGGGCACGTCGAGGGCAATTAGAGTGATAATGATCTTGTAAAAATTATCGTTGAAGGCGCCGAGAAACTGGGTCCAGAAGAAGCAGAAAAAACCGCGGTTTTTAAGAATATCGGTGTAGTTTCCCGCCATAGGGCTGCCTGGGATACGCCCCTCATATTGTTCGGTGAAAAGACCGGGCAATGCAAGGGCTTTTGTCGGATTTTAGCGGGCAGATTCACGGGCCGGATGTTGCGCCCTTTTGCTACGAAAGCTCGGATCGCACGGCGGCGCTCTTCGACGGCAGCCGGTTGGCGAATGCCACGAGCGCTATTTGCCTGCATCGTTATCTGAGCGTGTGTGAAAAAATCCGTACAGGTTTCGATCCTTCGGCTTCGCTCGGGCTAGGCTAAGCTCACCACGAACGGGATGGCGTCGATGGAAATTCAGCTACATAACCGTTCGTTCCTTACGATAAACTCAGGACTAGCTCCGAGTTCATAGAACGGCAAGCGACTATTTTTTCACACACTTTGAGTGGGTTTTGTAACTTCCAAGCCCTAGTAAGAAGAATGGGCGCTCGATGGAGGTCGAAGGATATCTTTAGCCGTAGTGTTATCCTTCTGTACTGTAGAGGTTTTCATGCGTTTCAGCAGGTCCCCGCCGAGTCGCTTTGATTGTAAGTATTTGATATCGCGCAACTCGTGTTAGCAAGGAGGGATTGGCATCGCAGTTGAATATATGATTCAACCACTAACTTTTTGTCATGAATTACAAACATAGAAGGGGGATTTTATGAAAGTAGGCGCAAGACAATTAATTTATCCGGCCTTGATGGCGACATCTGTTTTCGTAATGCAGGGGTGCCTGGCGACTCGTGACTGGGTGCAGGAACGACTCGACCCGGTAGCCGGGAGGGTCTCTCAAAGCGAGCAGCGCTTGAATCAGGCCGAAGGCCAAATCGGCAGTCTCGGTGGACGCATGACCGGCGCGGAAGGCACGCTGGGTCAGATGGATGGACGGATTGGCCAGGTTGATGCGAAGACCGAAAAAGCACTGAGTGCGTTGGCAAATCTTCGGTTGGAGCGGCGTTTTGTGATTGACATGAAGGAGGGCGCCAACTTCTCATTCAACTCGTCAAACCTGCCGGCGCAGGCGAAAAAGGAGATCGATGGATTCATCAGCGATCTCAAGGGTGATGCCGCAGGCATGGACGGCGCGGTGTTTCTGGTCGCCGGCCACACGGACAACATTGGCTCGGAAGATTACAACTACGAGCTCGGCAAGAAGAGAGCAGATGCGGTGAGCCGGTATTTGATCACACAAAAGAAAATGGATCCGCTGCGCGTCGTCACCGTTTCCTATGGGGAGAACGCTCCCATGGTGGAAAATAGCTCGGCCCAAGGACGAGGCAAGAATCGCCGCGTCGAGATCCTCCTCTATCGTGACGGGATAACCTCAGCCGCTGCGGCGTCTTCCGCGACGCCTCCGGCGGAACCGCGAGCCGCACAGCCGCCGCAGCAACCGTTTGGCGAAAGACTTTCTCAGCGCTAATTTGTCAAAGATTTCGGGGGGCAGGGAGAAAAGGGCGGAGCCGATGGCTCCGCCTTTTTTTGTTGGCATGCCGGTTTTGCTGTGGAGGAGTCTCCACCACGAAGGCCTGCCCTGAGCGAAGTCGAAGGGACCCAGCCCGGCTACGCCGCAACCAAATCGGAGTATCTCCCGCAAAGACGCCAAGGCGCAAAGGTCGGATAAGCGGAAGTGAATTCGTTCGAGGAATATAATCTTTTTTCCGAACTTGGCGTCTTTGCGTCTTGGCGCGAGGAATATCCGAATCCGAGAATGTTCAATTCCCGGAAAGTTTGCGCGAGTTGCGCAAACTTTGGACTAGCATTACGAAGAGCACGAAGTTTAAGAATATCAAAATCGCAACCCGAGTCCGAGCCAGAGCGTGATCAGGGCGAGAATCAGGATGCACCAGTGGGCACCTTTGAGGCGACGAATTAGGGAATCCAGTTCTTGGGAGGAGATCGCCTCGTTGCTTTCATGCCGCCTGACAAAACGGTGACCGAGGCCCATGGACTGGTACACGCTGAAGATCACGAGCAGGAAGGCGAAGAGCAGCTTGACGGCGAGCTGATAGCCGAACTGTTTCACGAACAGCTCCCGGTACGCCGCCTTAAGTTCCGTCAATTGGAAAGCGCCGGTGAAGATCAGGATGCCAAGCGCGCCCACCTGCAGCGGGTTATAAAACTTGAGTCCGCGAGCGAGAAAGCCCACCCTGTCCTCAAGCTTCTCGATGGCAGAGACCGACGGTAGAAGTATCGCCCATAATCCGACAATAGCGCCGAGGTAGACAATCAGCGAGATCAGGTGAAGCCAGGAGTTGAGCATGGAAGGCGAATTTATCCCCAGCCGAAGCGAGACCCCTTTTTGAACGGTTTGCCCGCGGCGTCGTAACTATCGCCGATGGTGTCGAGCTGCGCGCGGATCTTTTCAAGCTCGCGCTCTTGATGCGCCTGGAACTCCCGGGCTTCCTTAGCGCGCTTCTCTTGGAACTGAGCGAGCTCTTTTTCCCGCCGATCCGCGAATTCGGTCTGTTCTTTCTCCCAGCGCTCATAGGAATCCTTGAGCAGGGTTCGGATATGGTAATTTAGATTGTCCCGCACCACGGTCGACTTGTAACAGTGCGGACAAAAAATCACGTTGCCGATCATGAAATTGCGCACGGATTCGACATGGGTCTCGTTGCACTTGAAGCAGCGCATGGGAATCTTCCATGAATCGATCTCCGGGAGTTGTATGTAGTTGACGTCGGGTTCGGCATATTCGGACGCCGTTCCCGTCATTGCCTGGGGGGCGGCTGCGGTATCGCTCGCCATCGCCGTGCCGGAGATGGCTTGAACAACGGCTTCTTTTTGCGGCGCCGATCCTTTGCCTTGTCCCTTGCGGAAACGGGACTCGAAAGTGTCGCCGATTTGCGTTTCCGGATGCAGCGCGCGGGCGCGCTCGATCAGCACTTGCTCGCTTTCGATGTTGTTGGGATCGGTGACGCAGCAGTCCACCGGGCATACCGCGGCGCAGGCTTCATAATCGTGAAAGCCGACGCATTCGGTGCAGAGGAGCGGATCGATGACATAAACCGGGTCTCCCTGTCTAATCGCGTTGTTCGGACACTCCGGCTCGCACGCGCCGCAGTTGATGCAGTCGTTGGTGATCATCGTCGCCATTCAATCGATCCTCCCAAAGCGTTTGATGGAATTGAAATCGGGTAAAAACAAAGGTCATCGTAAATGAATTTACAGGGGGTTGCAAATCAGGCATTGCGCTCTAGCGAATCGCGTGCCGGATGACGTTTAGCGGATACGCGGGATTCGTGTTGCCGACGCCCACGCGGCCCGTCGAAGGCTGAACGGTGAGCGGTGTTTGCGAGTAGAGGCTCGAAGGCAGCGCCAACAACACCGCCCCACAGCGCTGACCAATCGGCTGCTCCGCAGCGAGGTCACTTTGGTTTATTGGCTGCTGGATCCAATTCATCTTGAAACGTCTGGCGTAATACGGCGACGCGTTCCTTCGTTAAATCCGCCGAACATGTTGTCTGAACGATACCTGCCAATGAGCCCGGTTCGTAAGGTTACGCAGCACTTCTACAATGCTTGTCCCGGTAAACCAGCCATGCATCGTGGGCGTCTTGGAGGGCTTTTCGTTGGGTTACATTAAGAGCTTTCTGAAGCCGACGGTAGAGGTCTGATAACTCCTGGGTTGCGCGTTTCAACTCTCTATCTTGACACTCAAGTATTTCCTGGGTCGATGCTGCGCTACCACAATGGTTTGAGGCTCCGTCCGCGGTGTTGCAAGCAAGAACTAAACTCTAGAGAAATAGGAACGTGAATTTCATGGGAGGAAATAGGGCTCAGGATTCTGGATTCTTACTTCTCCCTCTTCACCAATGAAATGTCAGTATGGTGTTTCCGGAATTTTCGCGAAAAATCAACCAGACCCCTGTCTTTTCCCGACCTCGTTTAATCGCTACGGGTTAATTCCCCGCAGCTTGCTGCGCCGCGATTCCGGCGTAGGATGGGTTGAGCGTTAGCGATACCCATCGTTCCCCCCCCCGGTGGGTATCGGCGCTTTGCGCCTCCACCCACCCTACAATTTCGCTCGAAGTGCGTTTTCTTCGATACCCCGCTGCTTGCGGTGGGGTTCTTCATTTTCCGCCGGAAAATTTGAGCTTTTCCCGCTGCCACTCTCTGAAAATCATCTGTGCGTCTAGTCGCCAGATAACGTTTGATCTCGCTAGGTTTTCCAATTCAACAACACCTAAAGCCGGCGCGAAGTCGAGCGCGTCCTTTGCCGCACACAATCGCACTTGTGGATCGTCGCTGCCCAATAATGGCAATAAAGCTTCTTGCGAGTCGACGCCTCGGCGTTTTAGTTCTTTCGAACAAAGCCAAACAACGTCATACGCAGCATTGGCCGCATCAGCGTTGCCATTCATTATTTCTAAGCCATTTTCCTTGACTTTCTTCTCATACGTCACAACAATTTCAGCGACAGTAGCAGACCTAATCTCGTTCTCTGTCATGACTTATGCCTTGCAGCTCCCCCTAATTATTCCCTTTAAGGCTGTGTGAAAAAGGTCGCGAATTTCCAGCCACTGGGATAGTAGACCATAATCGGGTTGTATATTCCCTCGGGGGGCCGTTGGTTCCAGCGCAGGCTGAGCACTGCGAAGAGAGGGTCCTCTGGTGGAGAAACGCCGTCCCCCACTTTCACCTCGATCGTAACTTGCTTTGTGTTCACAAAATATTCGTGCAGTGAGATGGCGTCTTCCCACCCTGTTAGCTGTTGCAACTGCCCTGAATCAAAAAGCACGGCGTAAAATAAAGCCTCTGCGCCGTTGAAGCTGACGTTTGATTTCGGACCCCGAAATGTTCTTGTCAAAATCAACGGCTGCAAAATCGTTTTCGGCATAAATTGTAGAACTCCATCGATGTCCCTTGACCGAATCGCATTGGCCAGGAGTCTACCCTCACGTCTTAAGTCAGCGAGTTTCATTGCTACATCCAGCGATCCTCGTGATGGCACGTTCTCTTGTGCCCATACATTCCTCTGCGCATATGACTCCGCGTACGTACCTAAAGACTATGACAATGCAGCAACTGATGAACGACCAAGCTCGCATCACTCAACTCCGAAAAGCCGCAATCCCGGATTTATACGAAACCTGCCGAACTCGTAATGAAGATGACGCCCAGTAGTACCGGTTTACAGGAACAGTATCGGGCGTGCGATTCTTGCTCGACCGCACTAAACGCAAATTTCGCAGGTCTAGCACATACTCTCTTTTCGACAATGCGTGATTGCAAGGCATGGCCCCCCTTTCGGCCTCCCTTCACAACCTATTTTCTGCCCTGATGAACAAAGGAGGCTGCTCCCCAAGACCATGCGGCCCTGACGTAATAATCTTCGTTAATCTTTAAACGGAGGAGCCTTCTTACCTTTAGGGATCGTTTGCACAAACCCTTTCGGCACCACTCCGTACGTGACGCTCGAAGACCCTTGACCCCCGTACGGTGCTTCTATTTTCCAAATTTCTTCGCCGAAGAAATTTCCCACAGCAACCATCGTAATTCCGTCGTTGCGCGCGCCCTTTTTCATAGTATCGCCAAAGTCTCCCGCATGAAAAAAATCAAAGAGTACCCTTGGTCCTTCTTGTCGGACGACGATCTCAGTCCGAGGATTTATCAGACTAAAGGGTTTAGGAGATTCGATCTCTCCAGGTTCTTGTGAGGCCACGACCTGGGACAACTGTAGAAACATTATGAAATAGAAGAATCTTGCTTTTCTGCGCATTATTGCATGCCCTTGTTGACGCAAATCACCAGCGTTATCATTCGGATGGGGTCGAACAGAACTCCTTGACGGGGTCGGTGCCGAGGTTGCGTCGTGCATGACGATTGTGTGTGATTGCGACACCTGGGCCTCCCCTCCGCGCAGGTTCTGACGCAGGCCCGTTCTACGACCAATCCGACGGGAACCAGACTTTTGTTGCCGGTCGCTTGAACGTGGTCGCTTGCCTTGTTCTCCTGGATCGGTAACAAACCGGACAGCCCGTGCCGGCGCGCGTGCGATTGTAGATCCAGGCACGGTATTCGTGCCCGAAGGCGCATCGCCACCAAACCTGCTTGCCTGCGAAAGCCGTGACCTTCCATGGCGTGACGCCGCCGTTTTTGGCAGGATTCCACTCGCGCGCGATTTTGGGAAATTTCACCGCCAGTGAGTTCGTGATCGAGAAACGTCTTCCGGCGCAGAATGGACACCGAGTCTTAGCCGCGAAACGCGCGTCTGGCTTGGTCTGCCACTCGTGATCGGGTCCCTTCGGACACAGCCACCAAACGCGCTGTTTAGAAAACAGCACGATGTCGTGCGGCGTGAGTTTTCCGTTCTTCGTTGGATGCCACTGCGCTGCAATTTGTGGAGCGCGGTAGGCAACAGTACGTTGCGCGATGGGGGCTATGCCGAGACAGCGGGGACAACCGGTGCCGTGTACCCGGTTAGCAATGGGCGCGTCCCACACATGACGCGCTCGCTTGAGACATCGCCACCAAATTTTTCTAACCGATCCCGTCGTCACATCACGGGGCGTGAGCGTCCCATTACGCGTCGGGTGCCACTCAGCCGCCAGGTCAGGCCGCCGCCGCGCCAGCGAGTTCGTTTTTGACGCGCGGTGCCCCGCACAAAATGGACAGCCAATTCCGCGCCGCCCGCGCAGCTCGACTGCGCTCTGCCAGACGTGATCCGGCCCACGCGGGCATTTCCACCAGACGATGCGGTTGGAGCCGGAGGTCACGTCGAGGGGAGTGAGTTTCCCGTTCAGCATTGGGTGCCATTGTCTTGCCACTTGAGGAGCGACCCTTGCTAACGAGTTCGTCAACGAGACTCGCTTGCCGGCGCAGAACGGACAACCCTGGCCTTGGCTGCGATGATTAGGCGTGGCTTGCCAGACGTGGTCGGGTCCTTTCCGGCATCGCCACCACAGCCGGCGGGTCGAGCCTGCCGCGATCTTTCGCGGGTCGTCGAGTTTGCCGTTCTTCGATTCGTGAAGCGAAGAGGCGAGATCGGGAAATCGTGCCAGCGAAACCGACCCGCGACGCCGCCAACGCGGCTGGCCGGGTTTTCTGTTCAAGCCCATTTCCAAGCTCCTGTTTTGCCTTCACGCCAGCGGGTCGAAATCCGACCTGGCACGTCGTCATCATCGCGCGGAGATCCTGGCCCCGTTCTCCTCCCACTCCTCTAACCCCGGTCCCGATCCCTTATCTTTGGAAGATTCTCTCAATGACCTCTAATTTCTTAAGATCAACGACGTATTCAACTCCGCCACCGCGCATCCCAGACGATCCCGGGAGGAACAATACGTTCACTCGACCGGGCTCGTCTTGGGAGCAAATGGATGGCCCAGTGACGCGCTGTTAACTCACGCGGATTTAGGTCAACAGAGTTAGATTTCCACCACTTCCTGTGCTCCTCATACGCAACGAGAAACGCGGCGAATATGTCGGAGGGCGCAGAAAATGTTTGGTTATTTTTTTTCACGTCTCCAGCTCCTTGGCCGTATGCCAATTCGTCGCTGGTCGTCAGCAATAGCAAGCCCAATATAATTACTCGTATGGTTGGTGTAATCATTGCATCCTCATTGTGCCCATGTGCCATTAAACTTCCAGAACCTGTTTCCTCTCCTAAATTGTGCGTGTTCCCCGAATCGTGGCTAGTGCGCTCTCTAATGTACGGACGAATTGTTCGGGCTGTGCGGGAACAAGGAGTAGTCGTTTGTACCGATTGATGGGCATGAATGGAAATAAAGGGACCGGGGTCCTCAAACTTATTAAAACAAGTAGACCATCTCTTCCGAAAATACCAAAACGTAACGCTCTGAAAAAATAGTCGAAAGACAGCGTTTCCCTCAATGAGACTAGTTTTATGTCTTCGATATTATGTAAAGGAACTCTTATCGCAGGGATCGCTCCAAAAATCCTTACCTGGATTTCTTCCGAATTGACATGATTTTGAAACATAAACCGCATTGAAGCATCGGCAACGAACACTCCCAGTGAAGCTCCTGTAATACTTAACCCTATGATAGATGCTACTACCATACGTGCACTAGACTTATCCCGCTCCCATCATCAATCATCGAGGCCAATCCGGATATTTGCTATCCTGATTGTCGATCAGGCTTTGCATCTTGCAGACCGCTCTACTGCAAATCTGTGCTGTCGTGCCGGAGAGTTCGCCACCAGCGAATACTAACACAAAATCAAAATTCCAGATCTCCCCCGTTCGAGTCAAGCTACACCATCACGGCAAAAGTGTCCGTGATGCCGGTGACATTTCCGTCACTATCGAGCTGCAAGGTGAAGTCCTGAGAGGTGGCGGAGGGCGACGAGCCGAGTCTTGATTGAGTAGAATGCCGATCCGGTACATTCGATCCCGCGGTTGGAACTCGCACGTGCTTGCTTCACGGCGTGAGTGATGCTGTAAATTGAAAATGACCATGCCGAGCGGGAAATTAGACCAGTTCAAGGTGGGAACCTGCGGCTACTCTTATCCGGGGGTGCCGCCGGGCGGCTGGGCCGGTGTGTTTTATCCGAAGATTCGCGGCCGGCGCGTGGACGAGCTGGAATTCTATGCGACCTACTTCGACGTGGTAGAGATCAATTCGACATTTTACCGCCCCGCGACCCCGGCGACGGCCCAAGGCTGGGTGCATAGAACGCCCGAGGGTTTCGAGTTCGCCGTAAAGGCCTGGCAAAAGTTCACGCACCCAAAGAAGCTCGGCGCGGGTGACGACGCTTCGGGTGAGTCCTGGGAAAGTTTCGATGCCGCCGATGTCGATCTTTTCTGCCGAGGCATCGCGCCGCTCTGCGAGGCCGGAAAACTCGGTCCGCTGCTCTTCCAATATCCCGCGAGCTTTCACCGCGATGAAGAAAACTTGGAGGAGTTGAGCCAAACGCTAGCGGCCTTCGAACCTTACCGAAAGGTGGTCGAGTTGCGGCACAAGAGCTGGAGCGACCGTGCGGGGGAAACTCACGCCCTGTTGAGCCGATCAAATTCGGCGTGGGCGTATATCGATGAGCCGAAGTTCGACTCGTCGGTTAGACAGCAGCTCGATTTCCGCGGCAGCATCGCCTATTTGCGCCTGCATGGCCGGAATCAAGAAAAATGGTGGCGCCATCAGGACGCCTGGGAGCGTTACGACTATTTTTATCAGCCCGACAGCCTGCGCCGGCTTGGCGCCGGGCTCAAGCCACTGGCGGCGAAGTCTCCGACGATGAAGTTCTATATCTTTTTTAACAATCACGCGCGCGGGCAGGCGGCGGCGAATGCCTTGATGCTGAAATCGGAGCTCGCGGAGGACTGCAAGGTTCGCGCGCCGAAAGCGCTCGTCGAAGCTTTTCCGGATTTAAATAATTTTATCGGTGGCGCTGGGCCGGGTGCGTCGGATTAACCCGAAACACGAGAGCCGAGACACGGAACCGAATCTTGGCCTTTCGGCCATAACAACTTGGAGATTTGCCATCAACTCTGCGTTCGTTGGCCGGCGACATCGGCCTCTTGGACCGCGATGAAATAAGGGCTATGGTTAAGGCATGAAGATCTCACCGCCGACCCTCGGTCGTTGCTTCGCCCGTTTGAGCCTGGCATTGGCGACGTTAACGCTTTGCGCGGGACAGACATCGGCTGCCGACAATGCAAAGAAGATCCGCCTCGCTTATGCTGGCTGGGAGCTCGGCACCGCGGTAGCGTACGTCGGTGTGGATTCGGGCGTGTTCAAAAAGCATGGCTTGATCATCGACGAACTCCCCATTCGAGATACGCTTTCCGCTGGGGTTCAGTCTTTGATCGGCGTCGACTTTCTCATCGGCTTCGGCAATCCTCTGGCGATTCTCCAGCCGGTGGCGGGCGGGGCGGACATTGCCCTGGTGGGCGCCCATGTAAGCTACAATCAGTATGGGATGGGCGTGGCGACCGGGGTTTCCTCGGTCAAGGAATTGAAAGGCAAGAAGGTCGGTGTCTCGGCGCTCGGGGCGAGATCGGATTTGATCGCTCGAGTGATCCTGCGGCGGGCCGGGTTGGATCCCGCTAGAGACGTCGAGTTGGTGGCGGCCGGCTTGGCTCCGGCAAGGGCGCTGGCCCTCTCTAAGAATCTGGTGCAGGGCGTGCCCTTAAACCAGGCGGTTGCCGCCGAAGCGCAAAAGTTGGGAATCAAGATTTTGGAATTGAAGAGCGTACCGGTGGTGACCGATCTCCTCATGACTACGCGCTCGTTCATCAAACGGGAAGAAGACACGGTGCGCCGCTTCATGAGAGGGTACGCCGGCGCCATTCATCATTTTGTTTCGCGGCGGGACGATAGCCTGGCGATCCTGAAAAAATATTTTCCCAACAATCAAGGTCTCACGGTCGATGCCATGTACGACAGTTTTTCCGCGCAATTGCGCCCGCTGCCGGAACTGAACGGCGAAGCGCTGCAGGCGCTGGTGGATGTCGGCACCGCCATGGGAAAGCCGTCGAAATCTCTCAAGCCTGCCGATATCACCGAGCCACGTTTTGTCGACGAGTTGAAGAACAGCAAGTTTCTGAAAGATCTTTACACCGAAAAGATCAGCTTGTAGGCCGCACCGTCGCGTTTCGTTCATCCCGCCCGGGCGTACGCGCTTCGCCGTGATCACGGAGTTTCCAAGATCGGTCCCGTCCTGCGCTTGTGGAACTGTCGGCGGTCATTTGCTATGCACCTGGAAAAAGAATTATCACGGAGGGTATCATGAGACTGCAAAATCAAGTCGCCATCGTCACCGGCGCCGGGCGCAATATAGGTGAGGACATCGCCAAATTGTTTGTTCAAGAAGGGGCCAGGGTGGCGGTGGTCGATCTGGACCCAGGGCGCGGCAGCCGTGTCGCGGGCGAAATCAACGCCAAGAGTCCGGGCCGGGCCATCGGCGTGGTCTGCGATGTGGCGTCGCCGAGTTCCGTTGAAAAAATGGTGCAAGCCGTTGTCCAAGAATTTGGCGGCGTCGATATTCTGGTCAACAACGCCGCCTGGACCGATCATAAGACGCTCTTCGATATCACCGAGGAAGAGTGGGATCGGGTCATGAACATTTGTCTGCGAAGCGTCTGGTACTGCACCCGGCAGGCGGCCCGGGTGATGATCGACCAGAAACGAAGGGGCAAGATCATCAACATCGCCTCCACCTCCGGTCATTGGGGGCGGAAGGAGGCGACGGCCTACACCACGGCGAAAGCCGGCGTGCTCAATCTTACGCGCTCCATCGCGGTGCAATTGGCCCCGGAAGGAATTCGGGTCAACTCGATCTCGCCGAACCGCATCGGTTCGCCGGTCGGCCAAGAGGAAGTGCCGGAGAATCGCTTCGTTAAGAATCTTGCCGGCCGGCACGGCGTGCCGATGGACATCGCCAGGGCGGCGGTGTTTCTCGCGTCAGACGAAGCCGATTTCATCTACGCCGTCGATCTTCCCGTGGACGGCGGCGCCCTGGCGATTCGGGACTAGGCCGGATGATTTAGGCAACGCGGGGTGGAACCAACACCCATGAACTCCTCTGTCTACGAAGTGCTTGCGCGCTCCAAATTGTTGCACGACTTGGGACAGGCGTTTCGCGATGCGACGGGGCTCTCGCTCAAGCTCGTGCGGAGCGGTGAGCCGCGGCAGGGGGTAGAACTCGGCAAAGAGGAGAACCCTTTTTGCGCGCTGATGGCTACGATCCCCAGCGCTTGCGCCGCCTGCGCGGAGACCCAGCGGGAGTTGCAGCGGCTTGGCCGCGTACTGACGCCACACGAGATCTGTTGTTTCGCGGGAATGATTGATCTGGCGGTGCCTGTGGTCGTGGTCGGCCAGCATGTAGCGACGTTGCTGGGCGGACAAGCGTTTCGGCAAAAGCCGCGTCGGCGGCAGTTCGAGCGCCTCGCCAAGCAACTCCGCGCCTGGGGCATGCGTTCAGAGCTAAGCCGGATTAAGGAGGCATATCTCCGCACACCGGTGATATCGGAAAACCAGCTTAAGGGAGCCGTGCGGCTACTGGCGATTTTCGCCATTCAGCTTGCAGAATCCGCTGATCGCCTTCTCGTCGCCGCGCGCACAGATGACCCACCTAGCGTGGCCCTGGCGAAAACGTTCGTGCGCGCCCACGCCAGCGAGCGCGTGAGTCTCGGCGACGCCGCCAAACACGTTCATCTGAGCAGGTACTATTTCTGCAAGGTGTTCAAACAGGCCACGGGCATGACCTTCACCGAGTTTGTGGCGCGCGTGCGCGTGGACAATGCAAAGAGCCTGCTGGGCAATCCGCTGTTGCGCATTACCGCAGTGGCCGAGCGCGCCGGATTCAACTCCATTTCGCAGTTCAACCGCCTGTTTCGCCGCTACGCGGGAAGCCCGCCTACCGCGTACCGCACCTCATTGCGTGCGTCATTGGCGACAAATTAATTTCGCACGCCTATCGCAAAATCCGCGTAGAGAAAGCCAACGGCTGCGTAGATAATTTCTCACGCTGCCCTCATATTGTTAACAAATTCTGAAAGTGGAAACTGAGCGTCGTTTCGTCCGCGCGGACGGCACGCGGAGGACCGGAACATACGATCAAGAGACGAGCTTGCCGTGCCCGGCCTTTTACTGGCGCACGAGTCCCGCTGAGCGTGCTTCAAAGGAGGTTTTCGCTGTGAAACAGATCTTCATCTCTTCATCACGGAAAGTCATCGCCGTATTTTTGCTTATCGGCGGATGCGCCGGCTTCGAACCTGGATTGCGTCTTCAGGAGCTTAATAGACCAAGGCACCCCACTGTGAAGGCTACACAGGAGGGCCTGGAAGTATCAGTGGAGGAGTTCTGTACTCCCGCCAAATCGACCATGATGTTTGACGCAGACCTGGCTTCTGAGGGCGTGATCCCCTTGCTAGTGCGGGTTGAGAATGCTGGAACGGAAAGGTATGGGGCCAGAAGGATCGACATGAAAGCCTATTTAGACGGTCAGCTTCTCGTTGCGCTGGAGCCCAGAGATGCCGCCCGTCAGGCTGCTACTAGCGAATATGCTGGAAAGGCTTTGGGTTGGACGCTGGCGGCCGGACCTTTTGCAATCTTGCTTTGGCCGTTCACCATTGGGGCATCCGCGGTGCATACGCAGGGGGTTAACAGGAGAATCGAGGCGTATTTTGAGGCTGCCTCTTACCAAGACGCGCTGCTAGCTCCCAAGCAAACGGCCGTGGGATTCGTTTACTTTAAGCGACCCGATGGCGCGAAGTGCCTGGAACATTTAACGGTTGAGACGGAGCTTGTAAGAGACGCGGACGCCAAAAGACTTACCTACAAATTGGCGCTTCCACCGTTGGGGGTGTCAAAATAAAGCTGTCGCTGCGTGCTGAACTCCAGCACAAAAACGCCCGTAGGAGGCAACCGATGGTAACAAAGACGACACCGCAAGACTTAATGTCCTTACTCCTTATCTCGTTTTTCTTGCACGGCTGCGCTACCATGACGCAAGGCAGCATGCAGCAGATAAGTGTTAGCTCAGCACCCTCAGGCGCGACCGTTATGGTCAATGGATTTCAGCGCCTTAAGACTCCAGCCGTTTTAGAGCTTCCTCGCAAGGAATCCCATCGTCTAGAAATTTCTCTTGAAGGGTATCATCCTGAGACCATAGACATCAGGAAAGTTGACAGCGGCATGGTTGCAGGTAATTTGCTTGTGGGCGGCTTGATAGGGTATGCGATCGATCACTCAAGTGGTGCAGCCTTTCGACTCGTGCCGGAAGTCGTTCAAGTGACATTAAGGCCAATTCTAACGGACCCACCGAAGGATCAGGCATCCTCCAACGGAAACGACATGAAAGCGGAAAAGATAGAAACTGATAGGCCGAAGTAAGATTCGCAAACTAAGATGGCGCCCCGGGCCGCCGCGACCATACGGCATGAATTATAAGCGTCCCTTGTCGCTCCCCCATCTTCCCCGCTTTTTTGCAGTTTCGAAAACTGTGCTAATAGGGCTTTCGGGAATGGGCCATTGGCAAAATCCCAGGAACTTTGTCCGAAGCGCAGCACTTTTGCTCTTGTTTGCCGGTTGCAGTGCGTCGGGGCCAAGTTTTCCTGACAGTTCGTTTGCGACACAACCGGTCGCTAGCGACAAGGCCCGAATCGTCTTTTACCGCGACTCCGACATGAACTTCCGAGCTGCTACCATCGGAATTGATGGTTCTATAATCGGCACAGTGTCTCACGGCGGATTTGTCGTGGCTGAGATCGCTCCTGGGGACCATAAATTTTCGGCCTGGGTGCGGGGCTTTTTCCAAGAATTTGTCATCGGCATATCTGTCGAAGCGGGAAAGACCTACTATATGCGAGTCTCACAGCGCGCCGAACGTTTGGTCTATCCCTTGATTCCTCTTTTGGGTGCGTTTGCCATGTTGGCCGACACCAAAGGTGAATTCTGACTTGACCTGATGGCCGAGTCGACAGCATTGCAGGAGTTAAGGGAGCTAAAGCTTTCAGAGTAGTCCGCGATGGGGAGCCATGATGGGGATCAAGCTTTTGATTCTTTTGTGTCTTGACAACAGGGCATTCCGGTTGTTGAGCGGGTTGGCAGGAAGTCAATCCGGGGGATCTGGTTCTACCGACACGAAGACCGATTCCAAAAAACACGGTCAAGGCATTCCGGCGTCGTTTTGACGTTTCGGGAATTCTCGAAACGTCGAGCTGTCAGATTCGCTCAAGTGCGGCGGTCAGGGGTTGATCGTTTCTCGTGATTGGGACTCGTGTTCGTTAAACGAGCAACGATCATGAGAATCGTTCTACTTCTTCTCTCCCGGCGTTTGAGTCGACTTTTGGATCTTGGAAACGACCTGGTTGGCGGACTTGTCCCACTCCAGATTGCGCAGCTGGGTCCGAATGCGATTGAGCAGATCCCGGTTGTTGACCGGTTTGGCGACAAACTCGCTGACCCCGAGATCCATGGCCGCGGCCCGGGTGTTCATGTCGTCCCGAGCGGTGAGCAGAATAACCGGCACTGCGGGGCAGATATTTTTGAGTTCCCGAGCGACCTCGAGACCATCCATCCCCGGCATCATGACGTCCAATACGACGAGATCGACACGCCGGGATTTGACGATCGAAAGGCATTCAACGCCGCTGGTAGCCCCGACTCCGACGAGGCCGTGTTTCGAAAGCAGCAGCAGGAGAAACTCGAGTACGCCCTTGTTGTCGTCGACGACGAGAACCGTAGGGTCCATTCCCGTGGGCGTTGGCTGTCCGGTGTTATCCATAAGTGGCACCGCTTTCTTCAAGGCTCGTTGCTAACGATCTTTCTCTAAGTCCGGGGCGGCAATAAACTCCGCGAACGGCTCGGCAAGGTCGGTCGCTTTTACCGCTTTGGCCGCGCTGAGGCTCGGCTTGCGCCGAAGCTTCGCCACAAGCGTGGTTCTTTTTAGGCCCAGCATGCGCGCCGCCGCGCTCTTGTTTCCGTTGGCCAGGCGCAGAGCCTCCTCCATGAGCCGAAACTGTAGCTGCTCTGTCGCCTGACGCAAGTTGATCTGCCCGCCGCTGAGCGTCGGCTGAGGGCTTTTTTTGTCGGAAACGAACGCGCGAATGTTGGCCGGCAGGTCTTTTAGGTCAATGACGCCATCCTGGCTCAGGATAATCAGCCTTTCGACGAGGTTTTCCATCTCCCGAATGTTTCCCGGCCAATCATATTCCCACAGATAAATCATCGCTTCACGGGAAACAGCAATAGTCAGGCCATGTTTCCGGTTGGATCTTTCAATAAAATGATTGATGAGGAGAGCGATATCCGAGCGGCGCGCGCGCAGCGGCGGCAGGTGAATCGGTATGACCTGCAGCCGGAAGAACAGGTCCTCGCGGAAGGTGCCCTTTTCGACCTGATGCGCGAGGTCTTTGTTGGTGGAGGCGATGACGCGAACGTCGACGTTGACGGGCTGATCCGATCCCACCGATCTCACGGCGCCGTCTTGAAGCACGCGCAGGAGTTTGGCTTGCAAAGGCAGCGGCAGTTCGCCGACCTCGTCAAGCAGGATGGTTCCGTGGTTGGCCAATTGAAACATACCGGCGCGCGTGGAATGCGCGCCGGTAAACGCGCCGCGGGCATGTCCAAAAAGTTCGCTCTCGAGCAAGTTCTCCGGGATCGCGGCGCAGTTAACCGGCACGAAGGGCCGGTCGGCGCGCAAGCTTAGATTATGAATCGCGCGGGCCACCAGTTCCTTGCCTGTGCCGCTCTCCCCCGTGATCAGCACGGTCGCGTCGGTTACGGCCACTCGCTGAATGATCTCCTGAATTTTTTTGATCGAGGGATGCTCACCGATCATCCCTGATGAAGGTAGCATAAGAAGTTGCCAGTCTCCTTGCGATAGATTCGATCACGGGCAGGCTTGCCGTCGGCTGTCATTTCTTTTAGCGCTGCACCCTCTTCGAAGCCGTGGTCCCACGGGCCGATCGGGCAAGCCGCGCTTCGCCGACGAAAATTGAATCTACGTTAAGAGAAGATCTTTTGCAATCAACCCCCAGGAATTCCATAAGAATTGCGCCACTCATATGCGCGTCCCGGCAGATGGGTCGGAGCGGAGAATGTGCGGCGACGACCTTGGGATTGAAAGTTGCGTCGTGCGCGATCGCTCGATGGCAATTTTTTAACGGCGGTCACGCATCTGTTAAATTTTTGACAGGGAGAATATATTTCCCGGTGGCTTTCCGTATTCCGCGATATTTCTTTCGATTCAAGTCGTTATCTGAACTGCGGGCGGCAAAAATGTTCATGGCATATCGTTTGCTCGATGTCGCTGCCAATCTATCTACAGCCGTCGCAGCTGGAGGAGAATCGATGCAACTCGAAATCGCCCGACCGTTCAGCCAAATATCGCAACCTGAGGCCGTGCCCGCCAATCCGTTGATTGGTAACAGCGCTCGAATGCAGGTCGTCCGCGCGTTGATCGCCAAACTTGCAAACAGTCAATCCACCGTTTTGATCACCGGCCAAAGCGGCACCGGTAAGGAACTCGCCGCTCGGGCGATCCACGAAAATAGCCCGCGCCGGGGTGAGTCCTTTGTCCCGATCAACTGCGGCGCAATCCCGGAAGAACTTCTGGAAAGCGAACTCTTCGGCCATGTGCGCGGGGCTTTCACCGGCGCCGTCAACGCGCGGCTGGGCCGTTTTCAACTCGCCAACGGCGGCACGCTGTTCCTCGACGAGATCGGAGAAATGAGTCCCAAGCTGCAGGTAAAGCTTTTGCGCGTGCTCCAAGAACGGCGATTCGAACCCGTTGGCAGCGATCATACGGTGCAGGTCGATGTGCGCGTGGTTGCGGCGACCAACCGAGATCTACAGGTGGCGGTTCGGGAAGGCAAATTCCGCGAGGATCTGTTTTACCGTTTGAACGTGTTGCCGCTGGAGTTGCCGTCGTTGCGCGCGCGCGAGGGGGATACCGCGCTCTTGATCCGTCATTTCTTAAAGCTTCACGGGCGAAGAAAAGGCAAGCCGATTCTGGAAGTCGATCCTGCGGCGATGGCTTTGTTGGAACGTTACGATTGGCCGGGCAACGTGCGGGAAGTTGAAAATCTGGTCGAGCGGCTCGTGGTGCTGAACGAAGACGGCGTTATCCGCCCCGGCGACCTGCCCGACTACGTCGCCACCAACTCGGTGCCGCACCATCAAAAGACCGCGGAAGTTTCCCTGCCGCATCAGGGTGTGGATCTCGACGGCTTTCTTGAACGGATCGAAAACGGCTTCATCCAGCAGGCTTTGGAGCGCTCCCGCGGCAACAAGACGCTGGCGGCTGAGCTGCTGAAGTTGAACCGGACGACGTTTATCGAACGGCTGCGGAAGAAAGGCATGCTTCAAATCGCCCGGCGTGCGATCGCCGCTGATTCACTCGCCCAATTGGTGGGTGGCAGACTCTCATCGACAGAATTGTTTGCCGATCGCGCCGGTGGCGAAGCTTTCGTGAACGGCGCCGAGAGCATGCCGTCGCCGGCGTATTAGCGCGCGCTGCGCGCCGGGATGCGGTTCACCCGGCGGCAAAAATTAGTCACTGTAAGAATCACATTACGCAGTCAGGAGACAAAGAATGGTGTTCCCAGGCTATCAACCCGATGATAACGTTCAGTCCCTCAAAGGCCTCATCGGTTGGTTCCATCAAAGCAGCGATGAATTGATTCAGGAATATCGCCGTCTCGAAGCGCGGGCAGATTACCTCAAACGGCAATTGGAGGCCAAGCACCAAGAGCTTGAGATAAGCCTGCGCGAGCGGGAGGAGGCTCGGGCCTATCTGCTCTCGGTCTTGGAAAGCCTCAAAGCCGGCGTGTTGGTGCTGGACTTCGGCCTCAGGCCGACTTTCGTCAATCGCCGCTTGACCGAGCTGGTCGGCGTCGTCGATGACGAGCGGGTCTTGCAACTTTTGGGACGGAAACTGGCGGACAGCCTGCTCGGCCGGGAAAAACAATTTCTGCCGCTCGAATGCGAAAAGGTCGTGCAAGGGCCCGGCGGCACCATGACTCCGGTTCATTTCATTGTTTCTGAAGTCGCCACCGGCAGGGAGACCAGCGACTATTTAATCGTTTTTCAGGACATTACGACGCTCAAGCGCCTCGAGGCGGAAGCGGCGCGCACGCGCCGGTTGGCTTCCCTTGGCGTCATGGCCTCGGAAGTGGCGCACCAGGTTCGCAGTCCGCTGGGCGGCATTGAGCTTTACGCTTCCTTACTCAAAGAAACCGCTGAAGGCGATCCCCGGCGATTGGCCGGCGAAATTCTCTCCGCCGTGCGACGGTTGTACACTACGCTTTCCCATTTGCTGTCATTTGCCGCGGAGCCGACCCTCGCTTGCGACGGGTTGTCCGTTTCAATCCTAATGAAAGACTTAATTCAGGATTGCATGCCTCTGTTCAACGACCCGCTATGGTCTGTAGTTTTTGACATTCAACCTGATTTACCGCCGATTTGGGGGGACCGTGGGTTGCTGGTGCAGGCGCTCCTGAATTTGCTTGTCAATGCGCGAGAAGCGATGGCGGAAGGCGGGCGTGTCCAGGTGAAAGTCCAACTGTCGCCCTTCTCGACACTCAACGGCCAGATCCACCGGGCCGTGGAAATTGAAGTCATCGATGAGGGCTGTGGCATACCGCCGGAACACCGCGAGCGCGTCTTCGATCCATTTTTCACCACCAAGCGCCAGGGAACCGGGCTGGGCCTCGCCTTCACCCACAAGATCATCAGCGCCCACCGCGGCTCCATTGAGATCGCGCCGGCGCCCGACCGAGGCAGCGCGCTTACCGTGCGCTTGCCGGCGGCTGAGGAGATTTGAAGATGACGCAAAAGCGAATCGTCATAGCGGACGACGACCCGACGATGCGCTCGGCGCTCGGCGAAGCGCTGAGTAACGCCGGTCACGACGCGGCGGTTTTCCCCGACGGCGAGGAGGCCGAATTGCACCTCAAGCAATTCGGCGCGGACTTGGTGATTAGCGACGTGCGCATGCCGGGTCTCGGCGGGCTCGAATTATTAAAACGATTTCCCAACATTCCTTTCATCATGATCAGTGGCTTCGCTACCGTGCCCGAAGCGGTGGAGGCGATGAAGGTCGGCGCGTTCGATTTCGTCGTCAAGCCGTTCTCATACCGCGAGCTGATTCCGCTGGTGGAAGCCGGGCTGTGCCGGGGGAGTGCCAACGAGCCCGAGGAAAAGCCGGACGGAGATTTCGTGACGGCGCATCCGCGCATGCAGGCGCTGCTCGAATTCGCCCGCCAGGTGGCCAAGTCTCATGCTTCGATTCTGGTCCAGGGTGAAAGCGGTACCGGCAAGGAGCTTTTGGCGCGCTATCTCCATATCCACAGCCGGCGCGAAGGGGGCCCCTTCGTGGCGGTCAATTGCGCGGCGCTGCCCGAGGGATTGCTGGAGTCGGAACTGTTCGGCCACGAGCGCGGCGCTTTTACCGGCGCCATCGGCGCCAAGCCGGGAAAATTCGAGCTGGCCCATGGCGGCACGCTGCTCTTGGACGAGATCAGCGAAATGCCGACGGCGCTGCAAGCAAAGCTTCTGCGCGTGCTCCAGGAGCGCGAGGTCGATCGCGTGGGCGGCAAAAAGCCGTTGCCCATCGACATCCGCGTGATCTCCACCACCAATCGCGACCTGCGCGGCCTGATCCGCGCGGGCGCTTTTCGCGAGGATCTTTTTTATCGCATCAACGTTGTTCCCCTGCGCCTTTTTCCCCTGCGCGAGCGCGTGGACGATATCGAACCCCTGGCCCGTTCCTTTTTCGCCACGCGCGGCTACCCGCAAGCGACGCTCACGCCGGGCGCGCTTGCCCGGCTCAAAAGCTATTCATGGCGCGGCAATGTCCGCGAGCTTTTCAACGTCCTGGAAAGAGCCGCCATCATCGCCCAAGGCGGCGAGGTGGCAGCCGAGCATTTGCTGCTCGAAGATGAGACTGGACAGGGGTGTGGCAGCGAAGCCGCCGCGGCGGTGCCGGACCTCCGCATGGTGCCGGGCGCTGCCGTCCCGGTCTTCGTTCGCGAAGCGCAGCCGACCGCCGGCGCCGGCCGTTCGGTCAGGGAGATGGAGGAACATCTCATCTTCAACACACTGAAACAGGTGCATGACAACCGCACCCGAGCGGCCAAGCTGCTCGGCATCAGCGTGCGCACGTTGCGCAACAAGCTCAAACAGTATCGCGAGAAAGAATTTGCGGGGGCGGCGTAAATGGCCGGCCTGAAACTCTTTAGCTTTACCCAGCAATTGCTGGAACTTTCGCTGCGCGTGCGCGGCGCACGCCACGAAGTCTTGAGCGCCAATATCGCCAATGCCGACACGCCGGGCTACCGGGCGCGGGACCTCGATTTCGAACCGATCATGCGCTCGGCGGCTGAGCGGCGGGAGATTTCCGCCGCCGACCGCGAGCGCCCCATGGATGAGCTTGCCGCCGCGCCGTTGGAGCTGCGCTCGGCGATTTACGAGACGGAGTTTCCCGATCATCGCCACGGCGAGGAACGTCTCGACGGCAACAGCGTCAGCCTCGACCGGCAGATGGGGATGATGACCGAAAACGCGCTCGCCTACGAGGCCAGCTTGACGTTGCTGTCGCGCACCTTGGCGGCATTGCGTTACGCCATCAGCGAGGGGAAGAGATAGAAGAGATTTCGAAATTCGAATTGCGAATTGCGAATTTAAGACGGCGCGCCCAGAGGCGCCCAGGTCGCCGGGAAAGAAAAGGATCAAAACTATGGACCTATTTAAAATTTTTTCTATCAGCGGGGCAGGCATGAGCGCCCAGCGCAGCCGCATGACCGTGGTGGCGGGAAACCTCGCCAACGCTGAAACCACACGCACGCCCGAGGGCGGGCCCTACAGGCGGCGCGACGTGATCTTTCAGGCGGCGCCGGCGGGCGATTCCTTCGCCGGTTTCCTCGGCGTCGACGCCGCGGAGCGCACGGAAGAGCCGCTCGCCGTGGAGGTGGCGGGGGTACGGCAGAGCAGCCGCCCGCCGCGAAAGATTTTCGATCCGCATCATCCGGACGCGAACGCGGAAGGCTACGTGGCGCTGCCGGATATCAATACCATGGAGGAGATGGTCGATATGATGTCGGCGGCGCGCTCGTATGAAGCGAATTTGAGCGCCTTCAACACCACCAAGTCGCTGATTCGCCGGCTTTTGGAAATCGGCCGAGGTTCCTGATGACGATGATCGGCGTAGCGGAGGAATACCATGAGCGTAATTAGAGGAATCGATCTAAACCTGCCCAAAGGAACGCTGGTGAGTCCGGCTGGACCCACAGGGGCGCAAAAAGGCGATTTCAATACTCACCTTAAAAACGCCCTGGGAGAAGTCAACGAGCTGCAGCAGAAAGCCGAACAGGCGATCCAACAGTTGGCTGGCGAGGGCAAAGGCGATCTTCAGGAGACCATGATCGCCATCGAGAAAGCGGACGTTTCCTTCCGGCTGATGATGCAGATCCGCAACAAGGTCCTGGAAGCGTATCAGGAAATCATGCGCATGCAGGTGTGATTCAAGCGCGAAAACAAATACAAAGCACGAAATCCGAAGCACGAATTTCGAAACAAATTCAAATGACCCAAATCGGTAAAATTCCAAACAGGCTTCCTTCGGATTCGGGTTTTGGGTTTTCCCGATTTGAGATTCGTTTGTTTCGGAGTTTGTTTCGGATTTCGGGTGTCGAATTTCGGATTTTCAGCCGTTGGGGGCTGGTGGGGGGATGATACGTGCCCGAACAATTCGAAAAATTTCTCGGCGACCTAAAAGAGATTCTCAACCGTCTCTTGTCGTTCCTGTCGCCGCCGCAGAAGCGTTTGGTGTTCATCGGTCTGCCGCTCTTCGGCGCCATCGCCTACGCGGCCCTTTTCATTTTCGACCGGATGAACTTCGGGCCGCTGTTCACCAACCTCGCGCCCCAGGACGGCGCGGCCATCGTCAAGGAGCTGGACTCCGCGAAAATCCCCTACACGCTCTCGGGCGGCGGCACGATCATCGAAGTGCCGCGCGGCCTGATCTACCAGACCCGCCTCAAGCTGGCCGGCAAGGGCGTGCCCGCCGGCGGTGCTGTAGGGTTTGAGATTTTCGAGAAAACCTCTTTCGGCGTCAGTGAGTTCACCCAGCAGGTCAATTATCTAAGAGCCCTGCAGGGCGAGCTGGCGCGCACCGTCAACTCCATCGCCGCGGTGCAGTCGAGCCGGATTCATCTGGCGATTCCGTCGCGCACGAATTTCCTCGGTCCGGAAGAGAAGCCCTCGGCGTCGGTGGTCGTCGATTTGAGGCCGGGGTACCACCTGAGCGGGGACCAAGTCCAGGGTATCGTCAATCTGGTCGCCAGCTCGGTGCCGAAACTTAGCGCCGATAAGGTCACCGTCATCGACAGTTCGGGCCGGCCGCTCAAAGAAATCGTGCTGGCGTCGGCGGGCAGTGAAGCGGAAAAATTCAACGCGCTTAAAATCAAGTACGAGCAAGAGATGCAACGGCGCGTGGAGACCTTGCTGGAACCGGTCCTGGGACCGGGCAAGGCCGTGGTGCGCGCCAATGTGCTATTGAACCTCCAGGAAACCCAGATGACTAAGGAGGAGTTCGATCCGGACAATAAGATTGTGCGCAGCCAGCGCCAGGTGATGGACGAAGGGCCCGCCAAGGGCGGAGGAGTGCCAGGCGTGCAGGCCAATATACCGGGTGGCGACGCCGCCAAGACGGCCGCCCCAGGGGGGCCGAAGCGCGGTAGCGAGATGGTGACCTATGAGATCGGTCACACCTTGAGCAAGATCGCCGAGCCGCGCGGGCAAATTCAAAAACTCTCCGTGGCAGTGCTGGTCGACGGAAAGTACGAAAAGGACAAGTACATAGCGCGCAGCGCCGAAGAGATCGAAGTGATCAAGGGAGTAGTCAAGCGCGCCGTCGGTTTCGACGGCGAGCGCGGCGACGAGATCGAAATCGCCAACGTGCCGTTCAAAGTCCAGCCTGGCGCGCCGCTTCCGCCGGTGGCCGCGCCGGATCTCAAGGACATGCTGATGTCGCCCCTCGGCATCGGCGTAGCCGCCGGCGCGCTGCTGACGATCGGAGCTTTGGTGTACTTCTTGACCCGCGGGCGAGGGAAAAAGGCCGCGGCGGAAACGCCCGCAGCGATCGTCGAAGCGGTCAAGGCCGCAGCCCCGGCCTCGGAAACGGCGGGAGAGACACCCGTGGCTCCCAAGAAGATTATTTTGATGGACGATCCACGCAAAGAGCAGTTGGGGCAAATCGCCCGCGACTATCACGACGCCACGGTGAGAATCGTCCGCGGGTGGCTGCAGGAGGACGCCGGCAAGGTGCGCCCGTCGTATGACAACGGCAATGGGGTTGAGGAACTGAATTGAAACAGGAAGACGGAAAGCCGAAACCGAAAAACACGCTGACCGGTCCGGAAAAGGCCGCCATCCTTCTGGCCCTGGTTGGCGAAGAGATCGCCGCGACTCTGGCTGCCGAGCTGCAGGAAAAGGAGCTGGTCATGCTGCGCCAGGGAGTGCATCGCATGGCGCAGATCGAAGCCGATCACGTCGATGAAGTATTCGAAGAAACCTGCAAGCAGTTGAAACGAGCCAATATCGTGCCGGGCGAGACCAACGCCTATCTCGAGCGGGTCATCACCAAAGCGATGGGAGTGGAAAAAGGCGGCGCGATTCTGAGCCGAATCTTCCAAGAAGAGAACGACGATTCCTACGGCATCGATGTCCTGCATGAGATGGACGGCAAGACACTGGCGCATTTTCTTCAGGAAGAGCATCCGCAAACCATCGCTTTTATTCTGGCCCATCTCTACCCCGCTCACGCGGGGGAGATTTTTTCTCTTCTGCCGGAGGATAAGCAGGCGGAAGTGGCGTTCCGCATCACGCGGCTCGGCAGCACTTCGGCCGGCGCCATCGAGGAAGTCAGTAAAGTGCTGCGCAATGAGATTCGCCAGGTCCAAGGCAAACAGATGGGTGGAGTGCGGCCGGTGGCGGAGATCCTGAACTTCGTGAGCATCGCCACCGAGGAGCGGGTGATGACCGGTTTGAACGAGTTCGAGCCGGACCTGGCGGAAAATATCCGCCAGCTGATGTTCACGTTTGAAGACCTCACCAAGATCGACGATCCGAGCATGCAGGTTTTGGTGCGCGAAATCGAAAAAGACAAATGGGTCATGGCGATGCGCACCGCCAGTCCCGGACTGAAGAAAAAAATCTTCGCCAATATGTCCGAGCGCGCCGGCGCGCTGTTGAAAGAAGAGCTGGAAGCCATGGGGCCGGTCCGGCTGCGGGAGGTGGAAGCGGCGCAGCGGGAAGTTATCGACACCGCCCGCCGGCTCGAATCCGAAGGCAAGGTCTTTCTGACCGCCGGCAAGAGCAAAGAGGATGTCCTCGTATAGGTTGGTTGACCGGGAGCGGCTGGGGGACGGCGACGTCCGTCCATACCCGCAAGACGATCTCGGCGGGCGGTCCGGGACGCGCGCCAGCCACAGACTGGCGGATGGCCCTGCCGACGTGGAATTGGCGTCCTTCGACCTCCTGGAGATCGGACCTTATCTGCTGCTCTTGGCGGCTGGGGAAAAAGCCCAAGCGATGACCGCTCAGGCCGGGGCCGAAGCGGACGGCATGCGTGAGCAGGCCAAACGGGAAGGCAGCGAACAGGGACGCGAAGAGGCGAAACAGGAAATTTTGCCTTCACTCGTCGCCTTTCGCGACGCCGGGCAGGCGCTGATCGTTTTCGAAGAACAACTGGTTTCCCGCAGCGCGCCGTGGATCGCCCGCCTGGCGCTGGAGATCGCCGAGAAGGTAATCGGCCACGCGCTGGAAGAAAATCCCCAGGTCGTCGCCTCTGTCCTGGAACGGGCCAAGCATGAAGTGGCGGAGGCGAAACAACTGCGCATCTGGCTCCACCCGGCGGATCATATCCTGCTTTCCGAGCTGCGCCCTGATCTGATCGCCGTCGGCGCCGCTCCGGGAAGGCAAATCGAGATCGTGGCGTCCGAGGAGATCGGCCGGGGCGGTTGCCGTTTGGAAACCGAGATGGGATTGGTGGACGCGACTTTGCCGACGCAGATTGAAGAAATTCGCAGACAGCTTCTGGACGATGGCGCGCCGTGACCGGTCCCGTTCCGGGTTCAAGGTTCAACGTTCAATGTTCAACGTGCCCGCTCTACACTTTGAACGTTGAACCTGGAACCTTGAACCAGCCTTAAAATGCCCCTGTGAGGGGAGCGCTTGTCACGAGACGATGCATTTTATGAATGAGAGCTTTCTGTCGCCCTATCACGATCGGCTCAAGGTCGTTTCTCCGTTTCGGATTTCGGGAACTGTGACGGAGGTCACGGGCTTGCTGATCGCCAGCCGCGGGCCTTGGCTCCCGGTCGGTGGAGTTTGCCATATCCACTCATTGGGGGACGGTGAACCCGTGCTGGCGGAGGTGGTCGGCTTTCGCGGCGAGCAAACCCTATTGATGCCCCTCGGAGAATTGCGCGGCGTCGGTCCCGGCAGCCAAGTGGTGGCGTTGACCCAAGAGGCGCATTACCGCGTGGGTGAAGCGCTTCTCGGCAGGGTCGTTGACGGCCTGGGCCGCCCCATCGACGGCAAGGGCGTCATCGCGGCCCACACCTATCCGATCTACACGTCGGCATCGAATCCCCTCGAGCGCGAAGAAATCCGCCAGCCGTTGGATATCGGTATTCGCTCGATCAACGGCATGACCACCTTCGGCAAAGGACAGCGCGTCGCCATCATGGCGGGAGCCGGCGTCGGTAAAAGCACGCTCTTGGCGATGATCGCGCGCAACACCCGCGCCGACGTCAAAGTCATCGCGCTGATCGGCGAGCGCGGGCGCGAGGTCGAAGATTTTGTCGCTCGGGCGCTGCCGCCGCACGAGCGTGAACGGATGATCGTGGTTGCGGCCACCTCGGAAGCGCCGGCGCTGGTGCGGGTGCGCGGCGCGTTTATCGCCACCACCATCGCCGAATATTTCTGCGATCGCGGGCAAGACGTGCTGTTATTGATGGACTCGCTCAGCCGCTTCGCCATGGCCCAGCGCGAGGCGGGGTTGGCGGCGGGCGAGCCGCCTTCGACCAAGGGTTATACGCCTTCGGTTTTTGCCCTGCTGCCCCGGCTGCTCGAACGGGCTGGAAGCTGGAAGGGCAAAGGCAGCATTACCGGCCTTTACACCGTGCTCATGGAAGGCGACGATCCCCACGAACCGGTGACCGACGCGGCGCGCTCGCTCACCGACGGTCATATCCAACTGTCCCGCCGCCTGGCGGAACACGCGCACTACCCCGCCGTCGACGTGCTTTCTTCGGTGAGCCGGGTGCGCTCGCGGGTGACCACCCGCGAACATCAACGCCTGGTGAGCGAGATCACGCGGCTCTTGGCCGCCTATCGCGATGCCGAGGACCTGATTCAGATCGGCGCCTACGTCAAAGGGAGAAATCCCGAAGTGGACCGCGCCATCGAGTTGATGCCGGGCATTCGCGCCTACCTTTGCCAGGATCAAGCCAAGGACGCGAGCTTGGAGTCAAGCGTGCAAGCGCTCGCCGAGCTGCTGGCTGCGTGATCCCGTGGCGCTCTGCAAATTCCGTCTGGCGCCGGTGCTGCGCTACCGCCAACGCCTCAAAGAAGAAAAAGAGTGGGAGCTGCGCACGCTCCTGGAAACGCGCCGGCGCATGGACGAGCAAATCCGCGCCCTCGAACGGCAGCGGCTCCGCGCCGATGAGGGCCTGATGCCGCGCGAGGGACAGATATTTTCCGCCGTCGAGTTGCGGCTTCACGCCGACTACGCGCGCCGGACCGCGGAGGGAATCAAGGAGCGGCAGGCCGCGCGGGCGAAGGTCTCGGAAGAGATCGCCGAAAAAAGACATGAACTGCTGGAAGCCCAGCGCGCGGTGAAGAGCCTCGAGCAGCTACGCCATCGCTCCGCGACGAAGTTTCAACGCGAGCAACACAGCGCGGAGCAAAAATTCAGCGACGAGATCGGCCTGCGGGGATTCGCCAGCCCCAAGAGCGGGAAAAAAAGTCCTCCTTAGCGGCAACTCTTTCCGCGCGCGGCCGCGGGTGCTTCTTCATGAGCCCATTCTTACGCGCGCGCATCGCTCCATTGAGAATCCGCAAAATATTCGCCGCCGCCTGGTTTCCTTTCTGTTTCTAAAGATTTATCCGAATTCGCCGATCCCTTCTGCGAGGGATTCCGCCGAATGGCATTTCCCTTGCTCTCAGAGGGAGTCGCAATGGAAGTTAACGACGTTCTCCCTATCTCAGCGAATCCAGTCCAGGAAGGCCAAGAGGTTGCCCGCGCCAACCGAGAAGGCGGCGACACCGCGGCGTTTGCGGCAATGTTATATCTGATTCTCGGAACGCCTCAGGCCGGGACCGGCTCGACGGCTTCAGAAGAAGTGAAGCCGGGTGAAACCAAGGCATCGGCGGCAGAGGTAGTACCGTTTCAGAAAGGTTCTAGCGCGCCAATCGCCAGCGGCGCTAAGTTCAACGGTGCGCTCACCGATGGATCAACCGCCAAGTCCGCCGCAGTCGCAGATGCAAGTAATGCGTCGATCGGCGGTGGTCGAGTCGAACCGCAAGCGGTGATTGAGATCAACCAAAATCCGATCGAAGCTTTAACGGCACAAGCGAGCGCTCACGGCAAAGATCTCGCGGCCGTGAACGATGCGGCGCGTGTCGTTCGCGATCCAGCGGCTAGCGCCCCGATCGGCAGTACAACTGACGAGGTGGTGACCGATCCGCAAGCCGAACCGGAGCAAAGTTATGAGCAACCCGTGCCGACGGCTAGCACCATTGGGCGCGACTCTGCCATCAATGCGGAAGAGCGCCGAAGGTGGAACATTGAACGGCCGCCAAGAGCCGGCGCGGCGCAAAGCGATGCGCAAGCCGACCTGGAGCGGAGATTTGCGAAATTCGCGCTGGCGGAGGGCAACGTCATCAGGCGGTTCTCTGTCATCAACATCGAAGCCTTCGACCAGGCTCAGGGCAGGCCTGGAACCCGGAACATTGAACGGCAGGGAACGGCTAGCACCATCGGGCGCGACTCTGCTCTCAATACGGAAGAGCCCCGAACCTGGAACATTGAACGACCACCAACAGCCGAGTCAATCGGGCAAGTCGCTGCCAGGGGCAATTTTGCAACACACGTAGAGCCGGAGCTTGTGACCGAACCGGTTGGCCAGAAACATCCCGACCTGAGATCCGGCGGGCAATTAAAGCTTGATATAACTCCCGGTGCGGCGGGAAGCGATTCGCAAGTCGACCCGGCGCAAGATTCTGCGAAACTCGCGCCGGCGACGAGCGCCCCAATTCGGCTGGTCCATGAGGCTGGCAAGAATTCAACTCCTGCGGACGTGGAATCCGTGACCGGACCGGCAGGCGAGATCCATGCCGGCACCGAGTTGGCGGGAAAATTTCAATTCGGGAAAACCACAGATGGCGACGGAGCCGAACACGAAGCAAGGCTCATGGCCGAAGCAGAGACAAAAACCGATGTGCCGCGCGCCGGCCGCGGCCCAGCCCAACGACTGAGCGACATCGCGGCGCCGGTGCCAAGAGCGGACATGGCAGCGGAAAAGTTCGCACCGGCGGGCGATCCCGCGCCGGCGTCCTGGCATTCCACCGTAAACCGAGTTGCGGACGAACTGGCGAGCCACGTTAGACTGAACAAGCGCGAAGCGGTCATTCAACTGGATCCCCCCGAGTTGGGAAAGATCAAGATCGAGATGCACCTTGAGGGCGAAAAGCTCGAAGCGCGCATCGTCGCGGATGTCCATGAATCCCGGGTGTTGATCGAAAGTCACCTCCAGGAGTTGCGCCAAGCGCTGCGCTCCCAGCACCTCGATCTCGCCGACGTGCGCGTAAGCCAGGACACAGGGAGTGGCGGTTCGGGCGACCCGATGCAGGGGTTTCGCCAGCAGCAGCCCGACGGCGAGCCGGAGTGGGCGCGGAACGCTGAGAGCACCGCCGGTGCGGCAAGCGCAAAGTCCGAGCGGAGCGAGGGCGGCAATTCCCGTCTGGAAAAAGGTCGAGTGAGCATGTGGGCCTAGGAGAGGATTGAAAAACAATGGCGATACCAAACATCGGTTCATCGACGGCGCAACCGGGAGTAGGTCAAGCCTTAACTGCTCGAACGGTCACACAAGACGATTTTTTGAAACTGCTCATCGCCCAATTGCAGAATCAAGATCCGCTCCAGCCGATGGACAATCAAGAATTCGCCGCCCAACTGGCCACCTTCAACAGTCTCGGCCAGTTGATCGATATCAATGGAAAGCTTGGCCAGCTGCAGAGCATGCAGGGCTTGGCGAGCCAGTACAACGCGGCATCGTTGATCGGCAAGGAAATTGAAGTCAGCGGAAACGCCGTGGACCTTGCGGAGGGAAGTTCGGCATCGCTTGTCTACCAACTCGGCGCCAACGCGGCCCGGGTCGGCATCAGCATTCGCAACAGCGCGGGAGAACTCGTGCGCCAGATCGATGCTGGCAGCCAAAAAGCGGGCGAACAAACGATTCAATGGGACGGCAAAGATAGCGCGGGAAATCCGGCGCCGGCCGGGTTGTATAGCTTTGAGATCACCGCCGTCGACACCGGAGGAAGAAATATCCAGTCGTGGGGCCTGGTGCGTGGTGTCGTCACCGGCGTGGTGATGGGTGGCAACGAGCCGCTGCTCGAGATCGGCGCCTTGTTGGTGCCGTTGAGCAGCGTGAGCCGGGTCCGCTCGCAGGGATAGGCGGCAGGAGGGGGGATCCATGTCGATTGTCGGTTCGTTATTCGTGGCATCGGTCGCGCTGGATACGTTAAGCAACGCAATCTCGGTGGCCGGCGACAACATCGCCAATCTCAATACCGTCGGCTTCAAAGCTTCCCGGATCGAGTTTGCCGATCTCTTGTCGACGATCGACGGCCAACTCGAAATCGGCCATGGAGTCCGGTTGGCCGACGTGAGCAAAATGTTTCAGCAAGGGGCGCTGGAGACGACCCAGAGCGTGACCGATTTGGCGATTCAAGGAGGCGGTTTTTTCATTTTGAAAAACGGCGCGGGCGAGACGTTCTATAGCCGGGCCGGCGAATTTCATTTCGACGCGAGCGGCAATCTGGTCAATCCGCTCGGTCTCTTTCTTCAGGGCCCCTCGGCAAATATTTCTCTGGGGGTCGTCCTCACTTTGCCCGCCCAAGCCACCACCAACCTGGGATTGAAGGTCAGTCTGGACGCGGCCGCGGCGACGCCGGGCGCGGCTTTTCCCGCCGGCCCCGACGCAAGCTCCGCCGCATGGAATGCCGCCGGCAATTTTTCTTTGGTCACGACGGTCTACGATTCGGCCGGCGCTGCCCATGATCTTACTTTCTTGTTTCGTAAAAACGGTGCCAATAGTTGGGAGTACCGGATCTTGGCTCAGCGCAACGAGTTGGACGCTGCGGCGTCCACCAGCACCGACCTGCGCGACCTGGGCGCGAGCGGAACGCTGCAGTTCAATGCGGATGGAAGCTTCGACGCGGCCGGCAGCACGGTCAGCGGAATCACCGGCGTGAGCTGGGTCGGCGGGGGCACGCAAACGATCGCTCCCGGGAGCTTGAGCTTCGCCGGCAGCGTCCAGTACGCGCAACCCTCGTCGCTCATGAGCCTGAGCAGCGACGGGTACGGCGGCGGTTTTCTCACCGGCGTGAGCATCGATGGCGGCGGAGCGATAACCGGCCGATATTCTAACGGCGTGACTCGATCGATCGGCACTATCGAACTCGCGAACTTCGCCAGCCCGGAAGGCCTGGATCCGGCGGGCGACGGGCTCTATCGCGCGACCGCCGAGTCGGGTGCCGCGCTGACCGGCGCGCCGGGTCAAATCGTTTCGGGCGCCCTGGAAATGTCCACGGTGGATCTTGCCCGCGAAATGGTAACGCTGATCACGTCGCAGCGCGGTTTCCAGGTCAACTCGCGGGTCATTACGGTGGCCGATCAAATGTACGCGGCCGCGGCGCAGCTCAAGAGCTAAATCACGGGTCGAGAATGGAAGATAGAGGATCGAGGATCGAGAATAGAGGATGGCGAATTGACAATCGCTCTAGGCCTCGGAGATCCGACAATCCAAAATCCAAAATCAAAAATCCAAAATAAAAAAGGGGAGGTTTTTAATGGCACTTACAGGAGCATTATTTAGCGGAGTCAGCGGTATCACCAGCAATGGTAACGCGATGAATATCATCGGCGACAACATCGCCAACGCTAACACGATCGGGTTCAAATCGAGTCGCGCGGTGTTTTTCGATCTATTGAGCGCGGAGGTGGGCGGTACCAAAATCGGTTTGGGTTCACGTTTGGCCGGTTCAGATCGACAATTCGTTCAGGGAGGCGTCGAGACGACTAACAGCGTTACTGATCTGGCGATCCAGGGCAAAGGATTGTTCATTCTCAGAGATAACCAGGGCGGAACTTTTTTCAGCCGGGCGGGACAATTCAGCATCGACAAAGACGGCAATCTTGCCAACCCCGCGGGACTCGCTGTCCAGGGAGTTCAACTCGACGCCAGCGGCAACCCGACCAGTGGTCTAACTAACATCATCATCAGCCAGCTTGTCGTGTCTCCGGTGGAAACCGATGGAATCGATATCGCTCTCAATCTTGATGCTACGAAAGCGACACCGACACCGGCGATTCCCGCGGATGCCGCCGGTACGGAGGAGACGCCAGGCAACTGGTTCGCCGGCGCCAACTTTTCCACCGTGGTGACCGTTTACGATTCGCTCGGCCGAGGGCATGATCTTACCTACCTGTTTCGTAAGACCGCTACTGCGAATCAATGGGAGGTACGCGTCGCAGCCAACGCGGGCGAAATTACCGGTGGTACGGCAGGAATGTTGCAGCAGGTCAACGCCGCCGGCGGCTTGCTCGCGTTCAACTCCGACGGGACCCTGGACAGCGCGACCACGAACATTACGGACATCGGCCCGATCGCCTGGGCCAATGGCTCAAACGCGCAGACCGTGTTGGCTGCTGACATGGATTTCACCGGTACGACCCAGTATGCCCTTCCCTCATCGGTTAGCCAGCAAAATCAGAATGGTTCGCAGTCGGGTATTCTCAAAGGCATCAGTATCGGTACCGATGGCGTAATCACGGGGCAGTTTACTTCGGGTGGTAACCAGCCGCTGTTTCGGATCGCCTTGGCCGACTTCGCCAATCCGCAGGGGCTCGCCCATGTCGGCAACTCGCTGTACTTGCAGTCGCCTGAGTCGGGACCGTCGCTCAACGGAAACCCTGGCGATGGCAGCTTCGGCACGGTGCTCTCGGGTTCGTTGGAGTTGTCCACCGTGGACCTCGCCACCGAATTCGTCAAGATGGTGACGACGCAGAGAGGGTTCCAGGCCTCCTCACGCACGATCACTGTCACCGACCAGCTTTTGGAAGAGGTGGCGAATCTGAAGAGATAGTCTGCGGGGGCCGGCTGCTAAAGAATCGGTGCCCCATTCCGATAACTTGAATGGTAAGGACGGACTCTATGCGGTTCGGCAGGGGATGGTCCGTCATCCAGGGGGCTGACGTCTTAGCTAAAAGGAGCGCAACGTGACTTACACTGTGGACGAACTGGTGAAAATGGCGCGAGCCCTGTCGGAAGGCGAATTCGATCGGGAGTTTGAACAACACTTTCAGGGAGAATTGGGCGAGTTGGCGTCTTACCTGGACGCCGTGCGCCAGACGCTGCAAGTGATGTCCCACGCCGCCAACGGTTCCTATGAGCTGATTCCGGCGGCAGCCGACAGCGTAGCCGAAATCCATCAGCAGACCGAAAGCGGTTTCGAATCCATCTGGCAAGTTGTCGAAGAGATGCAGGCGGACCAGGCGATGGCGCGAGAACTATTGAACAGTATGGGAGCAGAATCAAAAATCGACGGGGTCGCCCGGCTTCGCGAGATCGCTTTTAAGAGCCAGCAAACGCTCCTTAGCCTCATGAGTTATCTCTCGTTCCAAGACGTGCTGCGCCAACGGCTGGAGAAGGTCCAGGGGTTGATCCAGAAGATGGAACAAAAGACGCTGGATCTCATGGTCAAGTTCAACGTGAAAGCGCATAAAGCATCGATCACGGGGGGAAACGGGGCGCAGCTCGCCCAGAAGGTCGACCTCGACCAGTCGCTGGTCGATCAGTTGCTCGAAGGCCTCAAGTAGGATTCAAGAGCGCTGAAACGTTTCGGAGGGTGGCAATGTTTAATCCTGATATGGACGTACTAGTGGTAGACGACGCTTCGGCGATGCGCCGCATCCTACGGGGATTACTGAGGGAATTGGGCTTCAAAAACATCCGCGAGGCGGACAACGGCCAGACGGCGCTGGACGAGCTTAGAAAGAAAAAAGCCGATTTCGTTGTCTCCGATTGGAACATGCCGGTGATGAGTGGCATCGACCTGTTGCGCGCCATCCGGGCGGACGAAACAATTAAATCCACACCGGTTCTGATGGTCACCGCCGAAGCCAAACAGGAAAACATCATAGCGGCGGTCAAAGCGGGCGTCAGCAACTATATTGTAAAGCCGTTCAACGCCCAGACGTTACAGGAAAAACTCAACAAGATCTTTCCGTAAAAAGGGTACACAGGGCTCCGCCTGCTGCACCGGCGCGTCGCAAAACGGACCCCCGCCCTTCGGTCCCTGGCGTAGCCCGCAGCCGGCGGGTAGGTTTGCGCGCCATGCCGGCATGGGCCGGCATGGCGCGCAAAAGGCAACCAGATCACAGGGCGAAGCTGGATTATCCCGTACTACTATAATCATACGCGAGGTGACGACGTTGCGTCCGCAAACGCTACGCAGGCCGCGCATCATCCTCGGAGACTACCCGTCAATTTTTCAACGGTCGGCCGGCAGATGTTTGGCATTGTCCACTTGTCACTTGCAAGAAATCGCGGCTCTCCGGCGCTGGCACGATAGTTGGATTCGAGAGCCAACGAGCCGTGTTTCCAACGGCAGAAGGTCGTTCGGCTCCCATTGAAGGTGGAGGGCGGACCGTTTTTTCCCGTTGCACCCAACTAAAGCATTCGAGAGAAAATCCGATTATCTAAGTTCAGTAGAAGCGACTCAGGAAACTCGTCAAGTCCATTTAGGCAGGCTCGCAAACGGCGCCGCGAACGCGACCGGAGGATTCATGGATGACGTCATCAAGGAATTTCTCGTGGAGAGCTATGAAAACCTCGATCGTCTGGATCGCGATTTCGTAGAGCTGGAAAAAAATCCATCGAAGGAGTCCCTCGCCAGCATCTTTCGCGCGATTCACACCATCAAGGGTACCTGCGGCTTTTTGGGCTTTCCCAAGCTCGAGTCGGTCACCCATGTCGGCGAAAGCCTGCTGAGTCTGTTGCGCGACGGCCAGCTTCAAGTGACGCCGGCGATCACCGACGCGCTGCTGGCGATGGTCGATGCCGTGCGGGAAATGTTGGCGAGCATTGAAAAAACTGGCAGTGAAGGCGAGCGGCATGACGCGGTGCTCATCGAGCAGTTGAGCGCACTGCTGAAGCCCCAAGACAGCGTCAAGATGACCGGCGCCGACCCCAAGAGGGCCGAAGCGGCGCCAACTGCCGTGGCAGCGAGTCCGTCCAATAAGAAAAAAAGGACGCAGCCGCGAGCGCGCAAGAGCAAGAGGCCCGGTCGCGCCGACACGGTAGCCGCGAGCCCGCAACCTCAACTAGAAGAAAACAAGGACGGCCCGGAGCCCATGGAAGGGGACCTGCCGCAAGAATCCGTTCAGCCCCAGCTTGGCGCCATTCTCATCGAGCAAGGCCAGGCGAACTTGGAAGACATCGACCGCGCCCTGGAAGAGCAAGCCAAGGGCGACCCGCGCCGGGTCGGAGAAATTCTGGTTCAGCAAGGAAGCGTGAAGCCGGCAGACGTGCTAGAAGCGCTGCAAAGCCAAAGCGAGTCCAAGGTGGCGATTTCCGACAGCACCGTGCGGGTCGACGTGGGCCTGCTCGACAAGCTCATGAATCTGGTGGGCGAGCTGGTGCTCTCGCGCAACCAGATCGTGCAGTTCGCGACCACGCAGGAAAACGCGAGCTTTACGGCCACCTCGCAGCACCTCAATCTCGTCACCAGCGAGCTGCAAGAAGGGGTCATGAAGACCCGCATGCAGCCGATCGGCAACGTGTGGAATAAATTTCCCCGGGTCGTGCGCGACCTAGCGGCGGCCTGCGGCAAGCAGGTGCGCGTCGAAATGGAAGGCGCTGAGACCGAGCTGGACCGCACGATCATCGAGGCGATCAAGGATCCGTTGACCCACGTGGTGCGCAACTCTGTGGACCATGGACTCGAAAGCCCGCAAGCGCGCATCGCCGCGGGGAAGCCCGCCGAAGGATGTCTCTTGCTGCGCGCTTATCACGAAGGCGGCCAGGTCAATATTGAGATCAGCGACGACGGCGCCGGCATCAACGCGGACAAGGTGCGCGATAAAGCGTTGCAAAAAGGCTTGATCAACCCGGACCAGGCCGCGCGCATGAGCGAGCGGGAGCTGGTGAACCTGATCTTTTTACCTGGATTCTCTACGGCGGAGAAGATCACCAACGTTTCGGGCCGCGGCGTCGGCATGGACGTCGTGAAGACCAATATCGAAAAAATCGGCGGCACCGTGGACGTTCAGAGCAGGATTGGCCAGGGTACCACGCTCAAAGTCAAGATCCCGCTGACCTTAGCGATCATCCCCGCGCTCATGGTGACCACGGGCGGTGATCGCTACGCCATCCCTCAGGTCAGCTTGCTCGAGCTCGTTCGGCTGGAGGGCGAGCAAGCGCGCAAGGGCGTCGAGATGGTTCACGGCGCCCCGGTTTATCGGTTGCGCGGCAATCTGCTTCCGCTGGTTTACCTCAATCGCGAGCTCAAGATCGGCGAGCAAACCGACAACGACGGCAGCGTCAACATCGTGGTCTTGCAGGCGGACGGCCGCCAGTTCGGACTGGTCGTGGACGGCATCAACGACTCCAAGGATATCGTGGTCAAGCCGCTGGGAAAGCACCTCAAAGGAATTTCGACCTTCTCCGGCGCGACGATACTGGGAGACGGCAAGGTTGCCTTGATTCTCGACGTCATCGGCATTTCTCAAACTGCCAACGTTGTTTCCGAGGCCCGCGAACGCGGCATCAACAACGCGACCCTGATGTCCCAGGAGTCGAGCGGGCAGCGCCATGCGCTGCTCATCTGCCGCTACGGCAAGGAAGACCGCATCGGCATCGAGCTTTCCCTGGTCGCCCGGCTCGAACAGTTCCCGCTCTCGGCAGTCGAAAAGAGCAGCTCACACCAGGTGGTTCAATACCGCGGCGAGATCATGCCGCTCGTTCGCCTGTCGGAAGTCTTGGGTGGAGGCGCCTGTGACGGGGAACCCAAAGACACCCTGGACGTCGTGGTCTACCGCGAGCATGGCAAAAGCGTCGGCCTGGTGGTCGAGCAGATCGCGGATATCGTCGAAGAGCGGATTACGGCGAAAACCGACCGCCACGGCAGCCACCTGCTCGGCACCACCGTGGTCCGGGGCAAAGTCACCGATATTCTGGATGTGCGTGGCGTGATCGAGTCGGTAAACCCCGAGTATCTGGCGCAGGCTGAAGCGGCGTGAAGCGTTTAGAAGTCAGTGGTCAGAAGACGGAAGTCAGAATAGGGAATGACCAGCGCGAAGACGCGAAGGGAAAACTAAAATCCGAAATTCGAAACAAATTCAAAATGATGAAAAACTCAAAATTCCAAACTAACTCGATTCGGATTCGATGTTTTGAATTTTCCGAGTTTGCGATTTCTTTGACTGCGTTTGTTTCGAGTTTCGATATTCGGATTTCGGAGTTTGACAGGAGTTATAACCATGGCTGACTTGAGACAATTTGCCACCTTTTATCTCGACAAGCTTCTGTTCGGAGTGGACGTCGGCAAAGTGCAGGAAGTCATCCGCTACCAGGAGATGACGCGGGTGCCGCTCGCCTCCGCGGTGGTGACCGGGTTGATCAATTTGCGTGGCCAGATCGTCACCGCTCTCGATCTCCGGCGGCGGCTCGAACTGTCACAGCGCGACGCCGAGAAGTTGCCGATGAACGTCGTGGTGCGCAGCGGCGAGGAAGCGGTGAGTTTGTTGGTCGACGAGATCGGTGACGTGTTCGAAGTGGAAGACGAATCTTTCGAAGCGCCGCCCGAGACGCTCCAAGGCGTCGCCCGCGAGCTGATCCGCGGCGCCTACAAGCTCAAAGACCGCCTCTTGCTGGTCCTCGACACCGAAAAGACCGTGGCGCTGGCGGGATAAATCACAGTGAATAAAGTTTAAAAGCGAAAGCAGAAATTAATCGGTCCAGGCCACGGAGGATGACAAGCCAATCGAAATGAGCAGAGGGCGCTTTACTTCTTTGATAGGTCCGGCGCTGGCATTAGAAACATGGCCCACATAAGTAAAAAGGCAAACAAGTTATAAAACCTGCGCGTGGTCGGACTGTCGAAAGTTTACGAGGCGAAGCAGAGATGTTTGAAAGAAAGGAACCAGTACCGATTTGCAGCCCAGCCCATCTTAATATCGGTATTTAGGGGGTACGAATGTCATGAAAAAAAGTTTGAGCGTTAAGTTAGCTTTCGGAATCGCCGGCATTCTTAGCCTGGTACTCGGGGTAATGGCTTGGGTGAGCGTTTCGTACGTGGAGCGTCAATATATCGAGTTCGTGGATGCTCGCTCAGACGTGCTCGGCAGGCCGTTGCGGGATCACCTTAAAGATTTGTTCTCTCAAGTCGGGAACCAATCGGCCGTTTTCCTCGCGATGAGCTCGGAAATGGCCAAGGTCGTAAAGGAAAACAGCGAGCTCGCGAACGTTGGTATCTACGATCCGACCGGCAAGCTGCTGGCTCATACGGACAAGTCAAAAAAAGAGGCCGTCCAGGACCAAGTACAAAAGGCTGTGAAAGGACGGCCCCAGAAGCCGATCACCATTTTTTTTGACCAAGGTTATCACACGCTTATTCCCGTCGTTCACGAAAAGGCGCTTGTCTACCTTGCGATGGAATCCCGAACGGAGGTGATCGAAAAAGTTCGCAGTGGGATTCTGTGGACGTTCCTTTTTTTATCCCTGGTTTCCCTCGTGGTTGGTGGTGTAGGGACGCTCATCTTGCTTCGGCGGTTTCTCGTAAAACCCATCTATCGGCTAGTTGCGTTGCTCAAGGACGTTGCCGAGGGCGAAGGCGATCTGACCGCGCGGCTCGATGCCGGCAGCGGAGACGAGATCGGCGAGTTGGCCAAGTGGTTCAACGTTTTTGTGGAAAAGATCCAGTGTACGGTTCAGACGATAGGCCGGCATGTGCAGGACGTGGCGAGTTCCTCGGAAGAGCTGACGTCGGTGAGTCATCAGATGAGTTCAAATTCGGAAGAGGCCGCGGCACAGTCCAACGTCGTATCGGCGGCATCAGAACAGGTCAGCAAGAGCGTGCAGACGGTGGCGGCGGGGGCCGAAGAAATGAGCGCCAGTATTAAGGAGATCGCCAAGAATACCAACGAAGCGGCCAGGGTGGCCAGGGAAGCGGTGGCAGTGGCGGAGAAAACAAATGCGACGATCACCAAGCTCGGGTCGTCCAGCGCAGAGATCGGCAACGTGATCAAGGTGATTACGTCGATTGCCGAGCAGACCAACTTATTAGCTCTCAATGCCACCATTGAGGCGGCGCGAGCCGGAGAAGCAGGAAAAGGTTTTGCGGTGGTGGCCAACGAGGTAAAGGATCTGGCCAAACAGACGGGAGATGCGACCGAGGATATCAGCCAGAAGATCGGCGCAATCCAGCAAGACACGCAGGGGGCGGTGGCGGCGATCCGGCAGATCAGCGGCATCATCAATCAGGTCAATGACATTGCGAACACCATTGCATCGGCAGTGGAAGAGCAATCGGTGACGACCAACGAGATGAGTCGCAACGTGGCGGAGGCGTCGAAGTGGAGCAACGAGATCGTGGCGAACGTCACGGGAGTGGCCGAGGCGGCGCAGAGCACGGCGAGCGGGGCGACACAGACACAGACGGCGGCACAGGAGCTGGCGCGGCTGGCGAGCGAGCTTCAGGCTGCGGTCAACCAGTTCAAGTACGACGAAGAGAAACAAGAGATGGAGACGGTGGCGCGGCTGAAGGACAGTGGGTCGAAGGCGCCGCGCAAGCAAGTGCAACCGACTTACAGACCGGCGGATACCACGTTGCGTGCATTGTAGGATGATCGACCTATCGAGCAGCGTGAAAATTAAATGAATCTCTCATGGCATCCAAACGCCAGAGCTCCGACAAGAGGAGGACGCTGAAATGTTTACCTGGATGAAGACGTTACCCATTTGGGCGCGAATCGTAGGCGCTTTTGTCCTGGTCATGGCGCTGGCAACGAGCGGCATGATTTTCTGGGGGCTGCGCCAACAACGCCGCATGTCGCTGGAGCAGATGGAGTCCTTCGCGGTGGGCTCCACGCAAATGGTCTATACCGCACTCGGGCTGGCGATGTCTTCGGGCAGCGCCAAGGAAATAGAAACCGTCATCGGCGAGCTGCAAAAGAGCCGCGGCATCAAAACGCTGCGGGTTATTCCCACCGATTTTGTCAGAGAGCAATTCAAGATCGCCACGGCGGCGCAACCCGACGCGTTGGAGCGGGGGGTTTTGAAGGAAGCTAAACTCCGGCTCGGCGTGGAAGAGCGCGATTCAGGCCCGGTTTATCGGGCCGTCATGCCGGTAAAGGCAAGCAAGGACTTCATGGGACGAGATTGCACCAGTTGTCATCAGGTGCCTGAGGGTACGGTTTTGGGCGCGGTCAGCTTGGAGATCGGGCTCGACCAACTTGAGCAAGCCAGCGCCGATTTCCGCCGCAACATTCTTTTGTCAGCAGTCGGCTTCGGAGCGCTCCTGCTGATCGGATTCTATTATCTGTGCCACCGCATCATCGCCCGACCGCTGCACGCGGTGGTCTCCCAACTCAAAGACATGTCGCAGGGCGAAGGCGATTTGACCCAGCGGCTGGTGGTGAGAAGCCAGGATGAAATCGGCGAGTTGGCGCATTGGTTCAACGTCTTTGTGGAAAAAATCCAGCATACGGTGCGTGCCATCGGCGACAATATACAATTATTGGCGGGTGCATCGGAGGAATTGACGGAAATCAGCCAGCAGATGAGCTCCAACTCTGAGGAGACGTCTGCCCAGGCCAACGTGGTGTCGGCGGCCTCCGAGCAGGTAAGCAAGAACGTGCAAACGGTGGCGGCGGCGACGGAAGAGATGAGCGCATCGATCAAAGAGATCGCCAAGAACACCAGCGAGGCGGCCCGGGTGGCCAAAGAAGCGGTGGAGGTGGCCGAGAAGACCAACCAGACGATCAGCAAGCTCGGGGTGTCGAGTGCCGAGATCGGCAACGTGATCAAGGTGATCACGTCCATTGCGGAACAAACGAACCTTCTCGCGCTCAACGCGACGATCGAAGCTGCCAGAGCCGGCGAAGCCGGCAAGGGATTCGCCGTTGTGGCCAATGAAGTCAAGGAATTGGCCAAGCAGACCGGGGACGCGACCGAAGACATCAGCCAAAAGATCGGCGCCATCCAGCACGACACTCAGGGGGCGGTGACGGCGATCCAGCAGATCGGTACGATTATTAACCAGGTGAACGACATCGCCAACACGATCGCTTCCGCGGTGGAGGAGCAGTCGGTGACGACCAACGAGATGTCGCGCAACGTGACGGAGGCGGCCAGGGGCAGCAGCGAGATCGTAGCGAACATCACGGGAGTGGCCGAGGAGGCGCAGAGCACGGCGAGCGGGGCGACGCAGACGCAAGCGGCGGCGCAGGAGCTATTGCGGTTAGCGTCGGAATTACAATCTGCCGTGAACCAGTTCAAGTACGACGACGGGGGGCAACCGGTGAAGCCGGCAATGAAGACAAAGGAGAGCCAGCCTAAAATGACGCCGAAGCGACCGCCGATGCACCGACCGAAAGGGGCGATGCTGCACACGTTGTAAGGAAATCCGAGGTTTGTCCCGCAAGGAGGACCATGTGCGAGCATTGATTGTGGACGATTCCCGGGCGATACGAACGATCATCAAAAAAATGTTGAGCGAAGTCGGCTTCGAGGTCTTCGAAGCCGCCGACGGGGTAGAGGCCCTCAGGCGCTTGAAGGAAATGGACCAGCCTGACGTGCTGCTCGTGGATTGGAACATGCCGGAGATGAACGGCTACGATCTGCTTCGTGCCGTGCGGGGGGATGCGCAGTATGACAAGGTGCCGCTCATGATGGTGACGAGCGAGACCGAACTCGGGCAGATGGCCAAGGCGCTCGAAGCCGGCGCCAACGAATACGTCATGAAACCATTCACTAAAGACGTGATCACCGAGAAGCTCGCGCTCCTAGGAGTTTTGCCATAACGCGCCTCGGCGAAACGCCGAGGAGTTCAAAGCGTTCCGATCGTTTGGAACGAGTAAGGGGTAAGGAGTTAGGCGAAAGGGGTTGGGCGGACCCCTCACCCCTTACGCCTGACGCTTCACGCGATCAAAGCAACAGGAAGACAAATTAAAGTTCGCAACCCACAAACCTATGCCTAAGCTAAGAGTATTGATTGTCGATGACTCCGTGGTGATCCGCCGCTTGGTGAGCGACATCATTTCCGCGGATTCGGACCTGGAAGTGGCCGGAGTGGCGGCCAATGGGCGCATCGCCCTGGACCGGATTCCGCAGGTCAACCCTGACATCATCACGCTCGACGTCGAGATGCCGGAAATGGACGGTCTGGAGACGCTTAAGGAACTGCGGAGAACTTATCCGCGCTTGCCTGTAATCATGTTCAGCACGATGACGGAACGGGGCGGCGTTACCACCCTCGAGGCTCTCTCGCTGGGCGCCAGCGACTACGTCACCAAGCCGGCCAACGTCGGCAGAGTCGGTGAGGGTATCGCCCGGGTGCGCGACGATTTGATCCCCAAGATCAAGGCGCTCTGCGGCCGCGCGGCGCAGGCAGTCGCCAAACCGGCGATGCCGGCTGTAGCCCGGTCTACCTTGCTACCGAAACCGCGGGTTCATCCGCCCGGCGCGCGCGTGGAAATCGTCGCCATCGGCACGTCCACCGGCGGTCCCAATGCCCTGGCGGATCTTCTGCCGGAACTGCCGGGAGATTTTCCCGTGCCGGTGGTCATCGTGCAGCATATGCCGCCGATCTTTACCAAGTTATTGGCTGACCGGTTGGCCGCGCGCATCCCTCTCGAAATCGACGAAGGCTACGCCGGCGAAGAGTTGCGCGCGGGAAAAATCTGCATTGCGCCCGGGGATTTGCACATGAGTCTGGAAAAAACTACCAAAGGGCCGCGGATCAAGCTTAATCAGGAACCACCCGAAAATTCCTGCCGGCCATCCGTCGATGCCTTGTTCCGTTCGGTGGCGCAAGTTTACGGAGCTGCGACCTTGGGGGTGATTCTCACCGGCATGGGCCAGGACGGTCTTCGAGGATGCGAACATATCCGCGAAGCGGGCGGCCAGGTGTTGATTCAGGACGAAGCCAGCAGCGTGGTCTGGGGGATGCCGGGCTTTGTCGCCAGGGCCGGCCTGGCGGATAAGGAATTGCCGCTGAATCAGTTGGGCGAAGAAATCGTGCGTCGGGTGGGGCAGAGCAGAGCAAAACATGCTGGACTGGGACTGAAGGGAGCCGAGCGTGTCTCTTTCAGAGGCTGAATTCTCTTACGTCCGGGATCTAGTCTATCGGCAGGCGGCCATCGTCGTGGAAAAGGAGAAGAACTATTTGGTGGAAGCCCGCCTCTCGCCGCTGGCGCGCCGGCACGGTTTCAACTCGTTGTCGGAACTGGTCGCGCAAATGCGCAGCCAGCCTAGCAACGGGCTGTCTTGGCACGTGGTCGAGGCGATGACCACCAACGAGACGTCGTTCTTTCGCGACATGCACCCTTTCGAGGTGCTCAAAAAGAACGTGCTGCCGGAGTTGATCCAGCGCCGGGCGGCGCTGCGCCAGATAAATTTCTGGTGCGCCGCCGCCTCGAGCGGCCAGGAGATTTACACGATTCTGATGCTGCTGCGCGAAAGCTTTCCGCAGTTGCAAACCTGGAAGATCAACTTTATCGCCAGCGACATCTCCAAGGAAATGCTCGAGCGCTGCCGCGAGGGCTGCTACTCGCAGCTCGAAGTCAACCGCGGGCTGCCGGCGTCGCTGCTGGTCAAATATTTTCAAAAGATCGGCACCCAGTGGCAAATCAAGGATGAGCTGCGCCGCATGGTCGATTTCCGCCAGCTCAACCTGGCTCAAGCTTGGCCCGCTCTGCCGTCCATGGACGTCATTTTCATGCGCAATGTTCTGATCTATTTCGACATGGAGACTAAAAAGGGAATCCTGTCAAGGGTGAAAAAGATTTTGAAACCGGACGGCACCTTGTTTCTTGGGGGAGCGGAAACCACGTTGAACATCGACGAGTCGTATAAGCGCGTGCAGATCGACAAGACCGCCTATTATCAGGTCGCGGGCGCATAGGAAAAAATCTACTATGGACAAATTCGAAGCACGAAAGCGGCCCCGCGGACCGAAACAAATTCAAATGACCAAAACTGGCAAGCACGAAATCCGAATATCGAAATCCGAAACAAATCCAAATGACTAAAACAAATGCAATGTTCCAAACAACCCTGATTCGGATTCCAAGTTTTGGATTTTCCGGATTTTGGATTTATTTGGCCTGCGGTTTGTTTCGGATTTCGTGCTTCGAATTTCGGATTTTGATCTGGAACTACTTGGTATATTGGCGCGGGAACAAAGATCGACATCTTGCGGCTTAATTTGGCTAACCGTGAGGAGAGAGCCATGAAATTTGCAGAAACGGAAGTGCGCCAGATCACCGAAGAGACCTGGAAAATCATCCTTGGGGAGGAGTTGGAGCCCGCCAGGAAGCGGATCGCGCCGGGCGAGATCGAAGACTCTATGGCAGCCTGCGCGCTCATCGCCGGCGATTGGCAACTGGCGGTGGTGTTGTATTGTTCCTCGGCCCTGGCGCGCCATGCGGCGACGGTGATGTTTGGCAGCGACGAAATGGAGACATCGGCCGCCGATGTCAATGATGCGATGTGCGAAATGATCAATATCATAGCCGGCAACGTTAAAGGCGTGCTTAGCGGATCGAGTCAGATGTCGCTGCCGAATCTGGTCAAGGGACAGGACTTCAAGCTCCTGTTCCCGCGCCACGTGCTGCTCAGCGAAGCCGATTTCATGTGCAACGGCCAGCCGGTGCTGGTGATGGTTCTAGGCGAAGACAGGATCGCCGCGGGCAATGAAAATCAAGGCGCCGACGGCGCTGCGACGCGGAGCTAGCGCAAGCGCGCGCCGTGCTCGGCGGCAGGTTGGACGCGGATCAGAAAGGAACGGCCATTGGAGACAAGAACCCTTGAGAAGGAAATCGTCGGCAAAGCCAGAGAATGGATCGAGGAGTACGGCGAGGAATTTCTCGTCGAGTTGATCGACGCCTACCTCGACGATGCGCCCACGCGTTTGGCGGAACTGCGGCGGGCCTTCGAAAACGGGAATGCCGAGACTTTCACTCGCGAGGCGCACACCCTCAAATCCAGCAGCGCCAACCTCGGCGCCATGAAAGTCTCGGCGCTGGCAAAAGAGATGGAAATGGCGGGCCGGGCCGGCAACATGGCGCAAATGGCCGAACCGGTGGCCCGCGCCGAAGCCGAATTCGCGCTGGTCAGGGCTGCTTTAGGAGCGCTGCGCTCTGCGCCGCAGGAGTTCGCGGGTCGAGAACCGTAGGCGGGTCGATAATGAAGATCCTCGTTGCCGACGACTCTAAAACCATGACGGTGTTGCTGCGGGCAACGCTCGCCAAGTTGGGCCATGAGGTCTGGGTTGCCGCCGATGGGGAGACGGCCTGGCGCTTGCTGCAGGAACCGGACGCACCGAAGCTCGCGATCCTCGACTGGATGATGCCCGGCATGAGCGGGGTCGAAGTCTGTCGTAGAGTTCGGCAGCGGACCGATGCGCCCTACGTTTACATCCTGTTGCTCACGGCATTGGACCAGCTCGATGACTTGGTCGAAGGCATCGAAGCCGGGGCCGACGCTTATATTACCAAACCCTTCAACCTGAAGGAGCTGCAGGCCCGTTTGCGCGCGGGGCAGCGCATCCTCGATCTGCAGAGCGAATTGTTGGCGGCGCAAGCGCAGCTCGAAATTCTCGCTACGCATGATTTTCTTACCGGCCTGTGGAACCGCAGCGCCGTGCTGGAAAGGCTTGCCCAGGAGCTGGCGCGCTCACAGCGAGAAAGGAATCCGGTCGGCGTGATCTTGACGGACATCGATCACTTTAAGCGCGTCAACGATACCTACGGTCACGCCCGAGGAGATCAGGTCTTGCAAGAGGCAGCGAAACGCATGACCGAGACGATCCGCCCTTACGATTCCGTCGGCCGCTACGGCGGAGAGGAGTTCTTGATCGTGGTAGCCAATTGCGACATTCAGAAAACCTTCGGCCTGGCTGAACGGATCCGTCACGCGATCAGCGCCGCGCCCATGGCGATGACCGGCGGGGCGATCCAGGTTACCCATAGCTTTGGCGTGAGCGCGAGCCACCCGGGAGAATCTGTCGATCTCAAAGACTTGATCGAGGCCGCCGATCGGGCGCTCTACCGCGCCAAACAGAATGGCCGAAACCGGGTGGAGTGGTGCGCGCTGGACGCAATGGCCCGCGCCGGCGCGGAGCACGGTGAGATCCGACCATGAAGCAGGGTTTGTCCCTGGGTGATTCATGATGAAACTGAGCATTCGTCTGAAGCTCGTCGGGTTTACCTGCGGTATCGTTTTTCTCGTCGGCGGGGTGACCGGCCTCTTTGCCATCTACGAAGGCTGCCAGCAGGTCATGGCCAACTTCGATGAGCAAAGCCGCGGAATGGCGCAAATCCTGGCCGACGGGTTGGTCCAAGATATTTATTTCAAAAATGTCGCTGCGATCAAAGATCGCATCAAGGTCACTCTGGACCACCCGAGCGTCATTTTCGTCAACGCGTTTGATCACGCCGGCCATCTGCTACATTCTGCGGACAAGTCAAAAGCGCGCAACGCATCTGGAGAACCCGCCCGCCTGCCCGGCGAAGCTCACTCAGGAGGATGGCAATCGACTTCGAAGGGGAACTCTCTGCGCGTCGATGGGCCGGTTCTGCTCGGCAACGGCGCGATCGTCGGATTTCTCAGCATCGGCTTTTCGAGCCACACGCTGGACCAGGCGGTGAAAAGGATTCTTGAAGACGGCGCCATCGTGACGCTGCTGTGTCTCCTGATGGGATGCTTGGGAGCTTTCCTGATGGCAAAGAGTTTTACGCGGCCCATTTTTGCCGTCATGGCCACTGCGAAACAGATCGAGGGAGGCCATTTTGCCGCGCGCGCCCAGCTCCTCGCCCACGATGAGCTCGGCCAACTTGGCAGCTCGATCAATTCGATGGCCGCGGCGCTGAATAAGAGTTACGAAGAAAACCAAGCGGCGCAAGCGCAACTCCGCTCGCTCAACCGCGAGTTAGAAGAGCGCGTGGCCCAGCGGACCGCGCAGTTGCAGACCGCGGTGGAAAATCTCGCCGGCGAGATCGCTCAGCGCCAACAGGCCCATGAGGCGCTGCGTCAAGCGGAACTCCGACAGCGCGAGCTGATTGAATCCGTGCGGGCGATCGTTTGGGAAGCGGAGATCTCCACGTGGAAATTCAGCTTCGTCAGCCAGGCGGCGGAACAGATCCTGGGTTATCCGGTTAAGGATTGGCTGGAGAAACCGAACTTTTGGGTCAATCTCCTTCATCCCGATGACCGGGAACAAGCCGTGTCCCACTGCCAGATGGCGACGGCGCAAGGAAAAGACCATGAGTTTGAATATCGCGCCATTGCCGCTGACGGCCGAATAGTCGGGCTGCGCGATCTGGTGCGGGTCGTCAAAGATGAAACTGGAAAACCGCTGCGCCTGCGCGGCGTGATGGTGGACGTCACTGAGCGGATGCGCTCTGAAGAAGCGCTGCGAAACGCCGTCAGGAACCTGGAGTTGCTTCAGCGTTTCAGCCAGATCATCCTGGCCGAGGAAGATGCCAAAACAGCTCTGGAGAAGATTCTCCACCGCTACGTCTCAGAGAAGGGATTTGACCTCGGGACGATTCTTCTGACGGAGCCGGACGGCGAGATCATCGACACCGTGGCTGCCTGCGGTTACAACAGCCCCAACCGCGTCCAAAGATACTCGTCCGGTCGGGCGAATCGGCGCGGGCTGCGCTTCAACGGCCCTGCGGTTATCGAGAACGTGCAGAACGAGGACGGGTTTCGAACGTTGAAAGCAGAGGGTGTAGAGACGCTCCTGATTGTGCCGATTCACAGCGGCGATTCGTGTATCGGGATGTGGCAGCTTGGAGTCCGAAAGCGGCGGGAGATCCTCCCCGCTGAGATACATCTGGCGCAGAGCGTCGCGCATCAATTTGGCATCGCCGTTCAGAAAGCCAAGCTCAGGGACGAAATCCAGGGAAACCTCCGGCGCCTGGAGATACTCAACGATTTCAACGCGGCCACCGCGTCGACTCTGGATCTCCGCGTCCTCATCGATCTGTTGTTGACCCGGGTCGACGCGCTTCTTCCTTATTCCGCCGCTACCTTCCATTTGGTGACAAGCGATGACGGAGCATTGGAGCCTTTTGCCTCGCGCAACATCGATAATGAGGCTTGGGAAAAAAATTTCGAATCTTACCGGTGCCTTGACCGGCGCGACCCTGCCAAAACCGTCCTGGAACAGAAGGCGCCACTTGAAATCGGCAACCTGCAGGAGGACCCGCGAACGGGGAACGTTAAGCGCTACCGCGACTTTGGGTTGGTCTCTTATCTGGGAATTCCGGTAGAGCTTCATGGCAGATGTTTGGGCGTGTTTGGTTTCTTCACGCGCGGGGAACACCATTTTAGCCGGGAGGAGCGGGGCTTCCTCTCCACGCTGGCCGGCCAAACAGCCCTCGCTATTCACAATGCGCGGCTCTACGAGCGGAGCGTCTTACAAAACACCAAACTAGAGCAGGAAATTCTAGAACGCCAGCGCGCTCAGGACGAGTTGGAGCGCTACAACCTGGAGTTGGAAGATAGCCGCCGCCGCATCGAAGAGCAGGCGGCGACGGTGATTCAGCAGGCCGAAGAGTTGGCGGTCGCACGCGACAAAGCGGAGGCGGCGACGCGCGCCAAAAGCGAGTTTTTGGCCAACATGAGCCATGAGATCCGCACGCCGATGAACGCGGTGATCGGCATGAGCGGGCTGCTGCTCGATTCCGACTTGACCGACGAACAACGCGACTGCGCCGAAACGATCCGCAAGAGTAGCGACGCCTTGCTGGATCTGATCAACGACATTCTGGATTTTTCCAAGATCGAATCGCGACGGCTGGACGTGGAACAGGCGGCCTTCGATATTCGCCAGTGCGTCGAAGAAGCCGCCGATCTGGTGGCGCCGCGGGCCTCGGAGAAAAGCCTTGAGATTGTTTACGCCTTCGACCCCGGCGCGCCCTGGGGAATCGTTGGCGACCTCGCCCGAGTGCGCCAGGTCGTGATCAATCTGCTTACCAACGCGGTGAAATTCACCGCGCAAGGGATGGCGCTCATCGAAGTGAAGCGCGGCGGGGCCCGAGCGGACGGTCAGGTCGAAGTGCTCTTCGCAGTCAAAGATACCGGCGTCGGCATACCGGCGGACCTGAGGGACAAGCTGTTCAAATCCTTTAGCCAGGTCGACAGCTCGACGACGCGGCTCTATGGCGGCACGGGCTTGGGCCTGGCGATCTCGAAACAGCTCGTGGAATTGATGGGCGGAAAGATTTGGGTGGAGAGCGAGGAAGGCAAGGGTTCGACCTTCTCTTTTACGATTGTCGGTCAAGAAGTCGCGGCTCAGAAGGAAAGCGCGCGCCGCGCCGTGCTGGCGGGAAAACGAGTGCTCTCGGTCGACGACCAGGAAGTGAACCGGATAATACTGGCCCGCCAGTTGGAAGCTCAAGGCATGGAAGTGAATAACGCCGGGTCGGGGAGGGAGGCGCTGGCTTGTCTGCGCAGCGGCCAGACGTTCGACGTCATCGTTCTGGACATGCAGATGCCGGGAATGGACGGCGCTGAGCTGGCGCTAAAGATCCGCGAGTTGGCGAATTGCAAATCGACTCCGTTAATCATGCTGAGTTCTGTGGGGCGGCGTGAGGTCAAGGGCGGTGTGTTTGCCGCCGTGCTGACCAAACCGGTCAAGACCGGGCAGCTCTTTGACGCGCTGTCGAAGGCGTTAGGCGGGGCAGGCAGCGAAGCAGCGAAGGTCAAAGCGGAAGTCGACAAAGATATGGGCAAGCGATATCCGCTGAGAATACTGCTGGCAGAGGACAACGTGGTCAATCAGAAAGTGGCGTCAAAGATTCTCGATCGCATGGGTTACCGGGCCGACGTGGCATCCAACGGATTGGAAGCCGTCCAGGCCGTAGAGCGGCAGCAATACGACGTGATTTTGATGGACGTGCAGATGCCCGAGATGGACGGGGTCGAAGCGACGGCGAAAATCATAGAGCGGTTCGGCGACCATCGCCCGTGGATCGTCGCGCTCACGGCCAATGCTCTGCAAGGAGACCGCGCGCGCTTTCTTGGCGCCGGCATGGACGACTATATCAGCAAGCCGATCCGAATGGAGGACTTGGCCAAGGCGCTGACCCGTGCGGCGGGGCGAAAGACTTTGGCGGCGCAGGGTGGTACATTGGCGGCATCTGCGGAATCGAACCTCTACGATATGCACTGAGCGCGAGAAACCAAGCCATTGCGGAGAACAAGAGCATCGAGTCGCCGCTTCGCTCACAATTCGTCCGAGCAAGTTTTCTGGCACTCTACTTGCTCCATCCCCAATTCATAGTGCGTTGCTCAAGTATTTTCGCGGTCTGCCGATATTAGATTGACGAAAGCGCGTCAAATTATCGACACGGGTAACCGCAGCAAGAGAAGTAGCAAGCAAGATGGCACAGGTTCTTTCGCAGGATGAAGTCGATGCCTTGTTGCAAGGCATTGCCAGCGAACAGGTGCCGGCCGGCGAACCCAGCCGAGACGGGGATGCCTCCGCTGCCATCGGTGAAGCTCCAAGCTCCAGGAACGAAATCAAACTCTATGATTTTACCCGCAGCGAGCTTTCATCCCGTGGCAGGCTGCCCGGCCTGGAGGTTATTTTCAACAACTTCGCCAGGCGGTTACAGAGCATGTTCGCTTCGCAGTTGGGCAAATCGGTGGACGCGAATTTTGAAACCATGGAAGTGATCTCCTACGAGAACCTCATTCAATGCTTTCCGGTTCCCGCGAGCATCCATGCGGTCCGACTCGAGCCGCTGCGCGGCATCGGCATTCTAGTGGTCGAGGCACGACTTGCCTTCGCCATGATCGAGCTGTTCTTCGGCGGCAACGGCGACAAGGGGGCCACGGCCGAGGGGAGGGATTTCACGCCCATCGAAAGCCGGTTCCTGGGAAAATTCGTCGAAAAAATGCTGCGGGGCATGGAGGAGGCGTGGCAATCGGTGATCCAGGTGAAGGGACGCTATATCCGCCCGGAGATGAATCCCTACCTGCTCAACGCGGCCGGGATGGGCGATCCCATGATCCTCGCCAAGTACAGCCTCAGCATGGCGCCGATTAACGGCACGATTCTTTTCTCGATACCGCTGGCGGCCATCGAGCAGCTGCGCGAGCAACTGCGGTCGAGCCTGTCCATCGGCAGCGACACTGAAAACGCCGGATTGGCGAGTCGCCTGGGCAACCCTCTCATGGACGTAGATCTCGATATTCAAGTGGTGGTGGACGTGGTGCATATGAAAGTCGGCGAGATCATGGGGCTCAGGCCGGGCGACATCATCCAGTTGAACGCTCCCGGGATGGACCAAGTCGAACTCTGGGTCGAAGGGAAGCGCAAGTTTGTCGGCAAGGGTGCGCAACGAAACGGCAATAAGGTCTTCATCGCGTCACGACGCTATTGCTAAGGCTCAATGGAATCCAACCCCTTAGGACGGGAGCAGACATGGACGAAGCAGTTAACGAAAACGGCGTGAGTCGAAGCGGCAAGGATCAAGTGGATCTGTCACTTTTGATGGACGTTCCCCTCCAGGTGACCGTGGAATTGGGCCGCGCGCGCTTGACCATTGAAGATCTGCTCAAGCTCAGCCAGGGTTCGGTGGTCGAGCTGAGCCAGATGATCGGCGAGCCGCTCAATATCTTGGTCAATAACAAGTTGATGGCCCACGGGGAAGCGGTGGTCGTCAAGGACAAATTCGCCATTCGCATCTTGGATGTGGTCAGCCCCGAGCGCCGCATCGAAAGCCTGCGCTAGATAGTTACCTTGGAAATGTAGAACAGAACGACCCCAGGAAAATTTATCCCGCCAAGGCGCCAAGATTTAAATTCGAATTTCGAAATTCGAATTTCGAAATTTTTCTTGGCGTCTTTGCGTCTTTGCGGGAGATATGGTTTTTCCGATCTCTTCTTCGTTTCCGAATTTCAAATACCTTTGGTTAGCTATTTCTTCTCCTCTCTTTCTAATTTCTTGATCAGGATGCTGATGCGGCGGTTCTCCGAGTTCATTGGGTCGTCGGCAACGCGCAGCTGGCGGTCCGCGTAGCCCACGACCCGCTCGACGCGTTCGCTGGGTATGCCCAGTTCTTCCAGGGCGCGGCGCGTGTTGAGCGCCCGCGTCGTCGAGAGGTCCCAGTTCGAATAGTACGATTCGTTGTGAAACGGCCGGGCGTCGGTGTGGCCGCTGATCACGAGCTTGTTGGGGGTATCCTTGATCTCCTTGACGATGAACGCGAGAACTCTGCGCATGATCGGTTTAACCGTGGCGCTGCTCAGCTCAAAAAAAGCCTGTTTCTCTTTGTCAATGATCTCGATCAACAGGCCTTCATCGGTCATTTTGATCGAGACCAGATCCTGAATGTTGATGAGATCCTTCAGTCCGGCTAGCCCTTCCCTGATTTGCGTCCTGAGCACCTCCAGCGAGGGCGATTGAATGATGCCGGCGCCGACCTTGTCCTGGCCGCCGTCCGGAATTATGCCGGTAGAGCCGCTGAAAACTCCCGGCTCGCGGAAGTAGTGGGCGATGCCCGCCTTGAATTTCTTGTCCGAAGCCCCAAGCACCCAGAGCACGATGAAAAGCGCCATCATCGCCGTGACGAAATCGGCGTAGGCCACTTTCCATGCGCCGCCGTGATGGCCGCCGTGCTGGGCTTTCGCTTTCTTGATGATGACCCTGGGTTTTCCCTCCTTGCCGTGCTGTTGGGGGTCTTTTGCGCTCTTTCCCGCCATGATTCTTTACTCCTTTTTCCCACGGCAGGCATTTTCCAGCTCGAGTGCCGAGGGCCGTTCGGTGCTGAAGACCACCCGGCGTGCGTATTCCACCGCGATGATCGGCGCGGCGCCGTGCAAATATGCCAGGATGCCGGTTTTGAGGCATTCCAAGTATTTCCCATCTTCGACCAACATGAGTTCTATCTTCTGCGCCATCGGCTGAACGATGCCGTATGACAATAGAATCCCGAGAAAGGTTCCGACGAGGGCAGCGGCGATCTTATGGCCGATGACCTCCGGTCCCTGATCCATGGAGCCCATGGCGATGATGACGCCGAGCACGGCGGCGACGATGCCGAGGCCGGGCAAGGCATCGCCGGTCTTGGTTAACACGCCCGGCGGCTGGCGCGCCTCTTCTTCGTAGGTGGCGATCTCTTCATCCATCAGGTGGGCGAGTTCGTCGGCGTCGGCCGAGCCGCTGATCACCAGGCGCAGCGAGTCCAACATCAGGCCTTGAGCCGCGTGGTTGGCGAGAAATTTGGGATATTTCTTGAAAATCTCGCTGTTCGCCGGATCATCGACGTCTTTTTCCAGGGCCATCTCGCCGCTCTTGCGCATGACGGAAAAAACTTCATAGAGCATGGCGAACAGTTCCATGTAGTCGGCTTTGGAGTAGCCGGCGCCAGTAATGGCTTTCTTGATGCTCGTAGCCAAAGCGCCCAAGACCTTGGTTGGTGTACCGGCAACGAGACTGCCGATGGCCGCCCCGCCGATGATCAAGAATTCGACGGTTTGATTGAGCACGGCGATGGGCCCCCCTTCCAGGATGAAGCCCCCGAGTACCGCGCCCAGGACGACTACGTAGCCGATGATGGTGAGCACAACGATCGTTTACTTTCTGTCCGGCTGCTGAAACAGCCTTACTTGTTTCGTCAGGCTCTATGGCTTCACCGGTAACCGCGGTCGCGAGCCGTGATCGTGATCGTTTCGCCAACACGAGTCACGATTACGAATAACGAAAACTCCGCGCTTGGACCCGGCGATCCCGAGCTGACCGGCCGAACCATTCCGCCGAGCTTCGGCGCAGTGATCGGAAACCGAAAGTCGCACACAAAAAAGGGCAAAACAGAGTCCTTTGGCTCGAGCCTCCTTGCTTCCTGAATCGCCGACATTGCGGAAAACTTTAGGTAAAATTAAAGGTTGGCGAGGTTCAGCCGAAGTAGTTAGTGATATGAAACCGGATACGCATGCCCCAGGTCGGACAGTTGAGCAGATATCCGAAGAATTGTTTGTACAAGCCGCCGGTCGCGGCGAAGGTCGGACTCAGGGGGCGGATGTCGATCCGGGAAAGTTTTCTTTTGAGTTATCGCCGTTATCCCGTGCTATTATCGAAATCTCAAGAAACGATCGATCGACGGTCAAGAGCCTGGCCGACCTAATCGTTGTTGAGCCTTTATTCAGCGCGCGCCTATTAAAGCTCGCCAAGTTTTCCTCGGGTCTATCGCTCCAACCATCGACGGTCGCACAGGCCATCAACACCTTCGGCATGGATCACTTAAAATCGCTCGCCTTGGGCCTATCGCTTTTTGGCATGGAATCTTCGCCGCCGAAGGAGGAATCCTGGCAATCATCTCCGGCGCCTATTACACTTCGACAACTCTGGGAACATTCTCTCAGCTGCGCCACGGCGGCCGGACGGATCGCGGCGAAAATCGACCATCCATCGCCGCATCTCGTATTCGTCGCCGGATTCCTGCACGATCTGGGACGTCTGCTATTCTATCGTAGTTGGAAAGAGCGCTTTCTGGAAACGGTGTCGCTGGCGATCGACAAGCGCATTCCAGCCGTCGAGGCCGAGATCCTCGGCATGGGCATGAGCCACCCCGAATTCGGCGCGCGCTGGGCGAGCCACGCCGAGTTGCCTTTCTGGCTGCAGCAGGCCATTCGCTCCCATCACGTTCCGTTCTATGCATTGACGGATGTGGTCGACGCGAAGACCGCGAAGATCATCGCCCTGGTTCAGTTGGCGGATTGGGAGTGCGAGAACCTCGCCGCTAGCCGGGGAGGGGACCTAGGCGAGCGCTCCGGCGACTTGTGGAAGAAGCTCGACCTGCGGGTCGAGGACTGGACGGAGCATTTGCACGCTATTAATCGGGAAATTGAGGCGAGCCGGGCGATATTCGGCTTCGATGCGGACGGCTTCGAGGACCCGGATGATCGAAGGCGAGGCGGCGTTAAAGTAAGAGCAAGATTCCCAGACCAACGTGGGTTGGTCAATACGCAGCGGCGCGGCCAAATCATCCCGTTTCCCGCGCGCCGCGAAACCCCGCGCGTAGAAGCAGTCGGCGCCGCCGGCACCGATGCTTCGCCGGATAAACTGACGATCCTGGTGGTGGAAGATCACGGGTCGCTCTGTGACATGTTATGCCTCTGCTTGATGCGCTTCGGCTATCACGTGCGCACGGCCGGCGACGGCAAGGCCGCCCTGGATATTCTGGCCAGGGAGAAGATCCATCTCGTGCTTCTGGACTTGATGCTGCCGCGAGTGGACGGCTTTTCCGTCTTGAAACACCTGCGCGCATCGAAGGGCGAAAAGATGCCTTATGTCATCGTCGTCTCCGCCGGCGCTTCGGAGAAAGACCGTAACAAAGTTCTCGAGTTGGGAGCCGATGAATACATGCCCAAGCCCTTTCACCTGATGCGCTTATTGGAGCGAGTGCAGACGGTGGAAAAATATCTGCTCTAGTTCTCGCTGCGCGAAGAGCCACAGTTCTCAAATTCTGAAATCGAGCGAATGAATTTCGCGCTACGCGTTGCCGACCCTTCGACTCGAGCCTCGGCCGTAGCTGGTGGGCTCTCGCTCAGGATTTCGCCCCACGGACGTAGTGGAAGGTGCCACGGGCTTGCCCGTGGGGCTCCACAACAGGGAGGTTCGGTTGTCGATGTAAGTTAGAGAGCGGCGCGTCGCCGATGATTTCATCCCGGTTAGAAAGCGCCGCGATGATGCCATTGAGCTGGCGAGCGCTGCCCAACACTCCTTCCAATATCCTTTTCTGCGCCGCCGAGAGCCGGCCGAAAAAGCTATCCATCAGCAATTCGCTCCCGCTAAGAATGACTTGCAGCGCGTTGCGCGCTTCGCTGTCCGCCGTCTCGGTCCAAGCTCGCGTCACCACGGAAGTTTTCCCAACGGCCGTGCTTGTCTGCGCCGTAGCTCCATTGGGCAAGGGCAGCATCCCCTCGCGGCGATCCCGCGTCTTTTTGGTGTCGGAACGGCGGATACGATAGGGGATCTCTGCCACGAGCCCCGGTGTTTGTGCTTGGGATGCCTTCATCTGCTTTTTCCTCCAGACTGAGTCAACGCACGGCGCTGACGCAACAGTAATGCCAGCGTTCCGATCTGCTCGCCTCGCGCCTTTGCGGTTGCGGATAAAAGTTCCCGCTTTTTCCTTGGTGCGGTCGAAGCGACGCATGCCCATAAAACGGATCCAGGTCCGCAGCGCGACGCGGCGCATGAGGTCGGTGCGCTCGACTCCATCGTGTGAGATGGAGAGCGTCAAGGTTCTGACGGAGAAACTTGGTGTTCTTGACGGTCGGCGCAATCCTCTTCGCTTTCAGCAGCGTTAATTTGCGGCGTATTCCCGCCGCCGGCCTTGGCACATGGGTTGCTCAAAGCTCCGGCAGCAGGGCGGCCATGAACAAAAAACTCATTATCATCGCCAGTGCGGTTGTGGTTCTTCTCGGCGGGGCCGGCGCCAGTGTCTGGTTTTTCGTTCCCGGGATTTTGCCGGAATTCATCAGGCCCAAGGACGCGGCGCATGGAAAACAAACCGCGAAACGCGAAGAAGCAAAAAAACACGAGCCGGAAGTAGGCGCCGACCTCGAGGTTTTCGTGGTCAATCTGACTGGATCGGTGCCGGGCCGTTATTTAAGAACGAGCTTGAGCGTCGGCGTCAAAGACGAGCGTGAAAAAGAAAAAATCAGGGAATACAGCGGGCCGATTCGCGACGCCGTCATCATGTATCTCACCGAGAAAAAGGTCGAGGATCTGATCGACCCTCAAGGCAAGAACAAGCTGCGCAGCGACCTGCTCAAACGCATCAACGCGGCCATCGGCAAACCGCTGGTACTGAACGTTTATTTTAAAGAGTTCCTCATTCAATAGGTCTTCAATGTTCCAAACGATAAGCAGACCCTCCGCGCTCTCTGGCGCCGGCATCGCGAGTTGTAGCGCGCTCTGGCGCCGTCTGTGGCAGGCGCTGAGCCCTCGCTCCGCCACCGGCGGCGCCCTCGAACACTTGGGCAGCTTGCCCTTGACCGCCCAGTCCTCGCTCGCCCTGGTACGCCTCAATAAGGAAACGTTGTTGCTTGGCATTAGCCCTCAAGGGATCACGTTGCTCACCAAAAATCGCGAACAAAATGCCGAAGACACGCGCAAACGAGACAACAAGAAAATACCGACCGAGCGCGAGCGACTACCTTTGACGGAGTCGCCGGTCCGATGAACCCCGCGGCACTCAACGCTTTAACCGGTACGCTGAAGGGCACCGAGGCGGCCACCGTCATGGAGATCCTCATCCTCCTCACGGTGCTCTCCGTCGCGCCGCTGGTGCTGGTAACTCTGACCTCGTTTACGCGCATCGTTATCGTGCTGTCGTTCCTGCGCCAGGCTCTCGGAACGCAGCAGGCGCCTTCCAATCAGATCATCATCGCCCTGTCGTTGTTCCTCTCGTTTCATATCATGGCGCCCGTGTGGCAGCGCATCGAAGCCGACGCGGTCAGCCCCTACTTCAAGCGGCAAATCGAGCCACAGGCGGCGTTGGAGCGCGCCTGGGGCCCGCTTAGAGAATTTCTCTTCCGGCAGACGCGCAAGGCGGACTTGGCGCTGTTCAATGGGGGCCAGAGCGCCGCGGCTGCCGCCGATGTCGCCGCCACCCATCTGATCCCCGCCTTTGTCATCTCGGAGCTCAAGACCGCTTTTCAGATGGCGTTCCTGATCTACGTTCCGTTTCTCGTCTTGGATCTCGTGGTCGCCTCCATCCTCATGTCCATGGGCATGATGTTTCTACCGCCGGTGTTGGTCTCGCTGCCGTTCAAGCTCGTCCTGTTCGTCCTGGTGGACGGCTGGAATCTGCTGGTCGGCTCGCTGATCAGGAGTTTTGCATGACGCCGGATGCGCTCATCGATATTTTGCGCAATGCCCTAATTGTGGCCGGTACCGTGGCCGGCCCGACCATCCTTTTCGGTTTGGTCGCCGGCGTGGCCGTCAGCATTTTTCAAGCGACGACCCAAATCAACGACTTTACCCTGGTTTTCGTGCCGAAGGTGCTGGCGACGATCCTCGCGCTGATTCTCTTCGGCTCCTGGATGCTCCAGACCTATTTGAGTTTTACCCGCGAACTGATCATCAATTTGCCGGCCGTGATCGGCTGAGGCCACGGACGAAAGGGACGCGACGAGGCGAGCGAAATGACCGATATGACGCAATGGATCAGCGCTCATTGGCCGGAGGTTGTCACCTTCATGCTGGTCTTCGGCCGATCTGCGGGATTGATCGTCAGCGCGCCCTTCTGGGGCAGTCGGATGGTTCCGCTGCTGGTACGGATATGGGTGGCCTTGCTGCTGGCGGCGGCTACGTATCCTCTGTTGCCCGTGGCCAGGTTTGCGGATGGCGTTTCGCTGTTGTCTCTATTTGCCGCCCTAGGGGGAGAAATAATCCTGGGCTTGGTCCTTGGATGGATCGCCCAACTGGTTTTCGCCGGCATGCGTCTGGCGGGACAACTGATCGAAATCAAAACCGGCCTTGGCCTGTTTCAACTGGTGGATCCCCATGAAGGCGGCCACAGCGGGCTGTTCTCCGCCCTTCTCGAGCTGGTGGCCGGGCTGGTTTTTTTTTCCATCGACGGACACCACCTCTTGGTTCGAGCCCTGACTTCGAGCTACCGCGTCTTCCCGTTGGCCGGGGACAAGTTCGCCGCGCGGGTGTTGGAGGGGCTGATTCAATCCAGCGGCGAAATCTTTACCATCGCCCTGCGCGTCAGCGCGCCGGTGATCGTCGGCTTGCTTTTGAGCAATATCGTTTTGGGCATCGTCAGCCGTGCCATTCCGCAGATGAACGTCTTTATGGTGGCGCAGCCGCTCCAGTTTGGCTTCGGCCTGCTCTTGCTGCTTTTGTCCTTGCCGACGCTGGTGTGGTTTATTGCACGGCGGCTGCCGCTGATGATCGGCGTGCCGGGTGGAGCGGGATAGACAATGGTTCAAGACGTTCAAAGTTCAAGGTTCAATGTTCAAAGTCCCATCCCCACCTTGAACCTTGAACGCGGAACCTTGAACGATGAGCAACGCCACGTCGAAGCAGTCGTCTAGGAAAGAAACCGAAGTTGCGATCAGCGGTAAATATTCCGAGTTAGGGTAACGAACCCATGGCCGATCAAACCCAGAAAGACGATCTCGAAAGAACCGAAGAACCGACTCCCAAGCGGCGCGAAGAGGCGCGCAAGCACGGGCAGTTCGCCAAGTCGCGGAACTTAATTCCGGCGGTCACGTTGCTCACGTTCGCGGTGGCGCTGCGTTATGGCGGCGAACCCTTGATGGCGCGGCTGGCCGGATGCCTCGCAGGTTTTTTTGACGCCGCGGGGAGCATAAAACCGATGAGCGGGGAAGACCTCTTCACGATCGCGGGGCAAGCGGGCCTGCTGTTTGCGCCGGTGCTGCTGCCGTTCTTCGGCGCCGTGATGCTCATGGGCTTGGGCGCAGGTTTCATGCAGACCGGTTTTGTTTTGGCCGAGGAGCCGCTGCGCTTCGATCCGAGCCGCATCAATCCGGTCACGGGATTTCGCCGGCTCTTTAGTTTCGACGGCGCCGGCGAACTCGTCAAGGCGCTGATTTTTATCGCCGTCCTCGGAATCCTTGGCGGCATTTACCTCTATTTGGATATGGCCGCCTTGAGCTCGCTCACCGGGATGACCAGCGAGGACATCGTTTTCTATGGGGGCCGGGACGGCGTTGCGCTGACTTCGTGGAGCGTCGGCGCCATGGGGGTGCTGGCCGGCTTGGAATACCTCTACCAGCGCTGGCGCACCGAAGTGCAACTGCGCATGAGCCGGCACGAGATCAAAGAGGAAATGCGCGAGCAGGAAGGCGACCCGCAACTCAAAGGGCGGCTGAAAAGCCTGAGACAGAAGATTTCGCGCCGGCGCATGACTGCGGAAGTGGCCAAAGCGGACGTCGTGATCACCAACCCGACTCATCTGGCGATCGCGCTCGGTTACCGCGCCGGTGAAATGTCGGCGCCCCGGGTGCTCGGCAAAGGCGCCGGTTACATCGCGGAAAAAATCAGAGAGATTGCGCGCGCCAACGGCATCCCGATCATCGAGAACAAACCGCTGGCGCAATTGCTTTACCGGCAAGTGGAGGTTGGCTGGGAGATCCCGGAGGCTCTTTATCGCGCCGTCGCCGAGGTGCTCGCCTACGTCTTCCGACTGCGCCGCGTCGAGCGCGGCGGAGCACCGAAGCGCAGCGCGCTCGGCGCTGTTCAAAGTTCAACGTTCAAAGTTCAAGGTTCCCTTCCCCACCTTGAACGTTGAACCTGGAACCTTGAACCGGGCGCGATCGGAGACCTATTTTAACGCTCTTGGTTAAAAAGAAATTATGGCAACCCAAGCTCAAACTTTAGCCGCCTCGCCTCTGACCGAGTTGATCCCGGCGCTGGGTGTGACCGGAGTCATCGTCATGATGGTGCTGCCGGTACCGCCCTTCGTTCTCGACCTTTCACTGGTCATGAGCCTTTCGCTTTCGCTGACGATCTTGATCGTGTCGCTTTACGTCAAGGAACCTCTCGATTTTTCCGCCTTCCCCTCGGTGCTGCTGTTCGTCACGCTGTTTCGCCTGGCGCTCAACGTTGCCTCAGTGCGGCTGATTCTGTTGCGCGGCGAGGAAGGCGTTTCCGCCGCGGGCCACGTGATCGCCGCCTTCGGAGAGTTCGTTGTCGCCGGCAACTACGCCGTCGGCTTCATCGTATTCATGATTCTGGTCATCATCAATTTCATCGTTATTACCAAAGGCGCCACCCGCATCGCCGAGGTAGCGGCCCGCTTCACCCTCGACGCCATGCCGGGAAAACAGATGGCCATCGACGCGGATCTCAACGCCGGCCTGATCAACGACGTGGATGCGCGCCAGCGCCGCCAGCGCATCCAGAAAGAAGCCGATTTTTACGGCGCCATGGATGGCGCCTCGAAATTCGTCCGCGGCGATGCCGTGGCCGGTTTAATTATTCTCGCCGTCAGTCTGCTGGGCGGTTTTTTCGTCGGTGTCATGCAAAAGGGCATGGCCGTCGCCGATGCGGCCCAGCTCTACAGCCTGCTCAGCGTCGGCGACGGTCTGGTGAGCCAGATCCCGGCGCTGATCGTTTCAACCGCCGCCGGCATGGTGGTGACGCGCACCGCCTCGGGCGGGGAGTTGGGGCTGGAGATCAGCAAGCAACTTTTCTGCAATCCCAAGGCGCTCGGCGTGGTCGCCGGAATTCTCGCGCTGTTTATTTTCGTTCCCGGTTTTCCGGCGGCGCCGTTTTTTCTCGCCGCCACCGCCATGGGCGGCGCCGCCTATTACATGGCGAATCAAGAAACGGAACAAACCATCGAAGCCGCGGCGGAGGCCAAGCAGCCGCAAAAGCACGACGAGCCGGCCCGGCCGCAGCCCGTCGATCTCCTGGAGCTCGAAGTCGGCTACGAGATCATTCCCTTGGTCGACGGCGAGAAGGGCGCGGTGGTGGAAAGAATCCGCGCGCTCAGACGCCAGTTCCTAAACGACAAAGGTTTTCTCGTCCCGCAAATTCACATCCGCGACAACCTGCGCCTGGCCAGCAAGCAGTACGTCATTTTAGTCAAGGGCGTCGAGGCCGGCAGAGGCGAGTTGCGGCCGGGCCGCATGCTGGCGATGAACGCCGGCGGCGCGGCGCAAACGGACGGCGCGCTGCGCGGCGAGGCAACGACGGAACCGGCCTTCGGCCTGCCCGCGCTGTGGATCTCCGCGGCCGACCGCGAGCGGGCCGAGATGATGGGCTACACCGTCGTCGATCCTGAAACCGTGCTGATCACCCATATTTCCGAGCTGGTCAAGCGCTACGGTCCCGAGCTGCTGACGCGCCAGGACGTGCAGCGTCTGCTCGACGGGCTGGCGAAGGACCACCCCAAAGTGGTGGAGGAGCTGATCCCGCATCACCTGACTCTCGGTGGAGTGCAAAAAGTGTTGCAGAATCTCTTGCGGGAAGACGTGCCGATTCGCGATCTTCTGACCATCGTCGAAGCGCTGGCCGACTACGCGCCCGCCGTCAAGGACGCCGACGATCTCACCGAGTCGGTGCGCCAGGCCCTGGCGCGGACCATCGCGTCGTCATACCGCGGTGCCGAGGGGTTGATTCAAGTGATGACCTTCGACCCGCAGATTGAGCGCCTGGTGCGCGAGCGTCTCCAGGAAGGCGTCAGCCTCGAACCCCAAAGCGCGCAGCGAATCATGACCGCAGTGCAGGGCTCGGTGGAAAGCTTTGCCAAGCGCGGACTGTTGCCGGTCTTTCTCGTCGGCGCCGGCGTGCGCCGCCACCTGCGCCAGTTGATCGGCCATTACATGCCGCAAGTCGCGGTGCTGTCGCACAACGAGATCCCGGACGGCGTCAATATCCAATCCCTCGGCATCATCAGGTGGAACGATGATACATAAGCGATTTTGGGGCAAGGACATGAGCGAGGCGCTGCGGGCCGTGCGCAACTCCCTTGGCGCCGACGCCTTGATTGCCGAAACCAAAAACCTCGATAAGGATCTCGGCGGCGGTATCGAGATTTCCGCCCTGGTTGAGGGAGAAATCAGCGACGAAGCTGACCGGGATGAAGTCGTGACCCGCGCCCAGCCGCAATTTCAGCCCATGGACGAACTGCGCGAGGAATTGGCGCTCATGAAGTCGATGCTCGGATGGCTTGCGCCAGGATTGGGCCAGCAGAACAAAGTCATCAAGTCGTTGGTCAATCACGGCGTCACCCCCGAAAATATCTCCAAACTTCTTCACGCGCTGGACCATGCGCCGGGGAACAACGAACAAGAGCGCTGGCAGCAAGCGATCGCCACGCAATTTCCCTCGCCTGCCGACATTCGTAAGAGCGGTGAGCGCCTCGCGCTCATCGGCCCGAGCGGCGTCGGCAAGACATCGACATTGATTAAGCTCACGCTCTTTGAAAGCCGCCGGCGCGAGGGCAGTGTCGGTTGGGTGAGCATGGACGAACAGCGCATCAATTCTGCCGGTACGCTGATGACCTACGCTGGGATACTCGGCGTGCGCTTCGAACGGGCGGGGAACCGCAGCGAGTTGAAGATCGCGTTAGAGAGGCTATCCGATTGCGGCCTGGTTTTAGTCGATACTCCGGGTACCAATCCGCGTGACAGCGACAGCATCAAGCAGCTGGCTAAGTGGCTCCATGGTCTCGGCGCCTTGCGTTGCGCGCTGGTACTCAGCGCGGTTACCAACGGCGCAGATCTCCTCGATTGGGTGGACTGTTACCGAACGATCGGGCTTCATTCGCTGCTGTTTACCAAACTCGACGAGTGCCGTTATTTGGGACCGATCTTTAACACCGCATTAAACGCCGCTGTGCCGCTTTCCTACATCACCTTCGGGCAAAGTCCCACCGAGGATTTAGCGGTCGCGAAGCCCGAAGTTTTCGCCAGTCTAGTGCTGTCGGGAGGCGTCTACAATGATTGAGACTACCGCAACGTTCGACCATCTCGAATGGCTGCCCGAACCGAACCGCAAACCGATCCCGGCGGTGCCCGCCGCCGCAAAAGTCTTCGGCCCGGCTCTCGTCTTCGCCATCACCAGCGGCAAGGGAGGCGTCGGGAAAACTAACGTTACCGGCAATCTTGCCGCGGCGCTAGCGCTAAAGAACCGGCGGGTCATGGTGATCGACGCGGATCTCGGACTGGCCAATCTCGACCTCCTCCTGGGCGTCAGGCCCACCTATACCTTGGCCGACTTTTTTGCCGGCGCGGCGCCCCTCGATGAAATCATCGTCGCGAATCGCCACGGCATCTTGCTTCTCCCCGGTGCCAGCGGTGTGCCGGAGATCACCTCCTTGCGCCGTGACCAGAAGCTCGCGCTGCTGACCGAGCTGGACGCGCTTACCCACGACTTAGATATCGCGCTGGTGGATACCGGCAGCGGCATCTCTGACGCCGTTACCTATTTCACGGCCGCGGCGCAAGAAATCGTCGTCGTGGTGACGCCGGAGCCGGCTTCGATGACCGACGCCTATGCGCTGGTCAAGGTGCTGGCTTCGGCTCATGGGCAAAAACGTTTCTGGATCCTGGCGAACAATGTATCCGGCGAAGCCGAGGCGCGGCGGCTCTTCGACGCGCTGTCGCGTACCGCGTTATGTTTCCTCAATGCCGCGCTCGACTATCTCGGCTGGATCCCGCGCGATCCCCGGTTGACCCGCGCGGTGGCGCGCTCCCGGATGGTGGTTGAGGACGCCGCCGATGCGCCGTCGGCGCAAGCCTTCGTCGCGGTGGCGCAACGGTTAATGCAAACGGCGGCCGGCGGCGTGGCGGTCAAAAGCAACCTGCAATTTTTTCTTCGCCGCATGTTGGCGGGCGAGAGGGGAGGCCGATGAAGGCCGAAAAAATGAAACGCTCGACCAATGGCGCGTCGCGGCAAGAGAAAGCGAACGGGGCCACGGAGGAAAGGGTCATCCAATATCTTCCGTTGGTGCGCTTCGTAGCGGAGAAGATTCATCGCCGGCTGCCGCCAGGGGTCGATCTGGAATCCCTGATCCACTCCGGGGTCGTAGGACTGCTCGAAGCCTTGGAGCGATTCGACCCCAACCGGGGCGTGGAGTTTGAAATTTATGCCCGCTACCGCATTCGGGGGGAGGTCATGCAATGCCTGCGCTCCCTCGATTGGGTGAGCCGGTCGGTGCGCTCCTGGGGCCGAAAGATCGAGGCGGCGCGCGGCAAGCTCGCGGGGCAACACGTGCGTGAGCCCACGGCCGAAGAGATCGCCGCGGAACTGGCCATTCCGCTGGATACTTATTATCACCTCGACCAGCAGGTGAACGATGCCGCACTGCTCAGCCTCGAGGATCTTTCCATCGGCTCGGAAGCGGACTGGGAGAGGTCTCAGGAAAAGTACAGGCACGATTCCATGGTCGATCCGCTAAGCTTCGTCGAAGGCAAAGACCTCGTGGAAAAACTGGCCGCGGCTGTGCAGGCCTTGCCGGAGCGCGAGCGGATGGTACTGACGCTTTATTACCATGAGGAGCTCACGCTGCGCGAGATCGGTGAAATCCTGGATTTGAGCGAAGGGCGTATCTGTCAAATTTTTGCCCAGGCGGTGGGGCGGCTGCGCGATGCGCTGGGGGTGACCGTCAAGCCCAGGACGTCGTTTGCCGGAAAACGCGCGTCTGACGCGCGCAAGGCGGCCAGCGGGAAAAAGGCGGTGCGGGTGTAGGGAGCCGGAGTTCGAGTGATCTATGGCGGATTCTGTTAGTCGGATTGTTCCCCCTTCGATCGCTCCCGATCACGTACCCGCACAGGGGCGGGAAAAGGGAGCCAGACACCGCGAGCAAGGGAAGCAAAAACACTCTCCCGCAGGCGCGAACGCTGCCGATTTGGAACGGACGGATAAGAAACAAAACCAGGGGGATGAAGTTCAAGATTCGCAAGACAAGGGAAAAAGTCTCGATATCAAAGTCTAAGAACGCGTGAATGAACGACGAAAAAGGAGGGTTTTATGATTGAAACCATGCTGTTAGCCGGATCTCTAATGTTTTTGTTGCCCGTCTGGTGGGTCGCGCGTAAGCGACGACTCGCAAGCCAGACCCAAAAGGATGAGAGCCTGCTCCGCTTGGAAGAAGTCATCAAGTCGAGCCAGCTCACCAACGATGGCTTCTTCCGTTCCTTGGATCTCATTCAAAAAAATCTCGAATCTCTCTTGGCGCGCGCTGAAAGCGCGGAGCAGCGCATGCGCCATTTGATGCTTCAACCGGGGAACGAGAAGAGAGAACAGTACACCGCCGCGGCGTTGTTACTCCGTGAAGGGCAGGAACCGCACCAAGTGGCGTCGATGCTCAACTTGCCTTTGCCTCAGGTCGAGATCGTCAGAGAGCTGCAGCGAATGGCCGGTAAAGACAAAAAATTCACCGTGCGTAGGAAGCGGTGTGAGGAAGATGTCGGACGGGATAACCCCATGCCGTCCAAAATTGCCGCCCGGCGGGAAAAAAGTTCCCAGCCGATTCTCCTGGTCGATGTTATCAAGAAGGCGGCTAATGATACCTCGGTCCATGCGTTTGATAATGGGTCCTACGCCGGGACAGGGGCGTAGCGGTCAAGAAAACGGCCCCGGCCGAAGACATGGCTCGGTTTCAATCGGCGAGCTTGATCGTGGCTGCAGAGGATTCCCCGGATCGGTACAAGGATTGCTTTCTTTAAGGTAGGTGCCTGATGGATGCAGCGATGTACAAAGCCCTTTCGGGCGCGGTGGTGCAGATGCGCCGCCTGGACGTGACAGCACAGGATTTGGCCAACGCCAACACTGCGGGTTACAAGGGCGACCGCCTCGCCTTCAGCGAAGTGCTTGCCAGACGCGCGCCCGCTGAAGATCGGCCGGGCGGCTGGGTCGCGGTGGGCGATCAGCGCACGCTGTTCGGTCAAGGCGGGATTCAGACGACCGGCAATCCGCTCAACCTGGCGTTGGAAGGCGAGGGATTTTTTGTCGTGCAGACCGCCAGAGGCGAACGTTATACTCGCAACGGCGGCTTCACCTTGAATGCCGAAGGCACGGTGATCACGGCGCAAGGCGATGCTTTGCTCGGCGAAGGCGGTCCGCTCCAAATTACCGGTGAGACGATCGAAGTGGCCGGCGATGGCACGGTGAAATCGGCACAGGGAGAAGTCGGCCGGATCAGGATCGTCCGCTTCACCGACGGGGATCGAGTCGCCAAGGAAGGAGCCAATCTCCTGCGCGCCGCGCCGGCGAATGTCGCGGAAGCCAGCGGTGTCCGGGTGATTCAAGGCAGTCTCGAACAGTCCAACGTCAGCCCCATCGACGGCATGGTTTCGCTGATTTCGATCAACCGGCAATTTGAAGCCTATGAGCGGGCGATGAAGCTGATGGATTCGGCCACCGAAAGAATAATTACCGACGCCGGCCGCTAAGCAAGGAACAAAAAAAGGAGATTATTATGCGCGCACTTTGGACCGCTGCCACCGGAATGCAGGCCCAACAACTCACTCTCGACGTCGTCGCCAACAACCTGGCGAATGTGCAGACGACGGGCTTCAAGCGCAGCCGAGTCGATTTTCAAGATTTGGTCTACGAGACGCTTCAGGCGCCCGGCGCCACTTCGGCGCAGGGCCAGGAAGTCCCATCCGGGTTCCAGGTCGGACATGGCTCGCGCGCGGTGGCAACCCAGCGGTTATTTATCAAGGGGGATTTACAACAAACCGGCAATGCTCTCGATCTCGCCATCGAAGGGGAAGGATTCTTTCAGATCCAGCAGCCGAGCGGCGATACCGCCTATAGCCGGGCCGGCGCGTTCAAAAAGGACAGCCAGGGGCGCGTGGTAACCTCCGACGGCTTCCCGCTGGAACCGGAGATCACGATTCCCGCCAATGCATTGAGCGTGGCGGTCGGCGTGGACGGAACCGTATCGGTGATTTTACCCGGCCAGCAACAGCCCCAGCAAGTCGGCACGATTCAGCTGGTGCGTTTTATCAATCCCGCGGGACTGCAAGGCCACGGGCGTAATCTTTTCGTCGCGACGCAGGCCTCCGGCGACGCCACACCGGGAACGCCGGGACAAGACGGCCTGGGCACCTTGCTCCAGGGTTTCGTCGAGGGCGCCAACGTCAACGTCGTGGAAGAAATGGTCGGCCTGATCACCAGCCAGCGCGCCTATGAAATCAATTCCCGCGCCATCCGCACCGCCGACGAGATGATGCAGACGGCGAACAACTTGGTGCGAGGCTAATATTCGATGATTCATCCGCGCCTGAAAACTCGCTTTGAGACGATCCGACGTAGCTTGGGCACGGTCGGGTTTCTGATCGTGTGGCTGTCCGCGGTGCCTGTCCAGGGCGCCGGCCCTGAGCGGGCGCTGAACCGAGAGCAAGCCGCCGCCGTGATTCGCGAGCATGTGCTCAGCCAGGCGCCGTGGAAAGCGGAAAACATCGACGTGCGGGTTGCGCCGTTCGCGCCGGTTTCTATGCCTTTGGGCGCGGTGAACTATCGGGTTCTTAAACCGGCGAAGGGAATCACTCCTGGCGTCCATGGTTTTCTCCTTGCCGCCGAGATCGCCGGCGCGGAAGCGGCGCGATTTTGGGTCAAGGCCGAAATTAAGATTTTTGACGAGGTCGTGGTGACATCCTATCCGCTGGCGCGGCGGGAAGTCGTGACCGCCGCCGGCGTGCGCGTGGAGCGCCGGGATGTCTCGTCGCTGACGGCCCGCCCCTTCACTCGCGTCGAAGAGGTCGTGGGCCAGCAGACGGCGCGATTCGTCGAGGTCAACGAAGTCATCACCCAGAAAACGATTGAGCATCCCACCCTCATGAAGCGGGGCAGCCCGATTATCCTGGTCTACGAAACCGGCACCCTGCGCGTGGAGGTGCCGGGGGCGGCGGAGGAGGCCGGCAAGGCCGGAGATCTCATCCAGGTGAAAAATCCGTCTTCGGGAAAATTGCTGCGCGGCGTCGTCGTCGACGGGCGCACGGTGAGGATCAATTGATGAAAAGGCATATATTGCTCTTAGCGCTTCTCGTTCTAAACATCGGCTGCGCGCCGATGATCGAAAAACGTTTTTTTCCCAAACCCACGGAGGATGAGATGGCGCAGGAAGTCAGCCGGCTCGGCCAGACCGAGGTCAGGACCCAAAACGGGTTGCCGGTGGCGCCGGGGTCGCTCTGGCCGGCGGACGATCGCGTGTTTTTCTACGCCGACAAGAAAGCGCTGCGCGTCGGCGATATCATCACCGTGCGGATCATCGAGAGCGCCCAGGCGAGCAACACCGCGGACACCGATCTGTCGCGCACCTCATCGGCTAACGCGAGCCTCAGCGCTTTTTTCGGCAAGAAAAAATTTCTCAACCTCTTCAAAGTCGGCGATGATCTATTGACCACGAGCTCGGAGAACAGCCATAAGGGCGCCGGCTCGACGACCCGGAGCGGGGAGCTGACGGCGGTGATGACCGCGATGGTGCGGGAAGTGCTGCCCAACGGCAACCTCGTGGTGCGGGGAACCCGCGAAGTGCTGGTGAATCACGAGCAGCAATTCATCACCCTGACCGGCATCGTGCGCCCGCAGGACGTGAGCCGCGACAACATCGTGCTTTCCACGCAATTGGCCGACGCCAATATCACCATCGGCGGGCTCGGCGTCGTGGCCGACAAGCAACGGTCAGGTTGGGGCACCTGGATTTTCGATTTGATCTGGCCGTTCTAGGTAAGGGAAAGATGAACGGGATCAACCGAAAGGTTCAAGACGTTCAAACCGTTCAAGACGTTCAATCCGTGGAACACATGAAACGAGTCAAATGGTTTCTTATTGTTTTCTGCCTGCTGACGGCTTGCTGCCTGCTGGCGACTGCGGCAACGGCGGCGCGATTGAAGGACCTCGCTCACGTCGAAGGATTCCGCCCCAACCAGCTGTTCGGCTACGGCTTGGTGGTCGGTCTCAACGGCACCGGCGACCGCCAGAACACCGAGTTCACCGTCCAGACCCTCGCCAATCTGTTGCAGGATTACAATATCCGCGTCAGCCCCAACGATGTCCGTGTGAAAAACGTCGCGGCGGTGATGGTGACGGCGGAAGTGCCGCCCTTCGTCCAGCCCGGAACCAGGCTGGACGCGACGATCTCGTCGATGGGCGACGCCGGCAGCCTTTCCGGTGGCGTCTTGCTGCTGACACCGCTCAAGGGGCCGGACGGGAAGATTTACGCTGTCGGGCAGGGCCCGGTTAGTTTGGGCGGCGGCTACACCGCTTTAGGCGTGGGGGCGAAGGTCAGCAAAAATCATCAGACCGCCGGGCGCATCACGGCGGGAGTGTTGCTCGAGCGGGCCGTCCCTTCGACGATTGTCGGCAGTGACGGACTGGTGCGCATCCACCTCGACAAACCTGACTTCACGACGGCGAAGCGGATTTCCGAGGCGCTTAAAAATTCGCCGCTAAGGATCGCGGCCCAGGCGCTCTCGCCGGGTGTAGTGACGGCGGCGCTAACGGATAAGTTTCGTGGCGACCCGGTGGCTTTCATCTCCGCCCTTGAAACCCTCGAGGTCGCGCCGGACCAGCCCGCGCGCATCGTGGTCAACGAGCGGACCGGCACGGTCATCATCAGCAAAGACGTCCGCATCGCTCCGGTCGCCGTGGCCCATGGCGGTCTCCATATCATGGTGAAGACCGAGCAGCGGGTTTCGCAGCCGAATCCTTTCGGCCGCGGCGACACCGCCGTGGTTCCCGATACCACCGTCGCAGTGAAGGAACAGGAGAATCGTCAATTGATCGAGCTGCCGGGCGGGCCCGGTATAGCGCTCAGCGAAATCGTTCAAGCGCTTAATTCTCTGGGCGTGACGCCCCGGGATTTGATCGCGGTCTTCGAAGCGCTGCGGGAATCCGGCTCGCTCCAGGCCGAGCTGGTCGTGATGTGAGTCCCATGAATACCCTTGCAAGCCGCAACCTCGGACAGTTCGCCGCGCAAAGCGCGCTCGCCAACAAAGCCGAAAGCATAAGCGGCGCCGCCGCCGGCAACGATGCGCTGCAGCGGCAGAAGGCGGCCCAGGAGTTTGCGTCTTTTCTCTACCTTGAAGTGTTGAAGGCGATGCGAGCGGCGCTGCCGCAGGACGGATTGCTCGAGGGCGAGTCTCTATCGCGCGATATTTACACCTCCATGATGGACGCGGAGATCGCGCGCCTCATGGCGCGGCGCGACGCAACGGGATTCACCAGCAAGGTGGTCAAGTCGCTGGACAAGATCGCGCCCACCGGGCCAGCGAAAATCACGTCGCCGGAAGGTACTCAGGACGAGATCCATGTTCCGGTCCACGGCGTCGTCTCGTCCCCGTTCGGATTACGCCCCGATCCATTTAACAGCGAGGCGAAATTTCACCATGGAGTCGATATCGCCGCGCCGTCCGGGACTTCGGTTAAGGCAGCGGCCGCTGGCAAAGTGATCTTCAGCGGCCAAGCGGGGGGTTACGGAAATCTGGTCGAAGTGGACCACGGCAACGGGTTGATCACCCGCTACGGCCACAACGCGGCCAATCTCGTTTCCTTGGGAGATGAAATCGCAGCGGGGCAGCCGATCGCTCTGGTGGGAAGCACGGGCCGCTCCACCGGCGCCCATCTCCACTTCGAGGTGCGCCGGGCGGGTAAACCGGTCAACCCGGAGACGCTGCTGGGCGGTGTCGCAAAGGGATCGAAGCTGAAATCGGTGGCCTAGTAAGAAACATGTGGAAAATAGGGCATAATCAGATAGAGAGCAAATCGGTTTTGGGTCGAATGAAGAACCCCGCCGCAAGCAGCGGGGTATCGAAGAAAACGCACTTCGAGCGAAATTGTAGGGTGGGTGGAGGCGCAAAGCGCCGATACCCACCGGGGGGCGAACGACGGGTATCGCTAACGCTCAACCCATCCTACGCCGGAATCGCGGCGCAGCAAGCTGCGGGGAATTAACCCGTAGCGATTAAAAAAACCCGGCAAGCCGCCGATAACCTCAATGTAAAGGAGAAAACCATGAAAATCACGCATCGAGGGCCCGCGGATACCGACCTCTCCAAGTTGATCAACAACGATAAGACGGTCAAACCCGCAGGCGCCGACGCCGATTCGAAGGTTAAAGAGAGCGGAGCTTCCGCCAAGGTTGATATCTCCCCCGAGGCGCGCAAAATGCAGCGCGTCGCCGAACTGGCCAAGAAGGGCGACGAGCTGCGCGCGGAAAAGGTCAAAAAGATCAAAGAACAAGTCGAGCAGGGAACTTACGAGGTCAGCTCCGAGGATGTCGCCAAGAGCATTCTGCGCAGTGAGGTCTCCCATTTGCTGGAGAAAAAATAAGGGCACTCCATGAAAAGCCATTTAACTGAACTGACCGGCGTCCTGAACCAAGAAATCGCCCTCGGCGAGGAACTCAGCCGCAATCTCGACGCCCAGAGGCGGGCCCTCGTGGCCTGGGACGTCGCCAGCCTGCTGCTGGAAATCGAGGCGCGCGAGCCTTGGCTCCGCCGGCTCGACCAACTCGAGGAAAAGCGTGTCGCGGTCCTTAAACAATTCGAACCGGCGGGCGCGCCGGCGACGCTGCGTGAGATGATCGCCCAATTGCCGGCCGATCAAGCGGAGCGCGAGCGCTGGCGCGATTTGCAGGAGCGGGGACGCGCGCTTTTTAGCCGGCTTCATGCCGAAGAGCGCGATCTCAACGCGCTCATGGAAAACCTCGCGTCGCATATCACCGAAGCTTTAGGTTTTCTCACTCGCCCCGCTGCTCCTCTGTATAGGGAAACGGGCGCTGCGGACTTGCAAACGCCCTCATCGGCGCTCCTCCACCGCCAGGCTTAAGATCTTCTTATGGGGATTACTTCGACTCTGTCCATCGCCGCGCAAGCGATGAAGGCCCAGCAGTTGGCGATTCAAACGACCGGACACAATCTGGCCAATGTCGCCACGCCGGGATTTTCCCGGCAACGGGTCGATCTGGCATCCGCGTTTCCTTCCTTCGAGGGTGGCGTCATTTTGGGGCAGGGTGTCGAAGTCACCGCCGTCCAGAGGATGGTTGACCGATTTACCGAAGCCGAGCTTCTAAGCCTCCATGGCACCGTCGGCTTCAGTGACGCTCAGAGCCAGGCGCTGGCGAGCATTCAGGAAATTTTTCCGACTTCGGGCGGGATCGAGGCGGCGCTCAGCGCCTTTTTCGGCGCTCTATCCGACCTGGCCAATAATCCGGCCGGTTTGACCGAGCGCGTGAGCGTCATCGGCAAGGCGGGGGCGTTGGGCGGGAGTCTGGCGCAAACCCGCCAAAGCCTGACCTCCGTCCAGCAGAACCTCGATGAAGACCTGAACAGCTCCGTCGAACGCGTGAACCTGTTGGCCGAACAGATCGCGAACTTGAATTCGCAAATCGTCACCAGCGAAACCGGCGGCGAGACGGCCAACGATTTCCGCGACCAAAGGCAGACTTTATTGCAGGAGCTGACGAGTCTCACCGGCGCGGCGGTGCGCGAAGACCCCGATGGGCAGGTGAACGTTAATGCGGGCGGATTGATGCTCGTGGGCGGCGCCCGTTTTGCTTCGCTCCAGAGCGACACGTTGAACGCTGCCGGGCTGCACACGATCACCTATCAAAGCCCAGATGGCCTGAGCTTCGACGCCTCCGCGCAGTTTACCGTCGGCAAGATGGGATCGATTCTGAATATGCGCGACGTCAAGACCCAAGACCTGATCGATCGCCTCGATCAATTCGCGAAAACGTTGATCGACGAATTCAACGCGCAGCATGCGCTGGGCTTCGACTTGACCGGCGCGGCCGGCGGAGATTTTTTTGCCTCCCTCGCGACTACGACCGGCGCCGCGGGCAATGTCCGCGTCGATGCCGCTATCAGCGCCGATCCGCGGATGATCGCGGCGGCCGGCGCCGCCGACACCGTTCCCGGCGACAACCGCAACGCGCAGGCCCTGGTCGGTTTGCAAACGACGAACTTTGCCGCCCTTGGCGGACTCACGTTGCAAGATAATTTGCTCGGTTTGATCGGCGATGTCGGCGCGCAAGCGCAGACGGCCCAGGCCCGGATCGATTTTCATCAGGCGCTGCTGACCCAGACCCAGGCGCGGCGGGAATCGGTGTCCGGGGTCAGCATCGATGAAGAAATGACCAAACTGATCCAGTTTCAGCGTGCCTTTGAAGCTTCTTCGCTGCTCGTACGCACCGCCGACTCTCTCTATCAGTCCCTGCTGGATATGGTGAGGTAGCCATGCGCGTGACGTCCCAAACCATCGCGCGGCAAGTCGCCGAGGGATTGCAACGTGCCTACCAGCGCGTCGCCCGGGCGCAAGAGGTTGTGACCTCGGGGCGGCGCATCAACCATTTGTCCGATGATCCGGTGGGCGCCAGCCGGGCGATGCGGCTGCGCGTTTTCGAGGAGTCCCTCGCTCAATATCAGCGCAACATTGACAACAGCCTGCCCTTCTTCAACCAGGCGGATTCCGTGCTCGGCGACGTCACCGAATCGCTGACGCGCGCCAAGGAGCTCGCCCTGGCGATGGTCAACGACACCAATTCAGAGGCCGAACGGCGCTCGACCGCGAGAGAGGTTCGGCAGATTTTTCTCCAGGTCCTTTCCGGGGCCAACACTAAAGTCGAGAACCGCTTCCTGTTCGGTGGATTTCTCAACGGCTCGGCGCCGTTTACGGACGGCGCGGCGCGCGTCGATTACCTCGGCGACAACGGTGAGATCACCATCCAAACCGATCCAACGAGAACTCTGCCGATCAATCTGCAAGGGAGCGCGGTGTTCCAAGGTGCCGGTGTGGTGGGCGGTCAAGGCATCTTCGATGTGCTCCAGGATTTGCAGGAGGTGCTTGAAGGCGACAGTGCCGCCAGCGCGATCACCCTCGGCGTCAATCTCGATGCCGCCACCACGTCGGGAACCGGATTCTCGGCCGCGGATACGGTGGGAACGGAGGCACTTTCCTCGACTTGGTTGGGGGAAGCCGGTTACTCCACCGTCGTGACGGGTTTCGATTCCATCGGCCAACCCCATGATTTGACTTTTCTGTTTGCCAAGACCGGCGCCACCACGTTCCAATATCGCGTCGTCGCCGACTCCGATGAAATCACCGGCGGCACGCCCGACAATCTCTATCAAGTGGCGCCGCAAGGCACCCTGGAATTCAACGCCGACGGCACGTTCAACGCCGCCGGCAGCACGCTGACGGATATCACGTTGGCCGGACTCGCCGACGGCGCGGCCGATATCACCATCGCGGCCGCCGATCTGAGCTTTGCCGGCTCCACCCATCTGGCCGCGCCGTCCGCCGTGCTCACGCTGACGCAAACCAATACCAACGGACTGCACGCGCAGATCGGCCGGCTCGACGCCGCCATCGACCAGATTTTGACCTTTCGCGCCGAGTTGGGCGCGCGTTTAAACAGCGCCAAGGTGGCGGGGGATGCGGCGGGCATGTTGAAAGACCGCACTCTGGCGCAACGCTCCCAGATCGAAGACGCCGACGCGCTGGTGGCCTTTTCGGATTTCGCCCGCTATCAACATGCCTTTGAGGCAGCCATCCAATCGGCGTCCCAGGTCATCCAGCCGAGCCTGCTCGACTATCTCAGCTAGCGGTGGCCGATGTTGATCCTTAGCCGCAGGTCCGGGGAAAGTATCACCATCGGCGATGATATCACGGTCACGATCGTCGACATCAGCGGCAGCCAGGTCCGGCTCGGCATCGCAGCGCCGCGTGAAGTGCGAGTGCTGCGAGAGGAAATTTACCAGGCGATCCAAGAAGAGAACCGCGCCGCCGCCAACGTTCCCGACTCGGGGAGGAAACTAGAAGATGCTCTCAAACGATTACAAAGCAAAAAGCCCGGCGAACCCGGTAAGTAACCCGGCGGGGGCTGCCGTGGACCGTCTCGCCGCCCTCGGGCTCCAGGACAAAGAGCTTTTCTTCCCCGCCGGCCTGCTCGGTTTCCCGGCTTGCCGGCATTACAAGATCGAGCTCTTCGAGCCGGGCGACGGCAGCGAATCGCCCTTCCTGCTGCTTAACGCGGTGGGTCATGAGTTGACGTTCCCGTTGATTCACCCGGCCTCCATGGGTCTCGACTATCGTTTTCCCAGGAGCGCCGAACTCCTGGCGGCCCTCGGCGCGCGCGCCCCCGAGGATTTACTTCCGTTATTGATCGTCACCTTGCGCGAAACACTTGAAGAGATCACCGTCAATCTCCAAGGGCCGCTGATCGTTAACCCGATTGCCGGGCTCGGCGCTCAGTTGGTTTTGGAGGATCAACCCCTGCGCCATCCGTTGCTCAAAGCGGCGGGCGCCGAGGATTTGATGCGTTCCTGCTGATCGCCGGTGTCGATTAAGGAAGATTCGCCATGTCAAAAGCCGCCGCCGCAGAAAACGATTCGTCGTCGGTCCCGGATGCACGGCCTGGCGAGGATCTTTCCATTCAGTATTCCGCCGGTTCATGTTACCCCGCGGCACTGGAGCCCGAGATTCGCCTGATGACGATGATTTTGGAGGACGCCGTCAATTGTTTTCAGCGTTTTGTCGGTGCCGACGGCAACCCGGACCTCGGCGAATTCCGCGACGCCGAGCGCTGGCTCTTTGGCGGCGAGAAGGATTGGATTTTCTCGTTTGAGAACATCTGCGCTTTCTTGGGACTGGACCCGCGCTATATTCGCCGCGGCCTGCGGCTGTGGCAAAGGATGAATCGCCATCCTGATCTCGATGCCAGCGCGCGCCGCCGAGGCTACCGATGCGGGCGCATCCGGCGTTCAAGAGCGAACCCAAAAATTCGTTTGCTGCGCTGAGACTACCGCCCCGACAATCCGGCGCCATCCGGCCCTTTTGCTCACGCGCCACCGCGCATGTTTTCCTGCCGCGCGACAACGCGTTGGAGATCGCCGGGGCCGCGGGTCTGAGCGAGCTCAGAGGGAAGATCGCCCCGATGGAGCGGAGCCTTTCGGGCTGGGTGGCCAGGATGGGCGAGATGATGGTGCTGCCGGACATCGAAAAAGCCGCTGCGTCATGGGAAACGGAATTCTTCAAGGCGGCCGGTTTTCGCGCCCATCTATTTTTACCGGTGGACTGGGGCGGCCATAGGCTCGCGGTGCTCGGGTTGCATGCGCGGGCGCAACGGCGCTGGACGGCGCGCGAGACCGCGACGGCCAAGGCTTTCGCCGATTTCGTGGCGGTGGCGTTGGAGAACGCGCGCCTTTACCGCGAAGCCGAAGATCTGGCAAAAACGCTGGCGGAGCTCAACCGCAAGCTGGAGGAAGCGCTGCACGTAAAGTCCCGATTCCTCGCTACGATGTCCCACGAGCTGCGCAGCCCGCTCTTCGTCATCACCGGTTACACGAGTCTCATCGCGGAGCAGGTCTTCGGCCCGGTGCCCGCCGAGTTGTCCGATGCCACGGCGAAGATCATCAAGCAGGCCGACGGGCTGATTAGTCGGATCACCCAGATTCTGGAAATTTTTCAACTGGATGCCGGAACATTCGTATTCCATCATGACTCCTTCGACCTCACAGAGTTCCTCGCCGAGGTCTCACAGCAGATGGGGAATATGATCGGCGACAAACCGATAACCTTCGAGGGCCATTACAGCGACGAACCCTTCGTGGTCGTCTCGGATCGCTCGCGGCTGTCGCAGATTCTCGGTCATATTCTCGACAACGCGGCAAAATTTACCCAACAGGGAAAGATCGTCCTCAGCGCCACCCCCAGCCGGGACGGCGTGGAGATCGTCGTCGAGCACAGCGGCATCGGCATCGATCCGGATTTTCAAAAAATCATCTTCGACGATTTTTGCCAGGTGGAAGAAGAAGACAACCGGCGTTACGAGGGCATGGGGTTGGGACTCCATTTGTCGCGCCGAATGCTGGAGCTTTTGGGCGGCAAAATCAGCCTTGAAAGCGAACTTGGCAAAGGGTCTCGCTTCCATCTCTGGCTTCCCCGCGGCGGCAGCGCGGGGACTTGCGAAAACCAAACCTAGCCGAGGCTCAGCGCGAAACGCTGGCTCACCCTTTGCATTTCCAACGGCGCGAGATCGCGCATCGAGTATCTATGCCGATTTGCGCGTCAAATTCCAGACCGGTCGTCAAAAACCTGACGGCACCGTCGGACCGGGAGGAGTCTTGCTTTCCGCGGTGCGGATTTGCCGGCTGAGGGGTAAGCGTGACGACGAGGATAAGCCGATGAAAATGCCCAACGATGTGCTCAAGGACAAGGTTGTCTTGGTGACCGGCGGCACGGGTTCCTTCGGAAAACAATTCGCCGAAATAGTCCTAAAGAACCACGCGCCCAAGAAGTTGATCATCTTCAGCCGCGACGAGCTGAAACAATTCGACATGCGCCAGCGCTTCAACGAGCAGCGCTACGCGTGCATCCGCTACTTCATCGGCGACGTGCGCGACCGTGACCGCCTGTACCGCGCCATGGACGGCGTCGACATCGTCATTCACGCCGCCGCGCTCAAGCAGGTCCCGACGGCGGAATACAATCCCATCGAAGTCATCAAGACCAACGTGCTCGGCGCCGCCAACATCATTGATGCCGCCATTGACCGCAACGTAAACCGGGTGATCGCTCTGAGCACGGACAAGGCGGCCAATCCGATCAATCTCTACGGCGCCACTAAGCTTTGTTCCGACAAGCTCTTCGTCGCCGCCAACGGCTACTCCGGCCATCACGGCACCAAGTTCAGCGTGGTGCGCTACGGCAACGTCATGGGCAGCCGCGGCAGCGTCATTCCATTTTTTCAGCAACTGCGCGCCACCGGCGTGCTGCCGGTCACCGATCCGAAGATGACTCGGTTCTGGATCACCCTCGAGCAGGCGGTCGACTTCGTTTTGAATTGCCTCCAGCGCATGCGCGGCGGCGAGGTCTTCGTGCCCAAGATTCCGAGCATGAACATCGTCGACCTGGCGCGGGCCATCGCCCCGGAGTGCCGCCTCGACATCGTCGGCGTTCGGCCCGGCGAAAAACTGCACGAGACCATGGTGCCGGAAGACGACGCGCGCAACACGGTGGAGTACGACGACTATTTCGTCATTCGGCCTCAACCGGCAAACGGCAACGGCCGCCCCAACGGCAACGGCGGCAAGCGCTGCCCGGAAGGGTTTCGCTACAGCAGCGACAACAACTCCCGCTGGCTCTCGGTGGAAGAGCTGCGACGTCTGGTGGAGAATTATGAATAGCGCATTGGCCATCGACGGCGGCACGCCGGTTCGGAAAATCCTCTTGCCTTACGGCCGCCAGACCATCGACGAACACGACATCGAGTCGGTGGTCGAAGTCTTGCGATCGGACTGGCTGACTACCGGCCCCAAGGTCCGGGAATTCGAACAGGCATTCGCCCGGGCGCTGGGCGCCGGCGAAGCAGTGGCCGTGAGCAGCGGAACCGCGGCGCTCCATGCGGCGATGCACGCGCTCGGCGTGGGCCCCGGCGACGAAGTGATCGTTCCCGCGCTCACCTTCGCCGCCAGCGCCAATTGCGTCGTCTATCAGGGCGCGACACCCATTTTCGCCGACATTGATTCCCGCACGCTGCTGATCGATCCCAAGGATGTCAATGCCAAAATCACGCCGCGCACGCGCGCCGTCATTGCGGTCGACTACGCCGGCCAACCCTGTGACTACGACGCCCTGCAGGAAATCGCCGGCCGCCATGATCTGGCGTTGGTCGCCGATGCCTGCCACTCGCTCGGCGCGAGTTACAAGGGACGCCCGGTGGGAACGCTGGCGGATTTGAATGTCTTCAGTCTCCATCCGGTGAAAGCCATGACCACCGGCGAAGGCGGCATGATCACGACGGAAAGTTTTGAAATCGCCTACCGAATGCGCTGCTTTCGCAATCATGGCGTCACTTCGGACCATGAGCAACGGGAAAAACAAGGCTCCTGGCTCTACGACATGGTCGAGCTCGGCTACAACTACCGCCTGAGCGATGTTCAGTGCGCGCTCGGTCTGAGCCAATTGTCCAAGGTTTCGGACTTTGTCGCCCACCGCCGCGCCATCGCTCGGAGCTACGACGAAGTATTCTCCCATATGGCCGGCGTCCGGCCCGTGGCGGTTCGTCCCGGCCTGGAATCGGCTTACCATCTCTACGTCGTCCGCTTGGAACCGGATTTCTTGAGCACGGATCGCGGCCGGGTCTTCGCCGCGCTACGCGCCGAGGGGATCGGCGCCAACGTCCATTATCTGCCGGTGTACTTGCACCGCTATTATCGCGAGCGCTTCGGCACCGGACCCGGACTCTGTCCCAGGGCGGAAGCGGCCTACGAGGTGATTTTGTCCTTGCCGATTTTTCCGGCCATGAGCGGCCAGGATGTCGAAGATGTAATTCAGGCCCTGTGCAAGGTGGTCAACCATTATGCGATCGATACGCGATCTGCCGCCGTTGCTGGTGCGCGCTGACGCGGATGCGCGCCGCGGCACCGGCCACGTCATGCGTTGTTTGGCGCTGGCGCAGGCATGGCAAGCGCGCGCTGCTGCCGCCGTTTTTATCAGCCGTTGTGACAGCGCGGCCCTGCGCGAGCGCATCCTATCCACCGGCGCCGAGCTTATTTCTCTAGCGCCGGGCGATTCCGTGGAGGCGGATACCGAGAACACGCTTGTCCAACTGTCGCGGCGGGAAGCGGCCTGGTTGGCGCTCGATGGCTATGACTTCAATTTGGCGCAGCAGCAGACGCTAAGAGATGCCGGCCATCCGCTACTGGTTATCGATGACATCGCCCACCTCGATCGCTACTGCGCCGATATTTTGCTCAATCAGAATCTCGGCGCCGCCGCGCTTAGCTATCGGTGCGATCCTGAAACCACGCGGCTTTTTGGGCCGGCGTATGCGCTGCTGCGGCCCGAGTTCGCGCATCGGCGCCGCGGCTTTCGCGACGTGCCGGAGGTGGCGCGTAAAATCCTGGTGACGCTGGGTGGGAGCGATCCGAATAATTTCACCGCGCGGGTTATCGACGCGTTGGTTCAACTAGACACTCCGGGCCTGGAAGTCCAGGTCGTGGTGGGGCCGGCCAACCCGCATGTGCCGGAGCTCAGAGAGCGAGCCGACACGCTTGCGCCGCAGATCCAACTCCTGAGCCGGGTCTACGATATGGCCGAGTTGATGGCGTGGGCCGACCTGGCGGTGTCCGCCGGCGGCACGACCTGCTGGGAGCTTGCCTGTCTCGGCCTGCCGGCGCTGATCGTGATCATGGCCGAGAACCAAAGGCGCATTGCCGAGGAGCTCGATGCGATCGAAGTCGTTCAGAATCTCGGCTGGCATGACGACGTTTCCGTCGAACGGCTCGCCGCCGCGGTCAATGTTCTTCAACATGATTCTTCTCGGCGTTTACGAATGAGCGAGCGGGGCAGAACTCTGGTGGACGGGCGGGGCGCGCAGCGGGTGGTGCAGGCCCTCTTCGAGGACTCGTGCAGGAGGGCCGCCTGACCACGGGCGTCCTTTTTCACCGACAAGTCCGGCATGGAACCGTCATGTGCAAAAGCATAAACAGCAGCGACGTGCAGCTTCGTCCCGCAAACAAAGACGACGCTTACTGTTTGTGGGAGTGGGCCAATGACCCGGTAACCCGTCGCAATTCGTTCAACCCAGAACCGATTCCGTGGGCGACGCATAAAGCCTGGTACGCGGCGCGACTTGCCTCGCCCGACACTCGGCTGTGGATTCTAGAGCTTAACCGGGTGCCCATCGGTCAGATTCGTTACGACCGAAGGGATGCGGGCACGGCCCAAATAAGTTTCTCGGTTGCGCCAGACTCCCGGCGCAGGAATTTCGGTACGCAGCTGCTTCGCTTGTCGGCGGACTTGGCCGGCCGAGAACTCGGCGTACGGCGCGTAGAGGGGGTTACTTTCGAAGGAAACCTTGGGTCCATCAACGCTTTTGTGAAGGCGGGCTTCGAACTCGCGGAGCAGAGGGAGATCGCGGGGCACGGCTGCTTGATTTTCCGGCGAGCCTGTCGCCCCGAGTCCGACGGAGAGTCCGGCAATGTCCTTCATTGAAATCAACGGTCGAAGGATCGGACCGGATTGTCCGGTCTATGTCATCGCCGAGATGTCGGCGAACCACGGACAGAACTTTGATCAAGCCGTGGATCTCGTCAAAGCAGCCAAAGCTTGCGGAGCGGACGCGGTCAAACTGCAAACTTACACGCCGGATACTCTGACCATCGATTGCGACAGCAAATGTTTCCGAATTCAGGGAACGCTCTGGGACGGCCGTAATCTGTATGACCTTTATAAGGAGGCGTTCACGCCGTGGAAGTGGCAGCCGAAATTGAAAAGGGTCGCGGATGAAGTAGGTTTGGATCTCTTCTCGACTCCCTTCGATGACAGCGCGGTGGACTTTCTGGAGCGCATGAATGTGCCGGCGTACAAGGTGGCGTCGTTCGAAAATGGCGATTTGCCCCTTTTGCGTAAGGTTGCGGCGACCGGCAAGCCGATGATTGTTTCCACCGGAATGGCAACGCTGGCGGAGATTGACGAGCTTGTCCAGACCATTCGCGCGGCCGGCGGCGAACAACTGGCGTTGTTGAAATGCACGAGTGTCTATCCGGCGCCGCCGGAGGAGATGAACTTGCACACAATTCCCCACTTGGCTCGCGCGTTTGATGTGCCCGTGGGTCTGTCCGATCACACCTTAGGCTCGGCGGTCGCCGTCGCTGCCGTGTCGCTCGGCGCCTGTATCATTGAAAAACACTTCACTCTTTCTCGCAAGTTCACTGGCCCTGACAGTGCCTTTTCGTTGGAACCGGACGAGTTCAAAGCCATGGTCGAAGGCATGCGGACGGCCGAAAAGGCACTGGGCAGGATTCATTACGGTTTGAGTCCCACCGAAGTGAAGAGCCGTAGCTTTCGCCGCTCTTTGTTCATTGTAGAGGATGTTAAGGCAGGGGAGGTTTTCACGTCGCGTAACATTCGCTCGATTCGTCCCGCGGACGGGCTGCACACACGTTACCTCGACAGGATTTTGGGTTGTCGTGCGACCCGCGACATCAAGCGCGGCACGCCGCTGGGTTGGGAAATGGTTAGATCGGAAGACGCGATACCATCGGGTATTGCGCAGAAGGGGCTGAATGGAAGCGCAGGATAATATTTTCGCAAGATCTGAGGGAGACCGCTGGTTTGAACGCAATCGTGGTGTGCTTCAGTCCTTTAATCCCGCCGACGATATGCCGTTTAAGCTTATGGACCTCTACGAGTTGCGGCCTCGATGTGCGCTTGAAATCGGCGCTGCCAATGGGTTTCGGTTGGCCGCAATTCAGCGGCGTTTCGGCGCTCGGGTCGTTGCCGTCGAATTATCAGAAGAAGCCGTCGAGGACGGCAAATCCCGGTTTCCACTCGTGACATTCGTCCGTGGGACATCGAGCTCCGTTCCAGTCCAGGAGATGTTCGATCTCGTTATTGTCAACTTTGTATTTCACTGGGTTGATCGTCTCAATCTGCTGCGGACAGTGGCAGAGGTTGACCGGTTGCTGCATGACGGCGGCTTCCTCATAATCGGAGATTTTTATCCCTCGAATCGTCGGCAGGTACCGTATCACCATTTGCCAGCAGGCGCTGTGCAAACTTACAAACAAAACTACGCCGAAGTGTTTTTATCGTCGGGCCTTTACCATCCGGTTTGTCTCATGACGGCGCACCACGCCTCCAAGAAGCCGGACCCGGAAGTGAGTGAAGACGAGAGAATCGGAACTTGGCTCCTCCGTAAGGAGCTCCAAAGACACTACATCAACTCCGAAATCAACGGGAACCATGGATAATCCGGTCGGAAAGACATTGCCTAGTTTCTTGGTTCTCGGATGCGGTTCTATTGGACGGCGCCACGCGAGCAACCTGGTCAGCCTAGGTGTGCGCGAGATTGCGGTTTTCGACGTTTCGCGAGAGCGGTGCAAGCAACTGGCTTCCGAACTCGGCGTCGATGCTGTTGAAATGCTTGAGCAGGGTTGGGAGCGCAAGCCGGATGTTGTCATCATCGCGTTGCCGACCTCTCTTCACGTTCCATTGGCTCTGGAGGCCGCGCGGCGGGGCTCTCATCTGTTTGTCGAAAAACCGTTATCCGATCGGCTGGACAACGTCGATAATCTACTCGAGATGGTGCGCCAACAGGAGTTGGTGACCCTCGTGGGATGTAACATGCGCTTCCATCCCGGCCTGGTTGCCATAAAAAAACTTCTCGATGAGCAGGCTGTGGGACGCATCATCGCCGCCAGAGTCGAAGTCGGCCACTATCTTCCCGATTGGCACCCCTGGGAGGACTATCGCCAGGGGTACAGCGCGCGAAAAGAGCTGGGTGGCGGCGTGATTCTTGATGCGATCCACGAGATTGACTACATTCGCTGGCTGCTCGGCGAAGTGGCTGTCGTCGCCTGCCTGGCGGGAAAATTCAGCCGGCTTGAAATCGATACAGAGGATATCGCCGCAATGCTCCTGCGATTCGAAAACGGCGCAGTCGGCGAGGTCCACCTGGACTATGTCCAGCGCGCTTATAGCCGGACCTGTCAAATCATCGGTGAAGAGGGGACGATTCATTGGGATTACACGGCTGGTACGGTCCGCTGGTATCTGGCAAGAGACAAAAGCTGGCACTCCCTGGCCAATCCACCCGAATGGGAACCCAATGAAATGTATGTCGACGAAATGAAACACCTTCTCAAGTGCCTCATGGAAAGCGAACCGCCAACGTTGGATGTGTTCGAGGCGGCTCGCGTTTTGAAAACCGCACTTGCAGCCAAGCGTTCAGCTGCCCAACAACATTGGATAGAACTCGGAGGCGCCGGATGAATCGGTTGAACGTAGTTGCCATCATTCAAGCCCGCATGGGTTCAACTCGACTTCCCGGCAAAATCTTGGCGGACATCGAGGGACGCCCTATGCTCTGGCACATCGCCAACCGTGTGCGTCGAGCAACAACTGTAAGGCGCCTTGTCATTGCGACCTCGACCGCCCGATCGGACGACGTGGTTGGAGAGTTTTGCCGAGCCCATGAGATAGCATGTTTTCGTGGCAGTGAAACGGACCTGCTGGATCGTTACTACCGAGCAGCCAGAGAGAGCGCGGCAGATACAGTTGTGCGGGTTACCAGCGATTGTCCCCTGATCGACCCGCAAGTCATCGATCGGATCGTCAGTGTCTTTTTCGCAGAAAAGTGTGATTACGCGACCAACACAATTCGTTATACCTATCCCGACGGACTGGACACCGAAGTGTTTTCTTTCGCCGCTCTGGAGTCGGCCTGGCGACAAGCGGCGCGTCCCGCCGATCGGGAACACGTGACTCCTTTTTTGAAAACGTCAGGTCTCTTCCGAGTGTGCAACGTCGAGAATGAGATCGATCTTTCGAAACGAAATCTGCGCTGGACCGTAGACGAGCCGTCTGATCTGGAGTTTGCGCGGGCTGTCTATGCGCGTTTGAGGAGGCGCGGGGTGTTCGGCTATCGCGATGTTGTTCGCCTGCAGGAGGAGGAACCCGATTTGCATCAAATCAATGACGGCAGGATTTGCAACGAAGGATACTACAAATCGCTGGTCGCCGAATCGGCCATATCGCCCAGGCGGCAAGTGTTGACCAGATCTCGTGAGCTGAAGGCAAGAGCCGAACGATTGATTCCCTCTTGCACGCAAACTTTCAGCAAGGGGCCCACGCAATTTGTCCAGGGTGTGGCGCCGGTCTTTCTCGCGCGCGGTCAAGGAAGCCACGTGTGGGATGTGGACGCGAACGAGTACATCGATTATCCGATGGGGCTCGGACCCGTAATTCTGGGTCACAATTATCCGGAGGTGACAGAAGCCGTCCAACGGCAGTTACAAGAGGGCAGCGCGTTTTCGTTGCCGCATCCGTTGGAGGTGGAGGTGGCTGAGCTTCTCAGCGAAATTATTCCTTGCGCGGAGATGGTCCGTTTCGGCAAGAACGGTTCCGACGTTACTTCTGCCGCGGTGCGAGTGGCGCGCGCGTATACCGGACGCGATCTCATTGCGTGTTGCGGCTACCACGGCTGGCAGGACTGGTACATCGGCACCACGACACGCAGCAACGGTGTGCCGAAGCCCGTGCAAGCGCTGACCGTGACTTTTGAGTATAACAACATCCAAAGTCTCAGGCGGCTCTTTGCCGAACACCCGCAGCGGATAGCGGCGGTCATCATGGAGCCCATCGGCATCCAGGAACCCACCGACAACTTCTTGCAAGAAGTTCGAACGCTGGCGCAAGAGGAGGGGGCGCTGCTGGTATTCGACGAGGTGGTCACCGGATTTCGCGTGGCCGTGGGCGGCGCGCAGGAGTACTTCGGTGTCACGCCTGACCTTGCGTGCGTTGGAAAGGCGATGGGTAACGGATTCCCCATTTCCGCGATTGTCGGCAGAAGAGATGTCATGGAGCTCTTCGACGAGGTTTTCTTCTCGTTCACGTTTGGCGGCGAGGCGATTTCACTGGCCGCCGCGAAAGCCACCATCGAAGTCTTGCGCGGCAAAAAGGTCATTCCTCACTTGTGGGAACAGGGACAACGACTCAAAGACGGATACCGCGTATTCGCCGCGGAGCACGGAATTACAGATTTTACTCACTGTCTCGGATTGCCGCCCCACACCGTAACCGTTTTTCGAAACGAGCAGGGACAGGAATCGCTCGAGATGAAAAGCCTTTTTATGCAGGAGTGCTTGAAACGGGGTGTGCTCTTTTCCGGCGTGCAAAATACCTGTTTCAGCCACAGCCCGGCCGATATCGATACAACGCTTAGGGTTTATAACGCGGCAATGAAGATTCTCGCCGATGCCATCCGCCACGGAACCGTTAGAGAAAAACTTGAAGGCGAACCGGTGCAGCCGGTTTTCCGTCGAGCCTAGAGGGCAGAGGGGTTTAATCATGGGCAAAAAAAATAGGAAACAAAGACACCCGACCGCTGTCGAAGGTTTGGTGGAACAGGCGCTGTCAACATCGGGGGCTCAAGTGACGGGGAAACGACCCACGGTTCTATTTGGCATTGGCGACGCAGACTATGGTTATACAGAAGGCAAGATCTTGCGCCTGGCGGCGCGGATCAAAGCCCGCAGCGAATGGAATGTAAGAGTCGTGACTCACGATAAGGAGACGTTTGAGGAGGCCAAGAAACTTCCACTTGATGTGCAATTCGTGAGCATTGAGTCGCCGGGGATTACCGTAGAGGAACGACTACTCGCCACGGACGAAATGATTCGAGAAACCGCCAATATCGATATTCCCGGCAGTACGCTTCCCTTGTGGAAGGTGTTGGCGATGGATGATTTTCTCAGCTCGCTGCAATTGTTCGGCGCGCGGCCGACCGATTCCCTAGAAGGCGACGCCGTGGTTGCTCCACTCATGGCCGTTGATAACAACACCAAGGCAGCCTGCGGTCTCTACACCTGGATGGTTTCCGAGGCGCGGCGAATGAAGATCCCTGTGGTCGGATTGGAAGTGAGCCCTTTGGGTAACAAATACACATTGAGTCATCTTCCCGCCGACCACTATGCCGTCAAGACTGAATGGTCCAGGGAATTCCTGGTTCGCGAAGGACTGGCGCGCCCCGAGCAGGTATCTGTACTGAGATGGGAAGAAATCTACTGTCTGTGGCCGGGGCAGGATGAGTACACCGATGCCTATATGGAGCGCGAGACGAAAATGCGGGAGATGCTGAAAATCTCTCAAGACGAATTTGTTGTCCTGATCCCTCATCACGTCGCCTTTCTCTGGGAAGCTCGAAAGATTATCGACGCATTGGCGCAGGTCGAAATTCCATTGACCGTGGTTATTCGCGTCGATCCGCGGACGATGCGCCGGCAATATCCCGAACGGGAAATTGTCCTGCAGGCCTATGGAAAGGAAATTCGCCGGCTGCGTCGGGTCGTGATTGATGAACGGGTGGGAGTCGGCTTGCTCCTCCAACTCGCGGACGTTGTTGTCGCTCCCTTCGTCGGCACGACCACCGAGAGGGCTTCGCTTTTCCGAAAACCCACGATCATCTGCCAAGCCATGGGACAGGAAGGGCCCCGGGGTGAGTTCCTCTACTGGGAACCGAGGCCGGAAAAAATCCCGCAGCTCCTCCATTCCTGGCAAGAAAAGGGTTGGCTGACACGCACTCGGTTGGCTCAAATCATTGCGGCTCTGGCCGATGGCAAAGCGAAGTCATTGCAGGGGAAGGAATCAGCCATTACAGATCGCAAATGCACCATCAGCGAAACTGCGAACATACCTATTATGGCAGATTTACTATAGGAGATCACATGCATAGCTTGTCGGGGAAAAAAGTTCTCTGTTTTATCGCGCTGCCGCACCACAACCGCTTCCTCGTTCCCATCATGGAGGCTTTGGCTCAGCAGGGCATGGAGGTCGTTTATTTTACCGCGGCCGCCGAGGGAGCGTTTGAGATTACGCTCAATCAAGCCAATTTGCCGTATCGCCACGTCTTCGATTATGCGACAGCGGACACGGCCAATGATGTAATCGCGGCCATGCGCGAACTGCGGCCGGTGCTCCAGGAGAAGATACTCAATAACCGCGCCCTCCAATCGGTCCCTATCGTTATCCACGACAAAGTGATTCGGTCGGCGGTGGAGAACTTCCACGGGCTGAATCGGATGCTGGAAGTTGAAAAGCCCGACCTGTTGTTCGCGCTGCACGAGCTCAATCCGTGGGGCAAGATCTTGGGCTATTTGTCGCATGTCCACCGGATTCCCTACTTCACTCTTCAGGAGGGACTGTACTACGCCGACATTCATTACTACCGCTTCCATACCGACTACTCGACGGCTTGTGTGGTCTGGGGTCAGGAATGCCGCGAGATCTTGCTCAGGGCGGGTTGCAGCGATGATAAAATCTATCCGCTCGGGAACACGCATATCTGGGACGCCAAAAGAGAATTCACCGAGCCAGCCGCGGTTCAACGCACGCGTTCAGCCCTGGGGATCGCGCCTGAAAAAAAGGTCATTCTTTTCTTGATGTCGCACTCCCACTACCGGCCGTTTGAAGCGCAAACTTTCGTGCGATGGATGAAAGAGCGCGGGGACACCGTGGCACTGTTTAAGTGGCATCCGGTCACTGGAAAAGAAATCGTCGACAAGGCCCTGGAAAATTTTAAGAACGACCCTTTAATGTTATCCGTCCGCGACGTTGATACCTACGCGTTGATCGGCGCGAGCGATGTCTGCGTGACAGTGGGCAACTCTACAACCGGGTTGGAGACTCTCGTGTTCGGCAAGCCGCTGATGGAGGTTCGCCTTCCCGATCAACCTTATTCTTACACTTTGCAGGGAGTGGCCGAGCAGGCCTGTGGTTTTGAGGACATGGGCGGGAAAATCGAAGCGATTTTCTCCCATGGCTTGCCGGAAAAATCTGCGGCAAGCGTCGAGCGCTACCTCGCGCACAACTTTTCATACCGGGATGGTAAGACGATGGAACGAATCGTGGGTCTGGTTAAAGAGTCGCTCGCGGCGCGTGGCTCAGAGCCAAAGACGCGATTGGCGTCTCCCGGCCGGATCAGCGTACCTTGTTCGATCGTACTTCCGGTCGATGACACGGCGCCGGAAGCTCTTCTGGCCACACTGGAAGCGATCTCAACCCGTTCGGCGCCGGAGCTTTACGAAGTGCTGATCGTCGATTGCGCGATGGGTCGGGAGACTAAGGGGATACTCGCATCGCTGCGCGGGGACGTGAGGATTATTAGTGGGAAGCCCCATTGGGGTTACGGCGCTGCTTGTAACGAGGCGGTGGAGGAAGTCAGGGGGAAATATCTGGTTTTGTTAAAGCCGGGTCTTGTTCCAGAACACGGCTGGTTGGAAGGGTGGCTCGATGTTGCCGAAAAAGAATTCGACTTTGGCGTCGTCGGCGGGCAAGTTCTAAACCCGAATGGCTTGCTCTGGCACATCGGTTTAGCATTCGATGTCAACCAGAGCCCCTTTTCAATTTACCGCTTCCTGCCGCGCGAGTTTTCCGGCGCCCTGAGACAACGGGAGTTCAAAGCGCTGGAAGTCCCTTTTCTGGTCTCTCGTGAGCTGTTTTGCCGCCTAGGAGGATTCAACCCGGCTTTACACAATCGTTTTGAGGACGTGGATCTTTGCCTGGCTGTGAAGCAGGCGGGTTTGAGAGTTCTCTACACTCCTCGCAGCACAATGACCCGCCAGGTCGCCAGTTGGCAGCCTGAGCCCGAGCAAGATCGGTCCAGCGGGATCCACTTCTATTCAAGATGGACGGGGTCGCTGTGGCAAGATGATGAACGTTACCTTAAGGAGGACGGATTAACTCACGACGCGCTTAGCGGTTTATACCGGGAACTCGCCAGTCGGGTGGCAGTCGGAGCGGGGAAGGCGGTTCTCTCTGCCCCTGCGGCAGGTCCGTAGTCCAAATTATTCGCCGGTGACAACGATCAAGGGGCGAGCCCTGCGGAGGGAAGGCAATGGGCTGTGCCTCAAAAATCGTTCAATTCGTTCAAATAGTTCAAATCGTTCAAAACGCTTTGAACGGCTTAAACGGCTTGAACGTTTTGAACTCTGGTCGTTAGCAGGCTCACCCCTCGATCGACACAGTGTAGAAGTTATGCCTGCGACCATGAAAAATCCGGGATAGCAGTCGGTGCGCTCGTCTCGGAAGATTGTCCTAAGTATTCCTCTGCCTATCCATAAGACTCCGCGCTTGGTGTAATCGCCTGCGGTGGTCCGCCTTCTAGATTGCCTCCCTTGCGCTCCGGGTTGCGAACTTTTCCGATCCCAGCCAAATTCCAATTAAAGACTGTTAAAAGTCCACCGATATGATTATTAACGGGGAAAGGACACCCCGTAATAAAAATCTCAGGGAGGAAAAAATATGGCTCTTATTATCAACACTAACATCTCGGCCCTCACAGCCCAGCGCAATTTAACGCGTGCTCAGGGGGGATTAGAGAGATCCATTCAACGTCTTTCGACGGGTCTCCGTATTAACGGTGCCGTCGACGATGCTGCAGGTTTGGCGATTTCGGACCGGTTGTCGTCTCAGATTCGGGGTCTTAATCAGGCCGTTCGTAACGCAAATGACGGCGTGTCGGCCTTGCAAACCGCAGACGGATCGCTGAGCGAGGTTTCCAATCTGCTTCAGCGTGCGCGTGAATTGGCGGTCCAGTCGGCCAACGATTCCAACAGCGCCAGCGATAGATCGTCCCTCAATTCTGAGGTCAGTAGTATTCTCGCCGAGTTGGATCGTCTCGCTACCACCGTACAGTTTAACAACCGCAAGCTCCTTGATGGCACTTTTTCAGGCGCGCAGTTTCAGATCGGCGCCAATGCCAATGAAACCGTAAGTTTCTCCATAAGCAGCGTGAACACCGCTGATCTCGGCGCCAAGACCCTTGAGGGCAACGCGGTGAGCAGCACGGCATTGTCCGGCCTGACCAGCTCTTCAACCCTCACCATCAACGGGCTCTCGGTCACAATCGGCGCCCAGACAACCATTGATGGCGTCATCAACGCGATCAACAACCGGTCGGGCGATACCAAGGCTTCGGCGAAAAAGAACAGCACATCGGTCGTGGTGGATACCGGATTTGTCGCTTTGACAACTGCCGGCGCCACACAAACGCTGACCTTGAATAGCGTTAGCATATCTCTCAGCACCGGCAACGCCGACGCGAATTCGACCTTCATAGCTACGGTCAATGGTTTCACCAACCAGACCGGAGTCGTGGCTGCAACCAATTCTGTCGGGATTACCTTTACGCGCGCCAGCGGCGGGACGATTGCCTTGTCGGAAACCACGGCCAGCGTGGGTGTCGGTGACTCGGTGGCGAGCACCGCTTCGCGTACATTCAACGCCGGCTTTACACTGAGTGTTGATCTGGATAAGAGCTTGACGGTCGTGTCGTCTTCCACGGGCACTGATCTTGGCTTCACGACAGGTGTTGTCAATACGACGGCGACTTCAAAACAAATCAACGGGATCAGCATTTCAAACGTTTCCGGCGCCAACGACGCGATCGCGACCATCGATTTCGGCCTGAGCCAATTGAGCCGAGTTCGGGGCGATATCGGTGCGGTTCAGAACCGGTTCGTTTCAGCAATATCCAGTCTCTCGGTTGCGTCTGAGAACCTCTCAGCTGCTCGTTCGCGCATCCAAGATGCCGACGTGGCACAGGAGACGGCGGAACTGACCAGGACCCAAATCCTGATCCAGGCCGGTGTTGCAGTCTTGGCCCAAGCCAATCAGCTACCAGGCGTAGCGCTCTCGCTTCTCGGTGGATAGGCAAGAGTATAAGCCGGCGGCGGGCAGGGTTTTGAACCCTCCCCGCCGCCCCTCTTGAGGGGAGGCTGAAGTGAAAGCGTCTTCGATCTCATCCGAGATCGGTCTGGCCGCCCAAGTCCCAACCCTTGCCAAGCGGGCCGACAGAGACCTTGGTAGCCCTGTCATAAGAAAAGCAGATCCCGCTCTTCGAAAAGAATCACCGCAACTAACAGAAATCAATCCCGAGCTGGTGGAGCATGCCTTAGAGGGCATCCAGGCCGTAGTGAATGGTGTCGGGTTGCGTCTGGAGTTTAGTTCGGATAAGGAAACCGGGCAAAAAATTATCACGGTGTACGATCTGGAGACGGGAGAGGTCATTCGGCAGATTCCGCCGAAAGAGGTTCTCAGTTTTTTGCGCCAGATCCAGGGAAACAAAGGACTCTCGACCGGACTTTTCTTCTCGCGCCGATTGTAAAGCGGAATCTTAGGAAACCGGCACGAGCCAATCTGCATTACGCTCGAGCAAGCGGCAGGCAGTGTTCTCTTTTAAAGACTTCTAACGATGTTCCGATCCTATGGTTAGGTAAGACGCTGTGGCAAACGTTCAATTTGGCGGCCTCATTACGGGTCTCGATGTTAACGCGCTGATCTCCGGTCTGGCCAAGGCCGAGCACCGGTCAGTTGATGTTCTGCAAACCCAGAAGGTCCGGTTCCAAGCTCAGGACGGAGTGCTCACAACTCTCATCGGCGCCTTAGGAAGCCTCAAGAGCGCAGCGCAAGGTCTTTCCCTGTCAGGAGATTTCGAGCAGCGTTCCGCAGCGAGCAGCGACACGACGGTTCTGACGGCATCAGCTGATTCCACCGCCGAGGCCGGGTCGAATACCATTGTGGTGGACCGTTTGGCTACGGCTCGCATCGTCAAATCGACATCGTTTACCAGCTCCTCGGATTCCATTGGCACGGGCGCGTTGACCATCACGGTCGATGGAACGAGCACTGAGATCACCATCGATGCGACGAACAATACACTCACCGGACTGAAGAGCGCGATTAACAGCTCCGGGGCTGCGGTCGCGGCCTCTGTTATCAACGCCGGAACGAGCGATAGTCCCGACTACCGCTTGGTGGTCCAGAGCGAGGACACCGGGACGGCCAATGCCGTTGCCATTTCCGGTACGCTTACCGGTGGCACGGACCCGTTTCCCGGAGGCGGAACTGAGGTTCAAGCCGCCGCGGACGCTCTGTTTTCCGTCAATGGCCTTAGCATAACGCGCAGTAGTAACGCAGTCTCGGATGTCGTTACCGGAGTGACCTTTGTGCTGCTCGAAGAAGGAGATAAGGACGGGGTCGTCGAATCCACGGACTCAACCTCCAAGGTGACGGTTTCCGTAGATAGTACCGCCATCAAGACTTCCGTCAAAGATCTGGTGGACAGTTTCAACGCCGTCAATAAGATCGTCAAGGACCAGTTCACGCTCAATCCGGACACCAAGAGACAGGGAGCCTTGGGAGGCGATGCCTCTTTGCGCGGGGTGATCGCGCGGCTGCGCAAAGAGTTATCCGCTGCCAGCGAATCGGATGGAGATTATAGGTATATCTCCGATATCGGGATCGCTTTTCAGGAAGACGGCTCGCTGACGCTCGATGAAGCCGAGCTCAGCAGCGCCCTGGAAGACGATCCGGACGGCGTGGCCGAGCTTTTCACTCTTGTCAACAACGGTATCGGTAAACGCGTCCCGGATACCATCGATGATTATATCAGTTCCGTCGATGGGACATTGACCTTTCGACAGAACGGCATAAGAACACGCATAGAAAACATCGATAAAAAAGTGGCGCGCGAAGAGGCACGGATCGCCGCCCTTCAAGAGAGGCTGACGAAACAGTTTAGCGCCCTCGAACAGATGGTCAGCCAGCTGAAAGCCCAGGGCGATTTCCTGTCCCAGCAAATGACCGCGCTATCGAGGCGGTAGAATGGCATGAGGCGATGAGCAACGTGAGACAACTTCACGCATACAAGGAAAACCAAATCACCACGACCGATCCGGGCACGGTTCTTTTGATGTTGTACCAGGGCGCCATCGACGCGGTGGATCGGGCCGCGGCGCATTTGGCCGAAGGAAACATGGCCGAGAAGGGCATGTGCATACTGCGCGCCAACGACATCATCAATCAGTTCCTGGCCAGTCTCGATTACGAAGCCGGGGGCGAGATCGCGCAAAATCTCGAAGGACTGTACCGCTTCATGCTCGATCAAATTCTGTTAGCCAATGCCAATAACGACCCTAGGCATCTGGTAACGGTGTCCGGGCTCCTGTCGACCCTCAAGTCGGGTTGGGAGGAGGCCGTCATTGCGCAGCGCAAAGAAACAGCCCAGGGGGCAGCGTGAGCGAAGAGCTTGAAAGACTTTTGCAAGAAAGCCTCGGTCTTTTGCGCGAAACCGATTGGGACCTGGGGCGGCTCCAGCAATGGGGCGCGCGACGGGAAGAAATATTCGCCGGGCTGCGCGCCGCGGAGTTTTCGCTCGGCGCCAGCGAACGGGCTGCGACGCAAAGCCTGATCGCGGAAATCCTGAAAATCGACGCGAAGATTTTGGCTCGCTTGGAAGACCGGTGCTGTGATTTGCGCCAAAAGATAAACGCCACTGATCGTCTCCGCCGCAGCTATCCCGGAACCTCTCCCCACGCACCCTCATTGATTCAACGAGCGGTTTAGCCGCCCCGGTCCGCGCACGGAAAACACGTCGGGTGCTGAAACTTCGACGCGGCCCGTCAATTCTCTGTCGAAGTATTCCGGGCCCGGGGCGGAAGTCCGTTCAAAGTTCAACGTGGGGCGAGGGGACATTGAACATTGAACCCTTCGACTATGCTCAGGGCAGGCCCGGAACCTTGAACTGGCATCAGGATACTTTTTCACTTTTTCCCCTCAGCCATCTAGGCAACTTTTTCCCAGCAAGCCGGCGAAATCGTCGCAAAATCGCTTCAATCATTCATCCTCGCCTCGTGGCACGGTTTGTGCGGAACCAGCATTCATGCGGCCCGAGCACCTTCCCATGTTCACGGCCTAAACCACGGACCGCAAGGAGGAACTGTGTTTCAGGGCTTTGCTGTGCCCATCGGCGCGCTGGCGGTATTTGCGGCCGGTGCCTTTATTTGGCCGGAATTTTTTGATCCCGCGTCATTGCTGCTCACGCTCGGCGGCCCGGCTTTTGTCACTTGGGTTTCTTATTCGAACGAGCAACTGCGCGGTTTGCTTCTCGACGTTCGAGTTCTATGCAGCGAGACGCCATCACGGCTGCAGACGCATAGCGATGAATTATCGCGCTTGACCCGGCTCTATCGCGTGGAAGGGCTCAGAGGCTTGGAAAACCAAGAAGGCGATCTTGCTAACCCGTTTTTGAGAAGGGGCGTCGGCATGTTGGTGGACCTGCACAAAGAAGAGACCATTCGCATCCGGCTTGAGCGCGAATTCGCCGGCGTCATCGGCCGAAACGAATCCTCCCATCAGATTCTGCTCATGCTGGGAAAATTGCTCCCCGCATTCGGCCTCATCGGTACGCTCATCGGCATGGTCTTGTTGTTGCGCAATTTCACCGGCCAGGATGGCCAGCCGCTGACGGCCGCGCTCTCGCTCGCCGTCCTGACGACCCTTTACGGCGCGGTGTTGGCCAACGTCATAGTGGCGCCGCTGGCTGCGCGGTTCCACGCCGTCGCGACGGAGAGGGAAATGCAAATGAGGCTGACAATGGAATGGGTCGTGACGATCGCGCGCGGCGAAGCCGCGGCGTCGATTGCCGGCAGAACCGGCAGGTTTTTCCATTCCGCTGATGCACAAGCGCATCGAGGACGCGATTGGGCCTCGTTTACTTTCGAGCCGCATCGTTGAGCGTCATGTTTCTGAAGTTATCACAGCGCCGTGCGGCCCAGCCTTCGGCGGCACCCCTCATCGAAGGCGGTTTTGCCCGGATCCGGCCTGGCGGGGGGTGGCCGGGCGACGACGCCGGCTGGCTGATTACGTTGAGCGACCTGACTCTGTTGCTTCTTTGTTTTCTCGCGCTCTGGTACGTGAACGAGAATAAGAAGAAACCGATCGCGTCGTCGCCGACGGTGACTGCAAAACCCATCCCGCCGGATAATTCCGTGCCGTCTCTACTTCCGGCACTGCCGAATCCTGAGCAATGGAAAGAGTTGCGCAGCGACATCCAGCAATTCATCAGTGCGTTGAACCTGGACCGGGATATCGTGATCGAGGGCGCGTCAAACGAGATCTTGCTTTCTCTCAGGGACACCATTCCGTTTGAATCCGGGAAGGCCGAGCTGCGCCCAGCCGCTTTTCCCATCCTCGAAAAGGTTGCGGCGATAGCGCATAAGGAACCGAGCGTCAATCTGGAAATCAGCGGCCACACCGATGACCGACCGATCGCTACCGCGGCGTACCCGTCGAACTGGGAGCTTTCTGCCGCGCGCGCTAGCCGGGTGGGGCGATACTTGATTGAACGAGGCGTCGCGCCGTGGCGCATCGCCGTGCAAGGCTACGCGAATCACCGGCCCCGGTTGCCGAATTCCGAAACCGGCAGCCGGAGCGGAAACCGCCGCGTGGAAATCCGTCTTTACTATAATCCCGATGCGAAGACGGCACAGCCGCCAAGCAGCGCGGATAATCGACGATGAATACGATCGATCCCAATACTTTTTCGGCGCTGGAGCGGGGCGACATCAAGCGCTATCCAAACGAGATCGATGGCGTTGCCAACCGCGGCACGCCGCCGTTCGCAGCGGTCCGCTCGGCAACCTACCCCGAGATCGCGTTGGAAATCGCGGCCTGGCCGAGCGATTCCGCAACGCCGGCGCCGGTGAAATCCGACAAGTCCTTTTCGTTATGGGAGCAGGAAAGTTTCGGTTTTCGAGATGTGCTCGATATCATCAATCCGCTGCACCATATTCCTATCGTAGCGACCCTCTACCGCAACATGACCGGCGACAAGCTCGGCATGGCGCCGCGGGTCATCGGCGGCGCCTTGTGGGGCCGGATCGGCGGTTTCGTCTCGGGTGTTGTCAATGCGGTGGTCAGCTGGTTTACGGGTAAGGACATCGGCGACCATATCTACGCGGCGCTATTCGGCAAACCCGGCGAGTCCGGCGATGGGATGGCGGTGGCACGGGCGGCAAATCCTCCGGCGGTCTTATCGGAAAAGCCACCGCTTACGGCGCAAGCAGCCGAGCTGGTTTCGCCGGCGATCGTTCTCGTTCCTGAAAAATCCTTGGAAGCCACGGTGGTGGCCGAGCCTCCTGTGATCCCAGCCGCGAAAGAAACGTTGACATTATCATCGAAGTCTAATTTAGCGGCGTTGGCCGCGGTGGGGCGACCGTTCATTTATCCTTACATGCGCACGCTCAAACGCGACCCGTCGGAAGACGATACGCCGCGGGTGCGCGCGACCGCCTAAGCTTGGTTGATTCTGAGTAAACCCCGCCTCTTGAGGCGGACACAATTAAATGGGGTTTCCAAAGGGGGCAAGCATCCCCTTTGGTCGCGAGCGGGGTTCAATCCCCGCTCGCGAATTCACAGGATTGACACCGTCCGCGCGCA
>Ga0214472_10000117_pt1 | contig 107227 bp, 86 predicted proteins | sample RVTome_6_FD_207662 | JGI IMG/M metagenome (GOLD analysis project Ga0214472, IMG submission 207662) | Soil microbial communities from uranium-contaminated site in the Upper Colorado River Basin, Wyoming, United States - RVT140D175 | ecosystem: Environmental > Terrestrial > Soil > Contaminated >... | reverse complement strand
GCGCCTCGAGCGCTCTGCAACCCTGGCTCTCGCCGCGAAGCACCGTCAGGTGCGGAGCCAAGGACTCGGGAGGACGAGCCGCTTCGGTAGCAGGGGCAGAGCGCCTCGAGCGCTCTGCAACCCTGGCTCTCGCCGCGAAGCACCGTCAGGTGCGGAGACAAGGACTCGGGAGGACGAGCCGCTTCGGTAGCAGGGGCAGAGCGCCTCGAGCGCTCTGCAACCCTGGCTCTCGCCGCGAAGCACCGTCAGGTGCGGAGACAAGGATTACGACGTGCCGCTCCGCCGACCGTTGGTCTGCTTGATGCGCAGTAGGGTCAGTCGGCCGGTCTCGCGATCGAAGCAGCCGATCTGGAAGCTGTGCCGTCGGCAAAAGGTCTTGATGGAGGGGCTCACCTTTCTGTGATCGGTGAGGACCCGAAGGGACAGGGTGGACTCGGTCAGGCAGCAATCGACGTCGGTGTAGTCGACGAACCACCCGAGCCCCGCATCGGTCAAGAGCGAGATGAGCTCGAACTTGAGACCGAGAATGTCGGTGTCGAACTCGGTGGAAAATGTCTTTGTGGCGTCGTCCATCGTTACCCCCGACAGCCTGGGTACCCCGCTTGGTCCGGGGGTGCCGCTCTGTCGTCCCTCTTTCGCCCGCGTTCGTAATCTCTTACGCCGTCGCTACTTTCTAGCGTTGGCGAACAGGGCAGCCATTCTATCAGGAGGCCTTGGGGCTGGGAAACGAAAACTACCTGGCTGCCAAAAAAACGTCGGTCAAGGCAGGGTCTCGACCGGGGGTGAACCCTGAGAGACGAGGCCTTCTCGTCCCCATTCGGCCCGATTGCTGGGCCCCTGGGGGGGCCGTGGAATCGATCCGGGCTCAGAGGAAGAAGATCAGGGTGATCACGGCGAAGACGGGGATGAGGATGGGGATCGAGTAGCGGAACATGTAGCCGAAGAAGCTGGGCATGGCCACGTCGGACTCCTCGGCGATGGACTTCACCATGAAGTTGGGGGCGTTGCCGATGTAGGTATTGGCTCCCATGAACACGGCTCCGGCGGAGATGGCCGTGAGGTAGCCGGTGAAGGTCTGCCCCTGTTCGGTGGCGGCCCCGGCCCCCATGAGGAGGTCGGGGACCATGGATTCCTTCAGATGCATGCTCCCGAGGGCGGTGTTGAAGAAGGTCAGGTAGGTGGGGGCATTATCGAGGAAGCTCGAGAGCCCGCCGGTGATCCAGAAGTAGTGGATCGGCTCCTTGACCACCGCCACCAGGCCGGCCAGGGCCCCGTCGGCTCCCGCCTGGAGGATCTTGAGCGCCGGGATGATGGTCATGAAGATGCCGGCGAAGAGGTAGGCCACCTCCAGGATGGGGAACCAGGTGAACTGGTTCTTCTTCCTCCACTCCTTCTTCATCAACGTGAGGGAGCAGATCCCCATGAGGATCAGGAAGCCGTCGCGGATCAGGTTCTGCATGGGGACGTGAATTCCCCCGATGTTGAGCTCGCTCATGTGCACGGAGCCGCTGAAGAGCACCCCGCCGATGATTCCGAAGAGGAAGACGAGGTTGCCCAGGCCGTGGACCGACACCCCGGATCCGTTCCCGTCGTCGGGGGGTTCGACCTCGCCGCGCATGGCAATGGTGTCGAGGATCAGGAAAAGAACGAGCAGGATGGCGCTGACCACGGCCCACTCCTTGAGGAGCCCCGTGGTGACCCAGAAGAACGGGACCCCGTGGAGGAAGCCCAGGAACAGCGGGGGGTCCCCGAGCGGGGTCAGCGAGCCGCCGATGTTGGCCACCAGGAAGATGAAAAACACCACCTGGTGCACGCGCTTCTTGCGCCAGGCATTGGCGCGCAGGAACGGCCGGATGAGCACCATGGCCGCCCCGGTGGTTCCGATCCACGAGGCGAGGAGGGTTCCGATGAGGAGCATGATCGTGTTGACGCCGGGCTTGCCGCGAAGAGAGCCTCCGACGAAGATGCCCCCGGCCACGGTATAGAGCGCCCACAGCAAGATGATGAACGGGATGTAGTCCACCAGGTAGATGTGGAGCACGTCGTGGAGGCCGTCTGCGCCGTGGCTCACGAGATAGGGAACGGCGAACAGCAGCGCCCAGAAGGCCGAGACCTTGGCGAAGTGATGGTGCCAGAACCTCTCGGCCAGGAGAGGGAAGAGGGCAATGGAGAGCAGGATGCCCGCGAAGGGAACGGCCCAGAGGAGGCCAAGGCTGGCTCCCGAAACTCCGCCGTGATGAGCTTCGCCCCCGTGGGAATCCCCGGGTTCGCCGCTCCCTTCCTCGGAGGCCAGGGCCCGGGTCGCGCACAGCAGGAGCCCAAAAACGAGAGTCGTCTTGCGGCCCGGTACGAGGATCTCCAGGGCAAGGCGAAGGGCGTGCTGGGTCATTTCCTGGGCTCCCTCCCGTGGCCAGGGTTGCGCGCTCGTCCGAGCGGGCTCGAAAAGGAGTGGTTCTAGACCTGGCGGAACCTCTTTGCAAGGGGGCGGGATGGCCCCTCTTCCCCAATTGGCCTCGAAAAGGACACTCTAGGGGCGGTGAGAGGAGACACCCGGGCACCAAGAGGAATCACAGGAAAACAACGACATGGCGCGACAGTACATCTTCACCATGCTGGACCTCCACAAGTCCTACGGGACGAGGAAGGTCCTCACCGACATCAACCTGTGCTTCTTCCCCGGGGCCAAGATCGGCATCGTGGGTGAGAACGGGGCCGGCAAGTCCACCGTCCTGCGCATCATGGCGGGAATCGAGAAGGACTTCGAGGGCACGGCCCAGCCCGAGAAGGGGGTGCGGGTGCGCCTGGTGGCCCAGGAGCCCTGGCTGGATCCCGAGAAGACCGTCCGCGAGAACGTGGAGGTTGCCTTCGCCCCCATCAAGGCCCTGCTCCAGGACTACGAGAAGGTCTCGGAGAAGCTCGGCGAGGACCTGCCCGAGGCCGAGATGGACAAGGCCATGAAGCGTCTCGGTGTGCTCCAGGAGAAGATCGACGCCGTCGAAGGCTGGGAGCTCGACCGTCACTACGCCATCGCCGCCGACGCTCTCGTGCTCCCGCCCGATGACGCGGACGTGACCCGGCTCTCGGGGGGCGAGAGGCGCCGGGTGGCCCTCTGTCAGGCGCTTCTCGAGAAGCCCGATCTCCTGCTTCTCGACGAGCCCACCAACCACCTCGACGCCGAGACGGTCCAGTGGCTGGAGATGCAGCTCGTCGACTACCCGGGGACGGTCATCGTGGTCACCCACGACCGGTATTTCCTCGACAACATCACGAAGTGGATCCTCGAGCTCGACTCTGGGCGCGGCATTCCCTTCGAGGGCAACTACACCTCCTGGCTGGAGCAGAGGCTGGCTCTGCTCGTGAAGGCGGAGAAGAAGCACTCGACGCGGCGCAAGTCCCTCGAGCGCGAGCTCAAGTGGATTCGCATGAGCACCAAGGACCGGAACGACCTCTCCCGGGCGAGGATCGCCGAGTACGAGGATCTGGTCACCCGCGAGCAGCAGAAGAGCGAGGAGGACCTGATCGAGATCCCACCCGGCGAGAGGCTGGGCGACCAGGTGCTGGAGGTGCGGGGGGTGAACAAGAGCTTCGGCGACACCCAGCTCATCGACGACCTCACCTTCAGCATGCCCCGGGGCGCCATCGTGGGGGTCCTGGGCCCCAACGGCGCGGGCAAGACCACGCTCTTCCGCATGATCATGGGCGAGGAGGCTCCCGACGAGGGCGAGATCATCCGGGGGGCCACGGTGAAGCCGGTCTACGTCGACCAGCACCGCAGCTCCCTCGACGGCACCCACACCGTGTTCGAGGAGGTGAGCGGGGGGCTCGAGGAGATCAAGCTCGGCAACCGCACCATGCCCGCGCGCTCCTACCTGTCCCGGTTCAACTTCAAGGGCACGGACCAGCAGAAGAGGGTCAAGGACCTCTCGGGAGGCGAGCGCAACCGGCTCCACCTGGCCAAGATGGTCAAGGAGGGCGGCAACTTCCTCCTCCTCGACGAGCCCACCAACGACCTCGACGTGGGCGTGCTGCGCATGCTCGAGGACGCCATCAACGCCTACACCGGTTGCGCCATGATCATCAGCCACGACCGCTTCTTCCTCGACCGGATCTGCACCCACCTCCTCGTCTTCGAGGGGGACGGCAAGGTGCGCTGGATGGAGGGCAACTTCCAGCAGTACGAGGAAAGAAAGCTCCGAGAGAAGGGCGACGAGGCGTTCACCCAGCGCCGGTCGCGCTACAAGAAGCTCGTGCGGTAGGAGCGGGCGAGCCGGGTCGCTGGCCTCACCCGTTAAGAATGGTGCCAGGCACACTTCTTGCCCGGGGTCGCTGGCCTCACCTGTTAAGAATGGTGCCAGGCACACTTCTTGCCCCGGCTGGCACACTTCTTGCCGCGTGTTCGCCGGGCGGTGTTAAGAAGTGTGCCAGGCACCCTTCTTAACACCTCGGCGCAGGTGCGCGGAGCGACGCCCGGCCCGGCGGCCTCTTCGGCCCTTTTGCCCATGACGCGGCTCACCCGGTTTTTCTCAGGCCCGGAAGACGAAGTTCCTCTCGGCCTCCGCCCAGAGTGGCGCCTCGGCGTCTTTCTTCGACAGGAGCGCCGGATCCGGCTCCACCGGCCACTCGATCCCCACCGTCGGATCGTTCCAGCGGAGCCCGCGGTCGGACGCGGGCGCGTAGAGGGACGTGCACTTGTAGTGGAACTCGGTATCGTCGGAGAGGGCCAGGAACCCGTGGGCCAGGCCGGGCGGCAGCCAGAGGGCGCGCTTGTTCTCGGCGGAGAGGATCTCGCCGTGCCACCGGCCGAACGTGGGCGATCCCTCGCGCAGGTCCACCCCGACGTCGAAGACCTCGCCCTGCGTCACCCTCACGAGCTTTCCCTGGGCGTGGGGATCGAGCTGGTAGTGGAGACCGCGGAGCGTGCCCTTGATGGACCGGCTCAGGTTGTCCTGCACGAACTCGACGTCGAGTCCCTGCTCCGCGAACGCCTTCCGGTTGTAGGTCTCCATGAAGAACCCCCTGTGGTCACCGAAGACCTTCGGCACGAGGACCAGCATTCCGGGGAGGGGTGTCGTCTCGAGCTTCATAGCGGGTCCTTCTCGAGGAGGAGGAACGTGAAGGCGTGGGCATGCCGGTCGTCCCGCGGGTGCTCCTCGCGCGAGACCTCCACCCACTCCGACTCGTCGATCTCGGGGAAGTAGGTGTCGCCCGCGGCCCGGGCGTGCACCCGGGTGAGGTGGAATCTCCGGGCCCGGGGCAGGAAGGCCCGGTACACGTCGGATCCTCCCGCCACGATGATTTCTTCGGCATCGCCGGCGAGAGCGAGAGCCTCGTCAATGGTGCGGGCCACGAGGCATCCCTCGGCCGCGAAGTCCTCGCGCCGCGTGAGGACGATGTTGATCCTGCCCTCGAGGGGGCCCGGGAGAGTCTCGAACGTCTTTCGCCCCAGGATGACCGGCTTGCCGAGGGTGACCCTTCGGAAGTGCCGCAGATCATCGGGCAGCCGCCAGGGCAGTCCGCCTTCCTTGCCGATGACCCCGTTCTCGCCCACCGCGGCGACGAGCGTGATGGTCGCGCTGCTCCCGGTCATACCGCGATGGGGGCCGGGATGGCCGGGTGACACTCGTAGCCCGCGAGCTCGATGTGCTCGAAGCGAAAGTCGTCGATCTCCTTCACCTTTGGATCGAGCCGGAGCCGGGACAGGGGCTTCGGCGCGCGGCTGAGCTGGAGATCGGCCTGCTCCTTGTGGTTGAGGTAGAGGTGGACATCGCCAAAGGTGTGGACGAAGTCGCCGGGTTGAAGGCCCGCCACCTGGGCCATCATCGAGGTGAGGAGCGCATAGGAGGCGATGTTGAACGGAACGCCGAGAAAGACATCGGCGCTCCTCTGGTAGAGCTGGCAGGAGAGGCGGCCATCCGCCACGTAGAACTGGAAGAGGAGGTGGCAGGGGGGAAGCGCCATCTGATCCAGCTCGCCGACGTTCCAGGCCGAGACGAGGATGCGCCGGCTCTCGGGATTGGTGCGGATGGCGTGGACCGCCTCCCGGATCTGGTCGACCGACCCGCCATCGGGGGTGGCCCAGGAGCGCCACTGCTTGCCGTAGACCGGGCCCAGCTCGCCCTTCTCGTCGGCCCACTCGTCCCAGATCGAGACCTTGTTCTCCTGCAGGGAGCGGACGCTGGTCTCGCCCCGCAGGAACCAGAGGAGCTCGTGGGCGACGGATCGGAAGTGGAGCTTCTTGGTGGTGACGGCCGGGAATCCCTCGGCCAGGTCAAAGCGCATCTGGTGGCCGAAGACGCTGAGGGTGCCGGTTCCCGTCCGGTCGCCCCGTTCGATGCCCTCGTGGCGCACCCGTCGCAAAAGGTCGAGATACTGCTTCATGGCTCTGGTCCCTCCCGTGTCGAGGTTAACCCCGGACCTCGCCACCGTCCATCGTTCCGGGATACAATCTCGCCCCATGCACGAGGAAGCAAGGCATTCGACCCGGGCCTTCGCGCCGGCGAGCGTGGCCAACCTCACGGTAGGGTTCGACGTCCTGGGGGTGGCCATCGAGCCCCTGGGTGAGCCCGCCTGGGGAGACGTGGTCGGGGTCGCCGCGGGCGCCCCCGGAGATCCGCCCCTGGCCCTCACCGTCGCCGGTCCCTTCGCGTCGGCGCTCGACGGATCCGGCGAAAACGTGGTCGTCACCGTGGCCCGTGCGCTCCTCGTGGAGGCGACAAGGGCCGGGATCGAGCCGGGCCCCCTCCGTCTCCACCTCGAGAAGGGGCTGCCCGTGGGGTCGGGTCTCGGCAGCTCGGCCGCGAGCTCGGTGGCGGCGCTGGTGGCCCTCGAGCGTCACCTCGGGCTCGAGCTCGAGGAGGAAAAACGGATTGCCCTCGCCGCCCGGGGCGAGGAGACGGCGTGCGGAGCGGCCCACGTCGATAACGTGGCCCCGTCGCTGCTCGGCGGTCTCCTCCTCCTCGGTCCTCGGGGCAGCGTGGTCCGTCTGCCCTGGCCCGAGGATCTCTTCATGGTCGTGGCGCGGCCCGACCATTCCATCTCGACCCGCACCGCGCGGGAGGTGCTTCCCCGAGAGGTTCCGCTCCCTGTGGCCGTGGAGCAGGGGCGGCGCCTGGCCGCCCTCGTGTCGGCACTCCACCGGGGCGAGACCGGCGCGCTCGCTGCTTGCCTCGAGGACGGTCTGGCCGAGCCCGCGCGCACGCGGCTCCTTCCCGGGTTCTCCGCGGTGAAAGAGGCGGTCCTCGGTCGGGGCGCCCTCGGTTTTGGCCTCGCGGGAAGCGGGGCGAGTGTCTTTGCCCTTGCCCCCTCGGAGGAGATCGCGAGGGCGCTGCTTCCCGTCCTCGTCGACGGCTTCTCCCGGGCAGGGATTCCGGCCACGGCCCACCGGGTCCGTGTGGATCGAAGGGGTGCCCGCGTGCTCGAGGGAGATTCCCGGTGATCCTGCGCGAGATCGGCACCTCGGGACCCGATTGGCCGCTGTCGCGCGCCCTTCGGGAAGGACTCGGCGCGCAGGGAGGCCTCCTCCTTCCCCGGGACTGGCCCCGCATCGAGAGGGGCGAGATGGCGGCGCTCCTCCTGTCCACGCGCGAGGAGAGGCTCGATCACCTCTCGAGGCTTCTCTTCGGCGCCGACCTGGGCGAGGAGGCGCCGCGGGTCGTGCGGGAAGCGATCGATTTTCCCTTGCCGGTGCGCGAGCTCGGCCCGGGCATCCACGGTCTCGAGCTCTTTCACGGCCCCTCGTTCGCCTTCAAGGATGTGGGAGCCCGTTTCCTCGCCCGTGCGCTCGAGGTCGTCCGCCGGCGGGAGGGAATCGACACCGAGCTCACCGTCCTCACCGCGACCTCGGGGGACACCGGCGCCGCCGTGGCGTGCGCTTTCCACGGCGTGGCGGGGATCCGGGCCGTGATCCTCTACCCCGAGGGAGGCGTCACCGAGCTCCAGGAGAGGCAGATGGCGACGCTCGGGGGCAACGTGCGCGCTCTTGCCGTCTCGGGAACGTTTGATTCCTGCCAGGCTCTGGTGCGCGAGGCGTTTCGCGACCCGGTCCTTCGAGCCGACTGCGGCCTCACCACCGCCAACAGCCTCAACCCGGGAAGGCTCCTTCCCCAGGTGCTGTATTCGCTGGAGGGAGTGGCAGCGCTCCTCGAGCAGGGGGTGATCGGCGACCCGTTCGCCACGCCGCCGGTCTTCGTCGTGCCGAGCGGCAACTTCGGAAACCTCACCTCGGCGATTCTGGGGGAGAGGCTCGGCCTGCCCGTCCGTTCCTTTCTGGCCGCCACCAACGCCAACGACACCATTCCGCGTCATCTCTCGACGGGACATCTCGAGCCGAGGAAGGTGGTGCGGACGTACTCCAACGCCATGGACATCGGCTCTCCCGCGAACTGGGCCCGGATCGAAGCTCTCCTGGGGGGCCTCCAAGGGGTGCGCGAGAGGGTGCGGGCGGTGCGGATCGGTGAGGAGGAGACCCTCGATGCCATCCGCCGTGTCCACGCAGGGGCCGGCATCCTCCTCGACCCGCACTCCGCGGTGGGCTACGCTGCTGCGGCCCGGACGCAGGAAGGGGTGAGGCTCGTCTACTGCACGGCTCACCCGGCGAAGTTTCCGGCCGCCGTGCGGGCCGCGATCTCGGTGGAGCCGGAGCTCCCTCCTGCGCTGGCGGAGACCCTTGCGAGGTCGTTCACCCGGAAGACCCTGGAGCCGAGCATCGACGCCCTGCGGAGGGTTCTCCTCGACGAGAAAGGCAGCGCCTCATGAGCGAGCTTGCCCGTAAGCCCGTTCGTCTGGCCATGTGGTCGGGGCCGCGCAATATCTCGACGGCGATGCTCCGGTCCTTTGGCAGCCGCGCCGACGCGGTGGTGGTGGACGAGCCGTTTTACGCGTTCTACCTGCGCGAGACCGGCATCGAGCACCCGGGGCGCGAAGTCGTCCTGCGACATCACGAGGCCGATCCCGTGAAGGTCGTCGAGGGGATCCTCGCCGATCTGCCGGTCGGCAAGACCCTCTCCTACCAGAAGCACATGGCCCAGCACATGCTGCCCGGGCTCGATCGGGGATTCTTCTCGGTGCTCACCCACGCGTTTCTCATCCGCGATCCCCTCGAGGTGCTGATCTCGTTCAGCAAGAAGTTTCCCGACCCCACCGTGCTCGACACGGGGCTTCCTCAGCAGGTGGAGATCTTCCGGCAGATCCGGCGCGCGACGGGCCGGGTGCCCCCCGTCGTCGATTCACGGGACGTGCAGGAGAGGCCACGTGAGCTATTGCAGGCACTCTGCCTGGCCTGCGAGATTCCCTTCGACGAGGCGATGCTCTCGTGGGAGCCGGGGCCGCGGGAGAGCGATGGCAAGTGGGCGCCCTTCTGGTATTCCGAGGTGGAAAAGACGACCGGTTTCCAGCCGCCGCGGGAGAGGGTGACCGAGGTGCCGCCCGAGCTGCGGGCCGTGCATGAGGAGTGTGTGCCGTACTACGAGGAGCTGTACGCGGCGCGGCTGGGGGGTGAGTGAGGAGAGAGAGCCGTGTCGTGGGCGAGGGGCTCGATGGGACACAGAGGACATGGAGGGGAAGAGGAGGACACTGAGAAGAGAAGAGCAGCGACGATCGAAGCGATTGTCGCTGCAGCGTGAGGGAGAGAACCGAGGAATCGACCATGCTGCAGAGCTTTGACGAGAGAAATCGCGATCTCCGGGTGAACATCGGGGGCAAGATCGTTCACCGGGACGAGGCCGGGGTGAGCCCGTTCGATTCCGCCGTGCAGGGAGGCGACGCGGTGTGGGAGGGGCTGCGCGTCTATGACGGGAGGATCTTCCGGCTCGAGGATCACCTCGATCGCCTCCGCCATTCGGCCCTGGCCCTGGCCTTCGCGAAGATCCCGTCGCACGAGGAGATCACCCGCGAGATCACGCGGACTCTCGAGGCGAACTCCATGCGTGACGGGGTGCACATCCGCCTCACCCTCACGCGGGGCGTCAAGATCACCTCGGGCATGGACCCGCGCCTCAACCAGAGCGGCCCCACCCTCATCGTGCTTGCCGAGCACAAGCCGCCTGTCTACGACAAGGGAGGCGTCAAGCTCGTCACGAGCTCGGTGAGGAGGTTTCCTCCGGATTGCCTCGACCCCAGGATCCACCACTGCAACCTCATCCAGTCCATCCTGGCCAAGATCGAGGCCATCCGTGCCGGCGCCGACGACGCGCTCATGCTCGACACCCGAGGCTTCATCGCCGAGACCAACGCAACCCACGTCTTCTTCGTGCACGGGGGGACCGTCAACACGTCGTTCACCCACGCCTGCCCGGAGGGCATCACCCGCAAGACCGTGATCGAGATCTGCGAGGCGGCGGGGATCCCCTTCGAGGTCAAGGACTCGTCCCAGGCCGAGCTCTACCGGGCCGACGAGGCTTTCTGCACGGGAACCATGGGGGAGCTCGCTCCCATTGTCGAGGTCGACGGACGGCGGATCGGCAAGGGGGAGAGGGGACCCGTGACGGAGAACCTCATGCTCCTCTTCAGGGAGAGGACGGCACGCGAAGGGACGCGCGTCGTCTCCGGGTGACCCGGGCGACGAGGGGAAGCGCGAGCCAGAGAAGCAGGCACAAGCCCGAGATCACGCCTCCCACCACGAGGGATCGCGGCCGGTAGCGGAACACGACCTCGTGGTCTCCCGGGGGAAGAGCCACCGCCCGGAACGCATGGTCGGCGAGGAGGATCGGCTTCTTGATCCCGTCGACCGTCGCCTCCCAGCCGCGGTAGTGGCCTTCGGACAGGAAGAGGAGCGCCTCTTCCTTGCAGCTCGTCACGAGCTCGATCTTCTGCGCCGAGTAGGCGGTGATCTCCGTCGTTCCGTCCGTTCGATGGGGCCCCTCGTCGCGGGATAGGCCCGGGCTCTGCTCGAGCGTCACGAACGCGCGTGGATCGAAGCCGGGGTTCGAGAGGAGGCGGAGGTTCTCCTCCGGGGTCCCGATGCGGTAGCCTCCGACCAGGAACGCACGGGGCAGTGCTTCCTCGTTCCGGTAGATCTTGACCCTTCCGCTGTCGAAGGCCCGGGTGAACTTCGAGGTGTCGAGCGCGAAGAACGACAGGACCTCGAGGGAGCCTCCCTCCGCGTCGAGAACCTCGACCCCGCGAATCCTCTCCTTTTCCGGCAGCTCGATGAGGAGCCGCTCGGTGCGAGAGCCCGCATCGGGCACCTCGAGAAGGCAGCTCTCGAAGCGCACTCTGCCGCCGCGGCTCCCCAGGGCGATCCTCACCCCCTCGGGAAGAAGAGGGTCGGGATCGACGAATTCGAACATCCGTTGATCCTCGCGGAAGAGGGTGAGCGTGTCGCCGACCCAGGTCAGGCGCAGGGTCTCGGTCTGGCCCACGTAGGTGTCGCGGGCCCGGGTGCCGATGCGCGGTATCCCGTGGCGGTGGATGGCGGTCAGATCCTCGTCGCCGTAGAGAAATCCGTAGAGCTCCCTCCCGCTCTCGTCGAGGATGGTCGCTCGTATGGCCGTGTGGCCGCGTTCGACGGGGGTGGCGCTCACCGTGAGGGCGAGCCCGCCCGAGAACGGCACAGGCTCCGACACGAGGATGTCCTCGCCCTCGCCGTCGATGACCACGCCCTCCCCGGTCCGTTCGATCCTGTCCTCGAAGGGCGATGGCTTCCACGATCCCGGGTCGGAGAGTTGCCCCTCGTCGAGAGGCGTCCAGGAGGGTTCCTTCCTCGCGCCATCGAGCCTCATGAAGCACGAGAAGGGTGGATCGGCGCCCCAGCCGGGTCTTGCCTTGCGCTCGATGGTCCTTTCGTCCTCGGTGTGAAGGACGATGCGGAGCGGAGCGGGGACGTCCGGGGGCGGCCGCGAAATCTCCACGATGGCCGAGGTGAGCGCTCGGGGGAGGGTGGGGAGGAGAGAGGGGCCGCCGGCCTCGCCTCGTTCCAGCTTCCCCCGTCGGGGCAAGGGGCCGCGCTCGCTGGTCAGGAGATAGCGCATGTTCACGAGGTCGTAGAGGGGTGAGAAGGGAGCGCCGAGGAGGACGAGCCGCTCCCTGACCCATCGGCCGCCGCGGATTCCGCGGGTCATGGCCTGCATGAGCTCGCTGTATCTCTCGCTCTTGAGGGAGTAGACGCCCTGGGGGTCGTGATTCCCGTGGAGGAGCGAGAGGTTGGGGTAGAGGACTTCGAGGGTGTCCGCGAAGAAATCCTCCTCGAGCTCCGTTCGCTTCTGGGCCAGAAAGCCGTTGGTGAAGGAGCCGGCCCGGAAGATCCCCTCCTGCCGGGCGAGGAAGCGAGCGGTGGCGGGGGCGTTGGCGATGTCCTCCTTCGGTCTCAGGGTGTCGGGAAAGCGCACCCGGTTGAAGCGGTCGAGATCGGTGACGAGAAGGGCGCTGGCCACGGTGACGAGGACGGCCCCTCCGACCATTCCCAGACGATGGAGAAGAAGCAGGAGCAGACACGGCATCAGGAACACGAGGAGGTTCTGGTACCGGAACGGCAGCGCGTTGCCCTGGAGCTCGCTGACGAGGAGGCCGGCCGCGGTGAGCAGGACCACCAGGGCGAGAAGGACACGTCCCCCGGAAGAAGCGGAGTGGATCCTCTCTTCGCCGGGTGGCGCGGGCGAGACAGGGCCGCGTCCCTTTTTCGCGGGTGGCCAGAGGAGCCGGTCGAGGCCCAGGCCGGACAGGAGAGCCAGGCCGAAAATGGCCAGAGGCAGGGCGCGCACCGGACCGTGCATGGACCGGAACGCCGGCAGGTAGTCGTAGAGGAAATCGAAGAGCGGGATCTGAGGGCCGAGGGCAAGGGTCACGCCGAGGACGACGAGGATCAGCCCCACCGCGGCGCCATAGCCGAGGGTCAGGAGGCCGATCGGGGCGAGGGTCAGGGCCAGGAGCCCCACGTAGCCCGTACGCTCCACGGTTTCGGTCTCGGGGTAGATGCCACCGAGAAACGAGCCCGCGAAGTTCTCGAGCTCGAGAAAGGGGCGGGCGGCGTCTTCGCGGTCGAATCCCGTGGCGTAGCGCGTATCCTCGGTGAACTCGAAGAGGGGAAAGATCTGGATGGCGCAGAGACCGATGGCGAGAGTGACGGCGAGGATGAAGGCGACGAGGGCAGAGGGGACACGGGCTCTCTTCTCGCGGTCGCAGAGCGAGCGGATCAAGAGGAGAGCAAGGACAAGGCCCGTCGCCAGGTCGGCGTAGTAGGCGTTCTGCGGGTGGCCTCCCAGATGGACGGCGGCGAGGACCAGGACCAGAGCCGCCAGGCAGGTGCCCCGGGCCCGGGTGCCGAAGAGCCCGGCGGTGAGGACGAGCACCAGCGGGAACCAGACGTAGGGAGCGGCCGCCTCCTGCCAGTACACTTGGCGAAAGAATGTGGACGACAGCGACACGACCACGGCGCCGAAGAAGGCTCCCCCGCGCCCGCGGGTCAGGGTCCGGAGGAGGACATAGGTGAGAGCGGCGAGCAGAGTCTGCTTGAGGAGGATCGCCGTGACGAAGGCGGGGACGAGCGGGAGGAGGTAGAACGGGAGCGTGAAGGGAGAGAGGACCGCGGTCTGCGGATCGGCGAGGAACGGTTGCCCGCAGAAGAGATGTGGATTCCAGAGAGGAGCGATTCCAAGGGTGACCTGTCGGGCAGCGAAGGCCTTGAGGCAGAGAAAACCCGTGAGCGCGTCGCCGCGTCCGGGGACCTGCCCCATGAACACGAGCGGCCAGCGCGAGGCCACGGCGAGAAGCAGCAGGACGAGGACGGCCACGACATCGAGGGCTCCCGCGGGAACGGGGAGTCTCGGCCGCTCGACCTCGTGGGGATCGTCCATGGCCCCCGAGTCTCGTTCCCGGGGCCGTTCCGGGCAAGGGTGGCGGTGGGGGAGGGCCGAGGCTCCATGAGGCGGCGCACTCTCCTTCTCGCTCTGGCCCTTGCCGGGCTCGGAGTCCAGCTCTTTGCGTTCCGGAGGTACCTCCAGGACGATGCTTACATCTCGCTTCGCTACGCCCGCAACCTCCTCGAGGGGCATGGGCTCGTCTTCAATCCCGGGGAGCGGGTCGAGGGCTACACGAATTTTCTCTGGATTCTCCAGGAGGCGCTGCTGGGATTTCTCGGGGTCGATCTCGTTTTCGCCGCGCAGCTTCTCGGATGCGCCTACGCGGCGGGGATCCTCGTTCTGCTGGTGTTCTTTCCGCGGGGCGGTGCCGGAGCCCCTTCGAGCGCGGGTGTTGCGGCTCTCCTGGTCGCTGCCAACGCCTGCATCGGGCTCTGGGCCCTGGGTGGTCTCGAGGCGTGCGGCGCCGCCTTCTTCGTCCTCCTCGCGTACCTTCTTGCCCGGGAAGAGGGGGGGCGGGGACGGAAACTCCTTCTCGGCCTCGCATCGGGCCTTGCCCTCCTGACCCGGCCGGACACCGGTGTGCTGCTCGTCGGCGTCGCCGCGTTGCAGATCACGCGCGCGGTGCGGGGGAGGCGGGCCTCTGCGGTCCTGCTTCCGCTCGCGGCGGCCGTTGGCGTGGTCGCACCCTGGCTCGTGTGGAAGATCGCCTACTACGGGGCTCTCCTTCCCAACACGCTCCTCGCCAAGGGGGAGCTCACCGCAGTGACCCTCACCCATGGTCGCGAGTACCTCGCTCTCTATCTGTCGATCTTCGGCTGGCCTCTCGTCCTCGTTCCCCTCTGCTTCTTTCGCGGGCCCAACCGGATCTGGTGCGTTGCTACGCTCGTCGGCGTCGCCTGCTTCGGAGCCTGGATCGTGCGGGTGGGGGGCGACCACATGGTGGGTTTCCGGTTCCTGGTGCCGGCCATCCCGCTTCTGGCTCTCCTCGTCGAGGAGGCACTCGGTCGCGAGCTCCTGTCCTCGAGGGTGCGGCATCTCCCCGTCGTCGTCGGGGTGCTTGCCGTTCTTCTGGTTGCCTGGAGCTCCTTCCGGTCGTTCCAGCGGGCAACGGCCCGGGACGGCGCCGCCTTCTGGGGGGAGCAAGCGGGAAGGTGGGCCAGGAAGAGCTGGCCCAAGGAAAGTCTCGTCGCCCTCAACACCGCCGGCTCGACGCCTTTCTACTCGAGGCATGCCATCGTCGACATGCTGGGGCTCGTGGATCCCGTCATCGCGCGGAGAGAAGTCGGACCGGCGAGGCTTCCCCTCCAGCAGCTTCCCGGGCACGGCAAGGGGGACGGAGCCTACGTGCTGTCACGCCGTCCGGACTACGTGGTGATCGGCCCCGCCACCGGCTGTGATCCTGCAACTGGCCAGGTCGTCCCCTGGTTCCTCAGCGACCTCGAGCTCCTGGAGTCGGCGGAGTTCCGCAGGCTCTACCGGCAGAGGACCGTGTTCATCCCGTTGGATCCGGAGGAGGTCGCGTACTACGTGCCGTTCCACGAGAAGGTGGACCGGATGCGCTTCGTGTACTTCGAGAGAAGGAGGGGTCGCCGGGGTGGGGAGGACGACGGCGACAGCGGGGAGTAGGAGGGCTTCGGGAGAGCCTTACTCGATGAGGAACCCGAGGTCGTCGCCCTGGAGGGAGAAATCGCCGGGCCCGGTGTCGAGGTTGCCGTTGGGTCCGGCCGAGAGCACCCAGACGTTTTCTCCGGCGAAGAAGCCGTGGCTGTTGATGACGTAGGCTCTTCCCCAGGGGTCCTCGGGGACCTGCTGGAGATAGGGGCCTTTCCACCGCGTACCGCCGTTGGTGGTGCCGTCGCAGAGGAACTCGAAGAGGGTTCCCTTGGTGCCGCTGCTGAAGGGGTTGGTGGCGGGCTCGGGGCCGGAGCCCACCAGGTAGTGATAGGTTTGGGCTCCGAGCACGCCCGAGGGGTCTTGCCGGACGTCCTTCATGTACTGGTTGATGCTGGTGGCAATTCTCTGGCACTGCCAGCGGGCGTTGGCGAGATCCCGCTGATCCAGCTCATCGGACATGACGGGGACGAGAATGGCGGCAAGGGAGGCGATGATGGCGACGACCACCACCATCTCGATCAGGGTGAAGCCGTGCTGGGTCTGGTGACGCGGCATGCGGGCTCTCTCGGGAATCCAAGGACGGCGAAGGTGAGTCCTGACAGCCCACCGGCGGGTACTAAACTGCTCTGGCAAAAAGAATTATAGCCTGTTCCGGAGAGCTTGGCAAATCGGGCCGAAATCTGCCCGGCACGCCCTCAACGCCTCTGCCAGTACCGGACCCACTCCTTCTCCAGGTCCTCGGTCGAGAGACCGTAGACCGACTGGAAGACTCCTTCGATCTTGACCGGGTTGCCCGCGGGGGCGCTCCCCATCTCCTCGAGGAAGAGCGGAAACAGATCGCCCTTCTTGTCGAGGCCGTCCCGGAGGAGCTCGATGACCGAAGCCGCCTGCAGGTAGCTGGCTCCGGCGCCGAGGTGTCCGTTCTTGATGAGGCTTCCGATCTGGACCATCTGGCGGAAAGGGATGTACTTCCCGTCCCGCGCGGCTCTCCGGGCAAACCCCTTCCTCTCGTTGTGCGAGCTCGAGACGTACTCCGCCACTCCTTCCTGGAACCAGGATCCCCCGCCCCAGAGCCGGAGACGGTTCTGGAACACCTGGTGCGTCGCCTCGTGGATGTGCACCGGATCGCCGGGGGCGTCGTAGTAGGTGGCGTAGTAGTCGCGGCTGGCGTGCCCCTTGGTGGCGGCGGAATCCTCGCGGGACCAGCCGAGGGCGTTCATGCAGTACTCGACGTACTGGCTGCTCGACCGGAAGAGAAAGACCGGCAGGAGCCGCATGCCCTCGACGTCGGGAAACGGGAAGACCTGCTGGATGCGCGCGTAGGCCTCCTCCATCTTGCGGGCGAAGAGGGTCCCGGCGCTGGCATTGGTCATGATGATGTAGTGCTCGGTGCGGATGGGCTTCTGGAGGCCCGCAATGACGTCGGCGTCGGTGACGAACTCTTCCCAGCGGCGCCTTGCCTCCTCGTCGGACCAGCTCACGTCGATGGGCTCGCCGCTCGCCTCGACTCCGTGGCGAAGAAAGTCGAGGACCTTCTCCCGGTCCTTCTCGCTGAGCTCGCTTCCCGTGTAGACCTCGATGGCGAAGAGATTCCTCTGGTGGACGCCGCCGAGGACGAAGAGGTCGCCCATGACCCTTTCGGGCTCGGTGACGCGCGCCCGCGAAGGGCCCTCCCCGATGCAGACAGAAGCGTAGGGAAACTCGCCGAACCGGCCCGGGACGAGCTCCTTGGTGTGAAAGCGGTAGCTCTCGCTCCGGTCGCCGCTCGCGGGGCGCATCCTCTTGCGGGCGAGGTCGGTCATGTCCTGGGGCTCGGCGATCCCCATTTTCGGCTGGAGCTGGAGGAGGATCTCCACGTGGGCCTCGCCGAGGCGGCCCACCCAGTGTCCGGCAGTGAGACCCCGGGAGTCGGGGCCGAGGCGCAGGTCTTCGAGCTCGGGGAGCGCCAGGGTGATTCCCTTGATCTCGACGTGCCGCGAGACGGGGGCGGAGGTCGTGTCGTCGGGGGCCGGGACGAGGCCCGGGAGGAGGAGAAGGGCGAAGAGGCTAAGCCGGGTCACGGTCGGGGTCCTTTCGTGGCTCGGTGCGGGGCAGGTCCCAGGATACAAGAGCCGGGTCGTTTGCGGTAGAAGGCAGCCGCGCCGCGGGCGAGGGGGGCGGTCGTGGGCGAGGGGCTCGTTTCGACACAGAGGCCACTGAGGGAAGAAGGAGAGCACAGAGAAGAGCCGCGACAATCGAGGCGATTGCCGCGGCAGCGAGGGGATCTCGAATCATGAGCTCTCGAGTCGCGGCCGCTTCGGCCGGGACTCGTTCTTCTCTTCTCTGTGTTCTCTCTTGTCTTCTCTCCCCGATCTCTGTGTCAATCCTCACCCGTTCTCTCCCCACCCGCCCGTGAGGCTTGCCCACCCCCCCCGATACTCTACTGCCTTCGTGGTGAATGGGACCGTTGTCAGGTCCCATCGCACCACCCGCCAGGCCCTACGGCAGTCCTTCTCTGGTACGATCGTCCACGCCGCGCGGATGTCTCGGAGTTCTTTCGGGCCAGCTCGCGGTGCCATCCCCGACTCGACCCGGGAAAGGATGCAAGGAATGACCGTCGAACCCCGCCTGCGCCGCCTCGAGAGAACGAACCGCTTGCTCCTGGTCCTTCTGCTCGCCCTCGGAGCTTCCCATATCGGCCGGGAGGTCCGCGGCGGCGAGAAGACGGAGACTCTCCGTTGCCAGAGGCTCGAGATCGTGGACGAGGAGGGGGCCGTGACGGTTGCCCTCGGCACCGATGAGGAGGGCTCGTCGGGAGTCTTCATCCACGACAAGAGGGGCCGGCTCCGCATCACGCTGACCCATGACAGGGAGCAGTCGGCTCTCTTCCTGCGCGACAGGTCCGGCGACGTGCGGTTGGGCACGGCCCTGTTCGCTCACGGAGGAGCCGGATACGCCCTCCACGGTCCCCATGGCAAGGGCGCCGCCGTCCTTTACTACAAGGACGACGGCAGCCTCACCTTCTACGGCAAGGAGGGCGACACCCTCCACCGGGTGCCGGGGAAGTAGGAGCCAGCCGGGTCGTGGGCGAGGGGCTCGTTTCGACGCGGTCGTGGGCGAGGGGCTCGTTTCGACACAGAGGACACAGAGGGAAGAAGGAGGTCACGGAGAAGAGCCGTGACAATCGAAGCGATTGCCGCGGAAGAGAGGGAATCTTGAAGCAAGAGCTCGCGAGTCGCGGCCGTTTCGGCCGGGACTCGTTCTTCTTCTTTCTTCTCTTCTCTGTGTCCTCTCTTCTCTTCTCTCCCTGATCTCTGTGTCAATCCCACCCGTTCTTTCCCTACCCACCCGTGAGTCTTGCCCACCCCCCAGGCTCACCCTTGACGGCGGCCCAGGCCACGCCCCTAGTCCGGGTTCGCCACCGAGAGCCGGAACGGCCGCGAGGTGAAGTACTCGACCCCGGCCGGGAAGTCGCCCGGGAAGACGGGATGTTGCCCGCGCAGGAAGACCCACTGCCCGAAGTACGTGTGGTACGGGATCGGTGCCACGTCGGGCATGAAGGGAACCGGGCCCGGGGGGGCGCGAAGGAGGGCATCCCGGAAGTCCGTGAGCTCGACCACCCGACCCTCGGCGTCGATCCACCGGCCGGCGAGGGCGATCACTCCCGGGCCATTCGGCGTGACGAGGAGAGTCTGCTGGGTCGCGGGGTCGACCCACTGCGACAGAGCGTTCTTGCTGATGAGCAGGAAGGGGCTCGAGGTGGCCGACGATTCCCCCTGGGGCAAGTTGTGCGCCTCGAGGGTGAAGCTCGTCCCCGTGGACGGCCCGAGGCGGGTGAGGGGCTGGGCCGGAGAGACGGGATCCTGGGGCAGGAGAGAGACACCCGTGCAGGCGGTGGGGGCCGTGTAGTCGGGAGCGACGTCGACGAGGACGTCGGCCGGCGCACCGGTGATGCCCTGACCGCTCGCGCGCCCCAGGAGCGGGTGCGCCACCAGCTCCGCCGAGAAGTCCATGCCGGCGATGTACGGGTTGCTGCGGCACCGCGAGAGCCCGCGCGGGGTGTAGATGGTGGCGGAGAGCTCGCTCGAGGTGATGTCGCGGATGTACGGATCGGAGAAGCCCTCGCGCGTCCCGAGCACCAGGACCCGTCCCGAGATCCTTCGCGGGGGACCGAAGGGGTGGGGCGGTCGCACGTCCGGTCCGAGATCGACGGGCATGGACGTGTCGAGAGCGATGCCCAGGGTCGAGGTCATGCCCGAACCGTCGTTGGTGTAGAGGTACTCGCCGGTCTCGACGTTCCAGACGTCGACGAAGCTGCTCACCTGACCGGTGGGGTTGGAGATGATGGCGAAGAGACAGGGCTCGGGGCCACGTCCGAGCTCGTCGAGCCGCTCCACCACCCCGAACGCGATGTCACGGGCGTTGTTGAGAGTCGGGATGATGCGGACGGGGAGCGTCGTGCCCCACGCGAATTGCCGCTCCCCGGGCGGGGGGCAGGCGGTGAGCCAGAAGAAGTGGTATTCGCCGAGGGAGTAGCTCTGCGAGGGATCATCGACGCCGCCCGTGCACCACATGCGGTAGGGCTCGTCGCGTCCCGTCTGAGGGTTGGACCGGACCTCGTTGGCGAGTCCGGTGACCGGGGCGAGCACGAAGCCGGGACGTCGGTCGAGGAACGGATAGCTTCCGGTGATGGTGACCGCGGTTCCTTTTCCCGGCCGGCCGCCTGCCTCGCGACGGAGCGGAAGCACCTGGAGCGTGAGGCCACCCGTCGGATCGCCATCCGTCGCGTAGAGGCGGTCGTTGATCCGGTCGATGGCGATGCCACCCGAGTGGCTGCCAGGGTCGGTGATGAGGGGGATTCCCGGATCGCGGGCCTGGAGCCGCTCGCCGGCCCGGAGAGGATCGCCCGCCACCCGGCTCGGGATGGAGAAATGGACGGCTCTCGTCCTGCGGCCGCCGAGGGCGTCATCGCATTCGCCGAGGACCCAGGTTCCCTGGGCCCGGGAGGGGGTCGGAAGCGCAGTGACGAGGAGAGAGACGAGGGCGACGGGGAGCGCGAAGCGCGCGTGGGAAACGGGGCGCCGATGCATGAACGACCTCCGGTTTGTGCGACCGCGAAGAGCCGCAGGACCTGCCGGCGTGCTGTCGAACGTCGTGGGGAGGGGGATCCCCCTCTGGGTGGGACGGGTGGCGACCGTTGACTCCATGATCGAGGCCCCGGCGGAGAAAGTCAAGGGCGGGACGAGCCCCACCCCCTTGCGCCCACACCTCAGAAACGCAGCGTCACTCCCGCCATCACCGTTCCTTGCTGGACCTCGACCCCGAGATCGATGTCTTCGGGCTGGCCGAGCAGGAAGTCGTGGATGAACGCGGTGACGAAATTGCCGATGGCGGCGCCGGCGAGGACGTCGGAGGGAAAGTGCTCGCCGGCCTCGATGCGCGCCCACGCGACGAGACCAAGCGTCACCTGGGATCCAGCCTCGGCGGTGATGCGAGCCGCGGGGGACGGATCCAGCCTGGCGACGTTGCGGGACAAGAGCGTCCGGAACGAAGACGACTCGGTGACGTGACCCGAGGGAAAGCTCGCCTCCACGAAGAGCGAGTCGGGCTTCCTGCGGTCGACGGTCTCCTTGAGGAGCTCGGCCACGCCGGTCGAGGCGCCGAAGGCACCGAGCTCGACGAGGCCGCGGTAAAGGTAAGTGTCGCGCAAGGGACCGCGGCGCCGCTCGTCTTCGGGGGCGACGATGAAGGTGGTGAGCGCCGCCACCCCGAGGGCGGCCTCGAAGATGTCGCTGGCCCGGTCGGCGCCGTCCTCGGAGCCAAACAGCGGGTGATGATCGATGGCCCAGTCGGAGACCTTCTCGTCCCAGTCGTCGATGGTGAAGGCCACCGCTCCCACCGCGGGGATCCAGAACGCGGGATCGGTCACCGCGCTCACGAAGGTGTGACCGGAGTGGGAGCGCCACTCGGGCCCCTCGCGATGGTGGGATCCCGTGGCGCAGCCAGCGAGGGGGAGCAGGAGGAGGAGGGTGGCGAGACCAAGGTGACGGCCCCGGGGCGGCTGGCCCGGTGCGCGGGGGCTTTGGTGTCTCCTGGTGCGATCGGGCAATGCCGTTCCTCTCTCGGCTCCGGACTGACCGGCGGGCTCTCCCCCGATCGACCGCCCCGTGGTACCATCGGCGCCGCATGTTGCCCATGACCTATGTGTGACTCCAAAGGAGGTGCCCAACCATGAAGTCGCTTCTCTTCCTCTTTCTTCTCCTCCTCGGCTCCTTCGCCCTGCAGGACGCCCAGGATATGCACGAGCCTGCCGTCCCGGGTGACCACCACAAGTGGCTCCAGCAGCTCGTGGGCGACTGGACGGTGACGTCCGAGGCCCACATCGGGCCGGGGGCCGAGCCCATGAAGATGGATTTCACCGACAGCGTGCGCTCGATCGGCGGCCTCTGGATCCTGTCCGAGGGCAAGGCCGAGTTCGGGGGCATGCCCTTCACCTCGGTCATGACCCTGGGCTATGACCTCACCGAGAAGGCTTTCGTGGGGACGTGGATCGACTCCATGCAGACCCACCTCTGGACCTACCGGGGCACCCTCGACGACAGCAAGAAGGTGCTGACCCTCGAGACCACCGGGCCGTCGTTCACGGACCCGACGGTGATGGTTCCCTACCGCGACGTCATCGAGATCAAGAGCCCCGATCACCGCACCCTGACCTCGTCGATGCTGGGCGACGAGGGCACCTGGACGGCGTTCATGAAGGCGGACTACCGGCGGAAGAAGTAGGGCCACCGGTCCGCCGGCGCCTCCGCTCCGTCCAGCCGCGAGGACACGAGTCACTCGGTGATGACCCGCGCAGGCCGCAGCCCGAGGTAGTCGTTGCGCGTGACGGGCGTGTCGGCGCTGCGGCATGCGGACCGCGCGCTCGAGGCGGAGAGGCTGAAGCTGCCGCCGCGGGACACCCGGAAACGGGAGGACACCTGTCTCTCGCCATCGCCGGGACGGACGGGGTCGGTGTAAGGGCCGTAGCCGTCCCGGCACCACTCCCAGACGTTGCCGTGCACGTCGTGGAGACCGAAGCCGTTGGCCCGGAAGCTCCCCGCCTCTGCGTGAACCACGAAACCGTCCTCCAGGTCGGGCCAGTCGGCGATGGTCGGCCAGGTGGCTCCTCCTCGCCTTGCCGTTTGATCGGCCAGGTTCGCCGCGTCGATCAGGGAGTCGCGCTCGCCTCCCGTCCACCAGGACGTCGTGGTTCCCGCCCGGGCGGCGTACTCCCACTGGGCTTCGGTGGGGAGCACGAGGCCGAGACGAGCCGTGATCCGGGTGCAGCCTTCCCAGCTCACCTGTTCCACCGGATGGAGACCCGGCTTCGGCACCAGGTCTCCGCTCGCGTAGTAGCTCGGGTTTTCTCCCGTGAACCTCTCCCACTGTCCCTGGGTCATCTCGAACTTCGAGAGGAAGAACGGGGAGAGCGTCACCTCGTGTACGGGGCCTTCGTTGGCTTCGGCCCGGGGGTCGTAGCCCGGCTTCCCGGGATCGTCCTTCTGCGCCCCCATGAGGAACGTCCCCCCCGGGATGAGCACGAAGACGAGTCCCGACTCCCGGTCGATCACGAGATGTCCATCCTCATGGCGCCAGGGGATCTCGCCCGTTTGCAGGTGCGCGAACTCCCAGAGGCCCGAGCCGGGGTCCCGGCCCAGAGGGAGGAGGCCGAGCTGCGGCGTGATCCGGAGGCCGCCGTAGGCCGGACATTCCTGGGGATCCTGGATGGAGCGGATGGCCTCGGTCCACTCGACCGCGTACATCCCGAGCGTCTTCTCGCGCACGGTCCGGGCGAAGGTGAGCCTCCTCTCGACGTCGGCGATGCGGCCAACCTCGGGATCGGGGCTGGCGAAGGTATCGAGTCCCTTGATGAGCTCTTCGAGGACGTCGTGCTGCCACTGGGTCTCCGGCGAGGACCCCGACGCCGTTCGCCTCTCGAGATCGATGAGACAGGAGCGGTGCTCCTCCAGGTTGGCGGCCAGGCTCCTGGCCTCGGCCAGCCAGTCCACGAGGGCCGGCACCTTGTCCGGAAGAGCCGGCCAGAGGTCGTCGGCTCGAGCCTGGAGCTGATCGAGGCGCTTGACGTCGGAGAGGCGCAGCACCTCGTCGCGCCGGCGCTCGGCCTCGGAGGTGGCCATCTCGGCTTGCTTGCGCTGGAGCACCTCCTGCTCCCTGGCCCGGGTGGCTTCCGCTTCCGCCTCCTCGGCCTTCCGTCGCTGGGCAGCCTCCTGGTCCTGGGCGAGGATCGCCGCCGTCTTCTGACGATCGGCATCCTCGCGGGCTTCCTCGGCCTCGACCCTCTTCTCCTCCGATCGGAGGAAGAAGGCGGTGCTCGTCACCACCCCGGCCACGAGGAGCACGAAGAGGGCACCGAGGGCGGCGACGACACCGGCGTGCTTCCGCACCAGCTTCCGGAGCCGGTAGATCGTGCTCGGCGGCCGTGCCTGGACCGGCTCGTCTTCGAGATGCCTCCTGATGTCCTCGGCGAGGTCGGTGGCGGTCGCGTAGCGCCGGTTGCGGTCCTTGTCGAGGCTCTTGAGGGTGATCCAGTCGAGATCGCCCCGGAGGCGTCGCACGAGCGTCGCCGCCTGGGTGCCCATCACCCTGGCCACCGTCTCGCCGACCTCGTGGCTGGTGGTGACCCGGGTGCTCGGCCGCGGAGCATCGGTTTCGCAGATGAGCGACTGGAGCGCTCGAATGGCCCCGAGGCGACCGGCCTCCCGGGGCGGCTCCATGGTGAAGGGAAGGGTACCCGTCACGAGCCGGTAGAGGATCACTCCCAGCGAGTAGATATCGGTCCGGGTGTCCACGGCGAGGGCGGTGGGATCGACCTGCTCGGGGCTCATGTATTCCGGCGTTCCCACGAGCAGACCCTGCTGGGTGAAGAGCGTCCGGTCGGTGAGGTTCTGCCCGAGCGCCTTGGCGAGGCCGAAGTCGATGATCTTGGGGACGGGGTGTCCGTCGACGTCGGCCACGAGGATGTTCGAGGGCTTGAGATCCCGGTGGAGGATGGCCTTCTGGTGGGCGTGGAGGACGGCCTGGCAGACGTTGATGAAGAGGCGGAGGCGCTGGTCGAGGTCGAGCTTTCTTCGGTCGCAGTAGCTGTCGAGCGGGATACCCGCCACGTGCTCCATGGCGAAGTAAGGTCGTCCCTCGGGGGTGGCGCCGGCGTCGAGCATCCGGGCAATGCCCGGGTGATCCATGAGGGCCAGAGCCTGGCGCTCCGCTTCGAAGCGGGCGAGCACGGCCTGGCTGTCCATGCCCGGCTTGATGACCTTCAGGGCCACCCGGCGCCGTACGGGAGTCTCCTGCTCGGCGAGGTAGACGATGCCCATGCCTCCCTCGCCGATGAGGGAGCGGATGTGGTAGGGACCGATCCGGGTCGGGACGGAGCCTGGCCGGGACGAGGCGAACCTCTCCGTCCGCGGCTCTGGCTCCTGACTCATGGTCCGGGTTCCCCTGGCTCACGTGGCACCATCGATGATAACCGATGGACCTCGCCCCACGGAGAAGAAGTGGCACGCCCGGGAGGACTCGAACCTCCGACCGCGGGATTAGAAATCCCGTGCTCTATCCAGCTGAGCTACGGGCGCGTGCTGTGGGCGCGAAAGAGGCTATCAGCCCCCCTCGACCCCCGCAACGGCCGCGGTGCGATGGGGGAGGATCGCCCTCAGGCCCGACCCGTCTCGGTGAGCCACTTCTCGACGGCCGGGCGGAGATCGGCGGCCATGGCCTCGATGATGCGGATCTCGAGCTCGCGCAGGGCGATGGGGGCCAGCTTCTCCTTGATGCGCTCCCAGTTCCACTGGTCCAGGTTCTCGGGGGCCTTGAAGATGGCGAACGGCTGCCAGCCGCGGTCGAGGTCCGACAGCCGACCGCAAACCTCCGCCCGGACGGCACACGAGTAGACGATGTGCTCCGGATGCAGGGCGTCAGTGAGCACGATCTCGAGGGCGATGATTCCGGTGTAGTCCTCGGCCGCCACCGGCACGCTGGGAAAGACGAGCAGGGGCCAGAGGGCCACCTTCAGGGGATAGCAGGCGTTTCGCCCCTCGAAGCGCACCTCGAGCTCATCGAAGCTCATCGACAGGCGAAGGAGAGGCAGCGCCTCACCCGGGGCCTCGAGCTGCGGCGGCCGGATGTCGTATTGCAGGACCTCCCGGAAGGGGGCGGGGGAGCACGAGGGATCGGTGAAGAAACCGTGGATCCACTCCGAGAGCTCCTGGCCGGCGAGGAACGGGTAGCTGCGATCGCGCGGCGCGGGAAGCGGAACCGGGTCTCCGGGAAATCGGTGGCCGGTGTTCTCGTCGACGTTGACTCGCCTGTCCACCGAGATGGGGGTGATGGCCACGCGGACGGGAAGGGTCGATCCGAGAGCCCGGAGCTGGCTCGCCAGCAAGTCGTCTTCGGCCCGAGGCACCGGTCCCGGCGTCGAGCATCCGGAGGCGAGGCCGAGGGCCAGGGTGGCAAGGACGATCGGGGCCGTGCGCATCTTCTGTCTCCCAGGCGATCCGGTGTTCGAGTCGCGGTCGGTACGGGTGTTTCGGTCGGTCATTCGGTACCGCCAGAAGATAGCTCCGTACACGCATCTGGTTTGTTCCCTTGCTTCTCCAAAAGTTGCTATACTCCCCGCTTTTCACGAGACAGGCACCCGCAGAGTCGAGCCAAGTCCTTATGTACGTGCAATTTGCGACCGTCGCCATGTTTTGCCTGGTGGGCGCGGCGTTCGTCATTCTGAACGTGTCGATCGTCAGTCGAATCGTCCGTCCGAAGGTCGCTGACCCCGAGAAGGAAGAGACCTACGAATGCGGCGAGCCCGCCATCGGCTCGGCCTGGATCCGTTTCGACATCCGCTTCTACACCATCGCTCTGGTGTTCCTCATCTTTGCGGTGGAGGTCGCCTTCATGTATCCCTGGGCGCTGGTCTACAAGCGGCTCAAGGGAGCAGGTTCCTTCGTTTTCGTGGAGATGCTGGTCTTCCTGCTCATCCTCGCCGTGGGCTTCGTCTACGCCTGGGCGAAGGGAGATCTCGACTGGATCCGTTCGGTCGTCGGTCAGCAGCCGTCCTCTTCAGCCCAGGACGCGCCTTCGGAGAAGAAGAGAGTTGTCTGACAAAGCAAAGGGCGACCCGGAGCTGCTCGTCAACGAGAACCCGGATCCGCTCACCAAGGAAAACGTCTTCATCACCAGCGTCGACAAGGCGCTGAACTGGACCCGCCAGTCCTCGGTGTGGCCCCTGACCTTCGGGCTCGCCTGCTGTGCCATCGAGATGATGGCCTCCCTGGCCGCCAAGTACGACATCGACCGCTTCGGGTCGGGGGTCATGCGGGCGACGCCGCGACAGGCCGACCTCATGATCGTGGCCGGCACCGTGAGTCACAAGATGGCGCCGCGGGTCAAGCGTCTCTATGACCAGATGCCCGACCCCAAGTACGTGCTCGCCATGGGCGGATGCGTGATCAAGGGCGGGCCCTACGCCAAGTACGGCTACCACGTCTTGCAGGGAGTGGACCGCGTCGTTCCCGTCGACGTGTACGTTCCCGGATGTCCGCCTCGCCCCGAGGCCCTCATCGAAGGGATCCTCAAGGTCAGGCAGCTCTGCAACAACGAGAGCGTGACCGACCGCGACCGCAAGCGAGCCCGACCGAAGGTGTTCCGCGGCTTCGAGTGGCCGCGCCGGGAGGGGGAGGCCAAGGTCTGATGGAGTCGCTGGAGATCCTGTCCGTCCTCGCCGGGAAGTTCGGTGAGGGCCTCGAGGCGGTGACCGAAGGCCCGGAGTCCCATCTCAAGCTTCCGGCCCGGGAGGTTGCCTCGGTGTGCACCTTCCTCAAGGAAGATCCGACCCTGGATTGCGACCTTCTCACCTGCATCTCCGCCGTCGACCTCAAGGGACTCAAAGGCGAGACCACGGACGACTTCGAGGTCGTCTACCACCTCGAGTCGACCCGTAAGCTCCACACCGTGTGCTTGAGGTTGCGTGTTCCGAGGGAGTCTCCGAAGGTGCCATCGGTGTCCGCGATCTGGGAGACCGCCAACTGGCACGAGCGCGAGGCCTATGACCTCATGGGCATCGAGTTCGAGGGACACCCGAACCTCGTGCGGATCCTGTGCGCCGACGACTGGGTCGGCCATCCCCTCCGCAAGGACTACGAGTACCCCAAGGAGTACCACGGGGTTCACTGCGAGTTCGAAGGCAACCAGGACGGGACCTGGGGCGGCCACCCGGGGAAGTGACATGACGGAAGCGATCGCCAGAGAGTCCAGCGTTCACTCGGCTCCCGACATCCGGACCGAGGAGCTGCTTCTCAACATGGGGCCGCAGCATCCGAGCACCCATGGCGTGCTCCGCGTCATCGTCAGGACCGATGGCGAGATGGTGCTCGATTGCGAGCCGGTGGTGGGATACCTGCACCGCTGCTTCGAGAAGTGCGCCGAGAGTGGAACCTACGTGCAGGCCGTTTGCTACACGGACCGGCTCGACTACCTCATGGCCATGGGCAACAACCTGGGCTATGCGCTGGCCGTCGAGAAGCTGGCAGGGGGGGAGATCCCCGAAATGGCCGAGTTCATCCGGGTGCTCGTGACCGAGCTCAACCGGATCGGCAGCCACCTCATCGCGCTGGGGACTTTCGGGCTCGACACCGGAGCCATTACCCCGTTTTTCTACTCGTTCCGGGATCGCGAGATGGTGCTCGACATCCTGGAGGAGATCTGCGGTCAGAGGCTCAATTACAACTACATCCGTCCCGGCGGGGTGGCCTATGACCTGCCGGAGGGGATCCTGAAAAAGGTGGAGAAGTTTCTCGACCACATGGAGAAGAGCCTGGTCGAGATCAACGACCTTCTGACGTACAACGGCATCTTCATCCACCGGACGGCCAACGTGGGCATCCTCGATGTCGAGACCGCCATCCGCTACGGCGTTACCGGCCCCAACCTCCGGAGCACCGGACTCAAGCGCGACCTTCGCAAGCTGCGTCCCTACGGCATCTACGACCGCTTCGAGTTCAATATCTGTACCGGTACGGGAGAGTACGGCACCCTCGGCGACTGCTGGAACCGGCACATCGTGCGCATGCAGGAGATTACCGAGTCCATCAAGATCCTGCGGCAGGTCCTGGGTAGTTTCCCTACCGAGGGGGAGCACATCGCCAAGGCCATGGCGCGAAAGGTCCGTCCCGCGGTAGGGGCGGCTTACACGGCTGTAGAGAACAGCAAGGGCGAGCTGGGCTTCTACGTGGCCAGCGACGGCTCCGACAAGGCCTGGCGGATCAAGTGCCGGGCGCCCTCGTTCCACAACATCTCCGTCCTTCCCGCCCTGTGCAAGAACACGATGCTGGCCGACATGGTCATCGTGCTGGGTAGCCTCGATATCGTCCTGGGAGAGATCGATCGCTGAGCGGGAGGACCGAGCAAGCGTCCCCCGTGAACCTGTGCTGAAAGGCGTCCGCAAGACATGCCCGAGTCCACGACCGAGATCCTGGCCTACCGGATTCTCGAGCTTCTACCGTTCCTGACCGCGCTGCCCGAGGCACTCCATCTGCCTCTTGCCATCGCGCTCACCGGGCTCGTGCCCATCACCATCATCAGCCTGATCGGCCTGGTGGGGGTGTACATGGAACGCAAGATCTCGGCCTTCATCCAGGTCCGGCTCGGACCCATGGAGGTCGGCCCCTACGGCATCCTCCAGACCCTCGCGGATGGCATCAAGCTCATCGGCAAGGAGGACATCATTCCCAGGGGAGCCGATCGGCCGCTGTTCATCCTGGCTCCCATCTTTGCCTTCGTGGGCGTGGTTCTGCTCTTCGTGGCCATCCCCTTCGATCGCAACTTCATCGTTGTCGACCTCAACGTGGGGATCTTCTACCTGGCGGCGGTGGCCTCCATCGAGGTCGTCGGGGTGATCATGGCCGGCTGGGCCTCCAACAACAAGTGGTCGCTCCTCGGCGCCATGCGCGAGGCGGCCCAGGTCGTGGCCTACGAGATCCCGCTGGGTATCTGCCTCATCACCGTGGTTCTGCTCGCCGGCAGCTTCTCGATGGTCGAGATCGTGGAGGGCCAGAAGGGGCTGTTCCTGAACTGGTTCCTGTTCCGGAATCCGGTGATGTGGGTTCCGTTCATCGCCTTCATGGTGGCGTCCCTGGCCGAGCTCAAGAGAGCTCCCTTCGACCTGCCGGAGGCCGAGTCGGAGCTGGTGAGCGGGTTTCACACCGAGTACACGGGGATGCGCTTCTCGATCTTCTTCATCGCCGAGTACGGGGCGATGTTCATCTCGGGGGCGCTGATCTCGGTGCTGTTCCTCGGCGGTTACTACACGGGGATTCCGTTCCTCGACGACATCGGGGGGGCCATCGGGCTCCTGCTTCGCACGGGCACCCTGTTCGGGAAGGCGTTCTTCTTCATCTTCGTGCAGATGTGGTTGCGCTGGACGCTGCCCCGCGTCCGCCTCGATCAGATGTTCTACATCTGCTACAAGGTCCTGGTTCCTTTCGGCTTCGTGGCTCTCCTCATCACCGCCTTCTGGGAGCTCGTGTTCCCCGGACAGGGATTCATGAGCCTGGGCTGGGCGCCAGGAAGCCAGTGATGCGGTTCGAGGCCGAAATGGGAAGAGAAAGCTAGGGAACGAGAAGTGGCATACTTCCGCGAAATCCTGAACGTCTCCCGCTCGATCGTGAAGGGCATGGGGATCACGCTGCGCTATCTGGTCAACCCCAAACGCATCGTGACCGTCCAGTACCCCAGGGAAATGGTGAAGATTCCTCACCGCCACAGGGGGACCCACTTTCTCGAGACCGAGAAGTGCATTCTGTGCTACCAGTGTGCCAATGCCTGCCCGGTCGATTGCATCTACATCGAGGGGAGCCGTGACGGAAGCATCGACGGCACCTATCAGGGCAAGGGGGCGGTGCTGACCCGCTTCTCCATCGACTACGGCCTGTGCATCTACTGCAATCTCTGCTGCGAGCCCTGCCCGACCGAGTGCATCCACATGGGGCAGCAGTTCAACCTCGTGTCGACCACCCGGGCCGACATGATGAACAACCTGCTCACCGACCAGCCCTACTCCGATGGCGACCACGAGTACGTGGAGGGGATGCGCCCCGAGATCGTGCGCCTGGCCGAGGAGAAGAAGAAGGAAAAGGAAGCGAAGGCCAAGGCTGCGGCGGAGGCCAAGGCCAAGGCCGCGGCGGCCGCCAAGGCCAAAGCGGAAGCCGAGGCGAAGGCATCGGCGGACGCTCCCGCGGCTGACGCTGCGAAGGCAGAGGCTGCGAAGGCAGAGGCTGCGAAGGCAGAGGCTGCGAAGGCAGAGGCTGCGAAGGCAGAGGCTCCGAAGGCAGAGGCTCCGAAGGCGGAGGCTCCGAAGCCAGACCCTGCGAAGGCAGACGTTCCGAAAGAGGAGGCTCCGAAGGCCGACGCCGGGAAGGCTGAAGCCGCGCCCGCACCGGAGGCGCCAGAGGCCGAGACTCCCGCACCGGAAGCGCCGGTGGCGAAGCCGGAGCCGCCCCGGGCGGCAGACCCCGAGAAGCCGGACACCGAAAAGAAGGCCGAGTAACGGATATGAGCTTTTACACGGGCTTGATGTTCTATCTGCTGGCGGCGGTGGTTCTCGTGCCGGGGGTGTGCATCCTTTTCTCCCGGGACATCGTGCATGCCGCGTTCTGGCTCATGGCCTCGCTGGCCGGAGTGGCCGGGCTCTACCTCATGCTCGGGGCCGATTTCCTGGGCTTTGCGCAGGTGCTGGTCTACATCGGCGGCATCCTCATCCTCATCATCTTCGGCCTCATGGTGACCCACAAGGAGAAGGTGAGCCTCCACCAGATCGCCCGCAAGAGACTCTTGCTTCCGGCCCTGGTGACCGGGGCCATCACCCTTCTGGGTCTTCTGACGGCCATCCGCGGGACGTCGTGGGCAGGAGCGACCGAAGCGCCACTCGAGCCCACCTCGGCCCGGATCGGCTATCACCTCATGAGCGACTACCTGCTCCCGTTCGAGGTGGCGTCGATCCTGCTTCTCGTGGGGCTCGTGGCCGGCGTCTACATCGCCCGGCGACGAGAGCAGGAGACCTGATTCCATGTTCGAGATCGGTCTCACCCATTACCTGGTGGTCAGCGCGGCCATGTTCACTCTCGGCATGATGATCATCGTCATGCGGAGAAACGCCATCGCGGTGCTCATGGGGATCGAATTCCTCCTCAATGCCGCGGCCCTCAATTTCGTGGCCTTCTCGCGCTACGTGACCGGGGACCTCCACGGGCAGCTCGCGGGGCTCTTCGTCATCGCGGTGGCGGCGGCGGAGGCCACGATCATCCTGGCCATCATTCTGAACATCTACTCCCATATGGACTCGGTCAACGTCGACGAGGCCGACCTACTCAAGCAATGAGTGAATCCGTCACCCTGGCACTGGCCATTCTCGTCCTGCCGATCACGGCCTTCGTGGTCCAGGTCTTCGCAGGCCGATTCCTTCCCCGGCAGGGAGACTTCATCCCCACCGGGGCCATGTTCGTGGCCCTCCTCCTCGCGTGCAAGCTCTTCTTCGTGGATGTCCTCTTCGGAGGGGGACTCGAGCCCTCGAGCTGGAGCATCAACTGGTTCGATCTCACGCGCCCTGACGGTGCCGGCTTCTCCATCGACTTCGGCATCATGGTGGATAACTTGACCGCGATCATGCTCATCGTGGTCACCGGCGTGAGCTTCCTCGTCTACCTCTACTCCATCGGCTACATGCACGGCGAGGACCGCTACAACCGTTTCTTCGCCTACCTGTCCCTGTTCAGCTTCTCGATGCTGGGGCTGATCCTCGTGGACAACCTGCTCTTCATGTTCATCTTCTGGGAGCTGGTGGGTGTCTGCTCGTACTTCCTGATCGGGTTCTACTTCCAGAAGCCGTCGGCGGCGGACGCGGCCAAGAAGGCCTTTCTCACGAACCGGGTGGGCGATCTGGGCTTCCTGCTGTCGCTCATGATCATCCTGTTCGTGGTGGGGTCGCTGGCCATCGACGACGTGTTCGAGAGCGTCCGCATGAGTCCCCAAACGGGGCTATGGACCGCGGGGCTCCTCTCGGTGGCGGGGGTCCTGCTCTTCTTCGGCCCCGTGGGCAAGTCAGCTCAGTTCCCGCTCCACGTGTGGCTGCCCGATGCCATGGAAGGCCCGACCCCCGTTTCGGCCCTGATCCACGCCGCCACCATGGTGGCGGCGGGCGTCTACCTGGTGGCCCGGATGTTCCCTTTCTTCGCGGGACCCGGCTTCTGGGACGGTGATTTCTACTCCGGCACTCCTCTCCTGGTGGTGGCACTCGTGGGCGGCTTCACCGCGCTCTTCGCGGCGACCATCGCCATCGCCCAGGACGACATCAAGAAGGTCCTGGCCTACTCCACCATCAGCCAGCTCGGCTTCATGATGCTCGGCATCGGCACCGGCTCCTGGACGGCGGGGCTCTTCCACCTCTTCACTCACGCATTCTTCAAGGCGCTGCTCTTCCTCGGGTCGGGGAGCGTCATCCACGCCGTGCACAGCAACGACATGAAGGAGATGGGCGGCCTTCGGGCCAAGATGCCGATCACCTTCGCGACCTTCCTCATCGGGACCCTGGCCATCGCCGGCGTGCCCTTTCTCTTCTCCGGCTTCTACTCCAAGGAAGCGGTGCTCACCCAGGCCATGGCCTTTGGCCTCTTCAAGGGAGGTGTGCTGGCGTGGCTGCCCTTCGTTCTGGGAACGCTGGCCGCGGGACTCACCGCGTTTTACATGTTCCGCATCATCTTCATGACCTTCGTGGGAGAGCCGCGGGACAGACATCGTTTCGACCATGCCCACGAGTCGCCCCTGTCCATGACCGCGCCTCTCATGATCCTGGCCGTGGTTTCGGTGGTGTCGGCGGGCTTCATCGGACTCGGAGGCCACTGGTTCGAGAACCGGATCGACGGGATCTTTGAGCCCTATGGACTCGAGATGGCGGTGATGGAAGGCGAGGCGGCGAGCCACGACCTGGTGGCGACCCTGGGAGCACTTCCCGCGGAGGAAGGGGCCCACGGTGAGGCTCACGCCGGAGCTGCGCACGAGTTCCATGGCGCCCACGAGAGGGCCCACACTCCCACCATGGTGGTGTCGATCCTGGTGGCGCTCCTGGGCATCGCCCTCTCCTGGGTGTTCTTCGCCCCCGGCGGACCGATGCGCGGGTACGAGGTCAAGGGACTTCTCGCGCGCTATCGTACGGTCCTCGTCAATCTCTACTACGTGGACAGAGCCTATTCGAAGTTCGTGGTGGCGCCGATCATGGCCCTCCGGGTGGTGTGTGCGCTCTTCGACAAGTACGTCATCGACGGACTCGTGAACCTCGGGGGGTGGATCGGCCGCGCCCTGGCTCGCGTGGCCGGAGTCGTCGATCATCAGGGAGTCGACGGCAGTGTCCGGGGAACGGGAGCCCTCTTCCTGATGGGCGGCCGCTCCCTCCGCAAGGTCCAGACCGGGCGCTTGCCGGATTACATTTTCGCTACGGTGTTGCTCCTCTTCGTGATCTTCGTGGGCTTCCTCTTCTTCTTGTAGAGAGAGCACAGGGAAAGGCCTCATTCCACCCATGGTCACTGCGGTCATCTTCATGCCGACGCTCTTCGCGCTCCTGGCCCTCCTGGTGCCGGACTCGAGGAAAAGCGTCATCAAGGGGATCTGCCTCGTTGGCACCCTCGCCACGTTCGTCGTGGCTTCGCTCCTCTGGACGGGCTACGGCGACGAAGGCAACACGAGTGCGCGTGATGCCGTCCAGGCGGTGGCCAAGAGTCGTCTGGAGGAGATTCCCGCCGAGCTCCGGCCGATGGTCCAGGCGGCCATGGCCCGGGGCGACAGCTTCTCCGTGGAGGAGGCCGACCGCCTCTCCGCGGCCGGTGCCCTGGAGCTGGCCTACGATGTTCGTGATCTGGAGCTTGCAAAAATGGCCCCTGTCGCGGGCGATCTGGAGTACGCCGAGTTCGGGCAGTGGATTCCGGCGTTCCGGATCAATTACTTCGTGGGCGTGGACGGCCTCTCCATCCCGCTCATCTGGCTGACCTCGCTCCTCGGCGTCCTCTGCCTCATCTACTCCTGGAACATCGAGAAGGGGACCAAGGCCTACTACGCTCTCTTCATGCTCCTGATCACGGGGCTCAACGGGGTGTTCGCCGCCCTCGACTTCTTCCTCTTCTACGTGTTCTGGGAGATCGTACTCCTGCCGATGTACTTCCTCATCGGGATCTGGGGGGGGCCGCGGCGCGTCTATGCCGCCATCAAGTTCTTCATCTATACCCTGGTGGGCTCGGTCCTCATGCTCCTGGCCATGCTGGCCCTCTACTTCAATACCGACCCGTACACGTTCAACATGCTCACCCTGATGCAGCTGGCGCCGGGCTTCAGCGCCTCCTTCCAGTGGTGGATCTTCCTTGCCCTCTTCATCGGCTTCGCCATCAAGGTGCCCGTTTTTCCCTTCCACACCTGGCTTCCCGACGCTCACGTGGAGGCGCCGACGGCGGCCAGCGTGATCCTGGCCGGAGTGCTGCTGAAGATGGGCGGATACGGGTTCTTCCGCATCCTGTACCCGATGGCGCCCGACGCCGGGGTCTCCCACTTCTTCATCATGATGGTGGCCCTGCTGGGGCTCATCAACATCGTGTATGGCGCCCTTTGCGCCATGGCGCAGAAGGATTTCAAGAGCCTGGTGGCCTACTCTTCGATCAGCCACATGGGCTATGTTCTCCTCGGGATGGCGGCCTTCACCCCCGGTGGGGCCAACGGCGCGGTCCTGCAGATGTTCAACCACGGCGTGAGCTCGGCCATGATGTTCCTCCTCGTGGGCGTGGTGTACGACCGCGCACACCACCGCGACCTGAACCGGTTCGGAGGCCTGGGGCTCCAGATGCCCTATTACACGGGGCTCGCCACCATCGGTTTCTTCGCGTCTCTGGGCCTTCCCGGCCTGAACGGATTCATCAGCGAGGCCCTGGTCTTCCTGGGCGCCTTCAGCACCACGATGTTCCCCAAGTGGATCGTCTTCGTCTCGGCGAGCGGAATCGTTCTCACCGCGGGATACATCCTGTGGACCATCCAGCGGGTGTACTTCGGGCCTCTGAACGAGAAGTACGCGAAGTTCAAGGACGTGAGCGCACGGGAGGTGGCGGTGCTGGCCCCGCTGGCCGTCCTGTGCATCCTGTTCGGTGTTTGGCCGAAGCTCATCCTGGACACCCTCGGAGGGTCGATCAACACCTTCCTCGACCTGATGCAGAACTCCATCAGCATGGCGATGGGAGGCTGAGTCGATGCTGGACGGCGCGAATGCTCTCGATCAGGAGGCCTTCTCCCGCTTCGTCTCGACGGTGGGCGAGTCTCTGGGCGCCTTCTGGCCCGAGATCATCCTGACGCTGACGCTCTGCGGGGTGCTTGTCGCCGATCTCTTCCTCCCCCGCGAGCGATCTCGGAGCCTGGCCTACCTGGCCCTCGGCGGATCGGTGCTGGCTCTCTTTCTCCTGCTGGTGCAGCCCGAGGGTTCGACGCTGTTGTTCTCGGGAATGGTTGCACTCGATTCCTACGCGACCTTCTTCAAGGTCGTGATCCTGCTGGGCGCCATGGTGACCGTGGGACTGACCTGGCTCGATCGGGTCAACGAAGGGGCTCGCATGGGGGAGTTCTACGCCCTCCTCCTCTCGGCGGTGCTGGGCATGTTCCTCATGGCCGCTGCCACCAACATGATCATGATCTACCTGGCGGTGGAGCTGGCGAGCCTGTCGTCCTATGCCCTGGTGGGTTACCGTCGCCAGAGCCGCCTGGGCAGCGAAGCCTCGCTCAAGTACGCCGTCTACGGCTCGATGTCGTCGGGGCTCATGCTCTTCGGACTGTCTCTCCTCTACGGCATGACGGGGTCTCTTGCCATCTCGTCGCTGGCGGAGACAGGTGCGAGGCTCGCCACCGATGCCGGATTCGCCATCGCGATCCTCCTCGTCCTCGCCGGACTGGCCTACAAGATGGCGGCCGTTCCCATGCACTTCTGGGTGCCCGATGTCTACCAGGGCGCTCCTACCTCGGTCACGGCTTTTCTGTCCGTGTCGTCGAAGGCCGCCGGATTCGCGGTCTTCCTCCGGTTCATGGCGGCGCTGGTACCGGGCAGAGAGGGACTGGAGGCACTGTTCCTGGACTGGAAGTCCATCGTGGCGGTGGCCTCGGCCTTGACCATGACGGTGGGCAACCTGGCAGCGCTCTTCCAGACCAACATCAAGCGGATGCTCGGCTACTCGAGCATCGCCCACGCCGGATACCTGCTCATGGGGGTGGCGGCGCTGGATGCCTCGAATTACGCCGGTTTCAAGGCGGTGGCCTTCTATCTCGTGGTGTATCTCTTCACGAACCTCGGGGCCTTTGCCGTGGTGGTGCTGGTCTCGAACCACATCGGCACGGAGGAGATCGAAGGCTACAGGGGGCTCGGCTCCCGCATGAAGCTACCCGCCTTCGCCATGGCGGTCTTTTTCTTCTCCCTCATCGGAATGCCACCCACGGCCGGATTCACGGGAAAGTTCCTCCTGTTCCGCGCCGCCATCGACGAGAACCTCTACTGGCTGGCCATGTTTGGCGGCGTGAACACCGCGGTGTCGGTCTACTACTACTTCAGGGTCCTCAAGGCCATGTACCTTGACGGGGGTGAGGTGGCAGCCTGTCCGGCTTCACCGCTTGCGGGAAGGGTCCTGGTGGCCCTCCTGGCCATCCCGGTCTTCTACCTGTTCTTCTTTGGCTCGCTTGCGAGCTGGACCCAGAGCCTGGCCTTCGTGGGGAACTGACGTATGGACAAGGCGGAGCTGACCCGGCGGCTGGCGGATCTCCTCGCCCTGGAGGCCAGGTCGCTCCTGGCCTACCTGGCGTTCGAGGCCGACCCGGTTCTCGACCAGAGCTCGGCCGGGGCCCGGAATCTGCTGCAGGAGGTGTCCGGAACCACCCGCCGGCACGTCGAGAAACTCACCTCGCGCGTGGGGGAGGAAGGGGGCCGGACCGAAGTCGGCCCCTATCCCTTTGCCTATATGCGCTATAATTACCTGACGGCCGACCATCTTCTCCCCGACGTGGGCCGGGACCTGGACCGGGTCGCTCGAGGACTCGAGGGCGGCGCGGCGGCCTTTGCTGGCTTGCGCGCGGATCTCGGGGCTCTTCTGGGCGAGCTGGCGACCACGCGACGTCGCGAGAAGAGCGAGGTCGATCGGTACCTGGCCGAGCGGTCCGCTGCCCGCGCCTCGTGAGCCTGCGCAGCACCTGCACCGAGCCAGTGACGACGGCCCTGACCCGAACCTGGCGGCTCCCGGAAGGGAGACGCAGCCTACCGCCCCGAGGCAATCCATTGACGGTACCCGAGAAGCACGACGGTCCGATCCCAGGAGACGCACCTTCCGAACCGGCGAAGAGCCCGGATCGGGGCAAGGTACCTCTGCGGGAAGAGAATCCTCCCAGCGCGGAGTCCCTGTCGATTCTGGGAGCGGAGGACACCCGCCCCGATGACGAGGAGGCTCCGCCCTGGCATGATCCGATGATGCCACTCGAGGAGCGCATGGGACTCGCCCGGGACAAGGACGAGCTGTCCATCATCTATGCCTCCCTGGGCCAGACCGACTGCACCTCCTGCGGCTACGAGAACTGCCGGTCCTACGCTCGTGCCCTCGAAGGCCGGGACGAGAGCAGCCTCGATCTCTGCATTCCCGGGGGAGAGGAGACCGAGGAGATGCTCCACGAGCTCCTCGACGGGAAGGATGCGGGGGGCGGTGCGGCGGGTGGAACCGGTCCCGCCGATCCCCCGGCGTGCTAGACTCCCGGCTCGCGGCGCGGGGAGCAATCGGGCACGCGAGAGGATGACGCACACGATGGAAGGGACCGTGGCCAAAAAAGGAAGGGTGGATCTCGAGAAGATCGAGGAGGCCACCCGCATGATCCTCGAGGCGATCGGTGAGGATCCTGCGCGCGAGGGGCTCCGGAACACGCCGCTGCGCGTGGCCAAGATGTACGAGGAGGTCTTCGCCGGCCTCCGCGCCGACCCCAAGGCGACCCTCCAGACCTTCTTCACCGAGCGCTATGACGAGATCGTTGTGGTCAAGGACATCGCCTTCTACTCCATGTGCGAGCACCATCTCCTTCCCTTCCTGGGACGAGCTCATACCGCCTACATCCCCGATGGCCGCATCACCGGCATCAGCAAGCTGGCCCGGGTCGTCGATGCCTATGCCCGGAGGCCGCAGGTCCAGGAGCGAATGACCAACCAGATCGCCGACACCATTCTCGAGGCCGTCCGGCCCCAGGCGGTGGCGGTGGTCCTCGAGGCCGCCCATACCTGCATGACCATCCGAGGAGTTTGCAAGCCGGGGGCCATGGTCGTCACGTCGGCCATGAGAGGGGTCTTCCGCACCGACCCCGCCGCCCGGGCCGAGGTCCTGTCGCTGCTCCGGCGAGAGGGCCAAAATATCTGATCGACGTTCGACGGGGCGTAGCTCAGCCTGGTTAGAGTGCCTGCTTTGGGAGCAGGAAGTCGCCAGTTCGAATCTGGCCGCCCCGATCAACGCCGCTTCAGGGCGTTGCATATCCTCTTCCCATTCCTAGGATGGCCTCCGTCCTCCCCTTTCGGGAGGATCCGGGAGTTCCACATCATGCGCGTTCTCGTCGTCGGCTCGGGTGGGCGGGAGCATGCCCTCGTCTACAAGCTGTCGCGCTCTCCGCGGCTCACCAGGCTCTTCTGTGCCCCCGGGAACGCGGGCATCTGCTCCCTTGCCGAGTGTGTCGACGTCTCTCCCGAAGACATCCCCGGACTCCTCGCCCTGGCCCAAAGGGAGCGGATCGATCTCACCGTGGTCGGGCCCGAGGCACCCCTGTGCAAGGGCATCACCGACATCTTTCGCAAGGAGGGGCTCCGGATCTTTGGCCCGAGCCAGCGCGCGGCCGAGCTCGAGGGCAGCAAGACGTTTGCCAAGAACCTCATGGGCCGCTATCTCATCCCCACGGCCCAGGCCCGTAGCTTCCGCAGGGCCGAGGAGGCGCGTCGTTACGTGCGCGACAGCGAAAACCTCCCGGTCGTGGTCAAGGCCAGCGGACTCGCCGCGGGCAAGGGAGTCTCCGTCTGCGCGACCCTTGACGAGGCCGACACGGCCATCGATGACTGCCTCAAGCTCGGCAAGTTCGGTGATGCGGGAAGCGAGATCCTCATCGAGGACTTTCTCGAGGGGGAAGAGGCCTCGATCCTTGCCCTCACCGATGGCAAGACCATCGCCACTCTCGAGCCGAGCCAGGACCACAAGGCGGCCCTCGACGACGACAAGGGGCCCAACACCGGGGGCATGGGTGCCTACTCTCCGGCACCCATCGTGAGCCCTGCCCTGCTGAACACGGTGGAGCGGGAGATCGTCGTTCCCGTGGTCCACGCCATGAACCGGACCGGGCGATCCTTTCAGGGTGTTCTCTACGCGGGACTCATGGTCAGCGGCAGCGGGGCCAAGGTGCTGGAATTCAACGTGCGTTTTGGTGACCCGGAGACCCAACCGCTGCTGCTCCGCCTCAAGACCGATCTCCTCGACCTTCTGGACGCGGTGGTGGACGGCCGCCTCGATGAGATGTCGCTGGAGTGGGATCCGCGGCCCGCGGTGTGCGTCGTTCTGACCTCGGAGGGCTATCCCGGTCGCTACCGGAAGGGGGACGAGATCCACGGTCTCGACCGGGTGGAGACCTCGCCCGATCTCCAGGTCTTCCACTCCGGGACCGCACGGGTCGGGGGCCGCGTCGTCACCTCGGGAGGCCGGGTCCTCTCCGTCACCGCCCTCGGTGATACCCTGGAAAGCGCCCGGGAGCGCGTCTACGAGGCGGTTTCGGGCATCGAGTTCGCCGGTCGGCACTTCCGGACGGACATCGCCGCCAAGGGCCTCCAGCACCTTTGCTGAGAGCCTCCCTCCGGTGAACCGCGAGCGGCCGGCCCCGTTCCTGTCCAGGTGAAAAGACCCGAGGCAACCCGCGAGAACCCGATCATGACAGCAATTCCGTCGCCACGTCCGGCCTCCATCGTCGCCCTGCTGATCCCGCTTCTCTTTGCCTCCTGTGCGGAGGAGAAAAAGGCGCCCGGGTCCGCCACGGCCCTCGCCGTCGAGAATCGCGAACCCGGGGTCGACCCGGAGGTCGGCGCCGAGGGCATACCCGGCGAGACGTCTCTCAAGGCCCGCACCAAGCGGGGGATCGACAAGGGGCTGCGCTACCTTCGCGGCCTGCAGGCTTCCGACGGAACCTGGCGGGTCCAGGGCCATCCCGAGCCGGGGGTGACCGCGCTCGCGGTGACGGCCTTCCTGCGCAGCCCCCGCGCCTACTCGAGCGCCGACGGCCCCTTTCTGCGGAAGCCCCTGGACTATCTGGCGGGGCTCGCCCGTGACGACGGAGGCATCTACGACCAGGGTCTCGCCAACTACGTGACGTGCGTGGCCATGATGGCGCTCATCGAGTCCGGGGAGGACAGGTTCCAGCCGCTCGTGAAACAAGCCTCCGGCTTCCTCAGAACGCTCCAGGCCGACGAGGGCGAGGGCTACTCCGAGACCGACAAGTTCTACGGTGGAATGGGCTACGGTGGTGACGAGCGTCCTGACCTGTCCAACGCGAGCCTGTGGTTCGATGCCATGAAGGCCTCCGGGACTCGCTCGGACGACGAAGCTTACCGCAAGGCCATGGTCTTCCTCGATCGCTGCCAGAACCGGAGCGAGTCGAACCCGGAAGAGTGGAAGGACCCCCGGACCGGGGTGGTGTTTGCTGCCGGCAACGACGGCGGAGCCACGTACGCGCCGGGGGACAGCCCGGCCGGCAGCGATACCGACGCCCGGGGACGGCAAATTCCGCGATCGTATGGCTCGATGACCTACGCCCTCCTCAAGTGCTACCTGGTGGCCGGCGTTCGCCATGACGATGCGCGGGTGGAGGCGCTGGCGGGCTGGATCTCGCGCAACTACACCCTCGACGTGAACCCCGGCTTCCCCGGCGATGCCGATGGACGGCAGGGGCTTTTCTATTACTACCTGAACCTCGGCCGAGCCCTCGAGGTCTACGGCAAGGACGTCGTGCAGGACGCCAGCGGCCAGGAACACCGCTGGCGGGAAGAGCTGGCGGAGAAGCTCCTGTCCCTTCAGGGAGAAGATGGCTCCTGGGTCAACACGAACCCGCGCTGGTGGGAAGGGCTTCCCATGCTCTGCACGGCCTACGCGATTCTCACCCTCGAGATCTGCCATTCCGGCCTCTGAACGAGGGATGGGTCTTCGGGTAGGGGAGCTGGCCGGGCCCATGGCGGTGGGGCTGGTCACCGTCTCCCTTCTCGTCGTCCTTGGCCGGGAGGGCCGAGGCCGTGAGGTGCTGGCGGCCCAGGCGGGGCTCCTTCTCTCCCTCGCGGCCGGAGCCTTCGCGTCGGCGCGGTCGGCCGGATCGACGAGGAGGGTCCGGGAGCTCCTCCTCGCCGGGGCGCCGTTCGTGCTGGCAGGTCCCGCCGCTTATCTCGTCCTCGGGGGAAGGGCCCTCGAGGCCTCCTGCCTGGTCGTCCTGTCGGTCGCGGCCCTGGTCCTCTCCGCCGGACCCGGACTCTTCCTGTGCCGGGTCCTGGGGAGTCCGCTCGCCGCCCAGCTCCTCGTGGGCCTTCTCGTCGCTTCCCTCCTGTGGGCGCCCCTGGGCCTCTCGTCCCTGCTCGCTGCCCTCGACGAGCCCGGGCGACAGGCCTGCATCCGGGGAATCCTCGCCTTCCACCCTCTCGGCGGCGCCTCCGATCTCCTCGGGGTGGACTGGCTGCGGGGCGGAGAGACCTACCGCAGGTCGGCCATGGGATCGCTCTACTTTTTCCGGTATCCGCCCTGGGCCTTCTGCGCCGGCGTCCAGGCCCTGACCGGGCTTCCCCTGCTCCTTCTCGCACTTCTGCGGATTCGTGGCGAGCCCGGTGTTCCATCGAGGGAGGGCGGTCTCTAGACTGGGATGGAGTCGACGTACGCCGGTGGATGTGGACGGAAGGAGTCTGGCCCCATGAGCGACGACAAGGTGACCCGCACGGTCTACCTGACGTTCCCCAAGAAGGTCCTTTCGGTCCCCATCTTCTGGTCGATTCCCCAGAAGTTCAAGGTCGTCTACAACATCCGGGGCGCGAGCATTTCGGACGTCAAGGGCCTCATGGCCCTCGATCTCGAGGGCGAGTCGACGGAGATCGATCGACTCGTGGAGTACTTCAAGGAGCTCGGCATCAAGGTCGAGCTCCACGCCTCGAACGAGCTTGCGTTCACATCGACCGAGGACGAGGCCTCCCGGGAAGGGGAAGACGACGGGGTCAAGCCACAGGGCCCCTCCTCTCAGGGCTGAACGGACACGATCTCGCCTCCCGGCTACTCGTCCGTGTCGAGCAGATCCTGGTCGTCCGTGTCGAGCAGATCCTGGCCTTCGTCTCCCCACCACTTGAACCATCGCTCGCGCACCGTCTGCCGGAACTCCACGTCCTCTGGCTCGACGCCCCGGTAGGGGAAGTCGAAGTAGTCACGTCCCTGGAGCCCGCCGATCGCCGTCATCATCTGCACGATGCCGTTGGCCCGGATCACGTCCTGAGGATCGGCCATGTCGAGGCGGTAGAAGCGGGTCAGGAGTGCAGGCAAGGTCCGGGCACCCAGCGTCTGCAGGCCGGATCGCGCCTCGCTGAGCTCGGCCCCGGCAGCCGCGAGGTTGCACACGGTGTCGATGTGGGCCTCGATCTTCACCGCCGTCTGCTCGTCCACGCCTTCGGGGTGCGGAAGCTCCCCGGGCAGGAGCTTGAGGGTCTTCTTCTTTGCCTTGCCCAGATCGAAGACGTCGCGCCGGGGTTCCTCGACCGTCTCCTCCGCAAGGGGTGCGGAAGCGGGAGGTCTCGTGGGCGCGGGCGGCAAGGCGGGAGGCGCCGCCTCGACCCGGGGCTCGACGCTCTCTTGCCGGGCGGGAGCGGCGGCCGTGGTCGTCGCGGGACTCTCGTCCTTCGAGGCCATGTTCATGAAGATCAGCACGGCGATCCCTGCCACCACGATGCCGGCGAAGCCGATGAGGAGGGGCACGGTCGGGTTCGCACGAGCCGCCCGCGCGGTCTCGAGCCGCCGGGCCCGGCCCTTGGCGCTCGGCAGGTGGCTTCTCTTCGTGCTCGGTCTCTTGCGATCAGCGCCCATGCTGGCTCCTTTCCGTGGCCTTCCCACCCGTCGTGCTGACCGGGGTCGATGCGCCCGTGACTCCGCGCGCATAGCTCTCGATGCAGCGGGGAAGTCCCTCCATGCTGTAGCCGCCCTCGAGGACCGAGACGAGGCGGCCCTGGCAGAGCGATTCCGCGAGCTCTCTCAGCTCGGCTCCGATCCTTTCGAAGTCCTCGGGCTCCATGCCCATTCCGGCCACCGGATCGTGGGTGTAGCCGTCGAACCCGGCCGACACCAGGATCATGTCCGGAGCAAACCGGGTCAGGGCCCGGCGTGTCTCCTCGAGAAAGGTCTCGGTCACCCCGGTGAAGGGGGGGCCCATCACCGGGAGGTTGATGGTCATGCCCCGGCCCGGCCCTTCTCCCGTCTCGTCCGCGCGACCCGTCCCGGGATAGAACGGCGCGGCACGGTGGGTCGAGAGGTAAAGGACGTCCGGGTCGGTGTAGAAGATGTCCTGGGTTCCGTTGCCGTGGTGAGCGTCAAAGTCGAGGATGGCCACGCGCTCGAGGCCCTGGCGCACGGTCAGATGCCGGGCGGCCACGGCCACGCTGTTGTAGAGGCAAAAGCCCATCACGCGGCCAGCGGTCGCATGGTGCCCGGGGGGACGGCAGAGTAGAAGCGACTGGCAGCAGTCGCTCCCGCCTTGCGCGGCCTCGGAGACGAGGGAGACGAGAGCCCCCGCTGCCCGGCGGGCCACGTGATCCGAATGCGGGCAGACAAGAGTGTCGGGATCGAGCTGGCCGCCACCCTGCCGGCAGGCCTCCACCACCCGGTCGATGTGCTGCTGATCGTGGACGAGGAGGAGGTCCTCGTCGCTGGCCAGGCCCGGGGGCGCGCTCGTGTGGAAGAGCGTAGACAGGGACGATGCCGCCAGGTGCTTCCTTGTGACCTCGAGCCTCCGGGCACACTCCGGGTGGTCGCCGGTGTCGTGCAGGCGAAAGACCTCGTCCAGGTAGATCTTCATGGCTCGCATGATAGCCGACATCCGGCTTCCGGGCTATCGTCCGAGGGAGGGTCCGCTCGAGCGACCGACCCTTGCCCGGCCCGCCTCCCGCCCCCGGGCCGAGGGGCCCGGTGCGGATGCTAACCTCGTCTTCATGCCTCCCTTCGAGATCGTTGCCGACGTGACCCCTTGCGGCGACCAGCCCACGGCGATCGAGACCATCGTCACCGGGCTGGACAGCGGAGCTCGCCATCAGGTCCTTCTCGGCGTCACGGGTTCGGGCAAGACCTTCAGCGTGGCCAACGTCATCGCCCGGACCCAGAGGCCGGCCCTGATCCTGGCCCCCAACAAGACCCTTGCCGCGCAGCTCTACACCGAGTTCAAGACGCTCTTCCCCCACAATGCCGTCGAGTACTTCGTCAGCTACTACGACTACTATCAGCCCGAGGCCTACATCGCCAGCAGCGATACCTACATCGAGAAGGATGCGGTCAGGAACGAGAAGATCGACCAGATGCGTCACTCGGCCACCCGATCCCTCCTCACCCGTGACGACGTCATCATCGTGGCCAGCGTCTCGTGCATCTACGGGCTCGGCTCTCCCGAGGCCTACTCCGACATGACCATCGAGCTCTCCGTGGGGCAGGAGATCGATCGAGACGTCCTGCTCCGGCAGCTCGCCGTCAACCAGTACTCGCGCAACAGCATCGACCTCTCCCGGGGGACGTTTCGGGTGCGGGGTGACGTCGTCGAGGTCTTTCCCAGCTACGAGCAGGACCGCATCATACGGATCGAGCTCTTCGGGGACGAGATCGAGAGCCTGGTGGTGGCGGATCCTCTCCGGGGCGAGATCCTGGCCGACGAGAAGACCGTCTCGATCTTTCCCGCCAGCCACTACGTGACGCCCGAGCAGAGGCTGGCGCGGGCCATCGAGACCCTGGAGCAAGAAAAGGAGGAACGGGTCGAGCACTACCGGAAGACGGGTAAGCTCCTCGAGGCCCAGCGTCTCGAGCAGCGAACCGACTACGACCTCGAGCTCCTGCGGGAGATCGGCTTCTGCCCGGGCATCGAGAACTACTCCCGGCATCTCGACGGTCGTCGGGAAGGGGAACCGCCGGCCACGTTGCTGAGCTATTTTCCTCCGAGCTTCGTCCTCTTCGTGGACGAGAGCCACGTGGCCGTTCCCCAGCTCGGGGCGATGTATCGCGGGGATCGCGCCCGCAAGCAAACCCTGGTCGAGCACGGCTTCCGGCTCCCCTCGGCCCTCGACAACCGGCCACTCAAGTTCGAGGAGATCGAGTCCCTCCTCGGACAGGTCGTTTACGTCTCGGCCACTCCCGGCCCCTACGAGCTGTCGCGATCGGGAGGCTGCACGGCGGAGCAGATCATCCGTCCCACCGGTCTCTGCGATCCCCTGATCGACGTCCGTCCGGCCCGGGGGCAGGTGGACGATCTCCTGGCGGAGATTCGCGAGACGATCGGGAGGGGAGAGAGGGTCCTCGTCACCACCCTCACCAAGCGGATGGCCGAGGAGCTCACGGAGTACTACCAGGACCTCGGGATCAAGGTCCAGTACCTGCACTCCGACATCGATACGCTGGAGAGATCCAAGATCATCCGCGACCTCCGGCTGGGGACCTTCGACGTGCTGGTGGGCATCAACCTCCTGCGGGAGGGGCTGGACCTACCCGAGGTATCGCTGGTGGCCATTCTCGACGCCGACAAGGAGGGTTTCCTGAGGGCCGAACGGTCCCTCATCCAGACCTGCGGCCGGGCGGCTCGCAATCTGAACGGCCGGGTGATCATGTACGCCGACCACGAGACCAAGTCCATGCGGGCCGCCATCGACGAGACCAACCGGCGTCGAACGATCCAGAAGGCCCACAACGAGGCCCACGGCATCGAGCCGCGAAGCATCCTCAAGAAGATCGCCGATCTGCCCGGAGACGTCTTCGACGCCGACTACGTGGAGACGCCGATCGTGGCCAGGAAGGCGGAGAGGGCGTTCCAGAGCGTGAAGGAGACCCGGGCCCGGATCCGGGAGCTGGATTCCTTGATGAAGGAGGCGGCCGGGCGGCTCGAGTATGAAAGGGCGGCAGAGCTACGTGACGAGATGCGGGCTCTGGAGTCCGAGCTGCTCGAGATCAGGGCCCGGGCATGACCCCCGAGCTTCGCGCCCTCATCGACGCCGCGCCCCCCGATCCCGGAGTCTATCGGTTCCTGGACGTCGATGGCCGGGTGATCTACGTGGGCAAGGCCAAGAGCCTGCGCAGCCGTGTGCGCTCCTACTTCCGGGAGGGGGGCGATGGCCGCCTGCTGCTGGAGCACCTGAGGGAGGCCATCCATTCCGTCGACTTCATCGTCACCGAGACGGAAAAGGAGGCGCTCCTTCTCGAGAACACGTTGATCAAGCGCCACCGTCCGACCTTCAACATCAACTTCCGGGACGACAAGTCGTTCGTGTCGATTCGCGTCGATCCCGATTCCGAGATCCCGCGTCTCCAGGTGGTGCGCAAGCCGCGCGAGGACGGGGCTCTCTACTTCGGGCCCTATTCGTCGTCGTCGGCGGTCCGCGTGACCATGAAGTTCCTGGGTCGCCACTTCGGCGTTCGTCCCTGCTCGGACGGTTTTTACAGGGCCCATGCGCGTCGGGCCTGCCTCAAGTACCAGATCGGACGGTGCCGCGCACCCTGCTGCGGGCATATCGATCTGGACGAGCACCGCAGGCTGGCCCGCGAGGTGGCGCTCTTCCTGCGGGGGAGACGCGGAGAGCTCGTCAAAGATCTGGAGCGCAAGATGAAGGTCGCGTCCCAGGGGCTCGATTTCGAGAGGGCGGCCACCTTGCGCGATCAGGCGGCGGCGGTGAGGCAGACCATCGAGGGACAGATCGTCACCCGCACCCTCAGCGGCGAGCTCGACATCCTGGGCCTGCATCGTGAGGGAGGCCGCCTGGAGCTGGCCCTCCTCTTCGTACGCGAGGGAAGTCTGGTCAGCACCCGGTGCGTTCCGTTCCTCTCCGAGCTTCCCAGCGAGGACGTGGTGTCGTCGTTTCTCTCGCAGTACTACGCGTCGGGAAACCTGGTTCCGGGGGCGGTGGTCGTGCCTCTGGAGATTCCGGACTCGGAGATGATCGAGGCGCTCCTCACCGAACGACGCGGTCGGAATGTGAGGCTCCACGTGGCCCGGAAGGGCGAGCGGAAACGGCTCCTCGAGCTCGCGCGTCGCAACGCGGAGGCCTCGTTCCGGTCGCGCCAGCGCCTGGAGCGCGAGATGGGGCAGTCCCTGACCGCCCTGCAGAAGGCGCTGTCCCTGCCCCGACTTCCCCGAAGGATCGAGGGCTTCGATGTGTCCACCTTTCAGGGGCGCGAGACGGTGGCGTCCATGGTGGTGCTCATCGACGGCAGGCCCAGCCGGGACGACTATCGCCGGTTCCGCATCCGAGGCGAGGACGCCCGCGACGACTTCTCGGCCCTGCGCCAGGCCATCTCCCGTCGGGCCCGGGCCCTGGTGAAGGAGGGGGATGCGCCCCCCGATCTCATCGTCGTGGATGGTGGACGGGGTCAGCTCGCCGCCGCAGCCTCGGCTCTGGCCGACGCCGAGCTCTCCGCGATCCCCGTGGTGTCCCTGGCCAAGGCTCGCACTCTCTCCGGAAAGGGAGATCCCGTCCGCAGCGATGAGAGGGTCTTCGTGCCGGGGGCGGAGGTACCCGTCCCTCTCTCCGAGGATCGTCCCGAGCACCGCCTCGTCGTTCACCTCCGGGACGAGGCCCACCGGTTCGCGATTGCCTATCACAGAAAGCTCCGGGGAAGGGCGTCGGTGCGGAGCGATCTGGATGCGATCCAGGGCATCGGTCCGCAGAGGAAGAGGGCGCTTCTCCGTGCGTTCGGGTCGGTGGAGGGGATCCGGGGAGCGGCCCTGGAAGACGTGGCCCGGACCTCCGGGATCGGGGTGCGGAGGGCCCGCTTCATCCAGGAGGAGCTCAGGCGTCTTCGCGACGAGGTCTCAGGCGAGACCTCGGATGATGGAGCGCATGGAACGACTTGAGCCGCCGGGCATCGACATGGGTGTAGATCTGGGTGGTCGCGATGTCGGCATGGCCGAGGAGCTCCTGGACCGCGCGAAGATCGGCGCCCCCCTCGAGGAGGTGGGTGGCAAACGCGTGGCGAAAGGAGTGGGGGGAGGGAAGGGGGTGAACACCGGCCTTCCGGGCGATGCGTTTGACGATGCGCCACACCTCCTCCCGCAGGAGCGGCCGACCGGACCGGGAGAGAAAGAGGCAATCGCCGGTCGAGGAGGTCGCCAGCTCGGGTCGTGCCGTATCGACGTAGGCTCGAAGGCGGTCGAGGGCCTCCCGGGCGATGGGGACGATGCGCTCCTTGCCGCCCTTGCCCAGGCATCGCAGGATGGCCAGGTCCCAGTGAAGGTCCGAGAGCAGGAGAGAGGTGGCTTCGGAGACCCGCAGGCCTGCGGCATACAGAGTGGTCAGCAGCGCTCGATTCCGGACCCCCAGGGGGCCGGGCGAGAAGGGCGCAGCGAGGAGCATCCCCACCGCTTTCTCGGAAGGGACGACGGGCAGCCGTTTCCAGGTCCTGGGCGTCCGGATGTGGCTCAAGGGGTCCGCGGACAGGAGGCCCTCCGCGAGCAGGAAGCGCAAGAAGAGCCGGACCGCGGTCAGGGCGCGGGCAATGGAGGAGGGCGCCAGACCCCGCTTCTGCTCCTTGGCCAGGAAGGCCAGCACGGGTCCGGAGTCGGAGACCTCCCGGAGGTCGAGACCCTCCTCGGCAAGGTGCTGGCCGAAGCGCCGCAGGTCGCGCCGGTAGGCGAGGAGGGTGTTGCGGGCCAGGCCGGCCTCGGCCACGAGGTGCTGGAGGAACGAATCGATGGGCTCCTCGTGGGCTTTCGTCACCGCGGGGTGTCCGGGTTTCTGAACGGGAAGGTGTCTTCGGGTCGTCGTGGCCTGTACCTCGTCTTCAAGTGAGAGGGATTCTCTCATTCTGAGGAGGGGGCCGTCGGTCGGGGTACCCCGCGGCCCGGAATCGGGGGCCATTCACGGCCCGGCTGGGCTCGCCTCCTGCAGACGAACAAGCGGACGATCCTGCTGGCCCGTAGGAACTCTTAACTCTATTGATGATAGCGACTTACTGGCTATTCCCGTGGTGGTGATGGCTCCGGTCCCGGAATGAGCCGGAGCCTTTGAGGCGAATGGATTTGCGAACAACTGGCTTTGTGGCCAGCGATTCGGTATAAATGACCTTCGTATTTGGGGTTCTGCACAGGCTCTTCCATGACATGGCCTGACACGGGAACGGGAATTGCTCTTCTCCAGCATGGAACGCAGCAAGGTCTCTCCAGCAATGGAGTTGATCCAAGGCAGCAACCCAGAAAGGAGATGGGCAGAAGGACCCGAGAAAAAGGGTCCGGGAGCCGGAAAAGACCGGCGCTGCCCTCGTCCGGACGCCAACATGGACAAGCTCGAGCAGAACAAGAGATACCTCGAGGAGATCAAGAGGCTCATCGAGCAGGATTTCTTCGGGAAGATCACCGTCTCCATGGAAAAGGGACGCATCGTCATCCTCAAGATGGAGCAGACCATCAAGTTCTGAGCCCTCGGGGTCCCCGGGACCCCCTGGGGTATCGGCCGGTCACCTCTTTACTTGATCGGCGCTGTTGATATAATTTGGCCCTCTGAACGAACGTTAGGGGATTGCATTCTCTCTACGCGGGTGGTGCCGAGCTCAGTCGGGCCTCCGAGGACCGGGTGGAGATTCCATCGACCCGATCCTGCCGGCGGACCGTGGGCTGTATCCCGCGCATGTCTCCGCCCCCCCCCCAGTGGAGGTGAACACGCATGACCAAACGGGATCGAGATCGACACGAGATGACTTCGACGAACATGACCACGAAGCTGGCCCGATCGTCCGGGATCGCAACGCGACTCCTGGGGGCGTTCCTGGCCGGTCTCTGCCTTTCCGGCCTCTCTCTTTCCGGCACCGCGGGTTGCGGCAACGCTCCCGGCGTGACGAGTCGGGATCCCGTGGCGCTGGCCGAAAGCCTGCGCGAGCGAGCCTCCGAGTTCTGGCAGAGTCGGGTCGACATGCTTCGTCTCTACGACGACGAAAAGGCCTACGATGAGCTCCTGGCCCGGCAATTCGACTTCTGGGATCCAGAGTTCAAGAAGCGGGTGCGCCTGTCGGAGTATCGCTCGTCGCGCGGCTCGGCCATCTACGAGAACTTCGCCATCCTTGGCGTCAAGGTGGATGGCGACGTGGGCTATGTGGACGTGAAGTACACCTGGCGCATGGCCAATCCCCCGGCCGGGATGACTTCGGAAGCCACGAGAACAGAGACTTCGCTGGCGGATCGCGAGTGGCTCCTCGTCGACGGCGTCTGGTACAAGAAGTACGACGTCAAGAGAGCGATGGGGAACGGTTCGCGAGGGCCATCGACACCCGTTACCGAGCAGGAAGACGTGATGTCCCCTGCGCCCACCCCGAGCCAACCGGCAGGAGAGGGTGGCTAGACCAGAGATACCGCCGGCCCGGAGGGGCGGCGATCGAGACCCGGCAAGGAGCCGGTGTCCTGAATCGGCCAGAAATGAGAGAGGAAGGAGGTTCGGCGGAAAGGGGATATCGCGAGGATTTTCGAGGGAAGAAACGAATCATCCAGAATTCGCTTTACCAGACGTGAAACACCGGGCGGGATCCTTGGAACAGCATCCGACCCGAGTCGTCAAGGAGGTTTCTTATGTCGTCTAAGTTCGTCTTGCTGGGGATCACCGCGGTGGCTTCCGCGGCGTTCTTCGCGGCTCCGGCCGTGGCCCAGCCGCTTCATGCGCAGCCCGGAAGCTATCTCATCTACCCGTTGTTCAACTCGACCGACTCGAACAACACCATCATCACGGTGACCAACACCAACCAGGACGAGCGCTCCTGTGGCAACGGATTCCGCCAGGGCGACGTCGATGTGCATTTCGTGTACACCGACGGAATCACCTGGGCCGAGTCGAACCTGGAGGAGCCGCTGACCCCGGCCGACCAGGTGGTGGTGCTCGCCCGTGGGCACAACCCCAACCAGGAGGTCGGATTCCTCACCGTCGAGGCTCGTGACCCCGAGTCGGGGCTCCCGATCGTGTTCAACAACCTGATCGGCAGCGCCCACGTGGTCAACAGCGAATTCGATTTCCAGTGGGCCTACACGCCCTATCCCTTCCTGGGTCGCCCCGGAGGCGGGAGCCCGTTCGGCACGGACGACTGCGGTCGCGCCTTCACCGACGCCCCGGCGAGTGGGAACTTCTCCTCGGCGAACTTCAATGGCACGGAGTTGAGCCTCTTCCCCGACGTCCTCTACCTGGACCAGTTCTTTGGCGAGGGCTCGCCGGCCACCCGTCCCGGAGTCTCCTTCTCGAACACCCTCTACCTCATGTCGACCTCGCCGAACCTGACGAGCGTCCGCATGCTGGGCTGGAACAACAACGAGAAGCGTTTCTCCCGGACCTTCGACTTCACGTGCTGGACCGAGACCTCCCTCGGAGAGCTCACCCAGGCCGTGACCCAGGCCAATCTGGCCAACGACAGCAATCCGGACGAGCTCGCTGGAGTTCAGACGGGTTGGCTCCAGCTCGACCCGCTGACCAGTGCGGGCCTTCTCGGAGTGTTCGTGCAGAGCGCGGTCATCGGCGGAGCCGAGAGCTTCACCGCCGGCCGTGAGCTCCAGTACGAGGGCGGCCGGACGGTCAGCCTGCCCCGGTTCAACTGATCGAGATCGTTCGACTCGCGTCGCCCCATGGGGGGTGCCGCTTGCCAATACGTCAATCGTGACGACGAGGGAGGTCGCTCTTGCGGCCTCCCTCGAAGCCATTCACTGCAGAGGATTTTACCCGCGAGGGGGAGGTAAGAGATGGGACGACGTTACGGGGTTATCACGACCGCTTTTCTGAGCCTGGGACTTCTGGCCGGAGCCGCCAGTGCCCAGCCACTTCATGCCAGGCAGGGCTCGGTTCTTGTCTTCCCCCTGTTCGACTCCACGCAGATGGCCAATACCATCATCAGCGTGACCAACACGAACGAGGACGAGAGGTCCTGCGGCAACGGCCTGCGGCAGGGAGATGTGCAGGTCCACTACGCCTACTTTGATGGTGCCACCTGCGCCGAGTCCAATACGGACGAGGACCTGACCCCGGCGGACACCATCACCGTGCTGGCGCGGAGCCACAATCCGAACTTCGAGGTGGGATACCTGATCGTCGAGGCACGGGATCCGGAGACGAACCTCCCCATCGACTACGACTTCCTGATCGGCAGCGCCATCGTGGTCAACAGCGAGTTCGACTTCGAGTGGGCCTACACGCCGTACGTGTTCGAGGGGTTCCCGGGAACTGACAGGAAGATGCCCCCGGGACTCACGGGGGCTGCGGATGCCTGCGGCCGGTACTTCCTCGACGACAATAGCGATCCCGCCGATCTGGCCCGGCTCGACTTCGATGGCTGGGAGCTCAACACGTTTCCCGATCGCATCTATCTGGACAACTTCTTCGGCGAGGGCACCGTCACCCTCGGCGGGGGGGGCATGGTGAGCTTCTCCGGGTCGCTGGCTCTCTTCACCACCGATCCCAACAACCTTGACCCGAACAACCTCGATGTGCTCATGGTGGGCTACAACAACAACGAGCGGCTGTTCTCGCGGTCCTTCCACGTGGGCTGCCATCGGGTTCTCGGGCTCAGCGAAATCTCGGGGGCCCTGACCCAGACGGGACTGAGTGCAAGCAGTGACAACGGCGAGCTGGCCGGGGTCGAGACGGGCTGGTTCCGCCTCGAGACCCTGAGTCCTCGCGGGAGCATCCTCGGCGTCTACGCACAGTCGTCGGTCATCGGCGGAAACTCCTTCGTGGGAGGCCGCGAGCTCCAGTACACGGGCTCACGCCAGGTGAGCCTGCCGCGGTTCTTCTAGGGGATGAAGGTATTCGAGGGACAGACAAGAAGGAGGTTCTTCCGCATGTTCAGATCAATGATGGGGCTTCTGGCGGGCGCTCTGGTCGTGGGGACGCTCGTGGGGCCGGCTTCGGCCCAGCCCATTCACGCCCAGCCGGGGAGTGTGCTCATCTTCCCGCTGTACAATTCGACGCAGGGAAACAACACCGTTCTCACGGTGACCAACCTCAACGAGGACGAGAACAGCTGCGGAAACGGTTTCCGCCAGGGTGACGTCGAGCTCCATTACGTCTACTACAGCGAGACGTGGCAGGAGTCCGACACCGACGAGCAGCTGACTCCGGCGGACACGCTGACGGTTCTCGCCCGTGGCCACAACCCGAACTTCGAGATGGGGTTCCTGGTCGTGGAGGCGCGGGATCCCGAGACGGGGCTGGCGATCGATTTCGACTTCCTGATCGGGAGTGCGATCATCGTCAACAGCGAATTCGACTTCGAGTGGGCCTACACCCCCTACGTGTTCGAGGCTCTCCCCGGAAGGTTCGAGCGGGGCTTGACGGACGACGCGTGCGGTCGGCTGTTCCTTGATCCCGCGGGTGACCCCGACGAGCTCACGATGGACTTCGACGGAAGAGAGCTGAGCGCGTTCCCGGACACCCTCTACCTCGACCACTTCTTCGGTGAGGGGACCCCGGCCGGCCGGCCCGCGGTGAGCTTCGGCAACACTCTTTACCTCATGTCCTCCAGTCCGGGGGGCCTTGGCAACTCGACGAACGTGGCTCTCGTGGGCTGGAACAACAACGAGAAGCGTTTCTCGCGGAGCTTCAGCTTCGATTGCTATTACTTCAGCAGCCTCGGCGAAATCACCAATGCCGTCTCCCAGACCAATCTGGATGTCGACAGCGACGACTCCGAGCTGTTGGGAGTCGAGTACGGCTGGCTGCGCCTCACGGCCACCAATGGTCCCGAGTCCGGCCACGCCCTGCTGGGCGTTTACACCGACGCTGCCACCATTGGCGGTGACGTGTTCACCTCCGGCCGTGAGCTCCAGTACTCGGGGAGCCGTTCCGTCACGATTCCGCGGACCTTCTAGCCGGGGCCGCGCCTGAGTGACATGCAGGCCGTTGCAAGACCATGAAAGGGGCCGGAAGCCCAGCTTCCGGCCCCTTCTTCTATTGCGGGTCGGGTTTGGCCCGGAAGCCTCCGGAGGCCCCGCACCGGTCGGTGCGGGACCCGCTGGAGAGTCCGGTGCCCCATGCTCAGGCTGATTCCCCTAAGGGGAAATACTGGTTGAGATTGGAGGCATTTTCGTCTTTACAGGCAGACCCTTCGAACCTACAATGACGTCTCCTTGAGGGGGGTTTCGAGACCTTTCATACCGTTCGTGATCTTGGTAGGAAAGGCCTCAACCAGGGGGTGCTAGGACTCTTAGCCCAACCTGTAGCACCCGATCTCCCGTTGCCTGCCGGAACCCCGGGGGCGTAAGCATCGATTCCGAGTCCGACGGGGATTCGTCCCCGAACGGTGGAGAGGCATCTAAGAGGATCTAGTTGGCTTTTTTAAAGGAGGGTACTCCACATGTCGAAGTCTTTGTTCAGTGTGCTGGCCGGAGCTCTGGCCGTGGGGGCGCTTGTGGCGCCGACCCAGGCCCAGCCGCTTCATGCCCAGCCGGGTAGCGTTCTCATCTTTCCCCTGTACAACTCGACCCAGGGGAACAACACGATCTTGTCGGTGACCAACACCAACGAGAGCGAGCTCTCGTGCGGAAACGGTTTCCGCCAGGGCGACATCGAGCTTCACTACGTCTACTACAGCGAGACGTGGCAGGAGTCCGACACCGACGAGCAGCTCACGCCGGCCGACACCCTGTCGGTTCTCGCGCGTGGTCACAACCCCAACTTCGAGATGGGGTTCCTGGTCGTCGAGTCGCGTGATCCCGAGACGGGACAGGCGATCGACTACGACTGGCTCATCGGAAGCGCGATCGTCGTCAACAGCGAGTTCGACTTCCAGTGGGCGTACACGCCCTACGCCTTCGAGGGACTCGGCGGCGCCGGCATGGATGCTTGCGGCCGTTTGCTGCTGGATCCCCCCGGGGATCTGGACGAGAACACGATGGACTTCGATAACAGCGAGCTGAGCGCCTTCCCGGCGACCCTCCTTCTGGATCACTTCTTCGGTGAGGGAGTTCCGGCCACCCGTCCCGCGGTGAGCTTCGACAACACGATTTACCTCATGTCGTCGAGCCCCGGCGGCCTTGGCAACTCGACCAACGTCTCCGTCGTGGGCTGGAACAACAACGAGCGCCGCTTCTCGCGGACCTTCAGCTTCGACTGCTACTACTTCAGCAACCTCGGTGCGATCACGAATGCGGTCACCCAGGCCAACCTGGACAATGCTAGCGACAATGGCGAGCTCGCCGGTGTCGATTACGGCTGGCTGCGCCTCCGTGCCACCAACGGCAGAGGCCATGCGCTGCTGGGTGTTTACACCGACGCTGCCACCATCGGCGGCGACGTCTTCACGTCCGGTCGTGAGCTGCAGTACACCGGGACCACCTATGTCACGCTGCCCCGGTTCTTCTAAGCATCCGCAATCCTGAGTGATGCTCGAGAGGGCGGGAGCCTCGGCTCCCGCCCTCTTTTTTTTTGGGAGGGCCCGGCCCGTCGACCCGGTGCGCGACGCGCTGTCGCGCATTCTCGACACCCGCCCCAAGTCCTTGCCGCGGTGGGGTCTGGGCCTCGTTGTGGCAGGATCTCGACGGTCGATGTCGATTGTCGAGGCCGGGGCCGCGGAATGCTTGCCGGGCCGCCTGGTGGAAAAATCGCATCATCGAACTCCTTCCCGGCGGAGTGATTCTCCCCAACCTCTGTCCCGGGGCGGACTGCCCCCTCGCGGGCGGGAACGCTCTTTGCTCGTCCAGAGGCGAGCGAATCCGTCTCGCCGGGGCCCGCCCCCGCAAGATCCTCGCTCGTCGTACCCGATGTGCCGTATCCCGGAGAGGATCGAGGCCGGCGCCGCTGGCGCCGGAACAGCTCTCGATGCCTCGATGGGCTCGATCGACCCGAGTCGCTGACGTTCAGGGCCGGATCCGCAGAAGTCGCGGTGAGGCCCGACTCGACTTGAGTCCGGCGTCGTAAGCCTCCCCGCAGGAGACCGGGAGGTGCCGGAAGTGCAGTCAGCAAGGAGATCGGACGGTGAGCGTGCGTCAAAGGGTAGCGAGTTTCATGCTTGCGCTCGGTCTGTGCGCCGTGGCGTGGTTCATCCACGCCACGGAGGCGCATGCCCAGCCCCGGGAGTTCGAACCCGGGAGCGTGCTCGTATTCCCGTTCTTCGACGCGCGTCCGGGGAAGCTCAGCATCATCACGGTCACCAACGTGAACACGTCCCGGAAGGTCTCTCCCAACAACTTCCGCGGGGGCGACGTCCAGGTTCACTACTACTACATCGATGGCCAGGAGTGCCTCGAGTTCAATCGCTCGGAGTTCCTGACCCCGGGTGACACCCTCTCCGTGCTCGCATCCGAGCACAACCCCGAAGGAACCTATGGCTACCTGTACGTGGTGGCAGAGGACCCCGAGACCGAGGAGACCATCGACTATGACTATCTCGTCGGTGACGAGATCGTCTTCGACTCACGCCTGGGCTTCGTATGGCAGGTCCCGGCCATCTCGTTCCAGGCCCTGCCCGCGACGGACCCCGATCTCATTGGAGCCGAGGTGTCGGGCTCCGGCCACTTCTTGACGGAGTCGGTGGTCAACGGGGGCACGGTCAACGGGCTTCTGGACTTCGACGGGATGGAGTATGCGGCCTTCCCGGATCGGCTCATCGTCTCGAGCTTCCTCCAGCAGGGGGCGAAGGCGACCGACCAGCTCATCCTCTTCTCCCCGGGAAATCCCCAGCTGTCGGTGAACCCGCAGTTCGTGATCTTCAACAACCAGGAAGATCGGTACTCGCGCGGCTTCGTGTTCAAGTGCTTCTGGACCGGGCCTCTGGAGGCGATCTCCAACGTGGTCAAGAACCTGGGAGGCGATTCGAGGGAGTTCGGCCCACCTTCGGTGGAGACGGGGTGGATGGTCATTGACGGTGACTCCGGCTTCTACCCTGGATCGGGCACCACGGTCAACGACCCGCCGATCCTGGGAATGATCGTTCGGAGCTTCGGAAGCGGAAGCATGGGGACCGCGACCCTGCTCCACCACATCGGGACCCAGTCCGCCAGGTTCTGACGGAACCCCCTCGGGGAGCCGGTGATCTGCCCGTGGAGGTCTTTCGCCCTACCTCGGGCATCCTCGGTTTCGTTGACAGGAAGGGGTGCCAGGGCTATACTCCTTGGCCCTCACGCCGACTGTCAGGGGGGCCCGCCGGAACCCGCGAGGGCCGGCGTCCCCGGGGGTCGGAGGCCGCAACTCCAACGCTTCTTTCGGGGCCGAGGTGCGGACCGCGGACGTATCATCCACAGGGAGAGTATCAGGAGAGGATCCAGCACCCGATGAAGCCATCGGAACTCAAGAAATACGAGAAGATCCTCCAGGAGCGGCGGCGCGATCTTCTCGGTCGCGTGAGCCAGCTCGAGAACAGCGCCCTTCGCGACAACCGGCAGGACTTCTCCGTCGACCACATGGCCGACGCCGGATCCGACAGCTATGACCAGGACTTCACCCTGGGCCTCATGGAAGCCGAGCAGCAGGAAGTTCGAGACATCATGGCTGCCATCGAGAGGATCCAGGAGGGCACCTTCGGGGTGTGCGAGACCTGCGGACAGCCCCTCGCGAAGCCTCGGCTCGAGGCCATTCCCTACGCGCGCCTGTGTGTCGAATGCAAGACCAAGGAAGAGCGGGAGGAGGGGTGATCTCCCCTGACCTCACGGTTCGCCTGGGGTCCCTGCGTCTCCGGAACCCCGTCCTGGCGGCGTCCGGAACCTTTGGAATGGGAGAGGTCGGGCTGCCCTTCTTTCCCCTGTCCCGGCTGGGCGGGGTCGTTCTCAAGACCGTGACCCCCTGGCCGCGCAAGGGCAACCCTCCTCCCCGCACCGCCGAGGTCACGGGCGGCCTCCTCAATTCCATCGGCCTCCAGAACCCGGGGCTCGCCGGCTTCCTGGAGAAGTACGGCTCGTCCTACCGCGACTCCGATACCTGTGTGGTGGCGAGCGTGGCGGGGGCGAAGGCGGAGGACTACGGGGAGCTGGTCTCGGCCCTGTCGGACGTTCCCGGCGTCGGCGCCCTCGAGCTCAATCTGTCCTGCCCCAACGTGTCGCACCGGGGTCTCGACTTCGCCAAGAGCCCGTCGACGGTGGCCAAGGTGGTGGCGACGGCCCGGAAGGCCACGCGGGCCCACCTCTGGGCCAAGCTCACTCCCGAGGCCAACGATGTGGTGGAGATCGCCCGTGCCGCCGAGGAGGCGGGCGCCGATGCCCTCACCCTGGTGAACACGATCCCGGGGCTGCTGGTCGACTGGAGGAAGCGCCGGCCCCTTCTGGGCGCAGGGTTCGGGGGGCTCTCCGGCCCCCTGCTCAAGCCGGTGGCCTTGCGACTCGTGGCTCTCGTCTCGGCGGCGTGCGGAATCCCTGTGGTCGGGGTCGGAGGCATCGGGTCGGCGGAGGACGTGCTCGAATTCATGGTGGCGGGAGCGACGGCGGTCCAGGTGGGAACCGCCAACTTCCTTGACCCGGAAGCCATGATTGGGATCCTCAAGAACTTGGATCGACTTCTGGTCGAGGAGGGCATCGCGAGGATCGACTCGCTCGTGGGCACGCTCTCCATGCCGGAGCCGACCCCCTGGGGCTCCTAGGAGTCTGCCCGAGTCCATCGAGATCGGGTCGGACGAGGGGGTGGATCCTTTGGCCGGGTGACGGGGCGCCCCATGAGGCTTGAGCGCATCAGTGTCGATCAACTCCGAAGGGCTCTCGAGATCTATCTCGAGATCGCCTGGGAAGGTCAGCCCGAGAAACAGGGCCTTCCACTGGCTCTGGAGGGGAAGGCCACGGTTGCCGAGATTCTCCCGGAGTTCGGCAACGAGGGACACGCCGGCGGCAGCCTCTCGGCCCACCGGCATATCCTGAGGCTGGGAAGCCGACTCTATCCGTTCATGAAGTTCGTCCTCCAGGAGTATCTCTTCGAGGGCGAGTACTTTTTCCAGGTCGACACCCATGATCAGATGGACATCAAGCCCTCTGTGCCTGACTACGAGGCCTGGGTGGAGCTGAAGCGAAAGAATCTCCGTCTCAAGGAGAGCATCGAGCGGAGCTGGCGGCGGGCCGAGATCCCGACGCTGGCCGACCTCGCGAAGACGATCGAGACCGTCCCTCATGTCCAGGGCGACGAGAAGTCGGGAGCGATCCTCATCGTGGATGACGAGCGTCCCATTGCGGATACCATCGGGGCGCTGCTGGAGAGGCGAGGCTACGAGGTGCGCAAGGCATACGACGGAGCCGAGGGTCTGGAAGTGATGGCGACTTTTTTGCCGGACGTGGTTCTCCTCGACTACGAGATGCCGAAGATCGATGGTTGCGAGGTGACGGCGCGCATCAAGAGCGAGGAGCGATTCAAGAATGTCAGGGTTCTGCTCTCGACGGCCGGATCGGTGAGCCTGGACCGGGCGGGGCTGGCGGACGGCTTCCTGGTCAAGCCGTACCGCACGGAGATCCTGTTCAAGGTCGTGGCGCACCTCGTGGAGTCGGGCTCGTGACCAGGGTAAGAGACGGTAGCCGGTTCCGGGCGGGAGCCGGGTATACCCGAGAAAGGCTTGTGGCATGGCGCTGACGAAGATCGGTGAAGGATTCGGTCGTGGCTTCGTGAAGATGTTCGGCTCGCGCAACGACCGGATCATCAAGGACCTCTTTCCTCTGGTCGAGCAGATCAACTCCCTCGAGCAGGGGTATTTTGATCTGAGCGACGCCCGGCTGCGGCAGCGGACCGGGGATTTCAGAAAGCGCCTCGAGGAGGGCGAATCGCTGGATTCCCTCCTTCCCGACGCCTTCGCGTGCGTACGGGAGGCATCGCGTCGGGTTCTGCGCATGCGGCATTTCGACGTGCAGCTGCTGGGGGGGATCGTTCTTCACCAGGGAAAAATCGCCGAGATGAGCACGGGCGAGGGCAAGACCCTGGTCGCTCCCCTGGCCGGCTATCTCAACGCTCTGGTGTCCCGCGGCGTTTTCGTGGTCACCGTCAACGATTACCTGGCCCGGCGCGATCGGGACTGGATGGCTCCTGTGTTCGAGCTCCTCGACATGAAGGTCGGAGCCATCCAGAGCCAGATGAGTCCGAGCCAGCGTCAGGTCGAGTACGCCTGCGACGTGACCTACGGTACCAACAACGAGTTCGGCTTCGACTACCTTCGCGACAACATGAAGGCCACGGCCGACGATCAGGTGCAGAAGCACCTCTACTACGCCATCATCGACGAGGTCGACTCGATCCTGGTGGACGAGGCTCGCACCCCCCTCATCATCTCCGGTCCTGCCGAGGAGTCGACGCGGAAGTACTACGACGCCGACCGCATCGCACGCAAGCTCATCAAGGACGAACACTACGAGATCAAGGAGAAGGAGCACTCGGTCGTGCTGTCCGAGTCGGGCATCGAGCGGGCCCAGAGCCTGGCCGGGGTCGACGACTTCTACACGGGCAGCAACATGGACTGGCCCCATCACATCGAGCAGGCCCTGCGTGCCCACGCCCTCCACAAGAAGGACAAGGAGTACGTGGTCAAGGACGGCGAGGTCATCATCGTCGACGAGTTCACGGGTCGCCTGATGGAGGGGCGCCGGTGGAGCGATGGTCTGCACCAGGCGGTGGAGGCCAAGGAAGGGCTCCGCATCAAGGAGGAGAACCAGACCCTCGCCACCATCACCTTCCAGAACTACTTCCGCCTGTTCGAGAAGCTGGGCGGCATGACCGGTACCGCCATCACCGAGGCCTCGGAGTTCTACAAGATCTACAAGCTCGAGGTGGTGCAGATTCCCACCAACAAGCCCAATTGCCGCCAGGACAGCAACGACGTCATCTACGGGAGTGCCAAGGAGAAATGGGAAGCGGTGGTGAGGGAGGTCGAAGAGGTCCAGGGCAGATCACAGCCCGTTCTCGTGGGAACGACCTCCATCGAGAACTCCGAGCTCCTGAGCCGCATGCTCCAGCGGGCGGGGGTGTCCCACGATGTCCTCAACGCCAAGCACCACGAGCGCGAGGCCATGATCGTGGCCAACGCCGGACAGCCCGAGGCCGTGACCATTGCCACCAACATGGCGGGTCGTGGTACCGACATCGTGCTCGGACCGGGCGTGGTCGATGTGGGCGGCCTCCACATCGTGGGTACGGAGAGGCACGAGGCCCGTCGCATCGACAACCAGCTCAAGGGTCGGGCGGGACGCCAGGGCGATCCCGGGTCGAGCCGGTTCTTCCTCTCCCTCGAAGACGAGCTCATGCGGGTCTTTGCCAATGACATGGTGAGCGCCATCCTCAAGAAGCTCGGGTTGCGCGAGGGTCAGGACATCCAGTCGCCCATGGTCACGAGGGCGGTGGAGAGGGCCCAGAGGAAGGTCGAGGAGCGCAACTTCGAGATCCGCAAGCAGCTTCTCGAGTACGACGCCGTCAACAACGAGCAGCGCAAGATCATCTACTCCCAGAGGCAGGACATCCTCGAGGGGCGAAATCTTCGCGAGATGATCTTCGAGATGCTGGAGTCGGTGGTCGAGTCGCTGGTCGTGCAGTACATGGAACCCGACGAGGACGATCAGGGGCCCGACCTGGTGGGTCTCCGCGATGCGGTGATGCACCGCTTCCAGGTCGACCTTCCCGAGGAAGATGTCTCCAGTCGCGACAAGTCCGAGGTGAAGGATCGGATCCTTGGCTGTTTGCGGGAGGCCTATGATCAGAGGGAGAGGGAGCTCGGGGAGGAGAACATGCGCCGCGTGGAGCGCTTCCTCCTGCTCCGGGTCGTGGACAGCAAGTGGAAGGAGCACCTCTACGCTCTCGACCACCTGAAGAGCGGGATCGGGATGAGGGCCTATGCCCAGACCGATCCCAAGTACGCCTACAAGAAGGAGGGCTACGAGCTGTTCGAGGAGATGATCCAGTCCATGCAGGAGGAAGTGACGAGCCTCATCTTCCGCCTTCGCGTGGGAGCGGAGGCGGAGAGGCCGGCGGCTCCGGTGGGCGCACCGCGGCCGGCCTCCGCATCGACCCGGTTCTGGAATCCCACGCAGCTCGTGCACCAGCAGGAAACGGCTTTCCGGCAGTCGCGAAGTCAGCAGGAGGCGGCCATGGCGGCCTCACAGAGGGGAGAGACCAAGGTCAAGACCATCCGGAAGGAGGAGCCCAAGGTCGGCCGTAACGACCCGTGCCCGTGTGGCAGCGGCAAGAAGTACAAGAAGTGCCACGGCAGTCAATGAAGGCCGATCACCGGGCCAGAGAGGCCCCGGCGACGGGCCGCTGGGACTTCCTGACCCACTGCGTCTATGACGTGGTGGGGCTCCTGGCCGTCCTGGTCATGCTGCCCCTCCTCCTCTACCGGATGGTGATGGATCCCCGGGCGCGGGTGGGTCTGGCCCAGCGCTTCGGCTTCACCCCGAGGCGCACGGGAGACGCGCCGTGCCTGTGGATTCACGGGGTTTCGGTGGGGGAGATCCTGGGAGCGGAACGCTTCATCCGGGACTTCTCGCGGCGCTATCCGGAGTGGGAGATCGCGCTCTCGACCACCACCGGCACCGGGCACGAGGTGGCCAAGGAACGCTACCCCGGGCGGCTCGTGTTCTTCTATCCCCTCGATCTGAGCTTCGCGGTCCGTCGCGTGCTGCGCCGGATCAGACCCTCCGCAGTGTTGCTCGTGGAGCTCGAGATCTGGCCCAATTTCCTTCTCGCCGCCTCCCGCCACCGGATACCCGTAGGGCTCATCAACGGGCGGATCTCCGAGCGCTCCTTCCGGGGCTATCGCTTCTGGAAGAGGTTCCTGCCCAATCCCCTTGATTGTGTCGATGCCTACTGCGTCCAGAACGATCTCTATGCCGACCGGTTGAGACGGCTCGGCGTCCCCCCGGACCGCATTCACGTCACCGGCACCATGAAGTTCGACACGGTGGCCCTGCAGGGGGATCCCGCGCAGGAGGAGATCCTCCGTCGGGAGCTCGGTCTGCAAGGGCAGGGCAAGGAGCTCGTGCTCATCGGGGGCAGCACTCATCCTCCCGAGGAGCGGATCCTCTACGACTGCTACCGGGCGCTGGTCGTGCGCCACCCCGGCCTCCGTCTGCTCCTGGCCCCGCGACATCCCCAGAGGCTGACGGAGATCGAGGAGGACCTGAGCTCCGCGGGAGCGACCGTGGTCCGGCGCACGCAGATCGATCCTCGGAGGCCCGCTCCGGTCGGCCCCGTACCCCCTGTCATTCTCATTGACACCATGGGAGAGCTCGGTAGACTCTACGGGCTCGCGGACGTGGTGTTCGTCGGAGGCAGCCTGATCCCCCATGGCGGTCAGAACATGATGGAGCCGGCCGGTCTCGGAAAACCGGTCCTGCTCGGTCCCCACACCTTCAACTTCGCCGATTCGGTGGAGCTCCTCCTCGAGGAGGACGCCCTGCGTGTCGTGCAGTCGGCCGACGAGCTGACGTCCGCCCTCGAGGATTTGCTCCTGGATGGCGAAGGACGCGCGGCGATGGGTTTCCGGGCTCGAGCCGTCATCGAAAAGAACAAGGGCGCGAGCCGGCGCAATCTGGACGTGGTCGGAGCACACATGATCGAGCGACAGCTCGGATCAAGGGGTTCCTGTACCGAGGCCCGAATCGTAGAGATTCCTTCGAGGAGTGTTGCGGATGGCTAGCGATCGATACCTGTTCACGTCCGAGTCCGTTGCCATGGGGCACCCCGACAAGGTCGCGGATCAGATCTCGGACTCGGTTCTCGACGCGATCCTCGAGCAGGATGCCGATGCTCGCGTGGCCTGCGAGACCCTTGTCTCCACGGGTCTCGTCCTGGTTTCCGGCGAGATCACCACCGATTGCTACATCGACCTTCCCGACATCGTGCGCCAGACCGTGGCCGACATCGGCTACGTGCACTCGAACATCGGCTTCGACGCCAGCAGCTGCACCGTGCTTTCGGCCATCGGTCGGCAGTCTCCCGACATCTCCCAGGGAGTGAGCGAAGGCCAGGGACTCCACAAGGAGCAGGGTGCCGGGGACCAGGGTCTGATGTTCGGCTATGCTTGCAACGAGACCCCGACCTTGATGCCGCTTCCCATCTCGCTGGCGCACGGCCTCGTGGAGCGGTTGGCCCAGGCGCGTCAGACGGAAGAGCTTCCGTACCTTCTCCCCGATGGGAAGTCGCAGGTCACGGTGGAGTACGTCAACGACCGACCCGTACGGGTGGATACCGTGGTCGTCTCGACCCAGCACACCGAAGACGTGCCGTACAAGAAGCTCACCGAGGAGATCATCGAGAGGGTGATCCGGAAGGTCGTGCCGGCGGGGATGATCGACGGGAAGACCATCTTCCACGTCAATCCGACCGGACGCTTCGTGGTGGGGGGGCCCAAGGGCGACTGCGGTCTCACCGGCCGCAAGATCATCGTCGATACCTACGGCGGCATGGCCCGACACGGGGGAGGAGCGTTCTCGGGCAAGGACCCGAGCAAGGTGGACCGGAGCGCGGCCTATGCCGCTCGCTGGGTGGCCAAGAACATCGTCAAGGCCGGTCTGGCCGATCGATGCGAGATCCAGGTGGCGTATGCCATCGGTGTCGCCCGTCCGGTCAGCATCTTCGTCGAGACCTTCGGGACGGCCCGGATCCCCGAGGCGCGGATCTCCGAGCTGGTGAGCAAGCACTTTGACCTGAGGCCTCGGGCCATCATCGAGCACCTGGATCTCCTGCGGCCCATCTACCGGGAGACGGCCCGTCACGGCCACTTCGGCCGGGAGCTGCCCGATTTCACCTGGGAAAAGACCGACAAGGCCGACATCCTGGCCGCCGAGGCCGGGCTGGCGGGAAAGAGGGTGTCGGCCGGGCGGTGAGCCCCCCTGACCGCTCCGCGGTCTTCTGGTAGGATGGATCCGGAAAAGAAGGTCCCTACCGGAGCCATGCCGTGAGAAAAAAGCGCCAGTCGGGCTTCACCCTGGTCGAGATCCTGGTGGTCATCGCGATCATCGCCCTCATCATCGGCCTCGTCACGCCCACCCTCTTCCAGGGCCAGGAGCGGGCCCATGTCGTGGCCTGCCAGAACAACCTCAAGGAGATCGGGACCACGATCCTGCTCTACAAGGGGAGCCACGAGAACCGCTTTCCTTCCGCATCGGGGATCCGGTTCTTTCTCGAGCCCTGGCGGACCCACGAGATCGAGCACACCGAGAAGAACGCCAAGATCTACGTCTGTCCCGGTGACACCCAGGGGACCTTCGTGGTCGACCCCGAGACCGGGGAGTTCCTGCTCGAGGACCTCGAGGCGGTGGACTCCCGGGTCACGAGCTACGCCGGCCGGAACACCCGGGACTATCCCCTCCGCAAGGTCAAGCTTGGCGATCAGGCCATCGTGTCCGACGACTGGGAAAACGGCCCGAACCACCGCAACGTGATCAACGTTCTCTTTGCCGACCTGTCGTTCCAGAGCATGAACGTCCGTGAGGACCTGGACTCCGACCCGAACGAGCTCGTCGTGGGGGAGGAGAGCCAGGTCGAGATCCTCCGGGTCCTGTCCATCGACTGAGCAGTCCATCGACTGAGCAGACCATCGACTGAGCAGACCATCGACTGAAAAAAAGGGGGGGGGGCCGGGACCGGCTCCGGACCCGGCGGTCCGGGCCTGCTGGTGCCCGCTCTACCTCGCGGGGGGGCAGGAAGGCACGGAAGGGGCCCGAGGAGCGGTCCAGGCGGGGCTTCCAAGGTTGACAGGGCGGTGAGCCGGAGCTAAAATCCCGCCCCTTCGCCTCGATTCCAACCACCCAAGGGAAAGGACCACAACGATGGTGTGGCGTGCACTCGGTGCCTTGCTCCTCGCCCTGCTCGTCCTGCCGCAGGATGCCCAGGGACAGGCCCCCTGGCGGTTGGATTTCCAGCACGAGGGGCTTCAACGTGTGAACCTCCGGGGGCCGCACGGGTTGGATGTGGCTCATTACTACATGGTGTTCGAGGTCAGCAACCCGGGTGAGAAGGAAGTCCCTCTGGCGATCTACTTCTCCCTCGAGACGGACAGGTCGGCCCGCAACCAGATGGGCGGCCAGATGGTTCGCGACCTCGGTACGGCCAAGGTCATCGAGGCCGTTCGGGCCGCCGATGGTTCGCGCGACGAAGAGAGAGAGATCCTGGGTCGCAGCGAGTTGCCGCGGACCCTCGCGCCCGGCGACAAGGTCACCGGCGTCGCCGTCTTCGGACCTCTCGACAAGAACGCGGATGGCTTCACCGTCGACGTGCTCGGACTTCGGGACGTGATCGTGACCCGCAAGGGATCGGACTCCTTCGAGAAGACCGCCCGTCGGATCCAGTTCGCCCGTCCCGGAGATTCAGCGGGGGCCGATCGGGCCCCTGTGAAGCTCGTCAAGGAGTCGTGGGTATTGCTCTCCGACTCCCCTTGACGGGAGGGAGGGCCCACTCGAGGTAATCATGAGTTCGAGCATTCTCGGGCCGCTGAAGGCCACGAAATCGCTGAGCAAGGCGACCGTCGACCAGAAGTGGCATCTCGTCGACGCCACCGATGTCATTCTTGGCCGGCTGGCCTCCCGCACTGCCCGGATTCTGATGGGCAAGCACCGTGCGACCTACACGCCCCATGCCGATACCGGCGACTTCGTGGTGGTCATCAACGCCCGGAACATCCGGCTCACCGGCAAGAAGCTCCAGGACAAGAAGTACTATCACCACTCGGGCTATCCCGGTGGTCTCAAGGTGCGACCCATTTCCCGTCTGATGGATCGGGACGCGGGGGAGGTGATCCGCCTGGCCGTCCAGCGGATGCTCCCCAAGACCAAGCTGGGGCGCAAGATGATCAAGAAACTGAAGGTCTATGTCGGTGCGGATCACCAGCACGCGGCCCAGGATCCCCAGCCTCTCGATGTGACCACTCTTCTTTGATTCGAGGAGATCGACCTTGTCGACGACGAACGACGATACGGCTGACGTCACTCCTGCCGAGCCAGAAATGGGCACCATGGCCGCCTTGCTTCCCGGGGCTCCCGAGACCGAGGCCGAGAAGGAGCCCCCCAAGCCGCGGGAATCCGACGGCTGCTTCCTGGCCGTGGGCCGTCGCAAGACGGCCGTGGCGCGGGTGCGGGTTCGGCCCGGAGGGGAGGGGAAGTTCGTGGTGAACGGCCGCGAGCTCGACGAGTTCTTCTCCAACCCCCAGGATCGTCGGGTCGCCACGACTCCTCTGGACAAGTTCGATCGTCGGAAGAGCTACGACGTGTTCGCACGGGTGCATGGCGGGGGCAATACCGGCCAGTCGGGCGCCCTCCTCATGGCGCTGGCACGCGTTCTGATTCAGGTCGAGCCCGGCCTCGAGGCGGGGCTGAGAAGCGAGGGATACCTGACCCGGGACGCGCGCATGAAGGAGCGCAAGAAGTACGGTCGCCGCGGAGCGCGCCGAGGCTTCCAGTTCTCCAAGCGGTAGGAGCCACTTTCACCACGACTCTCGACAGGGCAGGCTTCCGGGCCTGCCCTTCTTCGTTTCCGGGGGGAGCAAGGCCGTGTCGTGGGCGAGGGGGCCGGGGAGGCGTGTGGGGAGCGCGCAACGGCGAGGAGGTTCGCTGCGACGGTCGCTCGCGGTAGAAGTCAGCCGCGTTGTGAGCGGTGGAAGTTGGCTGCGTCGTGGGCGAGGGGGCCGGGGAGGCGTGTGGGGAGCGCGCAACGGCGAGGAGGTTCGCTGCGACTTTCCGCGCAGCCACGACTTTGGGTACTCGCTGCGTGGCTCGTGGCGAGACCCACGAGTCATGTCGCTGCGAACCTCCTCGCCGCTGCGCGCCGCCACAGCTTCTCGGCAAGCCTTCGAGGGGCTGGGCGCAGACGGATTCGTCCGGGCGACGGCGGCCGGTCGTCCACCGCTCGCTCCGGGGCTTTTCGCTGGCCATGGTCTCACGCATCCTTCCTGGCTTCTCGTTCCTGGCCCGTTCCGCCCCCGTCCTCCGGTGCCCGCGACGAGTCTCTCGCGGTGGAAGCTGGCTGCGCCACGGGCGAGGGGTCGTGTGGCGTTGCTTGCAAGGGCAGTGCGCCTCCGGCGCACTGCGGTCGTAGGCCTGGAGCGGAGCGGCGTCAGCCGCGGACCGGCGTTCGTGACCTCGTGGCGTTGCTTGCAAGGGCAGTGCGCCTCCGGCGCACTGCAGTCCCAGGCACGGAGCGAAGCGGCGTCAGCCGCGGAGCCATGAATGGAGAGACGGTCGTGACCAGGCTGCGAGGCTTGCAAGGGCAGTGCGCCTCCGGCGCACTGCAGTTGGTGGAATGGAGCGAAGCGGCGTCAGCCGCGGAGCCATAAATAAAGAGAAGCGAGATGCAGGGCATCTCGCTTCCTCCGTTCCGGCCCGGAGCCGGTGACCTTCAGGGTCGAACGCGCGATTACTCAGCCATTTCCCTAGGGCAGATCAGTCGGGTTTGCTCCAAAAAATTACATACGATTTGAAACGAATTTCCATTGCGCGTCCGACCTGTCAGGCCCCCGACAAGGGGCAGAATTTGTATCCGGATCCGGTCCGAAACCGGCAAGCTTCAAGAGAGCCCCGCTGGATCCCAGCAGCTCGATTCTTTCTCGCCTCGTGCCCCGGCTGGTTGGTTGATGGTGTCTGCTCGATGGAATGAGCCAAACAGAGATTCAAGGCCAAATACGTGTTTCAACCCGCTTTTCAGTGTTTAGCCTTCGTTGCCGTTTTCGTCTCCCTTTCAACAGGGGCACGAGAAAGGGAACCGTGCTCTGAGACCCCGCGGGGCATCTCGCCCGGAGACGTCCCGGGCGAACACATGGGCGAAAAGAGAAACAAGAAACGTACCAATGGCCGGCGTATGCCGGTTTTTACATCTAAGATGTGGTGAGGCAGGTTCTTATGACGCTCCGGCCGAGGCCGGGGTCCTCGTCGCTTCGGGCCGGAGGTTGTGCCCAGGAGCTACGGTGACTTCCCAAGGTGCCATAAGTATTTGACAATAAATTGCTTATGGTCTCGATCGGCTCGTGCCGTCTTTACAGTGTGCAGGCCGGCTTGACAGTGCCCACGTCCCGCGTACGGGCGGCCTTGACGCCGGTAGAGGGCTTGAGATAGTTGCGAGGCCGGCCCCTCGACGGCGCTCTGGACCGATCACTCGATACCCTTCGCGGAGACTCACTGTTGGCTGGACACTCACACTGGGCGGGCATCAAGCACAAGAAGGCCGTCATCGACAAGAAGAGGGGAAAGCTCTTCTCCAAGCTCGCCAAGCAGATCATCACCGCGGCGAAGAACGGTGGGGGGGACCCGGACGCGAACCTGAAGCTCAAGTACGCGATCGACAAGGCCAAGGCCGGCAACATGCCCAACGACAACATCGACCGGGCGGTCAAGCGCGGCACCGGCGACCTGGATGGGGTGAACTACGAGGAGATCGTGTACGAGGGCTACGGACCGGGCGGAGTGGCCATCCTCCTCGAGGTCCTCACCGACAACCGGAACCGCACCGTGGGGGAGCTCCGGAACACCTTCGACCGTCGCGGCGGGAACATGGGGGATTCGGGGTGCGTCAGCTATCTCTTCGAGAAGAAGGCCATGTTCGAGATTGCCGGGGAAGGCAACGACGAGGATTCTCTCATGGAGGTGGCGCTGGAGCTGGGCGCCGACGATCTGGAGCATGCCGATGACGTCTTCATGATCAAGGCCCCTGCGGAGGCCTTCGAGGCCATCCGGTCGGGGCTCGCCGACAAGGGCATCGAGACGCTGTCCGCGGAGATCGTCATGCACCCCACGACCACGGTGCCCCTCACCGACGTGGCGACGGCTCGCAAGGTCCTCGCCCTCATGGAGATCTTCGAGGAGCACGACGACGTCCAGAACGCCTACACGAACTTCTCGCTGTCCGACGACATCATCAAGGAGCTCGACGAGGAGTGAGGGGCAGGGGCCCGCTCAGCTCTTCTTCCGTTCCTCTCGGACCTGGGCCTGGGCCGCGGCCAGGCGGGCCACCGGGACCCGGAACGGTGAGCAGCTCACGTAGTCGAGCCCGAGTCGGTGGCAGAACTCGACCGAGCGGGGATCTCCTCCGTGCTCGCCACAGATTCCGACCTTGAGGTCGGTCCGGGCCTCCCGTCCTTCTCGCGTCGCGAGCTCCACCAGTCGACCGACTCCGGTCTGGTCCATGACCTGGAAGGGATCCTCGGGAAGGATTCCCATCTCGAGGTACTGGGGGAGGAAGCGGCTCACGTCGTCGCGGCTGTACCCGTAAGTGAGCTGCGTGAGGTCGTTGGTCCCGAAGGAGAAGAACTGGGCCCTCGGGGCGATCTCGGCCGCGGTGAGGGCGGCGCGCGGGACCTCGATCATGGTCCCCACCAGATAGGTGATCCTGGACCCGACCTGGGCGATGATCCGGTCGGCCTCCTTGCGGATCTGTGCGTCGAGGTTGTCGTACTCGGCCACGGTTCCGATGAGAGGGATCATGATCTCGGGCAGGACCTTCACGCCTTCGCCGGCAACCTCGCAGGCGGCTTCGATGATGGCCCGGGTCTGCATGATGTAGATCTCGGGGTAAGTGATGCCGAGGCGACAGCCACGATGCCCGAGCATGGGATTGAACTCGTGGAGACTGCGCACGGTGTCCTGGAGCACCTCCAGCTTGACTCCGAGGGAGCGGGCCATCTCCTTCTGGCTCTCCTCCTCCTGGGGTATGAACTCGTGGAGGGGCGGGTCGAGGAGCCGGATGGTGACGGGAAGGGACTCCATGGCCTTGAAGATCTCCACGAAGTCCTGCTTCTGCATGGGCAGGAGCTTCTCCAGGGCCTTCTCGCGTTGCCTGGTGCCGGCGGCCATGATCATCTCTCTCACCGCCAGGATGCGGTCGGGCTCGAAGAACATGTGCTCGGTACGACAGAGCCCGATGCCTTCCGCCTTGTTCTCGCGCGCCCGGCGGGCATCGGTCGGCGTGTCGGCGTTGGTGCGCACGCGCATTCTCCGCGTCCGGTCCGCCCATCCCATGAGGGTGTGGAAGTCTTCGGAGAGGACGGTGGGAATCGTGGCCACCTTGCCGGCGTAGACCTCGCCCATGGTGCCATCGAGAGAGATGTCGTCGCCCTCGTGGAACACGCGATCGCCCACCGTCATGGTGCGCCGGTCGTAATCGATGCGGATGGCGCCGCAACCGGCCACGCAGCACTTGCCCATCCCTCGAGCCACCACCGCGGCGTGGCTGGTCATCCCTCCCGTGGCGGTGAGGATGCCCTTGGAGGCGTGCATCCCGCCGATGTCTTCGGGAGACGTCTCGTTCCGGACCAGGAGCACGGCCTGGCCCTTGCCGGCCCATTCCTCGGCGCGATCTGCCTGGAAGACGATCTTGCCCGTGGAGGCACCCGGTGAGGCCGGGAGGCCCTTGGCCAGGAGGTCCTTCTTGGCCTTGGGGTCGAAGGTGGGGTGGAGCAGGGTGTCGAGCTGGTCGGCATCGACCCGGAGGAGGGCCGTCTTCTCGTCGATCATCCCCTCACGCACCATGTCCACCGCGATCTTGATCGCGGCCCGGGCCGTCCGCTTGCCGGACCGGGTCTGGAGCATGAACAGGCGTCCCTCCTGGATGGTGAACTCGACGTCCTGGATCTCGGTGTAGTGCTTCTCGAGCCGATCCTTGATCGCGAGGAGCTCGGAATAAGCCTCGGGTAGTGCCTTCTCGAGCTCGGCGATGGGGAGGGGGGTGCGGATGCCGGCCACCACGTCCTCGCCCTGGGCGTTGAGCAGGAACTCCCCGTAGAACTCCTTGGTGCCGTCGGAAGGATTCCGGGTGAACGCGACGCCGGTGGCCGAGCTCGTGCCCATGTTGCCGAACACCATGGCCTGGACGTTGACCGCGGTGCCGAGAAGACCCTGGATGGAGTGGAGCTGCCGGTACTTCACGGCGCGGGGGATGTTCCAGGAGCCGAAGACCGCTCCGATGGACCTCCAGAGCTGGTCCATGGGATCGGAAGGGAAGTCTTCCCCGGTGTGGCTCTTGTAGAGGGCCCGGTAGCGCTTGACCAGCTCCTCGAGGTGGCTCGCCTGAAGATCGGTGTCCAGGGTTGCGCCCACCTCCTTCTTCAGGGCCGACATGGTGGCCTCGAAGTGCTCGTGATCGACGCCCATCACCACGTCACCGAACATGTTCACGAAGCGCCGGTAGGCGTCCCAGGCGAAGCGAGGGTTGTCGGTTCGCCGGATGAGGCCCTGGATGGTCTGGTCGTTGAGCCCGAGATTGAGGACGGTGTCCATCATCCCGGGCATCGAGACGGCAGCTCCGCTCCTGACGGAGACGAGCAGGGGATTGTCCCGGTCGCCGAAGCGGCTCTCCATCGCCGATTCCACCCCGGCCAGCGCCGTGCGGACCTCCTTCTCGAGGCCGTCGGGGTAGGCCCCGTCGTTGTCGATGAAGTGCTTGCAGACCCTGGTGGAAATGGTGAATCCGGGCGGCACCGGGATGCCGAGCTGGGTCATCTCGGCCAGGTTGGCTCCCTTGCCTCCGAGGATCTCACGCAGTCCGGCCGAGCCGTCGGCCTGGCCATTTCCGAAGAAGAAGACGTTCTCGGCCATGACGGGTGTTCACTCCTCGAGTCTCTGGGCGGGTGATGAAGGAAAAGGCGCCATTGTCTCAAATGACAGGGGCGGAGGCGAGGTGAAGGCGGCCCCGATCAGGGTGCGGCAGGGATCGGGCGCGGCTCGGAGATGGCGTAGAGCTTCCACTCGTCCAGGACCCTCGCGTCGACGACCTCGCCCACGGGGAGAGGCCGATCAGGAACGAGGGGCAGCTCGACCACGACCCGGTCGCTCTCGCGCCGGATCAGAGGCGAGGCCCGGGCAATGAAATCGTAGTACCGGGACGTCTCCCCCGAGGGCCCATCGATGACGAGCTCGTAGTAGGATTCGCGCACGAGCTCGACGGTGGCCTCCTGGTCATCGGCCACGAGGCGGACCCAGGCGCGGTCCGCCGACACCCGGACCCCCTCCACCCGGCATCGCCGGAGAAGGTCGAGCTCCTTGCCGAACCGCCTCTTCACGAGGCCGCGATAGGTCCAGAAGTCCCCCCAGGTGATCCCGTCCTCGACCCTGCGCTGGTCCGAAAGGCCGAGCCAGATCGCGGCGTCGTCCTCTCGCTCCACGGCCTTCTTGAGGGACCTGACGGCGTCCAGGGGGGTGGCGAGGCTGAAGTCGGTGGCGGGCTCGGGCGGGACCGTGGTGAAGAGCGAGCAGCCCGGGACGAGGAGGAGGGCCACGCCCAGCACGAGGAGCACCCGGCGGGCGTCTTCCGGGCTGGACCTCGGAGGGCTTGTCATGGGGGAGTCTCCGGCCGTGGGGCGCGACGGGGCGGGGCCCGGCGAGGGATATCACCTGATGACGGAGATGTCCACGGCCGATCCCTCTCGTCCCCTTCCACGGAGGCGGGCCCCGATCCTTCGCCGGGGGAGATCCGGGAGGATCCCCGCGGGTCTTTCCCTTTTCCCCATGGTTTTCCTATCCTAGAAAGGGAGTCTTCCCGGAAGGAAGGCATAAAGAAGGGAACGCTGTTGGCGCGCAAGCTCATCGGGCAGATCCTCGAGGAGAAGGGAGACCTCTCTTCCGAGCAGGTCGATCTCGTCGTCAAGCACCAGTACCAGCACGGTGGGCGCTTCGGGGAAGCGGCCATCAAGCTCGGCTTCACCGATGAGGAGACGGTCAGTCGTGCCCTGGCGCGTCAGGCCGGGGTGCCCTTCGTCAACCTCGCCAAGGGAGTGGTCCCGGCAGACGCGATCCGGTCCATGACGAGGGACGTGGTCCGGGATCATCGGGTCCTCCCCGTCAAGCTCGACGGCAAGACACTCGTCGTTGCTGTCGAGGATCCCGTCGACCTCTACCGGCTCGACGACCTGCGCTTTCTCCTCCCCCAGGACCTCAAGGGAGCCCTCTCCTCGCCGACCGCCTTCCGGGCGGCCCTGCGTCGCTACTACGACATCGACGACACCGAGGCGTCCACGCCCGAGGCCGGGTCCCCGGTGCTGACCGATGACGAGGACGAGGACGAGGATGCTCCCATCATCCGCCTCGTTCACAAGATGCTGGAAGAGGCCCTCCTCTCCCGGTCCAGCGACGTCCACGTCGAGCCCTTCGCGGGCCGGGTCCGGGTGCGGTACCGGATCGACGGCGTGTGCCAGGAGGTGGCCTCCCACCCCAAGCATCTCCAGGGGCCGCTCATCTCGCGCATCAAGATCCTGTCCGGCGTCGACATCGCCGAGAAGAGAAAGCCCCAGGACGGGCGCATCGGGATCACGGTGGGAGGGCGGGACATCGACGTACGCGTTTCCTTCCTGCCCGCGACCCACGGCGAGAGCGTGGTCATGCGCCTGCTCGATCGGGAGACGGGGCTGGTGTCCCTGACCCAGCTCGGTTTCGAAGGGGCGGATAACGAGAGGTTCAGGAAGATCATCCGGCGACCCAACGGGATCGTTCTCGTGACCGGGCCCACCGGCAGCGGGAAGACGACCACGCTCTATGCCGTGCTCCAGGAGCTCAACCGACCCGACGTCAAGATCATCACCGCCGAGAACCCGGTCGAGTACCACCTCGCCGGCATCAACCAGTGCGAGGTCCGGCACAAGATCGGCCTCGACTTCTCGAAGATCCTCCGGTCGATGCTGAGGCAGGCTCCGAACATCATCCTGGTGGGAGAGATTCGCGATCGCGAGACCGCGAACATCGCGGTCCAGGCGGCGCTCACCGGGCACCTGGTGTTCTCGACCCTTCACACCAACGATGCCCCCTCGGCACTGACACGACTCCTCGACATGGGAGTGAAGCCGTTCCTCGTCGCCACCTCGATCCAGGCCGTGCTGGCCCAGAGGCTGGTGAGACTCCTGTGCCCGCGCTGCAAGGTTCCCGTGGATCCTTCCCCGGCGGTCATGGCCGCCCTCGGTATCGAGCCGAGCCAGCTCGAGGGGCGGGGCATCTACGAGCCGCGTGGCTGTCCCGATTGCCGCAACACCGGCTACCGGGGACGGATCGCCGTCTTCGAGCTGATGGAGATGGACTCGATACTGCGGGCCCTGGTTCATGACCGGGCCCCGGTGACGAAGATTCGCGAGCAGGCGCTGCTCTCCGGAGGAATGTCGACTCTCAAGCGCGATGCGGTGAGCAAGGTGGTGCGGGGGATGACCAGCGTCGAGGAGGCGCTGAGGATCTCCCATTCCGGATTGGCCCTGCGATGACTCGCCCACCAGGACAGTGATGGGGTGACGAACAGGAGAGCATTGATGGACATGGACTCGCTGTTGCAGGCGTTGATCGAGAGCAAAGGATCCGACCTCCACATCACGGTGGGGAGACCGCCCGTGATCCGTCTCCACGGAGGACTGGTGGATCTACCCTACCCGCCTCTGACCCCGGAGGACACGGAGGGACTCCTCCGCTCGGTGACGCCGGAGAGGCACTACCAGGAGTTCCAGGAGGCCGGCTCGACCGACTATGCCTTTGCCTTCCACGACGGGAACCGGTTTCGTGTGAGCGCGTTCCGGCAGCGCGGGCTGTCCCAGATGGCGCTCCGCATCGTTCCCTCCAAGCTCCTGAGCTTCGATGACATCGGGCTTCCCCAGCAGGTGCGGAGCCTTCTCGACAAGACCAGAGGTCTCGTCCTCGTCACCGGCCCCACCGGATCCGGCAAGACGACGACCCTCTCCACCATGATCGACTACATCAACAACACCTACGATCGTCACATCGTCACCGTCGAGGACCCCATCGAGTACTACCACACCCACAAGAAGTCGGTGGTCACCCAGCGCGAGGTCGGTGAAGACGTGCCGACGTTCTCCGAGGCGCTCCGGCGTGCCCTCCGTCAGGATCCGGACGTGATTCTTCTCGGTGAGATGCGCGATCTCGAGACCATCCATGCCGCGGTGTCGGCGGCGGAAACGGGCCATCTGGTGTTCGGGACTCTCCACACCACCGGGGCCACCCGGACCGTCGATCGCATCATCGACGCGTTCCCCGCCGACCAGCAGGCCCAGATCCGGGCCCAGCTCGCGGTGTCGGTCATCGCGGTCATCTCCCAGGTTCTGTTGCCGAGGGTGGACCAGCCGGGACGGGTGGCCGGGTTCGAGGTGATGTTCATGACCGCAGCCATCGAGAATCACATCCGCAAGAACGAGACGTTCAAGATCCACTCCGTCATCCAGACCTCGAAGAAGCAGGGAATGGTGCTCCTCGACGACCAGCTCTTCGACCATTTCCAGGCCGGGAGAATCTCGGTGCAGGAGATGATGTCCAAGGCGCAGAACCACAAGGACCTCGAGGAGCGGCTGGCCGAGCTCGGCACGGGTGGCGCCAAGAAGAAGGGCTGGTGAGGTGAGGAAGCTCCTGGGCCAGATCCTGAAGGAGATGGGCGTTCTCCACGAGGGGCACGTGCAGGAGGCGCTCGTCCACCAGCGTGAAGCGGGATGCACGATCGGCAAGGCCCTGCGCGAGCTCGGTCACATCACCGAGGAGCAGCTCACGGAGGCGCTCGGCCGGCAGGCCGGGATGGAACCCATCGACCTGGCGGCCACGTCCGTCACCCCCGAGGCGGCGGCCCTGGTCGATGCCAACACCGCGCGCCTCTTCCGGATCTGCCCGGTGCGGCTCGAGGGCGACGGCCTCCTCGTGGCCATGGCCGATCCCCTGAACAAGGCCGTTCTCGACGACCTGAGGTTCACCCTGGGTCGGGAGGTCACGGGTGCCATCGCCTCCGAGTCCGCGGTACAGGCCGCGCTCGACCGGGTGTACGGCGTCGAGAAGCAGGCGTCGGCGGGAGAAGTCTTCGCCGAGGCCGCCAAGGAGCTCCGGGACAGTGGCCTCGGCGGCGGGACGACCGATCTCGGGGATGCGGAGGCTCTCGCCCAATCGGCTCCGGTGGTCAAGCTCCTCAACTACATCCTCCTCCAGGCCATCCGCGACCATGCCAGCGACATTCATCTCGAGCCCTTCGAGCGCGACTTCAAGATTCGCTACCGGGTGGATGGTGCGCTCTTCGAGCTGGAATCTCCCCCGAGGCACCTGGCCGAGGCACTCATCTCCCGGGTCAAGGTCATGTCGCACCTCGACATCGCCGAGACGCGCATCCCCCAGGACGGCCGGATCGAGCTCTCGATTGCGGGGCGGCCCGTGGACATCCGCGTCTCGACCCTCCCCACCATGTTCGGCGAGAGCTGTGTCATGAGGGTGCTCGATCGCAGCGTGGTGTCGCTCGATCTCCTCCGGCTGGGCATGCGGGAGAAGGACGTGGAGTGCATCCGTTCGCTCCTCAAGAAGCCTCACGGGATCATCCTCGTCACCGGCCCCACCGGCTCCGGCAAGACGACCTCGCTCTACTCGGCCCTCAACGAGGCCAACGACGTGGGGAGAAAGATCATCACCACCGAGGATCCGGTGGAGTACGACCTCGAGGGGATCATCCAGGTCCAGATCAACGAGGAGATCGGGGTGACCTATGCGAGCTGCCTGCGCTCCATCCTCCGTCAGGATCCGGACATGATCCTGGTGGGGGAGATCCGCGATCAGGAGACCGCGCAGATCGCCATCGAGGCCTCGTTGACCGGTCATGTGGTCTTCTCCACCCTCCATACCAATGACGCTCCCTCCGCGGTGACCCGTATGATCGACATCGGAGTGGAGCCGTTTCTGCTCTCGGCCACTCTCGAGGCCGTGGTGGCCCAGCGTCTGGTGCGGAGGGTGTGCACCCAGTGCAAGGAGCTCTACGAGCCCACCGACGACGTCCTGCGCGAGCTCGAGCTCACCCGCGAGGAGGTGGAAGGGGCTCGTTTCGCCATGGGGCGGGGTTGTGATGCCTGTCATCGTACGGGATACAAGGGGCGCATGGGGCTCTTCGAGATCATCATGGTCACGGATCGTCTCCGGAACATGATCGTCGAGGGCGCGTCGGGGGATCGCCTGCGCGAAGCCGCGCGCCAGGAGGGAATGACCACCCTGCGTGAGGGAGGCCTGCTGGCCCTCCAGGATGGATTCACCTCCGTGGAGGAAGTGGTCCGGGAAACGATGCTCGTGAGGTGACGCCGTGCCGGTCGATCTCAAGACACTTCAGCGTCGGGCCGCCAAGGCCCGGGACCAGGGGCGAGGTGGCCCGGGGTCCGGGGGCGAGACCGTCCAGCGGTCCTGGCTCCCGGGAAGGCGGGTCGGTACCGCGGCCCTGGCCCAGTTCACCTCGCAGCTCGCGATCCTCCAGAACGCGGGTCTGCCGGTGGTGCGGAGCCTGCGCATCCTGGCCGGACAGATGCGTCCCGGCTATTTGCGGTCGACGATCACCCGGGTCTACGAGGATGTCGAGGGGGGAGGGTCTCTCTCCGAGTCGCTCAGCAAGCATCCCGGAGTCTTCGACCCCCTCTACGTGAGCATGGTCAAGGCCGGCGAGGCGGGTGGTGTTCTCGACGTCATCCTGGAGCGTCTCTCGGGCTTCAAGGAGAAGGACCTCCGGCTGCGCCGGCAGATTCGCTCCGCCTCCATCTATCCCCTCGTGGTGCTGATGGTGGCGCTGGGCGTGCTCCTGCTCGTGATGACGGTGGTGGTGCCCAAGTTCCGCGACTTCTTCTCCGGAATCGGCGAGGAGCTCCCTCGTCTGACGCAGATCATCCTCGACGCCGGGGTCTTTTGCCAGCAGCGCTGGTACGTGCTCCTCCTGGTGCCGGTGATCCTGTTCGCGATCTTCCGCCTCATTCTGCGCACGGAGGGAGGTCGCCTCTTCTTCGATCGGCTCAAGCTGCGCCTGCCCGTGTTCGGGATGGTGGCGCGCAAGTCCGCGGTGGCGCGGTTCACGCGCACGCTGTCCACCCTGCTCGAGAGCGGCGTGCCCATCCTCGAAGCCCTCTCCATCGTCAAGAGCTCCATGAGCAACCGGGTCCTCGAGATCGCCGTCGAGAGCGTGTCCGCGAGCATTCGCGAGGGCGAGAGCATGGCCCGTCCTCTGGGCGAGAGCGGTCAGTTCGACGACATCCTCGTGAACATGGTGGACGTGGGAGAGCGGACGGGCGAGATGGATCGCATGCTGTCCCGTATCGCCGACAGCTACGAGTCCGACGTCGACAACCTGGTCAAGACCATGAGCTCGCTGCTGGAGCCGTTCCTCATCGTGGCCATCGGCGGGATCGTGTTCATCGTCATCCTGTCGCTGTTCCTGCCCCTGGTGAGGCTCATGGACAGGCTCGGCACGTCATGACCGGGGGGGAGCCGGGAGCGCCGCAACCCGGGGAAGCCCCCCGAGGGAGGGGGCTGGCCCGACTCTCGCTGCGCTACCGGATCCTGGTGGCCATCGTGCTCGTCAACGTGCTCATCGGGAGCACCCTCGCCGTCTTCATCTCTCTCGATGCCCGGATGAGGGAGAACGCCGCGGTGGAGGCCCGCGAGGAGTGGCTCCAGCTCGACCGGGCCCGGATCTCGCGCCTCCTGAGCAGCGTGGTGGTGAGCCGTGTCCAGGAAAAGCTTCTGGTTCCCACCCTCCTCTCCTGGCCGGTGTGGCAGGAGATGGAGGACGCGGTCCTTCTCAACACCGAGGTGGACGAGGAGTTCTTCATCAATCCGCGCGGGGCCGAGCACCGGACCATCGAGATCAACAAGCCTCACGTCCGCAGCAAGATCGAGGAAGCCATGCGGCGCGGGGAGCTCGTGGTGGACGGCGACTGGGTGGCGGCTCCCGTGACGTACTACTCTCCCGATGATCTCGTACCCGAGCGCGTGGGGTGGGGGGGAATCTACTTCAAGCCCCGGGCCCCGCGCATCGAGGTCAGCCTGCCGCTGGCCTCCATTCCCCACGTGTTCCTCATCACCTTCATCGGCACGGTGGTGCTCATCGTGGTCACCTACGTGCTCCTCTCGCGCCTGCTCCTGCGTCCCGTCGATCTCCTCCAGGCCGCGAGTGCCCGCATCGCCCACGGCGACCTCGACGTGCGCATCCCGGTCCAGGGCATGGGGGCCGAGATGGAGCGGCTGGTCACCGCCTTCAACACCATGGCCAGGGACGTGCGGGACTATCATCACCATCTCGAGGAGAGGATCCAGGAGGCGACCGAGAAGGTGCAGAGGACGCAGAAGGGGCTGGTGACGGCCCAGAGGCTCGCGGCAACGGGGAAGCTCGCCTCGGGAATCGCCCACGAGATCAACAACCCCCTCGGCGGCATGATCAACATGGCGAGGACCCTGGCCACCAGGGAGTCCACACCGGCCAAGAGAAAGGAGTACCTGGAGCTCATCCTCGCCGGGCTGCGGAGGATCCAGGACACGGTGAGGAGAGTCCTGACCTTCTCGCCGAGAGAGCTGTCCCCGCGCAGAGTCGAGCTCGTGCCCGTTCTCGAGCAGGCGGCGGCCCTGGTCCGCCACCGACTGGACAAGCAGGGGACCCGTCTCGTGCTGGAGCCCCCCGGGCCCGGGCTCCCGGCGGTTTTTGGCGATCCCGGAGAGCTGCAGCAGGCATTCCTCAACCTCCTCATGAACTCTCTCGACGCCGTCCGGGACCGGGAGGATGGGGGCACGATCAGCGTCCGGGTGGAGGTCGCGGAGGGGCTGGTCCGAGCCCACGTCGAGGATGACGGCTGCGGCATGGAGCCCGGCCAGGTGGAGAGGGCCTTTGACCTCTTCTACACCACCAAGGAGGTGGGGGAGGGGACGGGGCTGGGCCTTTCCATCGTCCACCACATCATCGTCGAGAACCACGGGGGCCAGCTGGATCTGGTCTCGCGACCCGGGAAGGGCACCGAGATCACGGTGAGCCTGCCCATCCGGGCCGCTGGCGGGCCCCCGGGCGGCCCTCAGGCCGTGTGAGGACCTCGCACAGGGCCTCGGGAAGAGTATTGCTCCCGGGATCGCCGTTGTGCTAGATTCCATCCGCGAGCGTCCAGAACGGGCGCGGCGAAACGGCGGGGGATCCCGCCACCGGGAAAAGGAGGCCTTGTACGGTGCATCCGAAGAAGGACGAAGACTTTTGCTCCTTCGAGAAGGCTCTCGAGGAGCTGAAGCTCAAGGAGACGGAGCTCCGGCGGCTCGTATCGGAGGGCGACATTCGAGCCTTCCGCGACGAGGACACCATGAAGTTCCGCCGCGAGGACGTCGAGCGTTTGAAGAAGGACAAGGGTGGAGACACGGGATCCCTCGACTTCGATCTCGAGTCCGACGACGCCAGCTCCGACACCTTGGCCGAGGATCTCGTCTTCGAGGAGGATGATCTCGGTCTGGACGACGAGGTCGGCATGGCCACGGCCCAGATCGGCGATTCCGGATTCGGTGACGATCTGGATCTTGGCGACGAGGACGACGCGCTCGCCAGCAGCTCCAGCCAGTCCATCCGTCGAACCACCGGCCGGGGCAGCCAGATCCGCGCCCGTGCCGAGGAGATGAAGAAGGCGAACCCGGTGTTCGTCGCCATGATGGTCCTGAGCGCCGTGGTCCTGTTCTACGGAGTGTTCGTGTCCATCAGCCTGTTCTCCGACAGGACCAACGGCGTCACCCAGGGCGTGGCCGAGTTCTTCGACGGTGTCTTCGGCGGCTGACGGCCTGGCCGCGAGTTCTCTTTGCGTGGCTTGACGGAGACGGGGAGCCGGGCGGCTCGTCGCTCCGACCCTGGTTCATTGGGCGGTTCAGTAGTTTCAGGAGGGGGCCAAGGTTTGCCCCGGAAAGGGAGGAACGGCCGTGGAGCAACCTGCTCGTTCCCGGATGTCCAGCTCTGGAGGCCTGCTCGTCGCCGTCGGACTCGCCTTCGCGTTTGCGGCGTTCCCAGGATGTGTCGCTCGTCAAACTTACGACAAGGCGATCGGTCAGATCGAGCTCCAGGATGGCGTCATCGACGCGCTGAAGCAGGAGAACCTCGATCTTTCCCAGAGAACAGAAGGCATGGCGCGAGACGCCGAGCTTGCCCGGCTCGATGCCCAGAAGGCCATGGGCGAGCGCGACTCGGCTCGAGATGCCTTCAACGCATTGCAAGCGCAGCTCGGCAACATGAAGAGGCCGGAAGTCGTCCAGGCTGCCTCGAAGGATCTCGGCGGCGGCGTCACCATGGAAATGACTCCGGAGGGGACCCGTTACAAGATCGAGAACCACGTCCTGTTCGACACGGGCAAGGCCGTGGTCAAGGCCGACGGGCAGAGAACCCTCACCGACATCGTCATTCCCCGGCTGCGGCAAGATGGATTCCGCATCCGCGTCGAGGGGCACACCGACAACGTCCCCATCGTTCAGCCCGAGACCCAGAAGAAGTATCCGCGCGGGAATCTGGAGCTCTCCGGGGAACGGGCTCTCGAGGTGGCGACGTTCCTCATCAAGAGGGGCATCCCCGCCAACCGGGTCGCCTACGCGGGGTACGGGGAGTTCAAGCCCGTGGCCTCCAACGATGCGGACAAGGGCCGGGCCCAGAACCGGCGGGTCGAGATCCTGGTTCTCAGCGCTCAGCCCTGATCGGTCGCTCGGCCATGAGATCCGCGCGGATCGTCACCATCCTGGGGGCGTTCTGCGCGTGCTCGCTGGCCGGTTGTTCCGGGGGTGCCGATCGCTCCGAAGCGTCGCCACCCCCGGTCACCTCCTTCTGGGGTGAGGACCTTTCCGCACTGGATTCCATGGCCCTCGTCCCCGGAGGCCGGGTCCGCGCCTCGCCCTTCCGGGAGGCGGTGTGGGTCCGACCCTTCCTCCTCGACAGGTTCGAAGTGACGGTGGGCGCCTTCCGGTCCTTCGTGGAGTCCACCGGCCACCGACCCGAGGATCCGGAGGCTGCCGGCCTCTGGAAGCAGGTCTTCGCCACCGGTCCCGACCCGGGCCAGCCCATGGTCTACGTCTCCCTCAGGGATGCCGAGGCCTATGCGCATCATCTGGGAAAGAGGCTTCCCACCGAGGCCGAATGGGAGGCCGCTGCCGGGGGCCGGAAGGGCTTCAGCTATCCCTGGGGCCAGCTTTTTCACCGCAACCGATGCAACACCGTCGAGCTCGGTCTGCGGGCTGCCACCCTCGTGGGCACGTTCGAGAGCGGACGCTCCGAGGACGGCTGCTATGACCTCTGCGGCAACGTGAGCGAGTGGACGTCCACCGCCGTCCTGTCGTTTCCCGGAAAGGACGAGATCCTCGAGGGGTACGCGCTCCGGGGTCAGGTCGTCAAGGGGGGAAGCTTCGGCACCGGCAAGAAGAAGGCCCAGGCCCGGGCCTACTCCCTGGAGGAGCCGAGAAACTTCAGCAACGTCCTGGGCTTTCGATGTGCCATGGACCTCGATTCGAGCATCGTGGCGCGGATCGTCGAGCGGCTCACCTCCGGGACCCAGGAACACCGGGTGCTGGCGGCCAGTCGTCTGGGATGCCTGGATCCCACGGTTTCGGGGCTCCCCCTGCGCAATGCGTTGCTCGGGGACAAGAGCGAGAGGGTCCGCCTGGCTGCCCGGGAAGCCTTGTTGAGGCTCCGGCAGGACGCCGAGCCCCTCGCGCGTGAGGCCCTGGACAGTCTCCTGACGGAGCCGATGCTGCGCGACCTGCTGGGCCCCGAGCCCGAGGACGTGCCGCTGGAGCCTGAACCGTCAGCGGAGAGCTGGGAGGACCCGAATTCGCTCGTGCCGGACTGGACGGATCCCATCCTCGAGGGTGAGGCGGGGAAGGAGCACGAGGGCACTCCTCCGCCCCGGAAAGACACCGACGCTCCGCCGGGAGACGGGGAGCCTCCTCGTTGACCGGGCCGCGCACCCTTCGAGAGGCTCTGGACGCGTTTCGCGCCTTTCTCGACGAGCGGGCCCGGAGGCCGCGCAAGTCCCTCGGGCAGAACTTCCTCGTCGATCCCAATCTCCTGCGGGCCATCGTGGCCGATGCGGGGATCGAGAAGACCGACGTCGTCCTCGAGATCGGCACCGGCCCCGGGCTGCTCACTCTTCTCCTGTCCCGGGAGGCGCTGCGGGTGGTCACGGTCGAGAAGGATCCCGACGTGGCGGCGTTTGCCCGGGACCTCCTGTCTCCCCTGTCCAACGTCGAGCTCGTGGAGGGTGACGCCCTGCTGGACAAGAGACACCTCTCGCCCCGGGTGCGAGAAACTCTGGCCAGGGCCCTGGAAGATCCCGATGCCCGCTCGGCGCGGTTCGTGGCCAACCTGCCCTACTCGGTGGCGACGCCGGTCCTCCTGGCACTCCTGCGCGAGCTTCCGGAGATTCCGGTGCTCCTGGCCATGGTCCAGCGCGAGCTGGGGGAAAGGCTCGTGGCCGCACCCGGCTGTCGCGAGTATGGTCCCGCAGCGGTGATCGTCCATCTCCTGGCCACCGGGCTCCTCTTGCGGTCGGTTCCCCCGCAGGTATTCTGGCCACGCCCGAAGGTCGAGTCGGTCATCCTCCGCCTCGAGCGCCGCGACCGGCCGCTGCGCGAGGTCTCCCCGCCGTTCGAGCGCTTTCTCCTCGACGTCTTTTCCCAGCGGCGCAAGAGGCTCCGGACGGTGGTGGGGCGGATGGTTTCCGGACGGGGGCCCGGGAAGGCCCGTGCGGTGCTCGAGCCCTGGCTGGAATGCCGCGCCGAGGAGCTCGCGCCCGAGCGGCTCGGTGAGCTGTTCGACGTCATAAGTCCCTTAATTTCTTGACCCTTGGGCAAGCACGTGGTATTCTTGTGTGCTTTTTCATAGGCTCCAATAACCACGTCTGGAGAGGCTCCCGGATCGGTCTCCGGAGCCCTCGGACGGGGTCGAGATCCTCCCTCCTTTAGCCGGGGCGCTCCGGGGATGGCCGAGGCAAAGGGCGGGGTCGAGATAGGCGGGGATGCGGGTATCGGAAGGGACTCTGGCCGACATCAAGTCGGCGACTGATATCGTCGAGCTCGTCTCGGCCTACGTACCTCTCAAACGTCGAGGCAAGACATTCCTCGGGCTCTGCCCCTTTCACGACGATCACGCCCCTTCGTTTGACGTCGACCCCGAGAGACAGCGCTACCGATGCTGGGCCTGTGGACAGCACGGCGACGTCTTCCAGTTCCTGATCGAGCAGGAGAAGGTCGGCTTCATCGAGGCCGCGGAGATGCTGGCCGATCGCGCCGGCATCCGTCTCCAGGACGAGGCGCCGCAGGCAAAGTCCACCGGTCCTTCCAAGAACGACCTCCTCCGCGTGCTGACCTGGGCGACCGAGCTTTTTCGCCGGGCACTGATCTCGCCACTGGGTGAGACGGCACGCACCTATCTCGAGCAGCGCGGATTCACCGATGAGTCGGTGAGCCGGTTCGGGATCGGGGTCGCGCCCGACTCGCCCCAGTTCGTGCGCGCGGCGGCTCGGCGCAGCGGGGTGCCATCGGCCCTCCTCGAGAAGGTCGGGCTCCTCCAGGAGACCGACCGCGGACCCTACGAGCCGTTCCGGAACCGGATCGTCTTCCCGATTCGCGACGCTCTGGGTCGAGTGATCGGTTTCGGGGGGCGCGTGCTCGACGACTCCAAGCCGAAGTACAAGAACTCGCCCGAGACGGTCCTCTACCGGAAGGGCAAGACGCTCTATGCCCTCGACCTGGCCAAGAAGGATCTCGGTGACGCTCCTCTGATCGTGATGGAGGGGTACACCGACGTGATGATGTGCCACCAGGCCGGCCTTTCCCGGGCCATCGGGTGCCTGGGCACGGCGCTGACCCTCGAGCAGGCCAAGCTCATCCGCAGGTACACCCGGTCGGTGTGCCTGTTCTACGACGGCGACAAGTCGGGGCGAGCGGCCGTGGAGGCAGGCACCGAGAACTGTCTCCGGGCCGGCCTGCAGGTACTGGTGGCCAGCCCTCCGGACGGTCTGGATCCGTGTGACCTCGTTTGCGAGCAGGGCGCGGGTGCCCTGGAGGAGGTCGTCAGCGGTGCGCGAGACTACTTCGTGGACCGCCTCGATGTCTCGGGCCTCGACGAGCGTCAGAGGGCCGAGCTCGCCGCCTCGCTCCTGGGCAAGATCAATTGCATCGACGACGTGCTCCTGGTGGACGCTCTCGTTCCCCAGATCGCGTCCCGGCTGCAGCTCCGGGAGGCTGCGGTGAGGACCTGGCTGAAGCAGGGCGATGCGCGGAGACGACCCGTCGGGGACGGGGTCACGCCGGAGAGGAAGGCTCCTTCCTCGAGGCGAGAGATCGCGGGGCGGGAGCTTCTCCGGGAGGCGCTCCACTTTCCGCATCTGGCGGAGATCATCCGCCGCGAGATGGATTCGGGGGAGCTGGAAGACCTCGGGCAGCGGCTGCTGTTCGAGGCCATCGTCAAGGTCGCCGAGGGAACCACTCCCCCGGGGAATGACGATGTCACGCTGCTTCTCGAGGACACCGACGCGCGCCGTCTGGCGCATCGGCTCCTCGGCGAGCCGGCGGGCGAGGCGTCAACCGCCGAGGAGCGGGTGCAGGCCAGTCTCGAGTTCCTGCGCCGCGATCGAGCTGGTCGAGAGCTGTCTGATGAACGAGCCCGGGTCCTGCAAACCCTCGGTGAAGAAGGAGACGAGGGCGAGAAGGACCGGGTGATGACCGACTACCTGGACAGGCTTCGGGAAGAGGCCGGAAGGAGAAGGAGTCGTACATGAGTAGGGTAACGAAGGGGGAAGGGCTGGATGAAGAGGTTCGTGCTCTTCTCCGGCTGGGAAAGAAGAGAGGCTACGTGACGTTCGAGGAGATCAACGAGACTCTCCCTGAGGACGTGGTCTCGTCGGACAGGATCGAGGACGTGCTCGGGAAGCTCGACGACGAGGGGATCGAGCTCATCGAGGAGTCGGACGTCGCCGAGCGGGAAGAACAGCAGGCGGCGGTCGTGGCGGCCCGGACCAAGAAGACGACGACCGGGTCCACCGAGAGGATCGATGACCCGGTGCGGATGTATCTCACCCAGATGGGCGAGATCCCGCTCCTGACGCGGCCCGAGGAGATCTCGCTGGCCCGTACCATCGAAGAATCCCGGGCCTACTTCCGGTGCCGGCTCCTGGAATCGGGGGTCTGTGCGGTGGCCGCCCTCGACATCCTGGACCGGGTCCAGCGTTCGGAGCTCGCCTTTGACCGCACTCTCAAGGTGAGCACCAGCGGAGAAGTGGGCAAGGTGGAGCTGGCGCGGCGCCTTCCCGAGAACATCGCCACCATCAAGATGATCCTGACCTCCCTGCGCGAGGATCATGTTGCCCTGTCGAAGAAGCGTGTGCCGCAGGCCAAGAAGAGGGTCTTGTTGCGGCGATTCGCGGGCAGGAGGCGGAAGCTGGTCACCCTCCTGGAGGAGGTGCCGGTCCAGATCAAGAGGATCCGGCCCATGATCAACGTGCTGCGGACCTTCCACTCCCGCATGGTGGAGCTCCGGTCCGAGATGGAGGCGGCCCGGGCGAAGCGCGGCGCGGGGCCGGCCCGGGCTCGCGAGCTGGAGAAGAAGCTGGTGGGGCTGCGGAGCCAGGCGCTGGAGTCCGAAGATCGACTCGGCCGGAGGCTCGAGGTCATCGAGCGCTTCTGCGGCTTCTACGAGACGGCAAAGCGGCAGCTCTCGTCGGGAAATCTCCGTCTGGTGGTCAGCATCGCCAAGAAGTACCGCAATCGGGGGCTCTCCTTCCTGGACCTCATCCAGGAAGGCAACACCGGCCTCATGAAGGCGGTGGAGAAGTACGAGTACCGCCGGGGTTACAAGTTCTCGACCTACGCCACGTGGTGGATCCGGCAGGCCATCACCCGGTCCATTGCCGACCAGGCCCGGACGATCCGGATTCCCGTGCACATGATCGAGACCATGACCAAGCTCCGGAACGTGACCAAGAAGCTCACCCAGACCAAGGGTCGCGAGCCGACGATCGAGGAGATTGCCCAGGCCACCAGCGTCTCCGTCGAGGAGGCCAAGAGGATCCTCAAGATCTCCAAGCACCCGATCTCGCTCGACCGTCCCATCGGCGAGTCCGATGACAGCTACTTCGGCGACTTCATCGAGGACAACAGCGTGGAGTCTCCGGTCAAGGCCGCGACCCACGAGATGCTCAAGGAGAAGATCGAGCATATCCTGCGTACCCTGACCTTCCGCGAGCGGGAGATCATCAAGCTCCGCTACGGGATCGGGGACGGATACACCTATACCCTCGAGGAAGTGGGCCGGATCTTCAAGGTCACCCGGGAGCGGGTGAGGCAGATCGAGGCCAAGGCGGTAAGGAAGCTCCAGCACCCGGTGCGGAGCCGCAAGCTGGAGGGATTCCTGGACAACTATGTCGGCTCCTGATATGCCCTTCCAACAGGGCTTGATGGGGAACTCGGGACAGGAGAGGCACGCGTGCAACAGACTCTCGCGAAGTTGATCGCCCTGCAGGAGCTGGATCGCGATCTGGCCAGGATGGAGGCCGAGGCCAGCCGCAAGCCCGGCTGGCTGGAGGTGCGGGAGCGCGAGTGGAAGGAGCACCAGGCGCGGGCGGACGAGGTCGCTGCCCGGGTCAAGGAGGCCGAGCTCGAGTTCAAGAGAAAAGAGCTCGACATCGGGGCCCGTGAGGAGCAGGCGGCCAAGCTCGAGGTGCAGCTCAACGCGGTCAAGACCAACCGGGACTTCTCCACCATCAAGGCCCAGATCGAGGGGGTGAAGGCCGATTGCTCGCGGGTCGAGGAAGAGGCCATCATTCTCATGACGCGGATCGACGAGCTGAGGAGCGAGCAGCGGGGCCTCCGGGCCAAGGCGGAGGAGGCCCGGAAGGAGGTCGACGACGGGCTCAAGATGGCGGCTGAGGATCAGCGTGCCGCCCAGGCCAAGCTCGACGAGCTCAAGCGACTCCGCGACGAGAGGGTCGACGGGATTCCGGGTGTCGCCCTCGACACCTACGGCAAGATCCTCAAGCGCCGCGACGGGATGGCCATGGCGGCGGTCGTCGATCAGGCCTGTCAGGGCTGCAACATGACGATCACCACTCATGAGCTCACCCTCGTCACGACGGGGACGTTGCTGGTCCAGTGCGGCTACTGCAACCGGATCCTCTACCTGCCGAAGCTGGCGGAGCCTCAGTCCTAGCTCGCGGTAGAAGCCGGCACCGTCGGGGGCGGGGGAAGGAAGCTTCGCCGCTCGCGAGGGCCGAAGAGGTCGCGGGGGCAGGCGCGCAATGGCGAGAGGTTCGCCGCGACTTTCCGCGCAGAAACGGCATGGGTTCTCGCCGGGTGGTTCGTGGCGAAACCCACGAGTCATGTCGCTGCGAACCTCTCGCCATTGCGCGCCGGATCGCGGCCTGGCAAGGGATCGAGGTGGCAGGGGGAGCTCTTCCGCCGAACGACGGTGGCCGGGCGTCTACCGCTTCGCTCGAGGGTGGTTCTGCCTTCCGCGGGTCGTGGTGGTCCCCCGTCCTCGCCCCGGTCGCCGTGCTACCCTGTCCCGTGGTCAGAGGAGGTGACGGTCGCGGCCGCGGAGCGTGCCGCCGCGAGGCGGCACCGCTCCGAGGAAAGTCCGAGCTCCGCAGGGCAGAGTGGTGGGTAACGCCCACCGCCCGCAAGGGTAGGGAAAGTGCAACAGAAAGCAGACCGCCGGGTTCGGGTCTCCCGGACCCGGTAAGGGTGAAACGGTGAGGTAAGAGCTCACCAGCAGGGGAGGTGACTCTCCTGGCTCGGTAAACCCCACTCGGAGAAAGACCAAATAGGGAAGGATGAGGCGGCCCGCCTCCTTGCCCGGTTCGCCGGGCTACTTCCGGGTAGGTCGTTCGAGGCCGTCGGCAACGACGGTCCCAGATGAATGGTCGCGGCTCCTCTCACGAGGGGCAACAGAACTCGGCTTATGGCTCGCCTCCTCTGACCGCTTCCTCATTTCCGCATCCGCTCCACCATGTTCTGGAGCTCCTGATCCCCGGGGTCGAGTGCGAGCGCCTTTTCCAGGTGAGGGAGCGCTTCGGCGTCGCGTCCCTGCGCCGCGAGCACGGCTCCGAGGTCGCGATGCAGCACGGCTCGGTCGGGCGCGATCTCGATTCCCCTCCGGAACCACAGCTCGGCCTCCCGGGGATCGCCTTCCACCGACGCGATGGCTCCGAGCCGCCATGCCCCCTCGGCCCGCATGTCGGGGTCGCGGGATCTCTCGAACGCCTCGAGGAAGGGGGCCCGGGCTTCGCTCCATCTCTCCTGCTGGAGGAAGAGCCTCCCCAGGGCCACGAAGGCGTGTCCGTACGTGGGATCGATGGCCGCCGACGCCCGGAAGGCATCCTCGGCGCCCTCGAGGTCTCCACGGCGCTGCCTTCCCTGTCCGAGGAGAAGGTGCACCTTGACGCTCTCGGGTGTCGCGCGAGCCGCCGCCGCGAAGAGGGTCACCTCGTTTCTCCATTCCTCGTTGCGGAGGGAGGTGCGGTAGGGGTAGAGGATCCCGACGAGCAGGACGAGGGCCACCGCACCCGTCCGGAGAGAGCCGCGTGCGCCGAGCCATCCGGCAACGAGCCCACCCATGGCCAGGCAGACGCCAGCCGAGGGCACGTAGAGGAGCCGCTCGCCATAGATGGTGCCGATGAGAAACGGCACGTTGGACACGATCGAGAGGGGAAGGATCACCAGCAGGAGCGGGAGCAAGCGCTGTGGGGTCCGCCGTGCGCGCAAGAGGAGGACCGCGAGAACGAGGAGCACCGCCGCTCCCGCGAGCGGCCCCGTCTCGAGGAGGTGGTGCGACGGAAGGAGGGCGCGATAGGAATAGTCGGCGCTGAGACGGAGCGGAAACAACCACTGGAAGGTGCCGAAGGCGAGGAGCTTCATTCCCGTGGTGATCCGTACGGGAATCGTCGCCCCGAGCAGGGGGTTGTTCTCGAAGTAGGGCGGCAGGGGAAAGAGGCGATCGGTGGCGAGGTACCGGAGGAGAAAGAGCAGAGCGAGGGCCACGAGGTAGCCCGGCAGGGTGCGCACGACCTTGCGAAAGCGACCGGTGGCGAGGTCGAGGAGAACGACGAGGGGAAGGAAAACGACGGCGATCTCCTTGCAGAGAAGACCGAGGAGGAGCAGCGCCGCCGGCACGAGGACGCGGGCTCCGGGCTCGTCGGGGAGGCGGAGATGGGCGAGGAGGGCCAGAAGCACGAACACCAGGGCCAGGAGATCGGCCCGCCCGGCAATGCCCGCCACCGCCTCCGTGTGGAGGGGATGGAGGGCGAAGAGAAGTGCCCCGAGTAGCGCGCCGCGATGGCCGAGAACGCGCCTCCCGAGCAGGAGGAGGAGGCAGGCGGCGACGGCGTGGAGAAGGCTGTTCGTGGCGTGGTGAACCGCGGGCTTGCGCGACACGACAAGCCTCTCCAGGGCGAAGCTCGCCTTGGTCAGGGGGCGGTAGAGTCCGCTCGGAAACGTCGGCTCCCAGTAGTCGCGGCCAAGCTCCGCAAGCACCGAGCCCCAGCTCCGCCCGAGCTCGGGCCTCATCTCGAGGAGCTGGATGTCGTCATAGGCAAAGCCGTTGCCGAGGGTGTTGATGAAGGGGAGCAGGGCGGCAAGGGCCACCACGACGAGGGGAATCGCCGCTCCCTTCCGCGTGACCGTGGTGATTGCGTGACCGGTCATCGACCCCGAGCCATTCACCGTGGCGACTCGCCTCTTTCCGCCCGACGTGAAGCGAGGAGTGTATCAGTCGGTGACGCGAACGAGCACGGGATAGCTGGCTTCTCGCGTCTCCTGCACGAAGGCCTGGAGAACAAGGCTCGTGCCCGCAAGCTTTCCGGGAGGAGCGAGGGTCACCCGGGCTCGTCCCGAGCCATCCGCGCGAAACCAGGTCTTGGGGCTGCGCAGCGAGCTCCGGAAGAGTGCGTCGGAGCGGTCCAGGAAGAGGAGACCGGCTCCCCCGAGTCCGGGGATCGTTTCCGTCGTCACCTTCGTTCCGGTGAGGGACGAGGCCAGGAGTCGGCCGCGGCGTCCGGGGCCTCCGCAACCGATCTCGATGTCCAGGTCGCCCGCCGCCGAGACCTCGGGAGTCAAGAGGCGGAGGGACGGGGGAGGGGTTGCGCAGGGGACGAGGGCGAGGGCGTTCAGGTCCTCGCTGTCGACGAAGCCGAAGGTTGCGGGAACGAGCGGTCTCCCGTAGAGGTGGGCCACGCGGCCGCCATCGCGGGTGGTGAGCACGGTTCCCGCGCCGGGGGTGTTGCGCAGGCCGGTGGCGAAGAGGAGATCCTCTCCCGATCCGTGGGGATCGATCTCGAGCCCCTGGACGTCGATGAGGGAGACGTAGCTCGTCCCCAGGGCGCGGTTGGCCATGGCGATCATCTCGAGGCCCGAATGGAGGACATGGGCCCGGGGGGCGCCGGGTGTGAGCATGAGCACGGCGTGATCGTCGATGAGAGGCGAGCCGTTGTCCGCGGCCAGACCCGGGGAGAGGGTGATGATGTTCCCGCCGAGCGAGAAGATGAGGCTCCCGTCGGGGAGGAGGCATGCCCCATCCAGGTCCACATCATCGAAGGTCGCCAGCGCGCCGGCGATTTCCTCCTCGGAGAAGAGGACCTCGATCTGCCCCGTCTCGGTCAACCGGAGCAGGTCCCCGTCGCGCAGCACCCGTCCCGCGCGCAGGGGGCGGTCCACGTCGAGCGAGAACGCCAGATCCCAGATGGACAGGCGGGTGGTTCCGGGGATGGGCGCGAGGGCATCGATCTCGGTGGGCTCGTCGTCGAGGCGTCCGTTGCCGTCGGCGTCTCCGAGGAGAATCGCCCAGGCCCGGCTGCTGATGAGCTGCTCCACTCCGTTGCTCGAGGAGGGAAGAAGGAGGATCTCCTCGTTTTCGATCGGTCCCTGGCTGGTGAGGGCAGGGCCGTCGGTCGTGGTGAGAAGGGTGAGGGGCTGGGCGTCGAGGGAGGAAGCGCCGAGAAACGTGAGAGCGAAGGCCGTTGCGACTTCGGGTACCCGTGGGATTCGTCGCGCACCTCGTCTCATCTGGCTCCCTCCGGCTCCTGCTCGTGACCTCAACGCAAGGGGATCTCTTGCAAAAGGGGTTCCGGGGGCTCCCGGGGCAGGAGTCGTCTCGAGCCGGATCCAAGGCAGGCAACGGGTTGGCGAGGGCTGTGCCGGGTCCAGAAGGCTGTCCGGGCCCCGTCCTCCGGCCCGCGACGTCGAGTTTTCTCGACAGGCTGCCGGGGCTCCGGAGGGGGAGGGAGGCCGGAAGAGCAAGACGAGGAGCCCCATCCGGGTTTGGGGCTAAAGTCGAGCCGCTTCTTTTCTCGACGGTCAGAAGGCTCGTCATGGCCCGGAGGGGCAGCAGGCTGCCTTTGGGTGACCGGCGACGGAAGGGGTTCCGTCGCGGGGACGAGGGTCACGATCGGTGCTCACGGAGAAAAGGAGTCTGCACATCATGTCGATGAGATTCATTGCCGGCGCGGCGTTCTTGCTGATCGCCGGCCTCGCCCTCCAGGGCTGCAGTAGCGGCGGCGGGAGTAGCGGTACCCTGTTCGGTACCACCAACGGGGGCACGACCGTCGTCCTCGAGTCGAGCCAGGACGCGGTGCAGGGGACGTTCGCCTTCACCCTCACCAACGTTCGTATCCAGGGTGCGGGCGGATTCGATGCCTCGATCGATCCCTTCACCACGAACCGGAACGGCTTCGCCTACGGTTTCGACGGGGCGGGGAACAACGGCCACGTTCTGGGTGGTTCCAGCCTTCCGCCGGGAACCTACCACAGCGTGACGCTGACGTACGAGGATGCGCGGGTGATTCTCCCCAGCGGAGAGTTCTTCGCGAACCCGTCGTTCGGCACCCTCTCGGTGGCCTTGCGCGGTCCCGTGACGGTCGCCGCGGACGAGGGGCGCGCCATCGCTCTGACCCTCGATCTCGCGTCCACCTTCGCCTCGGCGCTGGCCCAGACGGGGACCTTCCAGCCGGTGATCTTCGGTCGTTGCCTTTGCCAGGGCGAGACGATCCCCCTCACCGAATTCGACGGCACCGTGGTCTCCGTCAACCACACCCGCCGCTGGCTCACCGTGCAGGGAGTGGCCAAGAACCGCGTCGGGGCGTCCGTCCCCTTCGGCAACCTGGCCGTGCACGTGGGACAGAAGGCCCTCGCCATCAACACCGACGACGTTGCCGCCCCCGTGGGCGCGCGCTTCGCGGCCATCGCCTCTGTCAATGGCGAGTCGGTGGAGATCGATGCCGTGCTGATGTCCGACGGTATTCTCGACGTCAACGTCATCGAGCAGGACAACGTCGGCTTCCAGGGGGACAATGACCTCCAGGTCGAGGGCGTGATCACCGCTATCCACGACAACAACGGGGAGCCCGAGTTCACCCTCTTCGTGACCCGTGTCGAGGACGATGACTTCGGCATCACCTCGGGTCAGCTCGGCAGCGTCAACCTCTCCTTTGCCAGCACCAGCCCGCGGGTCTACTTCGAGGACCAGCAGATCGGAGCTCCGGCCACCCGGCTCCGCGTGGGCATGGTGGTCGAGGTCGAGGGTTTCCTGGAGAATGGAACCCGACCCCGGCCGTCGACTCCGCCGGCAATGGGCCCGATCCTGGAGATCGGGGGGGCCCCGGGAACGGCCGAGCTGGACGAAAAGCCGCTTCGCAACTTCACCGCCTCGTCCGTCGACGTGAGGAGCCAGTTCCTGGCCGGTACCATCAACGGCCTCTCGGCCGATGGCACCATCCATGCCAGCGTGCGCAGCCCCGGCCTTCCCGCCGGCGTCATCCTCGACGACGTCCGGCTGGGCCCGGAGCACGTTCAGCCCCTGGTCGACGGCCTCCTGCCGATTTCGTCCCTGGACGTTCCGAGCGGAGCCAACGTGTTTCTGTACGGCTCCTATGTGGCATTCCCCGAGTCGGGAGGGGTCGATCCCTTCGGCATCTCGGGCGGTTCGGCGTCCGAGCTGCCCGAGAACAACACGCACCGCAACTTCGATGCCCGCTACCTCTTCGTCCGGGGCGCCGAGTTCGGTGGCGAGTCGGTGTTCCTGGTGGACCAGTCGACCTGGAGCTTCACCCTCATCGGTGATGGCCGGCCGCTCGGCCTCTCCAATCCCGCCACCGTGAAGATCCAGGTTCCGCCGGACGTGCGGACCCGGCTGACCACGCCCTCGGCCTCGGCCCTGGGTCTGAGCCGGGCCAAGATCTTCCAGCAGCTCCAGCTCGCCACGTCGGTGACCCTGCGCGGCTATCTCGATCGGAAGTTCCAGTCGCCGGTGTTCTTCGCCACCTCTCTGGAAGTCGAGCGCTGAGACTCCGCCGTCGTACCTGATCGTGACCAGAGCGAGGGGGGGACCTTCGGGTCTCCTCCTCGTCCGCTTGTTTCCCGGCCCGATCAGTCGGACGTTGACGCGTCCCGGATCCGTACGCGGCTCCGGTCGAACGCGAGCCTCCCCTCGGCGAAGAGCTGGATCGCCCTCGGGTAGGCCGTGCACTCCTTCTCGAAGACCCGGGCGGCCAGGGTGTCGGCGGTGTCGCCGTCGAGGACCGGGACCACCTCCTGCAGGATGATGGGGCCCGCGTCGTACTGGTTGTTCGCGAAGTGGACGGTGCAGCCGGTGACCCGACATCCGCGAGCGATGACCGCCTCGTGGACGCGTTGCCCGAAGTACCCCTCGCCGGAGAAGGCCGGAATGAGGGCCGGGTGGATGTTCATGACCCTGCGCTCGTACTTCCTCGGGATCTTGTAGAGCGACAGGAAGCCCGCCATGACCACCAGATCGATACCGTGGGGCTCGATCTTGTAGGTCACCGCCTTGCTGAACTCCTCGGTGAAACCGTAGTCCTTGGGCCGGACGACATGGGCCTCGATGCCCTTCTCGGCGGCGATCGTCAGCCCCCGCGCATCGTCCCGGTCACTCACCACCACCGCGACCTCGGCGGCGAGGGCGCCCCGGGCCGACTCCTTGAGGAGATTCTCCAGGGTGCGTCCGGTCCCCGAGAGCAGGACCGCGAGGCGGATCTTCGAAGGGGGTGTGGGGGGGCTCGGCATGAAGTCGTCCTCAGCGCGGATCACCGTCTCCCTCTCCGGGGTCCGAGACCACGCGCGCGCTCTTCCCGGCTCCCGCGGAGTCCTCGCCATCCTCCTCGTCCTCGGTCGACGGGGATGGGCTCACCGCGAGAAGCGAGGTTCTCTCCACCAGTAGACTTGTTCCGTCGCTGCGCGACAGATAGGCACGGGTCTGACAGTAGCGGCTGGACAGGAGCTCGAGCGCATCGAGAGCCGGCTCGAACTGCTTCTGGTCGAAGAGCGCGCGGGCCCTCGCGTAGTGCCGCTCGGCCTCGATCTCCTGGAGGACGAGGACGCGGATCGGATCCTCGACGGCATCCGGCGAATCCGTGCCGAGGAGGGCCCGCGACCGTCCGGGAAGGCCGAGGAGCGCCGCCACCACGGCGATGCGCGTGGTCTCGATGCCACCCGCCCGAGCTCCCGCCACCAGGAGATCGATGAGGAGGAGCGGCTCGGTCTTGTAGTCGCTCCAGAGATAGCTCTGGCTGACTCGCTGTCGGGCCACGCTCCGGGCGAGGGTGGGGCCTTGCGGGTCCAGCCTCTCGAGGATGGCGTCCTCGTCGCTGGGACCGCCCGGGAAGGCCAGGTGGATCTCCTCGCCTCCCGCCACCAGGTGATCGGCGAGGGCTCTGGTGCACGCACCGAAGGTGTCGCGGGCACAGGTCGTGAGAAGGATCCAGCGCTCCAGAAGCTCCGCGTAGGGTTCGGTCTGCAGGGTGGTGCGGAGCGGGACGAGGCTCTCGGCCGCCGCCGCGAGCTCGATGGACATCAGGTGGCCTTGCATCTGGCCGAAGGCGTCGAGGAAGAGCCTGCGATCGGACGAGTACCGCGCCTCCTGCCAGCTCGCGGCGCGTGCCCTCACGCGTTCGATGAGCTCCCGGGTCCGGGTCCTCAGGGGGGCCAGGTCGCCGTCTCCTTCGCCGAACGAGGCGTCGAGATCGAGGGCCGAGGCGATTGCCCAGGCCTGCGGCACGTTCTCCGCGACGAGGGCCTCCTCGATCTCCTTGCTCCTCTCGGCCACGAACTTCGTGGAGGCTTCGAGGACTCCCCGCCGGAGATCTTCATAGCGTCGAGCCGCGTCCGGGTCGGCCTCGATCTCGGCTCGCTGGGGGAAGGTCTCCCAGAGTCCGAGCGCCGCCGCGTAGCGTGACTGCGCGACGTCGGACGCGATGGCCTCGGTGGCGGACGTCTCGAAGCCGCGCCGACGATCGGCGAGCTCGGAAGCGAGGCGCTCGTTCCTCTGGATCTCGGCTTCGACCTCGTCGGCGCGCTCGAGGGCGCGCTGCGCCCAGATCGTTCCGGTGTAGTCCTGTCCCACGGTGCGGTAGGCGGTGAGCACCCGGGAGGTGGCGCCCTCCTTCTGCTCGTCGAGGCGCACCTTGCCGAAGGCGACCTCGGCCTTCTCCTCCAGGAGGGCCTGTCTCTCCGCCTCGCTGGTCGGCGAGGGGGTGAGGATGGTCACGGGCGCTTCCCGATCGCCAAGGGGATCGGGCGCGGGAGAGTCGTCGGTCCCCCGCACGATGAAGGCGATGACCACGGCCGCCGCGGCGAGGATCACCGTGGAGACGAGAATCGCCATCGAGCGGCGGGGAGCTCCGTAGTGGTGGATGCGCTGGATCTCCTCCAGCGACTGCACGAGCTCCTCTGCGCTCTGGAACCGCTCGGCGGGATCCTTGCGCATGAGCCTGTCGACGACCGCGCTCACGTCCTCGGGAATCTCGGGATCGAGCTCGACGAGAGACGGCGGCGTTTCGTGGATCTGGGCCCGGAGGATGTCCTTGACCCGTCGTCCGGAGAACGGGTTCTTGCCGGACACCATGCGATAGAACGAGGCTCCCAGCGAGTAGAGATCGGACCGGGTGTCGACCTCCTTGCCGAGGGCCTGCTCGGGGGAGATGAAATGGGGAGTCCCGAGGATTCCCTCGCTTCCCGCCTTGCCGGACCCCTCGGCCAGGCTCTTGGCGAGACCGAGGTCGGCGATCTTGACCAGGCCGTCCTCGCCGATCATGAGGTTCTCGGGCTTGATGTCCCGGTGGACGAGCTTCTTCCTCTCGGCGTAGACCAGGCCACGGGCGGCGTCGAGGACGGCCGCGGTGGAGTTCTCGACGGAGAGGCTGCCCTCCTCGCGCAGGATGTCCTCCACCGATCCGAGGGGGATGTACTCCATGGAGTAGAAGTACAGATCTTCCTCGTTGCCGACGTCGTAGACCTGGACGATGTTGGGGTGGTTGAGCTGTCCCGCCGCTCGCGCCTCCTGAAGGAAGAGCTGGACGAAGGTCTCGTCGGAGGTCAGCTCCCGCGAGAGGACTTTGAGCGCCACCTCGCGGTTGAGGGAGATCTGGAGGGCCCGGTAGACGGTGCCCATTCCGCCCCTGCCCTCGACCTTGAGGATCCGGTAGCCCCCCAGAGTACGGCCCATGAGCGGGTCATCCCCCTCCGCGCCCGTCTCGGTGGCGGGGAGGCCCGGAGAGAGGGGGATCTCCTCGTCGAAGCCATCGGTGGGCTCGTCGCCGAGGGCAGCGGATCCGGTGTCCGGTCCGGCAGGGGCGCCGTCCTCGGGCAGGAACGTGGCCACCGTCGCCCCGACCTGGATCCGGTCGCGATAGCTCAGACGCACCACGTCCTCGACCCGGACATCGTTCACGCGAGTCCCGTTGGTGCTGCCCAGGTCCTTGAGGAAGAAGGAGCCGCGATGCTCCTTGATCCGGAAGTGGGCCCGCGAGGCGCCTTGATCCTCGAGGGGGATGCTCGCCTGGGGATCGCGCCCGAAGAGGAGCGAGTCTCCCGGGGAGATCCTCACCAGCAACCCCTCCTGGGGACCGGACTCGAACAGGATGATCGGCAACTCGTCTCCGTTCCTTCGACCCTCGCGACCGGATCAGGCCCGATCGGATCGGGATCGTGCCGTGCGCTCCTCGGATGCCGCCTCGTCCGTTCCCCGGAGGAGGAGGGTGCCCACCCGGACGTGGGTCGCGCCTTCCTCCACCGCGACCTCGAAGTCACCGGTCATTCCCATGGACAGGATATCGAGGCTTCGTGCCCCGCGTCGAGAGAGCTCCTCGCGCAGCTCTCGCAGAGAGCGAAAGAAGGGTCGGCTGTCCTCCGGATCGTCGCTGTAGGGGGCCATCGTCATCAGGCCGCGGATGGCCACGCCACCTCGGGACAGCAGCCGCTCGTGCTCGGTCAGGACCTCATCGGGCGAGAATCCGTGCTTGGTCTTCTCGCCGCTGACGTTGACCTGGAGGAGGGCCTCGATGGCGCGCCCCTTGCTTTGCGCCTCGTCGGACAGGGCGGCGAGAAGTCGGGTCGAATCCACCGAATGGATGAGATCGAAGAGCTCCACGGCTCGCCTCACCTTGTTCGTCTGCAGGTGACCGATCAGATGCCAGCGCAGGTCTGCGGGCACCGTATCGCCCGCCGCATTCGTGTCTCCGGCCCCCTCGTCGAGAGCCGTGCGTTTTTTCCTGGCCTCGACGACGCGACTCTCTCCGAGGTCGGACACCCCGATGGCCACGAGGGCTCTCGCGACGGCGACGGTCGTCTCCTTGACGACGGCCACCAGCGTCACCGGATCGCCCGTCCGGCCCCCTCGGTCCAGGGCCGTCCCGATCCGCTCGCGGACCTCCTCGAGGTTCTTCGCGAGGACTCGTCGGAGGGAACTTTCCCCCTGGAGCATAATCCTTTTCCCGTGCAAGATTTAACGATCCAGACCAAACTAGCAAAGCCCTTGCCGCTCCGTCAATTCCAAAGCACGGGGGCAATCGGGGTCCGGCCGCCGGCGCGGCGCGACCCTGGCCCGTCCCGGGTATCTACTTGACTCGTGGGGGGGGCGCCTTATGATTGCGCCTTTGCCCGGTTTGCGGCCGGGCTTGTGCCAGCACGAACCTCAAGGGAAAAGAACGCGGGAGATCAGCATGGCGAGCCCGAAGGGCGGTCCTCGTTTTTGCTCGGGTTTCTGGTCCAGGGTCCCGATCGCGGCGAGCGGCCTGTGCGTTGCGTGGCTCCTGTCCGGTTGCGCGGGCACTTCCTCGGCCTCGGACGCGTCCGGCATGGGCCGACCGGCCCGACTCCAGTTCCAGGGGGACATCGCTCCCGATCTTCCCCTGCACCATGTGCTCTGGCAGCGGGCCTCGAGCCAGGGAGCCCCGGTCGTTCGCGCGATCCTGCGGGATGGCCTGATCCTGGTGGCCACCGAGAAGGGGTGGATCCATGCCTACGACATGGACGGCACCCAGCAGTGGTCCGAAGACCTGGGCCAGGTCCCGCAGTTCCCGCCCACCCTCAATTCCCATGAGGTGGCGTTCGTGGTGGACAACGATCTGGTCGTCCTTTCGCGCGCGACCGGCGCCCGCAAGGTCCGCAAGAGGCTGTCCTTCACCCCGTCGGCACCGCCGGTGGCGGGAGAGATGGCCGTGTACATCCCTGCCTGGGACGGGAGCCGCATCTACGCTCTCGACGTTCACTCCGGTGACGAGGGCTGGCGGCTTCGCACCGGTGGTCCGGTGAGCGGAGCCCCGGCGGTGGTGGGAAATGCTCCTCGACAGCTTCTGGTCGTGGCCACCGAGAACGGTGGTGTCCTCGGCCTCGACGCGCTTCCCGCGGATGCCGTTCCCGACAAGATGCTCTGGGAGAGCGAGACCCAGGGCCGGAACACCGCCTCACTGTTTGCGGCCACCGCCGACACGGTGCTTCTCGCCTCCGAGGACATGTTCGTCTACGCCCTCGATCCTGTCACGGGAGAGAGGCGCTGGAGCTACGGTGCGGCCGAGCCTCTCGTGCGCACGCCGGTCTCCTCGGGTGATGCCGTCTTCGTGGCCGCGCCCTCGGGCCTTCTGGCCTTGAGCCTTCTCGATGGCCATCTGCTGTGGAAGCACGGCAATGCCGATCGGCTTCTGGTCCGCGACGGCGGCCGTGCCGTCCTGCTCGACGAGGAGACCAGCAACCTGTTGACGGTCGACATGGCCACCGGTGCCGTCCTCGAGGAGCACGACGGGAGCGCGTTCGCGTTCTTCCTCACCAATACGGGTGGGAACGGTCGCCTCGTGCTCGTCGGCAAGACGGGTGAGATGCTGGCCCTGGACGGTCGCCTCCCGACCCCGTAGCGGCCCTCCCGTTCGTGGCAAGAGCCAGGCCCTCAGGTCGTCTCCGGTTCTCTTGAAGCGCGGTCGGGAAGGACCTCGATGCGGAGCACCTTCCGCGTCGCTTCCGTGACCCGCGCCTCGTGACCGATGCGATGTCCGAGGGCGGCGAGGATCCTCCCGTCCTTCACCAGGAGGGGGACCTCGTCCCGGCGTCGGGCCGGGATCCTCTGGCGCGAGAAGAAGTGCCCGAGCTTGCGCGCCCCCGTGGATCCGAGCGGCCAGAAGCGGTCCCCCAGGTGCCGGGACCGCACGTAGAGCGGGGGGCGAGCGATGTCGAGGTCCAGGAGCTCGACGCCCCGCGGATTCCCCGCCACGAGCGATGCGGCACCTCCGGGGTCACGGACCTCGACGAGGGTCGTCTCCAGGGAGACGCGCGCCCAGGGAATGGTGGTCTCGCCGGGGATGCCCACGGGGATGGGAGGGATGCCTCCGGGGTGCGGGCGCGACTCGGGGGGCTCGAGGCCGACCCGGCCCCAGGCCGTGGGCGGAAGCGATTGCAGCACGAGGAGCTCGTCGCCGTGGCAGATGCGCGCCCCGCGCACCCGATCGCTCCGGATGCGTCTCCGCACCACGGTGTCCAGGCGCGCGAACTCGGACTCGAGGAGCGGCCGGTCCTCGGCTCCGAGGAGCCGGTCGGCGATGCGGTAGCGAATCTCTTCGGGAAGTGCGGCCAGCTCGGGAGCCCGGAGCCCGAGGTCGGTGGGATGCATCTCCCTTCTCTCCGGCGACGGGTTCTCCCCACCGGAGCCGGGGAGCACGAGCAGAAGCGGCAGAGCGGAATCGGTCCAGGCCTCGAGGGCTTCGTCCACACCTCGTGCCCTCTCGCCGAGGCGCACGAGGGCGGCCCGGGCTCCGGGATGGATCCCGGCCTCGAGCCGCGGCAAGAGGTCGAGTCGCAGGCGATTGCGCGCGGGGACAAGAGAGAGGTTGGAGCTGTCTTGCCGGGGGGCAAGACCGTGGTGCGCGACGTGGTCGAGGATCTCGCTTCGGGACACCGTGAGCAAGGGGCGGACGAGGAGGGGCCTCTTGCCCGGAACCCCGGGGAAGAGGCGTACAGGGCGGATGCCGGGCAGCCCGCGCATCCCGGTGCCCCGCAGGATGCGGTAGAGGATGGTCTCGGCCTGATCGTCGCGGTGGTGGGCCAGGAGCACGGCGTCCACGTCGTGATCGACGGCGATCCGTCGCAGGAAGTCGTAGCGCTCGTGCCGGGCGCGGGTCTCGAAGGATCGCTCGTCCTCGTGGGGGCCGGAGGGGAGAGGGGGAGTGTCGACCGCGCTCCATCCCACGTGGAGGGGGACTTCCCAGAGCTGGCACAGCCGCCGGACCTCCTCCTCGTCGCCCCGGGATTCCTCGCCCCGGAGACGGTGGTTGAAGTGGGCGGCGAGGAGGCAGGGGCCCGTTTCCCCGAGCGCTTCGCGCGCCCTCACGAGGCCGTGGAGGAGGCAGAGCGAGTCGGCACCGCCGGACACCGCCACGAGGAGGCGTTGGCCGCGAGCTCTTTCGTCACGGGTGAGCCAGGAGAGGAGCCTCTCCTCCACCCTGGTGGTCGGGAATTCGCTCATGGGTCGAGTCGATACCGGGCGGTTGAGCTTCGGAAGCCGCTTTCCTACACTGCCCCAGTTTAACCCCGTTCCACCTCGGCGCGCGACCGGGCCGGGTGGTCGCTCCCAGGAGGAGGTAAGAACATGTCCGTGCGCGTGGCCATCAACGGTTTCGGCCGCATCGGTAGGCTCGTTTTCCGCAGCATCATGGCGCGGGAGGGTCTCGAGGTGGTGGCGGTCAACGACCTGTCCGACCCCAAGACGCTCTCGTACCTGCTGCAATACGACACGGTGCATGGCAAGTATCCCGGGAAGGTCTCCTTCGAGGAGGCCATGATCCACGTGGGCGGCAAGAAGGTGCAGGTGCTTGCCGAGCGTGATCCGGCCAAGCTGCCCTGGAAGGACCTCAAGGTCGATTTCGTGGTCGAGTCGACGGGGGTGTTCACGAAGCGGGATCAGATTGCGCAGCACCTCGCGGCCGGAGCCGGCAAGGTCGTGCTGACGGTGCCCGCCAAGGACGAGATCGATGCCACCGTGGTGATGGGCGTCAACGATGCGACCCTCAAGAAGGAGCACCGCATCATCTCGAATGCCTCGTGCACCACGAACTGTCTGGCGCCGATGGCCAAGGTCCTCCACGACAAGTTCGGCATCGAGCACGGCCTCATGACCACCGTGCACGCCTACACCAACGATCAGGTCATCCTCGACGTGATCCACAAGGATCCTCGTCGCGCCCGCGCCGCCGCCGTCAACATCATTCCGACCTCGACGGGAGCGGCCCGCGCGGTCACCAAGGTGATTCCCGAGCTCAAGGGACGTCTGGACGGCATGGCTCTGCGGGTGCCGGTGACGGACGGGTCGGTGGTGGATCTCGTGGCGAAGCTGAAGAAGCCCGTCACCGTCCAGAGCATCAACGAGGCCATGAAGGCCGCCGCCGGATCGGGCTACGAGGGCATCATCGAGTACTGCGAGGAACCCATCGTCTCGTCCGACATCGTCGGCAACCCGCATTCCTGCATCTTCGACGCCCCATCGACGATGGTCCAGGAGGGGGGGCTGGTCAAGGTCATCGCCTGGTATGACAACGAGTGGGGTTATTCGAACCGCGTCGTCGACCTGATCACCAGCGCGAGTCGGCTCTGATCCCCGTGAGGAGGCTCTGGCCGTGAAGAAGCTCTCCGTGCGCGACCTCGACGTGGACGGGAAGCGCGTTCTCGTCCGCGTCGACTACAACGTCCCGCTTTCCGAGGACGGTAGCCGGGTCGAGAACGCGCTCCGGATCGAGAGCAGCCTTCCCACGCTCCGTCTTCTCCTCGAGCGAGGCGGGCGGCCGATTCTCGTCTCGCACCTCGGGCGACCCAAGGGCAGGGTCGTTCCCGAGGCGAGCCTTCGCCCGGTGGCAAGAGAGCTCGGGCGGCTCCTGGGCGTGAGCGTGGTCTTCGGCAGCGATTGCCGGGGCGAGGCGGCGCGCGATGCCGTGGAGAAGACGCCTCCCGGGAGCGTCACCCTCCTCGAGAACCTGCGCTTCCATCCCGAGGAGGAGAAGAACGACGCCGGGTTTGCCGCCGAGCTGGCGTCTCTCGCCGAGGTCTACGTCAACGATGCCTTCGGCACCGTGCACCGGGCCCACGCTTCGGTGGAGGCGGTGCCGCGACTCTTTCCGGGGAAGGCGGCGGCGGGGCTCCTGGTCGAGAAGGAAATCGAGTACCTGGGGCAGGCGCTCACCGATCCGGGCCATCCCTTCCTGGCCATCCTGGGAGGGGCGAAGGTGGCCGACAAGATTCCGATCCTTCGCCATCTGGTGGGGACGGTCGACCGCTTTCTGGTGGGGGGAGGCATGGCCTACACGTTTCTTCTGGCGCGGGGCGAGACGATCGGGGCCTCGAAGCTCGAGAAGGACAGCCTCGAGGTGGCGGCGGCCATCCTCGAGGAGGCGGCCCGGGCAGGGTCGGAGATCCTGCTCCCCGAAGACCACGTCATCGCTCGAGGCCTCGAGAAGGGGGTCGAGAGCCGCGTCGTCCAGGGTGCGATCCCCGACGGGTGGATGGGCCTCGACGTCGGGCCCGAGACGGCCCGCAAGTGGGCGGCCGAGGTCGGAAAGGCCCGCCTGGTGATCTGGAATGGCCCCCTGGGGGTCTTCGAGGTCGAGCCCTTCGGCGAGGGCACGAGAGCCGTGGCGGAGGCCCTGGCGGCAAGCTCGGCCGTCTCGATCATCGGTGGGGGGGACAGCGCGGCCGCGGCCGAGAAGTTCGGGGTGGCCAAAAAGATGTCCCACGTGTCCACGGGAGGTGGGGCTTCCCTCGAGATGCTTGCCGGCAACCCCATGCCGGGAATCGAGGCCCTCTCTCCCGCGGGCTGATGCGGGGCTCAATCAGGCCCGGATGGCGGTCATCGAGGGGCGGTGCTAGGCTATGACGTTTCTCCCCGGGGAGTGCGTCGAGTACGATCTGGTCCGGGCGGCCAGCCCGGGTGAACGACCGAGGCGCTTGAAGAGGGGCCTCCATGAATCGAGAAGAAGCGACCGCTCCGAGCGGAGACCAGGACCGCAAGCCGGACTCCGAGCCGAAGCGGAAGAAGAAGGAAATGCCGGGTGGGCTCTGGATGCGGTGCCCGGCCTGCGAGAACATGATCTTCCGCCGCGATGTCGAGCGGGGTCATCGTTGCTGCCCGGAGTGCAATCACCACTTCCAGCTCACGGCCCGGGAGCGCATCGCCATCACCCTCGATGAGGGACTCTTCGCGGAGTTCGACGCCGACCTGGCGCCCTCGGATCCTCTGCAGTTCACCGACCTCAAGGCCTATCCCGACCGCCTCCGGGCGGCCCAGGACAAGACCGGCCTCAAGGACGCCATCATGGTGGGGACGGGGAAGCTCGAGGGGCGCCAGGTGGTTCTGGCCCTGATGGAGTTCTCGTTCATCGGCGGGAGCATGGGCTACGTGGTGGGCGAGAAGATCGCCAGGGCCTTCGAGAAGGCGGGCGAGCTCGCGTGTCCCTGCATCGTCTTCACGAGCTCGGGCGGGGCCCGGATGATGGAGGGCGTCATCTCGCTCATGCAGATGGCCAAGACCTGCGCGGCGCTGGCTCGCTTCCAGGAGAAGGGCGGGCTCTTCCTCTCCGTTCTCACCGATCCTTCCACCGGCGGGGTGCTGGCCAGCTTCTCGTCCCTCGGAGACGTGGTGCTCGCCGAACCGGGGGCGGTCATCGGCTTTGCCGGTCCGCGGGTCATCCAGAACACCATCAAGCAGGAGCTGCCCGAGGGCTTCCAGCGCTCCGAGTTCATGATGAAGCACGGCTTCATCGATCGCATCGTCCACAGAAAAGATCTCCGGAGCGAGCTGGCCCGGATCTCCGACCTCATCCTGGGCCCGATGGAGCCGGCCCCGGGAGACAAGGATCCGACCGACAAGGGAGTCGAGAAGGACTCCGATTCCGGTGGCAAGCGGGAGCCAGAGAGCGGCAAGAGCCCCGAGGGCCGTGCTTCCCCCGAGCCCCGTCCGACGAGCCGGAGCCGCGCGCGATCGGTCACCGTCGAGAAGGGTTCGGCGCCCCGGGTGGCCAAGGACGCCCTCGAGCGCAAGGCCAAGGAGCCGGGCGACGACAAGGCCAAGGGCGGCCGTCGGCGGAGCGCGGGTGGGGCCCGCGCCGACCGCTGAGTTCCGACCGTATCCCGCCCTGCCCGGGGGGGTTCGTGGCAACTGCACCGCCATCACGTGGTTCGCGCCAAGGACCCCGGCCTGCACTTGATCCCCACCATCCCCTTGCTAAACTCCTCAGCCTTTCCGGGCGGTCCGGCCGATAGTCGCTCCGTTCGGGTCGTTCACACTCCCCGATAGCTCAATTGGTAGAGCATGCGGCTGTTAACCGCAGGGTTGTAGGTTCGAGTCCTACTCGGGGAGCCACTCCACAGAAGACGACGGGCAACTGCCCGCAGGGCCGCCGGTGATGAGCCGCGCGGCTCGTTTCGTTTTGGGCGGGTAAGCGTAGACGGGGGTGGGGATTAGGGTTCGGGCAAGGGGGGCAGGGTTGAGCAGAGGGAGGGCGCGTGCTAAGGGAGAGAGCGGGCCAGAGGTAGGAAGAAGGGCCGTTCCAGGCTCTCGAACTCTCCAGTGGCGGCGGGAGAGC
>Ga0214472_10000116_pt1 | contig 107531 bp, 109 predicted proteins | sample RVTome_6_FD_207662 | JGI IMG/M metagenome (GOLD analysis project Ga0214472, IMG submission 207662) | Soil microbial communities from uranium-contaminated site in the Upper Colorado River Basin, Wyoming, United States - RVT140D175 | ecosystem: Environmental > Terrestrial > Soil > Contaminated... | reverse complement strand
TACACGGCGACCGCATCACGTCCGTGCTCGGACAGGATCGGGCCGAGCCGCTCGGCGATCAGCGCGAACGCCTCGTCCCAGGACGCTTCGCGGAAGCTGCCGTTCTCACGGATCAGCGGCGTACGCACGATGTCGGGGTCGCGCTCGAGATCGATGAGCGCGACCGCCTTCGGACACAGGTATCCGCGACTGAAGACGTCCTCGTCGTCACCGCGAACCTTGACGAGGTCGCGGCCCTCGAGCGTGAGCGTCAGACCGCACGTCGCTTCACACAGCGGGCAGGTCCGGTGTGCGATCCGTTCCATGGTCTGCCTCCGTTTACGCGAAACGCACGGTACCTCGCCGGCACGGGTACTTCCTACGCCCGCCTACTCCTCCATGGGGCTGATGAGTTGGAAGTAGTTGTCGTCGGGGTCGGCGAACGTGGCGATGAGGCCTTCGGGGGCCTCACCGGGCTGATAGGGCTCCTGCACCACGATCGCGCCCGCCGCTGCGAGGCGGTCGAACTCGCCCTTCACCTCGGCCGTCTCGATGTTCCAGATGACCCGTCCCGGGCTGGCATTCTTGCCCTTGACCTGATCATGCGGTCCGACCGTGATCCACCCGGTCCCGATCTGCCAGCCCACGAACCCGCCCATGTCCCACCCGGGCGTGCCGAAGAGCTTCGTGTAGTAATCGGCCAGGGCCTTCGGGTCCTCCGACCCGATCAGCACACTGTTGAGGTTCATGACTCCTCCCCTCTCGATGGTTCCCACACCCATTGGAAATGCGAGGCGGATGAACTCATCGGCCCCACGATGAGTATCCCCCGTCGGCCCTGTCATATCACGGTAGGCGTCTGGAAGGAGAACTCCATCAGGGTCATGCAACCAGACATCTCGGACAGGCATAAACATTGAGTTCGTTGTCGTTGCCCCCTCTAGACTCTCGGGAACGATCGATCGATGGGAGGTCCTCGGTGACGGACATGATCCGTACCTCGGGGTTGGTGAAACGATTCGGAAGCGTCACCGCGCTCGACGGATTGGACCTGGTGGTTCCGAAAGGCACCGTGCTGGGACTGCTAGGGCCCAACGGGGCCGGCAAGACCACCGCCGTGCGCATCCTGACGACCTTGCTCGAGCCGAACGAAGGCACGGTCGAGGTGGCAGGGATCGACGTGCTGCGTCATCCGGACAAGGCGCGCGAGCGCATCGGGTTGTCCGGACAGAACGCGGCGGTGGACGAGTACCTGACCGGCTACGAGAACCTCGAGATGGTGGGCCGGCTCTATCATCTCGGACGGAAGAGGTCACAGGAACGCGCGCGTCAGCTGCTCGAGCAGTTCGACCTCGCCGACGCAGGCGACCGGCCGGCGAAGACCTATTCCGGCGGGATGCGTCGTCGGCTCGACCTCGCGGCCGCACTCGTGGCCACACCCGAGGTTGTGTTCCTCGACGAGCCGACCACCGGGCTCGACCCGCGCAGCAGGATCGCGATGTGGGACACGATCCGTGAGCTGGTGCGCGGCGGCGGCACGTTGCTACTGACGACCCAGTACATGGAGGAAGCCGACCGGCTCTGCGACGACATCGTCGTGATCGACCGCGGACGGAAGATCGCGCACGGCACCGCAGACCAGCTCAAGACGCAGATCGGCGGCGAGCGCGTGGAGGTGGTCGTTGAGACCCCGGCGGACATCGCGGAGGCCCGGCCGATCCTTGCCAGGTTGTCGGCGGGCGAGGTCCAGGTGGACGAGGAGACGCGCAGCCTGACCGCGGCGCTGACCGGACGCGTCGACGGACTGCACAAGATCCTGCAGGAGCTTTCGGCGAGCAACGTGTCCGTGCTCGATGTCGGGCTCAGGCGCCCGACGCTGGACGACGTCTTCATGACGCTGACCGGTCACCGCGTCGAGGGCGACGGCGCCGAACTCGATGACAGCGCCGCGGCTGCCGAACTCACACCACAGAAGGAGTCGGTCCGATGACGAGCCTCGCGTATACGCTGGCCGACGGCGCGATCGTCGCCAAGCGCAACCTGATCAAGATCAAGCGCGTCCCCGACCTCCTCGTCTGGACCACGATGTCGCCGATCATGTTCATCCTGCTGTTCGGCTATGTGTTCGGCGGCTCGATCGACATCCCCGGCTCGACCTACCGCGAGTTCTTGCTCGCCGGAGTGTTCGTGCAAACGGTCGTCTTCGGCGCAACGTTCACCGGCGCGAGCCTCGCCGACGACATGCAGAAAGGGATCATCGACCGGTTCCGTTCGTTGCCGATGGCGCGCTCGGCGTTGTTGGTCGGGCGCACCGGCAGCGACATCCTGAACAACTCCATCTCGCTCGTCGTGATGTCGGCGACCGGGCTGGTCGTCGGCTGGCGCGTGCGTACCTCGATCCCCGAGGCGATCGGCGGCTTCCTGCTCTTGCTGCTGTTCTCCTACGCTGTCTCGTGGATCATGGCGTACGTGGGACTCATCATCCCGAGCGTCGAAGTGGTGAACAACGCTTCGTTCATGATCCTCTTTCCGCTGACGTTCATCGCGAACACCTTCGTCCCTGCACAGAACCTGCCGCCGGTCCTGCGGACGATCGCGGAGTGGAACCCCGTCTCGGCGCTCGCGCAAGCGCTGCGCGAGGCCTTCGGCAATACCGGACCCGCGACCGCGACGGGAGGAGTCTGGCCGCTCGAACACCCGGTGATCTATACGCTTGTCTGGGTAGGCATCATCCTGGCTGTGTTCATCCCGCTATCGGTGCGCCGCTACCAAAGCGCGACGACCCGGTCGTAGGCGTTCAGCCGATGGGTTGGTCGGCGTACTCGACCTGACAGAAGCCGTGGTTGCAGTATCCGCCCGGGTTCTTCGACAGATACTGCTGGTGGTAGTCCTCGGCGTAGAAGAACTGGGGCGCGTCGACGATCTCGGTGGTGATCGCGCCGAAGCCCTTCTCGGTCAGCGCTCGCTGGTAGGCGTCGCGTGAGGATTCGGCTTCGGCGCGCTGCTCGTCGGTGAACGTGTAGATCTCGGAACGGTACTGGGTGCCGACGTCGTTGCCCTGGCGCATGCCCTGGGTGGGGTCGTGGTTCTCCCAGAACTCCTTCAGCAGCCGCTGGTAGGAGACCTGCGCGGGGTCGCAGATCACGACCGCCACCTCGTTGTGGCCGGTCATGCCGGTGCACACATCTTCGTAGGTCGGGTTCGGCGTCAGGCCTCCGGCGTAGCCGACGAAGGTCGTGTGCACGCCGGGCAGACGCCAGAAGATGCGCTCGGCCCCCCAGAAGCAGCCCATGCCGAACATCGCCCGCGCGCTCCCATCCGGGAACGGGGGCTGCAACGGCGTGCCGAGCGCGTGGTGCGTGTGCGGAACCGGCATCGGCTCGGCGCGCCCCGGAAGCGCCTGCTCGGGCGTCGGCATGATCTGCGGTCGCCGGGAGAACATCATCCGATGATTCTAGGTCAATCCACCGAGACCGGCAGCGGGACCGGCCGCTTGGCAACGAGGCCGTCGCCCGAGGACTCGCCACGCACCCGCCGGCCGATCCACGGCACCAGGTGCGTGCGCGCCCAGGCCAGGTCTGCCGTGACGGCCTCGAGCCATGGCGTTCGCGGCACAGGCGGGAGCGGCTCCCTCCATGCCTCGTCGGCGCCCGGGAGGTCGAGCACCCACGCGAGGCCGCGCGAGATGCGTTCGTGTCCGGCCGAGTTCGCGTGCAACTTGTCCGCCGACCACAGCCGCGGGTCCGACGCCGACGGCATCGCGCCGAGGTCCAGCACGCACGCGCCCGTCCGTCGCGCCGACGCGCGCAGCGCGCGGTTGAAGCGCTCGACGCGCGGCGAGATCAGGCGCGCCAGCGGCATGCCCGGACCGGGCGCGGGCAACGTGAAAGTCGCCACGGTGGCGCCCGCATCGATGAACGCGGCGTGCATGTGCTCGATGTCGGCCACGATCGCGCGCGCATCGAACCGAGGCCGCAGCAGGTCGTTCATCCCGGCCACGGCCGTCACCAGATCCGGCTCGAGCCCGAGCGCGGCCGGGAACTGCTCGTCCAGGATCTCGCGCGTCATCCGCCCGCGCACCGCGAGGTTCGCGTACTCGAGCCCCGGATACGCGGCCGCGACGTGCCCCGCCAGCCGGTCCGCCCAGCCGCGATAGCCGCCGTTGCCGTCGGGGTCGTCGAGCCCCTCGGTGGTCGAGTCGCCGATCGCCACGTATCGCTTGAACATGGGATGGGTAGGGTACCCCCCGGATAGGATCGACGCGATGCCCGACCAGCGACTGGCCTTCACCGAGCCCGCGAAGAAGGGCGAGCTGACCTTCGCCGTCCTGCCGATGGCCAAGCTCGAGGTGATCTCGCATCAGCGCAAGGCCAGCGACCCGCACGTGAAACGTGTGATCGAATCGGTCGAGCGCGTGGGCTTCCTCGCGCCGGTCGTCGTGGTCGAGCGCGACGGCGGCTACGTCATCGTCGACGGACAGCACCGGTTCCTCGCCGCGAAAGAGCTGGGCCTGAAAGAGGTCCCGGCCGTTATCGCGCCCGAGTCGGTCGCGCGCCGCATGCTCACGCTCAATGTCGAGAAGGAGCCGAACATCCGTGAGCGCTCGGCGGTGGCGCTGTCGATCTACCGCGAGATGGTCGAGACCGAACCCGATCTATCCGAGGACGCGCCGGAAGTGGCCGACGCGGTACAGCACGCGCATCTGGTCACGCTCGGGCTCGCGTACAAGGAGTACGGACGACTCACGGGAAGTTCGTTCCAGCCGATCCTCGCGAAGTGCGACGGGTTCATGGCCGACAGGCTCGAGGACTGTCTGCCGGTCCGAGAAGCGCGCGCGGCCAAGGTGGTCGAGGCCAACGGCCTCGTGCGCGCGATCGCCGACCGACTGAAAGAGATGGGCACGTGGCACGAGTTCGTGAGCGCGCAGATCATCGCCTACGCGAATCCGCTGAAGCGCGCGCGCAAGCAGCAGGAGTTCGACGCGACCTTCGACAAGATGATCGCGAAGCTGCGCGAGCTCGAAGAGCACCCCGAGAAGCTCGCGCGCGGCTAGGCGGGATCCGGGACCGGACCCATCTCCTGCGCGCAGGCCTCTCCCGCGCAGAAGCGCAGGTTCTGCAAGGCCTGGAACAGCGCGAGCTGCGTGTGGACGTAGGCGGGATCGAGGTGCTTGGACGCGATCTGATGCTGATCCACGCTCAGGTCGTACAGCCTTCTGCCCCAAAAGGCAGGACCTCACACGTCGGTATCGGACTCGAGCCCGATCGAGATGCTGCGTTCGGACGACCCACGCATGAATCGCATCCCGAACCGCGACAACTCCGTCGTCACCTCATGCATGATCGTCGCGGATACCTCAGGTTCGAGCATGTTCCCTCGCGATAGGGCATCGAGCGACCCGAGGATCGACGACCATGCCCTTTCCGCCGCCTGCTTCCGCGAGGATCCAGGGGCGCGCTCGAGGTCCTCCAGTCGCGCGCGGATGATGTCCCGGAGGATGCGCTCGGCCTCTCCCATGGCAAGGAGGGCGAGTGCCTGGTCGCGGGTCTGGAGGATCTCAACCCCAGGCAAGAGGTCGAACTGACCCCGGTCTCCGCCCACCACGAGGATCCACTTCCTCAGCGCCACCGCGCTCGGGAGGACGACCTCGCACCAACCGGATCCCGCGGCATCGGCGAACAGGACGACCGCGTCTGCCCCTTCGACGTCCGCGACCTCCTCACGGATTAGGTGTTGCGCATCACGCCCGCGCACCGACCGGCTCGGATCGATGTGCTCGCACGACGTGACGTCGATCCCGGCCGCACCGAGTTGACGGCCGAACAGCCCGACCTCATCCGCCCGGGTCCGAGAACCCGCTACATGGACGACGCGTGCTCGACCCTTCATGGCAACCTCCCGCAGGCGACCCGATGCTAGCGCGACGGGGGCGGCCCGAGGCCGCCAGCCGGCCGAGCCTCCTGCTCTCGCACTGGAGCATCTGCAGCCGGTAGACGATGATGGACGTCATCGATGGAGCCCTCGAACGTGATGCCGGAGCCCGACCCTTCAGAACGACCGGACATGGTGGCTGCACGGTGGCTCGTCGATGGGATGAACGTGATCGGCGCGCGCGCCGGGGGCTGGTGGCGTGACCCCGACCGCGCGATCCGGAACCTGATCGACGAGCTTCGCGATTTCGCCGACGCCACCGGCGAACCGGTCGTGGTGGTGTTCGACTATCGGCCGAAGGGCTTCCGCCCCGGCGCGCGCGGCCTGGTCAAGGCGCGCTTCGCGGGCGGCGGGCCACAGGCGGCCGACGAGCTGATCGCCTCGATCGTACGGGAGGACCCCGGCTACCGCGTCGTCACCTCCGACCGCGCCTTGCGCGACCTGGTCCGGGCTGCAGGAGCCGAGGTCGAAGGGGCCGGCGGGTTCTGGAAGCGCTTGGACGCCGCGCTTCGCTCACACTGACCAGGGCAGTCTCAGCTCTGAGGCCCTTCGCGGTTCCAAGGCCATGAGGAGGAATCGTGTCAAACCTGGCGAAAATGGAACTCACGGCCGAATGAGAACAAGGAGGCAGTATGGCCATGGGGAAGACACGGCGGCTCGGATCGCTGATCCTGGCATTGGGGATCGCCGCGACGATCGCGGTCGGAGCGCCGGCAGGTGCGGTGGGGGTCTGCGCCGACGCCGAGCACGCGGGCGGCGATTGGCCCTCGCTCAACGGAACGAACGCGAACACGCGCAGCCAGGATCTCGAGACCACCATCGGCATCACCGAGGCGTCGTTGATCTCGCCGGTCTGGGACTTCACGCCTCAGGCCCAGGATGCCACAGGACAGATCCAGTCCACTCCGGTTGTCGCGGAGGGATGCGTCTACATCACGACGGCCAGTGGATTCGTGTTCGCCCTCAACGCCGACACCGGTGAGTTCGTCTGGGGTAAGCGCTACGAAGAAACCGTGGCCGATGTCTGCTGCGGCGGAACGCTGTTCGCGCCTGCGGTCGTCGACGGCGTCGCGTACATCAACGTGTCGCACAACCCGACCTCCTCCACCGACGGCACGGGCCCATACGTGCTCGCGCTCGACTCGCAGACCGGGGACGTCCTGTGGCGAAGCAACGAGGTGGCCTCCGAAGATGGCGCGTACACCAACTCGAGCGCCGTCTACATCGACAACGGCGACGACGACCTGATCTTCATCGGGATCTCGAACCCCGAGTTCGACTTCAACCAGACCGGAGGGTTCGCCCTGGTCGACGCCTCGCGAGGATGCGATGCGGATTCCGTCGCGGTGTGCGACTCGCCCGTCGACGGGGCGACCGGCGGCTCGATCGTCAAGCGCACCCGCACCATCCCCGACGAACAGTACGCGATCGGGATGGGCGGCGGCTCGATCTGGTCGACGCCGGCCATCGACGACGACCTCTACGCCTACGTCGGGACCGGCCAGCCGGCAGGTTGGCTCGACAACGAGAGCGAGTTCGTGAACGCGATCCTGAAGATCGACGTGGACGTCAACCGTCACACGTTCGGCGAGATCGTCGACGTGCACAAGGGCACCTGGGACAGCGAAGTTCGCGGTGACAGTCCCGTCCCCTACGTCGATGTGGACTTCGCGGCATCGCCCACCTTGTTCGAAGCCAACGGACAGCAGATGGTCGCGGCGCTTCAGAAGTCGGGCATCGTGCACGCGGCGTTCACACGGCACATGACCGAAGCGTGGAGCGTCCCCGTCTCGCCGTACGGCTTCTTCCTGGGCAACTACGCCAGCGGCACGACGGACGGGAACGGTAACTACCTGGCGCACGGAACGTTCCCGGGCCAGGTTGCCTCGCTGAACGGCACGAACGGGATGCCCAACTGGGTATCCGCCGGCCCGACGGCGGCCGGCGCGAACCCGTTGACGTTCGCCAACGGCGTGGTCTGGCTGGCCGCCGGCACCGGCGTCTTGCACGCCTACGACGCGGCGACGGGCGTGCCGGTGGCCGCACGCTCGATGTCGGCCGACGTCGGCGACGTCTGCATGAACGCCGGTGGCGGCGTCGCGATCGCGCGCAACACCGTCTACGCGGTGTGCGGCGACGCCGGCGTCGGGTACGACACCGGTCCGACCGACGGCGCGTCGGGCTGGATCGTCGCGTACCGGCTCGGCTAAGCGGTACGGCTCGGAGCCGGCAGGGGTGACCGCTCCCCTGCCGGCTTCGTCGTTGGTGTGTGCGCGCGTCGAGTAGCCTGCCCCGGATCGATGCCGTATCGGGAGGATGAGTGAGCACCGAGCCAGCGCGCGCGCCGGTGACGGAGGTAGCTCGGCTGTTCCTCCGGCTCGGAGCCACGGCGTTCGGCGGCCCTGCCGCGCACATCGCGATGATGCACGACGAGGTGGTGCGCCGGCGTCGGTGGATGTCCGAGCAACGGTTCCTGGATCTGCTGGGAGCGACCAACCTGATCCCCGGCCCGAACTCCACCGAGATGGCGATCCACGTCGGGTTCGCGCGCGCGCGCTGGACGGGCCTCGTCGTCGCCGGCGTCGCGTTCATCGCACCGGCGATGGCGATCGTGCTCGTCCTGGCGTGGGCGTACGTTCGGTACGGCCGAACACCCGCCGGCGAAGGGCTGCTGTACGGGATCGAGCCGGTCGTGATCGCGATCATTGTCCAAGCGTTGCTCGCGCTCGGTCCGACCGCGGTTAAGCGCTCGCCGTTGCTCGCCGTCGGGGGGGCGGCCGCGCTCGGGCTGTACCTTGCTGGTGTGAACGAGCTCGCGGTCCTGTTCGGCGGCGGGCTGGTCGTCATGGTGGCGCGCCGCGCGCCGTCCGGCTCGCACGCGTTCATCCCGCCGATGCTGGTGGCGTTCCCGCTCGCGGTGGTGGCGGCCGCCAGGACCTCGGTCGAGCTCGACAGGCTGTTCCTGCTGTTCCTGAAGTTCGGGGCGATCGTCTTCGGCAGCGGCTACGTGCTGTTCGCGTTCATCCACGGGGATCTCGTGACGCGATACGGCTGGCTCACCGAACAGCAGCTCGTCGATGCCCTGGCCGTGGGGCAGTTCACCCCCGGACCGGTGTTCACCACGGCCACGTTCATCGGCTACCTCCTGGCGGGGGTCCCGGGCGCGCTCGTGGCGACCCTGGGCATCTTCCTGCCCTCGTTCATCTTCGTCGCGGCGATCCATCCCATCGTGCATCTGATGCGCCGATCGAACTGGACGGCGGATCTCCTCGACGGCGTGATCGTCGCCGCGCTCGGGCTCATGGCCGGGGTGACGTGGCAACTCGGGCAACGTGCGATCATGGATGCCGCGACGCTGGTCATCGCCATCGCCGCAGCGGTGGCGCTGTTGCGGTTCCGCGTGAACTCAGCCGTCGTCATCGCCGGGGGCGCCGCACTGGGACTCGTGATCCACCTCCTCGGCTAGCAGGACATCGCCCGCGCCCGCCGAAGTGTCCGGCGAAGACTTCGATGACTTGGGGGAGGCCGTCATGCGCAGAGGTTCGATCCGGAAGACGCTGTTCGGTGCGACGGTGGCTCTGATCCTTCTGACGAGCCTGTCGGGCGCGCAGGCCATCCACTTCTACCGGAACGACGGGGGCGGTTGCTCGCCTGCGGAGGGGGCGCTGACCGACGATGCGCCCGACACCACTCCCACCGGCGCCACGACCGTCGTCGTCGGGCACAACGCATTCACCGAAGGCATCTCAGGCTTCGACGCCGGGTCGCTGGTCGCTCCCATCGAGACGACGATCAAGACCGGCGAAGCGATCACGTGGACGTGGAACAGCGCGCACTGCCACTCGGTGACGAGCCGGCTGGTCGCCGAAGACACGACCGCGTTGTTCGACAGCGGGTTCCACTACCCGACGACGCCTCCCGATTCGCCGCAAGCGATCCCTGGCTTCTTCGACTACCCGCTCCTCGATGAAGATCCGCCGCTCACCTACACGCACACGTTCACGACCGCGGGGACGTTCGAGTACTACTGCGTGCACCACGAGTCGATCGGGATGCGTGGGATCGTCATCGTGGAGGACTGATCCGGAGCGCCGCGGGTGGCGACCATGATGTAGAACGTGCCCTATGGGCAGGAACGACATCTACCTCGAGATCGGCGCCAAACGGGTGTTCGCGTGTGCGCTCGAGTGGCCGGGGTGGGCTCGCAGCGGGCGCGACGAGGAGGCCGCGATCGAGGCTTTGTTCGACTACCGCGCGCGCTACGCGAAGGTGGTGAAGCGCGCGGTCCAGACGTTCAAGGCCCCCGCGCGCGCATCGAGCCTGAAGGTCGTCGAGCGGCTCGACGGCAACGCGACGAGGGACTTCGGCGCGCCGGGCATCGTGCCCGCCTTCGACGCCGATGCGCCGACCCCAGCGCAACTCAGCCGATTGCTCGCGATCCTACGTGCCTGCTGGACCGCGTTCGACCGCACCGCGGACGGCGCGTCCACCCTTCGCAAAGGCCCGCGCGGAGGCGGGCGCACGCTGACGAAGATCCAGACGCACGTGCTCGAAGCCGAGCAAGGGTACGCGGCCACGGTCGGTCTCCGCGCTCGATCCCGCGACCTCACGGGCGCACACGACGCGTTCGTCGAAGCGGTGTCGGAGCGTGCGCGCGGCGAACTCCCCGACACCGGCCCGCGCGGCGGCGCGCGTTGGCCGGCTCGATACGGGATCAGGCGGGCCGCATGGCACGTGCTCGATCACGCGTGGGAGATCGAGGACCGTTCCGACTAGAAGAGCTCAGATCCGCAGCGGGCGGGGCGGTGCCATGATGGCTTGCGGGTCCTCGCGCCAGACCTCGGGCTGCACGTCGATGTACAGCTCGATCTCGTTCCCGTCGGGATCCTGGATGTATAGGCTGTGCGTCACGGTGTGGTCGGCCGTTCCAACGACGGTCGCGCCTGCCGTCACCAGCTCCTCGAGCGCGGTCCGCAACTCTTCGTCGGTCTCGCCGATCTTCAGCCCGAAGTGGTACATGCCAACGCGACGTCCCTGCGGGATCGGCGTAGCATCCTGCCCCACCTCGAGCAGCAGCAATTCGTGATGCGTTCGACCCGAGGAGAACGCGGCCCCGACGGTGCCCATCTGGGCGATCTCTGTCCAGCCCAGGACGTCACGGTAGAAGCGGCGCGAGCGCTCCAGGTCGCGCACGTACAGAACGAGGTGTCCGAGTTCCTTCACTTGCATCGCGGTCCTCCCTTCAGGTAGGTGAACGCCCGCGCGCACCGGGGGATTCCCTACCCGTCGGCGGAAGAAGATCGAACGGGGACCATCGACCGGCTCGACGCGAGACCGACGAGGACGGGAACCACGGCCAGCAACGCCCCGGCGAGCGCGAGCACGGCCAGCCCGGCGAGCTGCAGGACCGCACCCGCGGCCAACGTCATCGCGGCGGCACACCCCATCGCCACCAGATCGCCGAAGCCGAGCAGGCGCGCCCGTTCGTTCGCCTCGGCAGCGTCGGCCATCAGCACGGTTGCCGCGACGAAGGCTAGGTTCCAGCCGACGCCGATCAGGAACATCGCGGGCATCACCGTCGACAGGTGATCGCCGGCGCCCAGCAGGCCGGTCCCCGACGCGACGATCACGAGGCCGCCGAGCATCGCTCGCCGGCGACCGATCCGATCCACCAGCTGACCGACCACGACGACGAGCGAGAACATCCCGAGGAAATGAACCGACAACGAAAGAGAGACCGAGCGCAGCGAGTGTCCATGCTCCACCAGCGCGAGCCCGACGATGCTCATGGTGGCGCTCATCACCGACTGGGCGACCACCGCGGACGCGAGCGCGACGGCAACCAGGGGGAGGCGGATGAGCTCGCGGATCGGACGCCCGCTCCCGCGGGTCGTGTACGCCGCGCTCACCAACTGGTGCTGGTCGAACCTGATGGGGTCCCTGCGGATGACGAGCGTGACGAGCGCCCCCGCGGCCATGACCCCCGACGCGATCAGCCACGGCATTGCCAGGGTGCCCAGACCGCGCTCGTCGCCGAGGAATCGTGAGAAGGCCAGCGGGCTCAGGATCGAGCCGAGCGCGGCGCCGACCAGCACGTAGCTGATCCCCCGCGCGCGCCGCTCGGGTGGGTACATGTCGGCCGCGCCTGCGCGCGCGCCGAGGTTGACCGCGCCGATCGCCATCCCCAGCAAGGCGATCCCCACGAGGAACACGGCCGTGCTCCCAGCCGAGACCCCCGCCCACACGACCATGCCCACGCCCGCGCCGACGGCGAATTCGATCGCCAGTCCGAGGCGTCGTCCGTGGGTGTCCATGAACCGGCCGGCGACCGGCCCCGCCAGCGCCCAGCCGATCAGGAATAGGGCGGGTGCGAGCCCAGCGATGCCCTTGGGACCGCCGAGCTCGGACAGGGTGACCGCGCCGAGCGCGGCGAGCAGTTGCACCACCGTCCAGGCGAGGCCCAAACACGCGGCCAGGACGATGGTGTTTCGCGCTCTATCCCCCACGCCGCTGAGTGTAGGCGCACAAAGATGACGATCGCGGGATCCGATCCCGCGATCTTCCTTTTCTGCCGATTTCTCGAGCGCCGGGCTCCATAAGACGACCATCATGGTCCCGTTCTTTCCAGTGGCGGGTGTTGCAGGAGGAGAACCACACGACGTCGTTGCCCGCCAGGAGGAGGAACCCCGTGAAGAAGATGCTGGCGACCGCGATGGTGTTCGCGACCATCGGTCTGGGCTCGCTCGTGGCCGGCGCCGTCGAAGACGAGGCGGATCTGACGATCCCGCTGAGCCAGGTCCCCGAGGCCGGTCTGGGTGACATCTACGGCGACGCCGAGACGATGGCCCTGTACCAGGAGTCGAACGACCTGCCCGGCCTGCAGACGACACCGACGGATCACGACGACGACCCCGAGACGGACGACGTCCCCGCCGACACGCTGCTCGCGGCAGCGCCTGCGTAAACCCACGAGCGCTGAGCAGAAGGTGGGGGCCCTGGGGGGCCCTCTCCTTCGTTTCCGTGACACGCCTGGGGAGGCGCGCCCCTTCCTTGCTAGCATCCGGCGGCCGTGGGGAGTCACCTGCGCATCACACGCCGTGGACGTCGGGTCCGCGCCGTCTTCCTCGCCGTGATCACCGCGCTCGTCGCGGGCATGGCTGTGCGCTGTGTCGGATCCGACACGCCCGCCGCCGCTCCTTCTCCCTCCGCGAGCCCCACCACTTCGACGGGCCCGTCTCCGTCTCCACTGCCGCCCCTCACGGGGTTCGACGTCGTGATCCGCGGAGGACGCGTCATGGACCCCGAGACGGGTTTCGACCAGGTCGTCAACGTCGGGATCACCGGCTCGAAGATCGCCGCCATCGACGCGCGACCGATGCGGGGGAAGAAGGTCATCCGCGCGCGGGGCATGGTCGTGGCGCCCGGCTTCATCGACATCTTGTCCTACGACCCCAACGGTTTCGGTGAGTGGTACAAGCTCGGCGATGGGGTGACGACAGTCCTCGCGATGCACGGCGCCGACGTCGGCGAAGCCGATCAGTTCTTCGCGAAGTACCGCGCAAACCCGCCCCCTGTGCACTACGGCGGCGCCTTCGACGAGCCGTACTGGCGCGCGCGCCTGGGCATCGGAGCGTACGAGCAGCCATCCGGCGCGCAGGTCCGAGCGTTGGCCGAGATCGCCGAGCGCGAGATCCGCGATGGCTGGATGGGCGTCGACTTCGAGCCCGAATACTCGCCGGGAACCACACGTGAGGAGATGGTGGCGGTCGCGAAGGTGGGCGCGCGGCTGGGCGTGCCCTCGTTCTTCCACGTCCGGTACTCCGACGACGAGGAACCCGGCACCGAGGTCCAAGCGATCGAAGAGGTCCTCACGGTCGCGCGTCGCAGTAACGCCGCGGTCCACGTCGAGCACATCAACTCGACCGGGGGCACGTTCCAGACGCGCGAGGTGATCGACATGATCGATGAAGCGCGCGGCGAAGGGCTCGATGTGACCGCGTGCGTGTACCCGTACGACTTCTGGTCGACGTTCCTTGGCTCTGCCCGCTTCGCTCCCGGCTGGCAGGAGCGGTTCAACATCACCTACTCGGACATCGAGGTCCCCGGTACCGGCGAGCGCCTGACAGAGGAGTCGTTCGAGCGCTACCGCGCCGAGAACCGAGTGGTCGTCGCCTATGCGATCCCCGAGCGCTCGGTCCGCATGCTGTTGCGCGCGCCGTTCGTGATGCTGGGAAGCGACACGATCCTGCGCTCGGACGTGGGGCGGCATCCACGAGGCGCGGGATCGTTCGCGCGCTTGCTCGGCCGCTACGTGCGCGAAGAGGAAGTGCTGAGCATGATGGATGCGCTCGCGAAGATCACGCTGCTGCCGGCGCAACGCTTGGAAGCCGGCGCGCCCGCGATGGCAAAGAAGGGGCGCCTGCAGGTCGGGATGGACGCCGACATCACCATCTTCGATCCCGACACGGTGATCGATCGAGCCACCGTCGCCGAGCCGAACCAGTTCTCGGAGGGGATCGGATGGGTCCTGGTGCTCGGCAAGGTCGGCAAAGACCCGGATGGGGTGCTTCGCAACGTTCGTCGCGGACGCCCTATCCTGTCCGCGGCGGCCCGCAGCTGAACCGCCGTGACGCTTGACCGGACGGGGACCCCCTCCTAACCTACGCTCCCGTAGGTTAGGGAACCTCCGCGGAACGGAGCCTCCATGCAGCAGCAACACCTAAACGTCCGAGGCCGTTCGATCACGTATCGCGCCGCCGGGGCCGGCCCCGCCGTCGTCCTGATCCACGGGATGGCCGGCTCGTCCGAGAGTTGGCGTCCCCTGATCGAGGCGCTTGCCCCGCATGCGTCGGTGATCGCGGTCGATCTCCCCGGTCACGGCGGCTCGACCAATCCCGGCGGCGACTACTCACTGGGCGCGCATGCCTCGTGCGTCCGGGATCTGATGGTCGCGCTCGGGGTACGACGAGCCACCTTGGTCGGACATTCGTTCGGGGGCGGCGTCGCGATGCAGACGGCGTACCAGTTCCCCGACCGGTGCGAGCGGCTGGTGCTGGTGGACAGCGGAGGGCTCGGACGCGACCTCGCGTGGTGGTTGCGCGCGCTCGCGCTTCCCGGCTCGGAGTTCGTGCTCTCGGTCGGATGCTCCGGGCGCGTGGTCGGTGCGGGACGTGGGATCGCGCGCGCGATCCGACGCGCCGGCTTCACGGCTCGGGCCTCGACCGCAGAGGTCGCGCGGTGCTATGCGTCGCTGGCCGAGCCGGCCGCGCGCGCCACCCTGCTGCACACGCTTCGCTCGGTGATCGGCCCGAGCGGCCAGCGAGTGAGCGCCACGGATCGCCTGTCGCTCGCCGCCGAGCTCCCCACCATGATCGTCTGGGGCGAGCGCGACGCGATGATCCCGGTGCGGCATGCGCGCGAGGCGCACGCTGCGATCCCGGGCAGCAGGCTCGAAGTCATCGACGCAGCCGGCCATTTCCCGCATCTGGACGAGCCGGAACGCTTCGCGGAGATCCTCCAGGATTTCCTCGCCTCGACGTCACCGGCCTCCCTGTCGGATGAGTACCTCCACGCTCTGCTGACCGCAGATCCCGCGTGAAGGTCGTCTGGATCGGGGTCGCCGGCTTCGCGGGGGCGCTCAGTCGCTACGCCCTGTCCGGCTGGGTCGCCGATCGGTCGAAGGGTGCGTTCCCGTGGGGAACGTTCGTGGTCAACGTCGCCGGGTGCTTCGCGCTGGGGCTCGTCTTCGCGCTGCTGACCGAGCGCTACCTGCCCCACCCGACGGTGCGCGCGGCGCTCACTATCGGGTTCCTCGGCGCCTACACGACGTTCTCGACGTTCGCCTTCGAAACCATGCGATTGATCGATAACGGAGCGGTCCTGCTCGCCGGCCTGAACGTGCTCGGCAGCGTGGCGGCGGGGATCACGGCCGTGTACATCGGCACCTGGCTCGGGAGGGCACTGTGAAGCTGGAGGGTACGGGGACACTGTTGCGCATCTTCGTCGGCGAATCCGACACGTGGCACGGCAAGCCGTTGTACCAAGCGATCGTCCGGCGCGCGCGCGAGGCAGGGCTGGCCGGCGCGACGGTCCTGCGCGGGATCGAGGGCTACGGCGCGAACAGCCGACTGCACACCGCGCGCATCCTGCGCCTCAGCGAGGATCTGCCCATCGTGATCGAGCTGGTCGACACCGACGAGAAGGTCGGCGGGTTCATGCCCGCGGTCGACGAGATGGTGGCCGAAGGGCTCGTCACGCGCGAGAAGGTCGACGTCGTGGCGTACCGGTCCTCGAAGAGATAGTCACTCGATATAGCGCACCGCTTCGGCCGGCGGCAGGCGCGACGCGCGCCACGCGGGGATCACCGTGACGATCAGCACCGCGGCGAACATCAATCCGAGCACGCCGAGGATGTTCGCCCAGTCGATCCCGAACCCGGGTTGCGAATCCTGCTGCCGGTAGAACAGGTACCCCATGGTGAAACCCACTCCCATCCCGACGATGGCGCCGATCATGGCGGTCGCGGTGGCCTCGGCCATCAACCCGGCCATCACGGCTCGCTGCTTGTACCCCAGCGCGCGCAGCACGCCGATGACGTGCCTGCGCTCGACGACCATGCGCAACGCGACGATCCCCAACGACAGGATCCCCACGACCAGACCCATCCGCATCAGAACGTCGATCGTCGAGAAGAACGCTCGGTTCCCTCGATCGATCGTGTCGAGCAGGCTCTGCACCGATTCGGCATCCACACCGAGCTCGAACAAGCTGCTCTCGATCTCGCGCGCGACCTCTCCCGCGCGGGCCTGGTCGGTGATGTCGACCAGGACCGTCACGCCACGAGGCGCGTCGGCGAACGGTTCGAGCGCCCGCGCGGTCGCGAACAGGCCGTCGACGAGTCCGAAGGGATGGAGACCGATGATCGTGAAAGTGACGAAGCCGTCGCGTCCCTCGAGGCTGATCGTCTGGCCGACCGCGCCGAAGTTCGAGACCACCAGAGAGGGGTCGCGCTCGACCGCTTCCCAGACCGCTGTTTCGGTGGCGTAGGCGTCGTCACGCTGCTCGAGTGTGACCGGCGGCTCGGCGGCGAAACGATCGGTGATCTCGAACAGGGGAACGAACTGCCGTCCGCTGCTGCTGAAGGCGCCTTCCGTTTCCACCTCGCCGACGTACCCGAGCGTGGGGATATCGATGGACCGCTCGACCTCGGGTTCCACCTGCGTCGGCAACTCGATCCGTGAGGTGCCGGTCGACAAGACCCGGACGTCGTAGCCGCCGCCGAAGCGGTCGTAATCGGCTCGGAAGATGACGGCGAACACCGAGAACAGCGTCAGCATCCCGATCACGATCGCGAACACGCCCGCGGTCAACCCCGTGCGCACCGGACGCCGCGCGAGGTACGCCAGCGGCGGTCGCACGGCCGCGCGCGCGCGCGCCGACGCGCGCCCGGGCAGCGACGCAAGCCGCTCGAGCACCCGTAGGTTGGCTGCCGCGGCCAGCGTAGCACCGAGCACGGAGGTCAGCATCGCGACCGTGAACGTCAGGAAGAACGAGCCGGCGTCCTCGTCGGGGCTCTCGCTGGCGATAGACGCGAACGCGGCGCCCGCCAGGGCCAGCCCCATGAGCGTCGCGTGCAACCGAGGGGACAGTCGCGCGCGCAGGACTCGCGCGAGCACCAGGATCAGCGCGATGCTGCCGGCAAGCCGAGGGAACGATTCCCCCGAGAGCACACCGAGCCCGCCGAGCCCGCCGGCCAGCACCCACGCTGCGGTCCGCAACTTCCTCTTCCGGTGCCGCTCGGCGGGAGGCTCGGGCAGATCGCGTATCGCGGCCACGATCGACATCCGCGCCGTCCGGCGAGAGGCGAGGAAGACCACCCCCAGCGTCAGCATCGACCCGATCGCGAACGCCAGCACGAGTGTCGCGCCCTTGAGCGTGAAGAAGAACTCGAAATCGAACGCCTCCCCCGCGAACTCGGCGAAAGCGCTCGCGAAGCGCGATGAGATCAACCGCCCGGTGGGGATCCCGATCGCGATCCCGATGGCACCGGCGGCGACGCTGTACATCGCCCCTTCGATGACCGACAAGCCCACCAGTCGCCGTCGCCGCAGCCCGAGGGCGCGCAGCGTCCCGAGCTCGCGCCGACGCTCCTCGGTCAACATCCCGATCAGGTTCACGACCAACGCGGCGCCGGCCGCGACCACCAGCGAGCTCATCCCGATCAGCATGGCACGCAGGAAAGCCGTGAACTGGCGCGCCCCGTCCGCGGCATCTTGCTTGACTTCGGCCACGACGAGCGGGACCGGCGCCTCGATCGAAGCGACCGCATCCCTGATCACCGGTGCGGCCCGGCTCGCCGCATCCAGGCTGTCCCTGATCTCCCCCGGCGCCGAGATGCGCACGACGTTGATCGTGGTCGAGCCGACGATGGCTCGCGCGGTCTCTAGCGGAGCGAACACCGCCGCCCCCAGCGTGTAGGCACCCGGGCCTTCCTGACGGGCGATACCGGCGACGCGAAGCTGCGTTCCTCCTTCACGCGCGTTGCTCTCCAGACTGAAGACCAACGCATCGCCGACCTCGGACTGGAGCTTCGAGGCGAGCGTGCGCGAGAGCAGGACCTCGCCCGGCTCCAGATCATCGCCGAAGGTCTCGGTCCCGTCGGTCAGTTGGTAGGCGCCGAACGGCTCCTGCCGGCTCGGAGCGAAACCGACGAGGGTGACGCGCGACGACCCCAGCCTCGTGTCGAGGTCGGCGGCCGACCCGATGTATTCGATCCCTCCGGCGACACCGTCGGTGACCGAGGCGATCGCGTCCGAGGCCGCGATCCGGTCGGCGACGGCTTCTGGGAACGGCCGGTTGTTCGCGTTCACCGTCAGATCGACGTAGCCGAGGTTCCGGTAAGCGAACGAATCCACGACGGAGTCTCCCACGGAGTCGGCGCCGACCAACGCCGCCGTGATCGTGGCCGAGCCGACCATGAGCCCCGCGACCACCAGGACCGTCTGCCCGCGGCGACGCACCGCCTCGCGCGTGGCGAGCCGCCCGAGGAGTGGGTGGCGGCGCGCGAACAGCGCGATCCATCCGTAGATCGCGACGAACATCGCCAGCACGACCAGGATCGCGGGGTTCACGCGCCCTCTCCGACGATCCGCCCGTCGCGCATCTCGATGACCCTGGCCGCGCGCGCGGCGAGTCCTCGGTCGTGTGTGACGAGCACGAGCGTTTGCCCTTCCGCGTTGAGCTTCTCGAGCAAGCCCATCACGGCTTCGCTGGAATCCGTGTCGAGGTTCCCAGTCGGCTCGTCCGCCCACACGACCGCGGGTCGATGCACGAGCGCGCGCGCGACCGCGACCCGCTGCTGTTCACCCCCCGACATCTGGTCCGGCCGGTGATCGGCTCTGGGTCCGAGCCCGACCAGCTCGAGCGTTTCGATGCTGCGCTCGCGCGCCTCCTTCATCGAGGCGCCCAACAGCAACATCGGGATCTCCACGTTCTCGGCAGCGCTCAGCACCGGCAACAGGTTGAACGCCTGGAAGACGAAACCCATGCTGCGCGCGCGATAGTCGGTGCGGTCGTTGTCAGAAAGCGAGGCAAGGTCGTGGCCGTCGACCTCGACCTCTCCGGCGTCGATGTGCTCGAGACCGGACAAGCAGTTCAGCAAGGTAGTCTTGCCCGAGCCCGACGGCCCTACGACAGCGACCATCTCGCCGCGCGCCACCTCGAGGTCCACACCACGCAGCGCCTCGACCTCTGCCCCGCTGCGATATACCTTGCGCACCCCGAGAGCGCGCACGATCAGATCAGCCATCTGTCCTCCCGTTCCCGGTGGATGGTATACGGCCGAGTTGCGAGCGGGGTTCGACCCCCACAAAGCGGGCAGTCGTCATGGGCGACCGGCGAGCATCGCGCGCACGGTGGTGATCGTGTCGGCGTCTGCTGGAGACTTGTCAGGGCGGTACCGCAGCACGCGCGCGAACCGCAGCGCGACGCCGCCCGCATAGCGCGATGACTCTTGCACGCCGTCGAGCCCGATCTCCACGACGAGCTCCGGCCGGATGCGAACCGTGATCCCTTCCGCGGCGGTCTGGCGCGCGAGGAGTTGTTCGGTCTGCCAGATCAGCAGTTCGTCGGTCAGCCCCTTGAAGGTCTTGCCCACCATCACGAAACCGCCTTCGGGGTCGCGCGCGCCCAGATGGAGGTTCGATAGCCATCCGCGTCTACGCCCGTGTCCCCACTCGGCGGCGAGCACGACCAGATCGAGCGTGCGCACGGGCTTCACCTTCCGCCACGCTTTCCCCCGTCGCCCCGCTTGATAGGTCGAATCGAGCGCTTTCACCATCACGCCTTCGTGGCCGGCTGCCAATGCCTCGTCGAGGAACCGCTGCGCGTCGCCCGGGTCGGCGGTGACGATCCCGGGCATCCGCAGCCCGAGCGCGATCGGCTCGAGCGCCGCGATGCGCTCGCGCAACGGGAGGTCGATCAGGTCCCGTCCGTCGAGATGCAGCACGTCGAAGAACCGCGGCGTCATGGCGAGGGTCGGCTCTGCCCTGGTGCGCCCGACGCTCGACATCGTCTCTTGGAACAAGTGCGGACGCTGGCTCTCGTCGAGCGCGATCGCTTCGCCGTCGAGAACGGTGTCCACAACCGGGAGCGCGCGGACCGCCTCGACGATCGTCGGTGTGCGCGCGGTGATGTCGTTGAGGTTCCGCGTGAACACGCGCACGTCGTCGCCGGCTCGATGCACCTGGATCCGGATGCCGTCGAGTTTCCATTCCACCGATGCAGGTCCCGTTCCGTCGAGCGCCCCTGCGACGTCGGAGGCGCTGCTCGCCAGCATAGGCTGGATAGGCCTTGACACTTCGAGCCCGACCCGTTCGAGCGCGGAAGCGCCCCCACCGAGCGCCAGCAGGGCCGTCCGGCCCAGATCGCCGGACAGCATCACCGCGCGCCGGACCTTCGTGGCCGGAACCGCGGCCGCGCGCGCCACCGCCTCGGTCATGACGCCGGCGAGCGCACCCTGACGAATCTCGGCGGTGAGCAAGCGCCGGATGAAGTCTTGCTCGTCGCCCGTCGCGCGCGCCATGAGGCTCGTCATGTGGTCGGCGCGTTTCGCACTCGAGCCGGATCCAGTGGTGCGCGCGATTGCATCGAGCGTGCGGTCGACGTCGGTCACGGTCAGGACCGGGCTCGAGCCGGGCTCGACCGTGAGCTTGTGCACGGTTGCCCAGCCGATGCCGATCCGCCCTTGTCGCGCCTCGCCGACGAGGAATCCTACGGCGGGCTCGATCTCGTGCGGCTCGAGCAGCCGCAGAAGGTCGGCCAGCGTGTCGATCTTCGTGTTGCGCGCGGGTGTCGATGCGACCGCGCGCGCGGTGGCGACGATCTCGGCCAGAAGCATGAGCGTATCTTGCCTCAGGTGTGAGGGTCTTGACGCGGTCATGACGAACCACCCTGCGAAGAGCGGTTACGCGATGAAGTCGAGCAGGAGCCTGTTCACCTCGTCGGGCGCGTCCAGCTGGATCCAGTGGCCGGCGTCCTCGACGCGCTCATACCGCCACGAGCCCTCGACGTGCGCAGCCGACGCGGTCATCTGATCTTCGATCAGTACCGGCTCCCGGCTCGACCACAGTCCCATCGTCGGCACCTTGACCGGTGGAAGGTCGATCCCCTCACCCGGAGGGTCGGGCCGCAGGTTGGCGCGATACCAGTTGAGCGCGGCCGTCAAAGCCCCCGGCTGCGACAGGTTCTCGATCGTGCGCTCGACATCGGGGTACTCGCCGAAGGCTTCGCGGAAGAACCGCCAGTCGTCATGACGCAGCCATGCCTCGGCCACCTCTTCGAACTGGAAGAACAACACGTACCAGAACTTCTGACGCTGCTCGAGGGTCGGCTCGCGGAAGAACGACGGATGCCCCACCGACATCGCCACGAGGTGCTCGAGCCGGTCCGGGGCGAACATCGCAACCACCCACGCCAGTGATGCCCCGAAGTCGTGCCCGACGAGCGCGCGCGCCCGCTCCACACCGAGCGCGTCCATCAGCCCGAGCACGTCGGTGGCCAGCGTGATCATCTTGTACGACTCGACCCCGTCGGGCCGGTCCGAGCCTCCGAAGCCACGAAGGTCCGGTGCGATCACGCGGTATCCCTCATCGACGAGCGCGGGGATCTGGTTGCGCCACACGTGGGACGAGTCGGGGAAGCCATGCAACAGCAGCACGGCCTCCCCCGAGCCATCGTCGAGGACCTCGAGCTCGATCCCGTTCGTCTCGACCCGCACGGTCGCGGAGTCTACGCGTTTGGACAGTAGGCCACGCCGGTGGCACCGCCCTGCCAGTCGCGAGGACCGAGCCCGGGTTCGTCGAAGGGGTTCGTGCAGTACGAGCCGGGCCCGGTGTCGTGGATCCAGCCGGTATCGAAGAACGACACACGCTGCCAACCGCTGTCGATGTCACGACGTGGGTGTTCGTGCGGATCACTGCCGACCCTATCGGGAGGGACGTTGGCGTTGGGTGGGATCAAGTTCCCGCTGTCCCAGTAGACGAGCGCGGAGCATCCCACACACGACTCCCCGGAGGCCAGGACGTTCTCGAATCCGAACAGCGGGTCGGCCGACCAGTGACGCTGCGCCGGCATCGCCTGCGCGACGAAATGCGCCCCGATCGTGCGTGCCTCGACCTCGGCCGACACGTTCGCGACCTGATAATCGCCGTAGGCGACGTGCAGCATCACTTGATGTGCGGGGGTGTTGGGATACGGATCGTCGGTCATGTGGTGCGCGAACCCATCCGCCTCAGCTCGGTCCCAGAGGATCTGGATCAGCGCCATCCCGATCAGCCGTTCCTTCGGGTCAGGGATGGACGCGTAGTAGAGATCCCCGTACGAGACGGGGAGGCTTCCCGACTCTTCCCAGTCCACCGAGCGATGCAACAACGTGGAGTAGTTCATCCCGGGGACGCCGAGCGTGAAGCGCGTGGCATCCGGCGACAACGCCGCGAGCGCGCCGCCCATGATGCCGCCCTGACTGTTGCCGTCGTATACGAGCCGGGTCAGGTCGATCAGCGGCTCCCCGCCGTCCTGGAACAGCGCGTCGCCGGCAAGCCCGTCGGGGTGCAGCATCAGCCGGCCGAGGTACATGAAGTTCACGTACCCCTGCTGCGCGCGGTCCGACAGCGACGGGAACAAGCTCGGGTCGAGCAGGATCGACACGGCCTGCGGGATGTCCCCGAACGCCATGCCCACCCACTCGGTGCCGCAGTACATCGAGTTGTACACGTTCGTCAGGAGGTTGCCCGAGTTCCAACCGACCTCGTACCGCTGGCCGAGCAGCCCGTGCCCCATCAGGGTCAACCGGGCCGGATCCTCCGCCGACGCCGTCGACGGGATCCGGCAGGTGAATTTCGCCGGGAACGCCGGCTGCACGGGATTCACCGCGGGCATGTCCGAGCCCGGCGGGATGAAGAAGCGAGAGTGCGGCGTATACAGCGGCGAGAGCTGCTCGTCGGTGACCTGCCCCGTGGGGTCGTACAGGTCGTCGGTCTGGACGTGCTGGATCAGATAGTTGGGCACGTCGAACGTGCCATGAACGAACCGCTGGCCGCCGTCCTCGACCACACGATCGATCCGGAACGCGGGCGCGTTCCCCTCCACGACTCCGTTCGCCAGATCGGTGTCGCCGAGCGCGGAGAACGCGTCGTCTCGGATGTGCAGCGCGCGCCCTGCGAGGTTCTCGGCCGAGGCGACGGTGAACTCCCACGCCAGGTACAGGTCGCTCTGATCGAACGCGTTGCCGCGTGCGCCCTCCGCCGCCTCGATCTCGTCGGCGATGCGACCGATGCGCTCGCCGCCGAGCGCTTCCGTGAACGGCGACCCCGCCGGGATGCCGTCGCCGTTCGCATCCTTGAGGCTGCGCAGTGCCACCAGGTAGCGGGTCGCCTCTTCGAAGTTCACCGCCGGACGCATGATCAGCAGGCGCTCCTCGTCACCGGTCTCTTGATGCATGTCGAGCTCGGACCAGAATGGGTGACGTTCCCCGGTCTTGGCGTTGATCACCAGAAGCGGCGCGTCCGCGCGCGCGTACCACGACAGGTCGGAGATGTGGTCTAGCTCTTCACCCCAGGTCCGATGCAGGTCGAGCCCGGGCACGAACGACAAGATCATCGAGCCGGGCGAGAACCCGTCGTTGCGGTTGACCTCATCGATGAACACCGGCTTGGTCCCGCCGAGCGCCCGCGGCCCCTGCAGCGGGTTCAGGTTGAGCCGCAGCCCCGTCTCGGAGGTCTCGTCGGTCACCGTGAAGAAGTCGTTCGGGAATGGCACCAAGCACCCCGCCGGATCGATCGGATCGCACCCGATCGCGTCCTCCGCGGGTCCGGATAGCGCAACGGACGGAACGGCAGCAAAGATGAACAGCGCAGCGACGACGACGGATCGAGCGCGCATGGAGCCTCCCCCTCTAGTCCAAGTCGTGACTCCTTCGCCGGACAAAAGGGTAAATCCTGCCCGGCGAGCGCGCGCCGGTTAGCATCGGACCTCATGCGTGATCCAGAGGGCCACGAGCCCACCGGCATCCGGGTTCCGTGGGCGCGATCCGATCGACGGATCCCGCGGACCGCACTGCGCCCGCTGCAGCACTTCCTCGACACGGAAGCCTCCGGTGGGATCGTCCTGCTCGCCGCCGCCGTCGTCGCGCTCGTGTGGGCGAACTCGCCGTGGGCAGCCTCCTACGACCGCGTGTGGCACACCGAACTGACGATCGGCATCGGAGACTGGTCGATCACCGAAGACGTCCGGCACTGGATCAACGACGCGTTGATGGCGATCTTCTTCTTCGTCGTCGGGCTCGAGATCAAGCGCGAGCTGGTCGTGGGCGAGCTGCGCGACCCGCGCTCGGCGGCGCTGCCGGTGTTCGCGGCGCTCGGCGGGATGGTCGCTCCGGCGCTCATCTATGTCGCCATCAACGCAGGCGGCCCCGGCGCCGACGGCTGGGGCATTCCCGTGGCCACCGACATCGCCTTCGCGGTTGGTCTGATCGCGATCGCCGGCCGCGGCCTGCCCTCGAGCGTGCGCCTGCTGCTGCTCACCCTGGCGATCGTCGACGACATCGGCGCGATCCTGATCATCGCGATCTTCTACTCCAGCGGCATCGGTTGGTGGGCGCTGGGAGCCGCCGGCGCGCTCCTGGTCACCATCAAGCTCCTCGACCGCCTGCACGTGCGATGGATGCCGGTGTACGTGGTCCTCGGCGCCGGCGTATGGCTGGCGTTCTTCGAGTCCGGCGTCCATGCAACGATCGCCGGCGTCGCGCTCGGTCTGCTCACCCCGGCTCGACCGTTCCAAGATCCGGACGCGGTCTCGAAGGAGGCGCGTCGCGCGACGGCCGAGACGGCGGACGAGCGCCAGCCGCCGGACGAGGACGTGCCGGTCTGGCTCTACCTCTCGTCGTTGACGCGCGAGGCGGTCGCGCCCCTGGACCGGCTCGAGCACAGCCTGCACATGTGGACGAGCTTCGCGATCATGCCCCTGTTCGCGCTCGCCAACGCAGGGATCGAGATCAGCGCCGGAACATTGGGCGACGCCGCCACGAACCGAACCACGATCGGTATCGTCGCCGGGCTCGTCATCGGCAAACTCGCGGGCGTCACCGGGGTGGCGTGGCTTGCCACGAAACTGCGTATCGCGCGCCTTCCGAACGGCGTCTCGTGGCCGCACGTCATGGCGGTGGGGGCGGTCGCCGGGATCGGCTTCACGGTGTCCCTGTTCATCGCCGGTCTCGCGTTCTCCGAACCGGACGTGCTCGAGCCGGCGAAGTTGGGCGTCTTCGCCGCATCCGTGATCGCAGGTGTGGTCGGAACGATCATCCTTCGCTCCATCAGACGTCGCGACGCCCGCCCCCAGGAACCCCCCGCGCGATAGGATGAGGCCGTTGTGAGCCCGTCGACAGGTGTCGGGCAGACCGCCTTGGACGGCCGGCGCTCCGACGCCCTCCGTTCCACGATGGATGTAAGGGAAGCCTGACATGGCCAAGACCGAAGACCCTTCGACGCACCAGAGCGGCAAACGTCGGGAACCTCCGTTCCAAAAGAAGTACCGCGAGTTCTGGCTGGCCGAGCGCGCGGCAGCCTGGCTGTATCGCGAGCTCGCCAAGATCGCCGATCAAGGCAACGACGCCGACACGCTCGAACGCCTCGCGCAAGCCGAGGATCGGCACGCCGCGCACTGGGCCGAGCTGCTCGGGCGCTCGGGGATCACCGACCTGACTTTCGCGAAGCCACCGAGGCGCGAGCGCTGGCTCGCGTGGATCGGGCGCCGGTTCGGGCTCGACAAAGTGCTGCCGATGCTGATCCGGCTCGAAGCGGCCGACGCCGGCAAGTACCTGAACGTCCAAGAGGCACCGCAGTCGATGTCCGAGGAGGAGGTCCAGCACGGGCGCTCGCTGGCGATGCTCGGCCACGGCACGGCGTCGCGCATCGCCGACGTCGAGTCACGTCACCGCGTATCCAGCGGCAGCGCGCTGCGCGCGGCGACCTTTGGGATCAACGACGGTCTCGTGTCGAACCTTTCTCTCGTGATGGGGGTGGCCGGCGGCACGGGCAACACCGAGATCATCCTGCTGGCCGGGATCGCCGGCTTGTTCGCCGGGGCGTTCTCGATGGGGACGGGTGAATACATCTCGGTGCGCTCGCAGCGCGAGCTGTACGAGCGCGAGATCGAGATCGAACAGGAGGAGCTGCGCGCGTTCCCCGAGGAAGAGAGGGACGAGCTCGCGATGATCTACCGCGCGAAAGGGATCGAGCCGGAAGCGGCCGACAAGCTCGCCGAGCGCATCATGCTGCGCCCGACGGCCGCGCTCGACACGCTGGTGCGCGAGGAGCTCGGGCTCGACCCGAACGACCTGGCGTCCCCGTGGGTGGCCGCGTTCAGCTCGTTCTTCGCCTTCGCGATCGGCGCGTTCGTCCCGGTGCTGCCGTTTCTGCTCACCGAGGGCGGGCTCGCGCTCGGCCTCGCGGCGGGGCTCGCGGCAGCGGTGCTCGCGATGGTCGGCTTGATGATCTCGGTGCTGACCGGTCGCAGCGGAGCGTGGTCGGCGTTCCGCATGCTGTTCGTCGGCGCCATCTCGGCGGGTATCACCTTCGGCGTGGGCTCGCTCGTCGGCACGACGATCGGCTAGGACCGGTCAGGGTCTGAGTCACTGTTGATGGATACGTCTTCGTCTGGCTCGCGAACCCCGATGACCCGACGCACCGCCGACGCCAGGATCAGTATCCCGACGAAGACGAGGCCCGCAGGCACAAGCCAGCCCGGATGAGGAAGCGACGAGACATCGTCTCCCTTCGCTAGGTACAAGGAGCCCATCACGGTGAATGCAAAGCCGAACAGCAACGAAGCTGGATCCAATCGATGTCGCCTCATCGTTCGAACTCCCAGACGTTGATCGTGCCGATCGATACCTGAAGATCAAGCTCGATGGGTATCGCCTCGGCCGGTCCGTAGCGCCGGCGCTCGTCCACATCGAACCCCGCCGTTCCGAGCCCCTGGATCTCGACCGATCCCGTTCCGGCGCGCGCGCGAAGATCGACCGCCATGCCCTCGGGGATGTACACCTCGATCGCCCCGAGCGCGATGGTGATCTGGACCGCCGTCGGATCGCTGACCCTCTGGTTCCTGAGGCCCGACAGATCGAGCCTGATGCGACCCGTCGCCTGCCGGTACTCCGGTTCCAGCGCGGCGACCTCCCGCGGCCGATAGGAGGTGAAACCGTGACCCCCTTCGAACGGGACGGTGATGAGGCTGGCCAGAACCACGGCCGGCACGAGCACCAACCCGGGGAGGACCAGCCATCTCGCCCTCCCCCACCACACCCCTACCAGCAGACCGATCCCGATCACGGTGAGGGCTGCAGCGAGATACTGGTCGAGTCGGATCGAGACGCCGGCGCTCAGGTTGAGGAACCACATCATGCCGACGACGACCAATGTCGCGCCGAGCGTCAGCAGCCCGAGGGGCGAGCGCTCCCGGCGGTTACGCCTCGGAACGGGCGGGGGCGCAGACGGGACGGGGGGAGGCCGCGGGGTGTCTCGCGCCGGCAAGGAAACCGGCTCTACGGGAGGAACCGCCGGCACCTCTTCACGGTCTCGAAACAGCAGCACCCCTAGAACGATCAGCGCCGTGCCCCAGAACAAACCCGGTCTGCGCTCGAACAACTGCGTGCCGACGATCAGCACACCGATCGCGATCGCGACGGTGCCCGGCCACGTCGATCCGAAGCTCGACATCAACTCACGCGGGCCGCGCCGGGGCGCCGTCGAGGGCTCCTCGGTCGCCGGCATCACGATCCAAAGGGCGAGGTAGAGAAGGATGCCCGAGCCGACTCCGATCGACAGCAGGATGAACGCCAAGCGGATCCAGATCGGGTCGACGCCGAAGTAGTCTCCGAGGCCCGCAGCGACCCCTGCGATCTTCTTCTCCGCGAGCCGCCGAACGAGCCGCTGCGACGGCGGGGTTCCAGCGGTTGTATCCCTCGCCGGTCCTTCAGTGGAGCCCTCTGGGTCTGCCATGAAGCCGAGTCTCCCATGCATCCGCGCGGCGGACCATCGGGGATGACCCTGGAACATCCCTGAGCGACCCGAGGGGTACCACCCATTGCCTGGGTTCGCCCTGCGTGGAACCATGTCCCGGTGATTCGCTCACAGCAACTGTCGTTCGCCCGCAGCACGACCGATCGCATGGTGGCCGGCGTCGCCGGCGGACTGGGGCCGCGCCTTGGGCTCGAGCCGGCGGTGCTCCGCCTCGCCTTCGTCGTCATGACGGTTGCGGGAGGCGCCGGTGTGGTCCTGTACCTCATCGCTTGGCTCGTCAGCGGCGAGGAGGAGGGGGAGGAGGCACCCCAGGAGCCGATGCGCGCGCCATCGTCTCCGATGCGCAGGGTCTTCGCGCTCGGCCTGGTCGTGGCGGGACTGCTCCTGCTGCTCCGTGAGACCACCCTGTGGCCCGGCGACGCGGTGATGTGGTCGGTCGGGTTGGGAGCCTTCGGATCGGCCATCCTGTGGACGAAGGGAGAGGATCCGACGGCCGGCCGCCTCGCCCGGTTCGCGTCTCATCTCCCCGCCGCGCCCGCGCAGGCCTTGGCCGGCCTCTCCCGTGCCAAGCTCGCGCTCGGCGCCGTCTTGGTGATCGCTGGGATGGCCACACTGTTGGTGGCGAACACCTCGGTAGAGACGGTACGGAATCTGGTCTTCGCGGTGACGGTGACGATCGCGGGGCTCGCGTTCATCCTCGGGCCGTGGATCAGCCAGCTGGTCCGGCAGTTGCGCGCGGAGCGACATGAACGGATCCGATCCGAGGAACGTGCGGAGGTCGCCGCGCACCTTCACGACTCGGTGCTCCAGACTCTGGCATTGATCCAACGGTCACAGACGCCGAAGGAGATGGCGAGCCTGGCGCGCGTCCAGGAGCGAGACTTGCGAGCGTGGCTGTATGGGCGCGCGACCCAAACGGCAGGAGGTGCCAGGATGGTGAGCGGGGCGCTCGACGAGATGGCCGGGCGCATCGAGCGACTGCACCGGGTCGTGGTCGAATCGGTCGTGGTGGGAGACGCCGCGATGGACGTACCGCTACAGGCATTGGTCGATGCTGCCGGTGAGGCGATGACGAACGCGGCCAAGCACGCCGAGGTCGACGTCATCTCGGTCTATTGCGAGGTCGACGAGGCCGAGGTCACTGTGTACGTGCGCGACGAGGGGCGCGGCTTCGACGCCGAGCGGCGAGTGCCGGACCGGCGCGGCATCGCCGGCTCCATCATCGATCGGATCGAGCGCAACGGAGGCGTTGCGGCCATCCGCAGCAAGCCGTCGGAAGGCACAGAGGTCCATCTCGTCATGCCGAGGAAACCGTGATAACCGACCAGCTCGTACGGGTGTTCCTGGTCGATGATCACCGACTGTTCCTGTCCGGCGTGCGCACAGAGTTGTCGGCGCCGGGAACCGGGGTCGAGATCGTCGGGGACGCGGCCCGCGTCGGCGCGGCGGTCGACGGGATCCGTGCGACCGAGCCGGACGTCGTACTGCTGGACGTGCACATGCCAGACGGGGGCGGGCGCGCGGTCATCGGTGCGATCGGGCGCGATCTCCCGAAGGTCCGCTTCCTCGCCTTATCGGTCTCGGACGCGGCCGAGGACGTGATCGAGGTGATCCGTGCGGGCGCGCGGGGCTACGTGACCAAGTCGATCGCTCCCGGCGACCTGGCCGACGCGATCAGACGCGTCCACGAAGGCGACGCCGTATTCTCGGCGCGCCTCGCCGGCTTCGTGCTCGACGCGTTCGCCGGGAAGGCGAGCACGGTCGCCGACCCCGAGCTCGATCAACTCACGCCACGGGAACGCGAGGTCCTTCGTTTAATCGCGCGCGGCTATGCCTACAAGCAGGTCGCCAAGGAATTGAGCATCTCGGTGAAGACCGTTGAGACCCACGTCTCCGCCGTGCTCCGAAAGCTCCAGCTATCCAGCCGGCACGAGCTTACGCGCTGGGCGACCGACCGGCGGCTCGTCTAGACCGGCCTTCCATCTATTCGGCGCGCGCGACCCTTTTGAAGTACGTCCAGGACGTCTCGTTCGGCTCGGACCACGCCGTGGGCGCCGTCGCGTACTCGGGCTTGTTCGCCTCGACGTAGTCGCGGATCCACCCGGGCAGGTCCGCGTACCCACCCGCGGGCTTGTTCCCCTCGCAGTGGTACACGAGCTGCCCCGGCCGACCCCCGTTGCGCATCCACGGTAGCCACGGAGCGATGCGCGTCCACGACACGCGCGTAGGGACCGAGGCCAGCGCGTCGTCGTCGAGGTCGGCGCGCGCGCATGCGAACCCGAACATCTCGACGGCTTGGTAGGTGTCGTCTTGCGAACTCTCGGGGAACTCCGCGCGCGTCAGCGGCGACGGATACGCCAGGAACACGTCCATCTTGAACAGGACGTCGCCGGTCATCTCGAAGTACGGCGTGCGGAACGGCCCCCACGGCATCTGCTCGCGGAACCGCATGTTCACGGGATCGTTCCAGACGTGGACGACGTCGACCTCCTCGTCGGTCCACGGGTTCTTCCACCGCTCGAGGATCCCGCGCGTGCGCGGGTCGAGATAGAAGACCGCCTCGCGCGTCAGCAGATCGAAGCCGCCGTCCACCTCGGTCGCGCGCGCGATGTTGAAGCCCTCGAAGCCGAACAGGTGCGTGTGCTTCCCGCCCGGTTCCCAGGCATGCACGTCGCCGGCGAACCAGTTGACGCTGTCGGTGCCGTCCAGGGATGCGCGCGCCTTCATCAGCGCGCGCAGGTTCCCCGCAGGCGAATCGAGATCCACGCTAGGAGACCTTCTTCTCGTCGATGATCGTGCGCTGGAAACACACGCCGTCCTTCAGCCAGTGCCACGTGCGCGCGCGGTTGGTGGACGTGTCGTCGAGGTGGATCAGCTCGTACAGGCTCACCGTCGGATCGGCCTTGTAGATCCAATGCAGAACGATGCAGTGGTCGTCGACCTCCCAGCAGGACCCCTCGATGCGCTCGGTGTCGAACAGCAGCTTTCCGTCCGCGTAGCCGGCGGGGAACTCGATGTGCTCTTCCTTGCCGTCGTCCCAGTAGTAATGGTTGGTCTGGTGATACGGGATCGCGGGATCGTCGGTGGGGAACGTGCAGTTCAAGACCGAGCGGTGACGGTCGACGACGTTGCCCTCGCGATCGATGACCGTGTATGTCCCATGCCACTCCCCTTCGTGGCGCGCCAACAGTGGCATCTCGTCCTTGATCGACATCCGCCTCACCTCTCGGGCTGTTCCGGCTTGCGGAACATCGTTCCATATCTGGCCCGAGCTGGTCAAGGCGGGTTTCCGCGTGGCGTGCGGGGGCATCCACGAAGAATGGCGGATCGGGTATGGGCGGGCGGACCATCCACCTCGATCGCCCTGCTGAGCATCAAGGGCTACCGGGTCGAGGGCGTGAACGTGCGGAAGGCGAAAGCGACATCGGCTTGGTGGTCATCCTCCCGGGAGGCGAAGCGACGCGAGTTGGTGTCCTGGTGCAACGCCGACGAATACAGCGAATGGCGCTGGTCGTTTGAATCCTTGAATGCTGCGATGAAGTTCGTCGTATCGAAGCCGCGAGGGTGACGGCGGCTGGTCCGAGAAGGCATGATGGGGACGCCATGGCGCCATCGGCCTCGAATACCCCAGCACCGTTCCCCCGTGCTGCCTTCGATGTCGTCGGCATCGCCGCCTCGGCCGGAGGGCTCAACGCGATCGTGGAGATCCTGAAGGGGCTGCCTGCGGACTTCCCGGCCGCGATCGTGGTCGTCCAGCATCTCGATCCACGCCATCGAAGCCTGCTGGCCGAGATCCTCGAGCGCCGCACCGCCGTGAAAGTGAAGCAGGCGGTCGACGGCGAGCCCCTTCTGCCCGGGACCGTCTTCACGGCGCCGCCCAACCACCACCTTCTCATCGATACGGACGGGACGGTTTCCCTCACCCAGAGCGAACTCGTGCATTTCGTCCGGCCATCCGCAGACCTGATGTTCGATTCGCTCGCGGCAACCTTCAAAGGCAGGGCGATCGCCGTGGTCCTCACGGGCACGGGCAGCGACGGCGCCATGGGCATCAGCGCGATCAAGAAGATGGGGGGCACGGTCCTTGCCCAGGACGAGGCCACCTCCGATTTCTACGGGATGCCTGCGGCAGCCGTTCACACGGGGGACGTCGACCTCGTCTTGCCGCTCGATGAGATCGCGCCGGCGATCCTCGGTTTGGTGATGCAGGGGGAGGATGGTTGAGCACAGAGGCCCCGGAACCGTTGGAGGTGTTGATCGGGCACCTCAAACGCGTTCGAGGCACCGATTTCGCCTCGTACAAGCCGGCGAGCTTGCGGCGACGGATCGACAAGCGGCTCTCGGAGGTCGGCGTCGACGATCTGCAGGCCTACGTCGACTATCTCGAGGTGCATCCGGACGAGTTCAACCTCCTGTTCGACACCATCCTGATCAACGTCACCTCCTTCTTCCGGGATCCGGAGGCGTGGACGTACATGGCCGAGAAGATCCTCCCCACGATCGCGCCGACCGCTGCGCAGGGGGACGAGCTGCGATTGTGGAGCATCGGATGCGCCAGCGGGGAGGAGGCCTACACCCTCGCGATGCTGCTGTGCGAAGAGCTCGGAGAGGACGCGTTCAAGCAAAGCGTCAAGCTGTTCGCGACCGACCTCGATGACGATGCGCTGGATCGAGCCCGACAAGGCCGCTACGACGAGCGCGCTATCGAGCCGGTACCGACCGAGCTCCGGGACCGGTACTTCGAGCACTCCCCCAACGGGTGGCTCTTCCGGGGCGACCTGCGCCGTAACCTTATCTTCGGACGACACGATCTCACGCGCGATGCCCCGATCCGCAGGGTCGGCCTGATCACCTGCCGGAACACCTTGATGTACTTCGACAGCGAGGCGCAACGAACGATCCTGGCCCGCTTGCACTACGCGCTGCAGGATCCGGGGTTCATCATGCTCGGGCGCGCCGAGAGTTTGTTCGCTCACCACGACCTGTTCAAGGTTGTCTCAGCCGAACATCGCGTCTTCGCGAAGATCCCCGCGGTCAATGCGAGGGCCGGGCTCCTGCGCATGGCCCGTCTTGGCTCGGAGGAGGTCCACGCCGAGGTGAACGCACTCCTCGCTCTGTCCGAGCTGGCGATGGACGCTGCCCCTGCCGCCCTCCTGTTGATCGATGCCGAAGGAGCACTGGTCAGCGCGAACGTGCGCGCGCGCGCGATGTTCGGTCTGACTCCGGCCGACATCGGACGACCATTCCGCGATCTCGAGGTGTCCTACCGCCCGGTCGAGCTTCGATCATTGATCGATCAAGCCCGACAGTCGGGCAAGGCCATCAAGGCACCCTTCGCGCAACGGGGCCGCCCCGACGGTTCCGCCCAGCACCTCGAGATCGAAGTTGCTCCCCTCGGGGACCGGGGCGCGCGCGCCGTGTGCATCGTGTTCGCCGATGTCACCGAACACCACGAGATCCAGGAGGATCTCCTTCGGTCCAAGCACGATCTCCAGACGGCGTACGAAGAGCTGCAATCGACGAACGAGGAGCTCGAGACCACGAACGAGGAGCTCCAGTCCAGCGTCGAGGAGCTCGAAACGATCAACGAGGAGCTGCAGTCGACCAACGAGGAGCTGGAGACCGTCAACGAGGAGCTGCAGTCCACCAACGAAGAGCTACAAACGGTCAACGAGGAACTCCGCGTCCGTACGGCTGACCTGAACCGAGCCAACGCGCTACTTGAGGCGATCCTGAGCAGCCTAGAATCCGCCGTCGTGGTCGTCGATCGAGACGTCCTCGTCGTTGAGTGGAACGCGCACGCCGAAGACATGTGGGGTGTCCGATCCGAGGAGGCGCGCGACGCGGATCTGTTTACCCTGGACATCAACCTGCCGGTGGAAGAACTGCGCGCGCCGATCCAAGCTGCGCTGATGGGAACCATGTCCCAACCGCTCGAGCTCGACACCGTCAATCGGAAGGGACAACCACTGCGATGCCGGATCGTGGTCGGCCCGCTCAGTACACCCGGCGATCAGATCGTCGGGGCGATATTGGCGATGACGGGGATCGATGGAGCCTGATGAGCGCCGGCCGCCGGAGCGCCGGTCTGAGGACCCGCGCCCGCTCCTCGCAGCGGTGGCCGGAGCCATGCGACGCCGCGTTGACGACCTCGCGCCGCAGATCGCCGCGGCTGCGAGGATCGAGCTTGCCGCCCACCTGCCCGCCGAAACGGGTCCGTGGGCACACCGGCTGGAATCCGATGCCCGCATCTTCCTCCACACGCTCCTTCGCGCGATCGCCGACCGGCGTCTGCTGACGCCGGTCGAGCTAGAGGTCGTCTCGCGGTTCGGCTCTCGACAGGGAACGGGTGTCGTCCCCGCACACACCCTGATCCGCGTGCAGCGGGTAGCCGAGCGCGCGGTGTGGGGCGGGATCCGAGCCGAGGGAAGCAAGCTTCCGATCGACCAGCGCCTCATCCTCAACCGAAATCTCATCGACCTCCAACGTGCGCTCGAAACGCAGGTGCAGGCGGCACTGTCGCAGGCCGCGCTCGGCGTATGGGGAACGGCGTTGCACGAGGGCACCGCGTGGGGAGGCGACGGAACCGAGCGTCCCACTCCCCTGGGCGAGTTGCTCGACGGGAACGTCGAGGGCTTCAAGGCGACCGCGCGAGAAGGGGCGCCCTCGTTCCCCGCCAATCCCGTGTTCGTGGTCGTCGTCCTCAAACTTGCTCCAGGCAAGCAGGCACCCGACATGGGACTTCCACAACTCGCATCTCGCGTCGCGGAGAGCCTCGATGCCGCGCATCAGCCGGCGATCGCGATCCGCAGGGGGGAGGCGGCCATCGTAGTGCCTGTGAGTCGGGACAACTCGAACCGGACGCTCGCGCAGAAGGTCGAGGACGTCTTGGAAACCTCGGACCCTGCCCGAAGCCTCGTCGCCGGAGTGGGCCGCTTGGCGCCCGGACTGCAAGGCGCCCACGCGTCGTACGTCCAGGGTGGACGGGCGGTCGGGTTCGCGGGGACGACCGACGACATCCCGCACGTGCTCACGGACGAGGATGCATTACCCCTCGCGCTGCTCGTCCGCGACCCTCAACTTGGGCTCGAGGTCCTTCAGGCGTCGATCGGACCCCTTCGGCGCGCCGGACGACGGTTCGAGGTGCTCCTGGCCACGCTGAGCGCCTATGTGGACACATGCGGAAACATGGCCGAAACGGCCAAACTGCTCGGGATCCATCGGCACACCCTCTCCAACCGAATCACACGTATCGAATCCATCACGGGTCGGAAGCTCGACCGAGCGCAGGACCAGCTTCTTCTTTCCCTCGGGTTGCAGGCGATGAAGCTCTTCCCGACGGGCATGGACAAGATCCCGGCGGACGAACCGGCGGACGAACCACTTCCAGAGTAGAAACCGATTTCGCCCCAACTGAGCCTTCCGTCAGGACAGTCCGTCCACTCCCAATCCGTCGATTCATCCATGGTGGCCCTAGGCACAAGTGTTGGAAGAGTGCACGCTCATGGGAGCGGGGAGTCGATCTGGCCCATCCTCCAGAGGGGCCAACCCGATGGGCTCGCTGGGGAACCAAGGGGAGTCAGCGCGACAGGGAACCGGCTCGAGCGGGGTAGCCGGTCCTCGTCGCGGTCCACCAGGGAGATCCACCCGTCGAGGAGGCCATCTGGCATGGAAGTTCTGAAGGTTTCAACCTCCTCTCCGCCGCGCCTGCTCGCAGGTGCGATCGCGGCGTTGTTGCGTCAAGAGAAGCCGGTGGTCCTTCAGGTGATCGGTGCTGGGGCCCTGAACCAGGCGGTGAAAGGCATCGCCGTGGCGAGGAGCTACCTGGTCGGAGACGGACTCGACCCCGCCTTCGACGTGACCTTCCATCAGGTGGAGATCGAGCGGGAACCGCGAACGGCGCTCCGCCTCGCCGTCGGACCCCGATCGGCTGCCTGAAAGGACCTCCCGGTGAACAGATACCACCGTGGCGGCGGACGCTTGACGGGCATGGCGTTCGCTCCCCCTCGCGCGTCTGACCGGGTCAAGACCTCGCACCTGATGCGCTCGATCTTCGACGCGATGCCCGACGCGGTCGTGCTGGCCGACGATGGCGGTGAGATCCTTCTGGTGAACGAGCTCGCCGCAACGTTGTTCCGATACGAGCGAGAACTCATGCCCGGCATGGACGTGGAGGACCTGATCGCTGAGCGGTTCCGCCAGGTTCATCAGGCCTTCGTAGCGGCCACCACCGCGAATCCGAGCGCATCCGTGGGTCGGTGGGTTGGGTTGTGCGGGCGAACGAGCGACGGGACGGAGTTCCCGATCGAGTCGTCCGTCACCTTCACGTCCTCCACGTTCGGACGCCTCGCGATCGAAGTCCTTCGTGACCGGTCGGACGACTTGGACCGCACGGAAGCGGTCGACGTCGCGCGGCAACGCATCGGGCAGGACATCTCGGAGGTCGTCGTCGGCAGGTTGTTGTCCGTCGGCCTCACCATGCAGTCGGCGGCTCAGCTGGTTCGGGACACGCCGGCGGCGCGGCGCATCCGAGACGCGCTCCACGAACTCGATGTCCCGGTCCGGGCGCTGCGGCGATCGATCTACGCTCCGCTCAACGGAGGTGCGGGTACCACCACGGATCCGGCGTCTGAGTCGAAGCAACGAGGAACGCCTGACGGCGACCGAAGCGGCGCAACGCTGCCGGCCCCATCCTCGAGCCCCCCAGCCCCGACAGGTTGAACGAGTTCTTCTCGGCGTCGTAGACCAGCGCGGTGAGCGCGGCGTCGTTGATGCTCACGGCGCCGGCTCGGATACGACGTCCGACCGCCACCGCTTCGGCGGGATCGCCTGCGAACACCGCCGCGCTCAGCCCGTACGTCGTGTCGTTGGCGAGCGCGACCCCTTCGTCGAGGGCGTCGAACGGCATCACCGGGATGATGGGACCGAACGTCTCCGCGGTCATCACCTTCATGGCGTGCGACACCTCGGTCAGCACGGTCGGCCGTAGGTACGAGCCGCCTGCGATGACCTCGATCTCGCCGCCGGTACGCGCCTTCGCGCCCTTCGCATCGGCATCGGCGAGATGATCAGCGATCACCGCGACCTGCTTCGCTGCGATGATCGGACCGATCTCGCCGTCGTCGACGGTCGGCGCGGCGAGTCGGAGCGCGCGCGCCTTCTCGACAAGTTGTTCGACGAAGGGCTCGTAGACCGCGCGGTCCACGTACACACGCTCGATCGACAGGCATGACTGGCCGGCGTTCGCGGTCGAGCCCCACAGGATCGCGCTCGTCGCGCGTTCGAGTTCCGCGCTGGCGCAGACGACGGCGGGATCCTTGCCGCCGAGCTCGAGGAACGCGGGGATGAACCGCCGCATCGCCTGCTCCCCAACAGCGCGTCCTGTCGGGACGCTGCCGGTGAAGCACACCGCGTCGACCAGATCGACGATGGCCTCGCCGGTGGCACCCGCGCCGGGCACGAGGGTCAGCGGGATATCGGGCCCCATAGTCGCGGCGACCGGCTCGATGAACCGCGGCGTGATCTCGCTCGGCTTGATCATCACCGCGCACCCTGCAACGAGCGCAGGAACCGCATCGATCATCGCGAGCAACAACGGGAAGTTCCACGGGCTGATCACGCCCGCCAGCGGATAGGGATGCATCCCCTGGCGGACCTCGACTGTGGGGATGCCGGCGGCGCGGGGCTCAGGCTCCGCAAGAAGAACCGGCGCCTGACTGCACCAGCGGTCGATCATGCCGAGCACGGCATCGACCTCAAGCGCAGACTCGATGCGGCGGCCGGTGTCCGTGATGAGGGCCTCGATGATGGCCGCGCGCGCATCCTCGAGCCGATCGCGCCACGCCAGCAACGCGTCGATGCGCGCGTCGAGTCCGTTCTCCTCCCAACCGTGCTGGGCATCGCGCAGGCTCGCGGCGAGCCCGGAGAGGTGGTCCCCAGACGGGGGCTCGAACGCGTGATCGTTCTGGCCGGTGCGTGGGTTACGGACCTCGATCATCTAGATCAGCCCGTCACGCTCGAGCCGCTCGATCAGCGCGCGCTGCTGATCGAGGAAGAACGTCCGGCCCGGCACGCGACCTTCGGGGATCCCGTTGGGTTCTTGGCTCGGCGCCTCGGCGTAGGTCGATGCGTACGCCGCGAGCCGGTTGCGGGCAAGCAGGTTCGCCATGCCGGGGCGACGCCGCGCGCGCCGCACCGCGGCCACGTCGAGCTCGGCGTACGCGGCCATCGACTCGCCATACCCGGCCTCGACCAACACACGCCCCCCGTGGTCCACGATCTGCGACCCCCCATCGGTCGAGCCGCCCGGGATCGGCGACCCCTCGATCCCGGCGGTGTTGGCCGACACGACGTAGGCGAGGTTCTCCAGCGCGCGCGCCCGGCGCGCGATCGCCTTCGAGCGCTCGAGCGTGCCTGCTTCCGAGGTGGAGTGACAGAACACTTCGGCACCGCGCAGCGCGAGCGCGCGCGCAAGCTCGGGGAACAGGATCTCGTCGCTGGCGATGCAGGCGAGCCGGCCGATCTCGGTGCGCGCGACCGGGAACACGCCCTCGATCCCGTACAGCTCGAGGAACCGATCCCAGACGTCGTACGGGGTCGGGGTGAACATCGAGTTCAGGCGGCGATGCCGCAACACGAGCGCCCCCGCCGGATCGATCACGAACGAGCACTGGAAATACAGCCCAGGGAAATTGGGATCGGTCTCGTAGGCGTTGGCAGACAGGTAGATCGACAGGTCGCGCGCGATCGCGGCCAGCCCTTGGTGCTCGGGGCCGTCCGGCTCGATCGCGGCGCGGTCTGCCCACACCTCTATCGACTCGCCGACCGGATGCCCGGTCAGCACGTATTCGGGCAGCACGACGAGCCGGCAGTCGGGCCCGATGAACCTGATGCCGGCTGCGATCAGCTCGTGCAGGCGGTCGATCGACGCCTTCATGATCCCGCGCGCCTCCGCACGGTCGGCCGCGCGGTTGACGGCACGGCAGGTCGCTTGGAGCGCGAGCGCGCGGTACGCAGGTGCTGCGTCGTCGGATGATGTGTCGTCGGCCACTTCGACTATCCTCCCGGGATCGGTCAATGATAAGGCGACCATGACCCCAGCCGTACATTTCGACGTCCGCGACCGCGTGGCCTATCTCACGCTGAACCGCCCCGAGGTTCTCAACGCGATCGACGAGAACGTGATCACAGGGCTGGCCGAGGCGCTCGAGAGCGCCGCGCTCGAACCGAACGTGAAGGCCGCGGTCATCACCGGCGCCGGCGATGCCTTCAGCGTCGGGCTCGACATCGACCTGCTCGGGCGCGCGTTCGACGATCTCAAGTATTTCCGCGACGTTCTGGACCGGTTCAAGGAACTGCTGCTCGCGGTCCAGGCGATGCCGGTCCCGGTGGTTGCCGCGGTGAACGGCTTGGCGCGCGCGGGCGGCTTCGAGCTGATCCTCGCGTGCGACCTGGCGATCGTGGCCGAGGACGCTCGCATCGGCGACACGCACCTGGTGTTCGGGATCCTACCCGGCGGCGGCGCGACCGTTCGCGCACCCAGGCGGCTCGGTGATCAGCGCGCGCGCGAGCTGCTGCTGACCGGTCGGTGGATGACCGGCGGCGAAGCCGCCGACGCAGGCCTCGCGATGCGCGCGGTCGCGCCGACACGGCTCTACGACGAGGTCGAAGCGCTGATCGCGCACTTCCGTCCCCTGTCGCGCGCGGCACTGACCGCGACCAAGGCAGCGCTCGAGGCGACCGCCGACCTCCCGCTCGCCGAAGCGCTCGACGTCGAGCTCGAGCACCTCATCCGGCTGCTCGAGACCGAGCCGAGCGCGCGCGAGGGCTACCAGGCATTCGTCGAGAAGCGCAAGCCCCTCTGGGACTAGCGTGGGGACGTTCGACGCGCTGGATCTCGGCGAGCGGTTCGAGACGCCGTCGGGCGCCATCACCGAAGACGATCTCGACGCGCTGGTGCGCATCGGCGGCTACACGCATCCCCTGTTCACCGACGCCGCGTTCGCCGCCGTGTCGCGATTCGGGAAGCGTCCGGTCCCCGGTCAGGCCCTGCTGCTGGTCATGGGCGGGCTCGTCGAGCAGAGTGATCGCTTCGACGACACGGTGATCGCCTTGACCGGGTTCGACGAGGTGCGATTCACGTCCCCATGCTTCCCCGGCGACGAGGTACGCGTCGAGATCGAGGTGCTCGACAAGGAACCACGCGATGGGCGTGGCACGCTGGTGATGGCCTGGCGCGCGCTGACCGGCGGCGCGGAGCCGACGACGCTGTGCGAGGCGCGCGCGCGGATGCTGTTCCGGCGCTGATGCCGCAGCCCCGTGATCATCCCCTGTGGAACAGCTGGTCGAGCCTTATACTGACCGAGCGCGCGGGATAACACCTGAGCGCGGATCGATGGCGAAGACAAACATGCAGATGACCCGACGTGTCGCGCCAAGGACCCGAGCGAAAGCGCGCGCGTTATCCCGACCAGCGGTGAGCGTTATCAAGGTCTCGCTAAGAATGAGTTACCCCGACACGATGAAGAGTAGAGAGCTGTTCGACCAGCTCGATTGGCATTGGGAGAACCAGTTGCGCGCGAGGCTGTCCGGGCTTGGCGATGATGAATACCTGTGGGAACCGGTGCCCGGCTGCTGGTCTGTCCGAGAGACGTCGCCTGGTGTATTCGCTGCAGATTGGGCGTGGCCTCCGCCGGACCCTGCCCCTGTCACGACGATTGCCTGGCGCTTAGCTCACGTGACGTTTTCGGTTCTTGGCTTTCGTGCGAACTGGCACTTCGGGGACCGTTCTCTCACTTGGGAGACTGCCAAACTTCCGGGTTCGGCATCGGAAGCACTCGATGCGCTCGACCGCTCGTATCAAGCTTGGCGAACTGGGATCTTAGGTGCTCCCGACGACTTCTTCGCTACGCGAAGCGAAGGCCCTCCAGGGACGCTCGATGCCCAATTCCCATTCGAGGGAGTCGTTCTCCACATCAATCGCGAAGTGATTCATCATGGCGCAGAGATTGCTCTCCTGCGAGACTTGTATTTCCGGCACAATCAAGAGGACTCAAATGATTGAAGAACGGGTTAACTCGCGCGTGCAACGGACCGTCCGCCTGCGGCGTCCGGCCGCTGACGCGCAGGGTCGTTAGGCAGCCCGTGGCTCGTTCAAGAATCCACCGGCTTGGTTCGTCTGTCAGTCTGTTGGTCCTAGCGCTCCTATTCTCCTTCACGCCTGGGGGCCCGTTCGATCCCGCCGGCTGCCCTTCGGCAGGCCCGCCCGACCAGAACGCCGGTCTGCTGACAATCGAGCAGGGCGCTTTGGGGAACGTGTGGTTCTGGCAGGGGGACTTCATGCCCGCGGAACCCTCCGGATGCATTCGTCCGGTCGTAAGGGAATTGCGCATCCACCATCTCACAACTGAGGATCAAGCCGTCCGGCATGGAGACTCATTCTCCTTCTATGAGGCTGTCCACTCCCCGTTGATTACCAGGGTCACATCGAATGCCCGCGGATTCTTTGAGGTCGAACTTCCCCCGGGAAGGTATAGCCTGTTTGCTGTGGAGGGTGGACTCTTGTACGCGAACGGATTCGGGGACGATGGCATTTGGCCCTTCACGGTGAGAGCGGGTGAGGTAACTGAACTCCAATTCGATATCGACTATCTCGCAACGTCATGATCGCTGCCTAACTCGCCGCTCGACCCGACCGGATTCGCCGGCGGGTCAGCGCCCAAGACGTTGAACCGATTGATGACATGACCATCAGCTTCCGCGATTCAGCCGATGACGTCGTCCCTAGCCATCTGGGCGGCTTCTTCGTTGGCTGGCCAACTGGCCCGACACCGGAGACGCACCTGCGCCTGTTGCACGCCAGTGACCGCGTGGTAATCGCGATTGATGAGTCGCTGGGTGTCGTCGTGGGCTTCGCGACCGCTCTCACTGACGGAGTTCTCGCCGCCTTCATCTCCTTCGTGGAAGTCCTACCGTCGCACCAGGGCCGAGGAATCGGACGCGGGCTGATCCAGAGACTCCTGGACTCGATGCGAGACCTCTACATGGTCGATGTGACATGTGACGCCGACCTTCAACCGTTCTACCGCATGGCAGGAATGAAGCCGGCCACAGGGATGATCCTTCGACGCTACGACGCCCAAGCAGGTGTGAGTTGAACGCCAACGGGATAACTCGCGGCTGGAACCGACGCTCGGCTGCGCCTCGCGCGGTTCAGCCGCAGGGTCGTTATACGGAGATGTCCGAGGTGACTGCTTGACCCCCCCATCCGTTGATCCGAGCGACGGCAAGAAATCGGTGGACTCTCTTACGACGCTGCTGTCGCAGGTGCTGATCGGCTTCACGATCGAGCACGACAATGAATTCGAACGACAGATGATGGCTTCGCCCTATCGGCCGGTCTTGGTTTCGATGGTCATGTGGAGCAATTTCATGCGCTTCGTGCCTACGGAGGGCATCTCGGTGCGGGCACTCTCGGCCGCAGCCGGACTGTCCAAGCCGGTCCACCCGTCTCTGCCTGGGATGGAGCGGTGGGGCTATGTCAAGGTGGAGAAGGACCCAAGCGATCCGCGACCCAAACCTGCACAAGGGAATCTTGTCGTCAAGCCTGGGCTTACCGGCCAGAAGGCCCAAGAGATATGGCAAACGCTCACGATTGAAATCGAGAAGCGCTGGCGAGAACGCTTTGGTGATGAGGTCATCAACACACTTATGGAGTCGCTGCGAGCACTGACGCAAAAGTTCGACGTGAGGCTTCCGAGCTATTTACCAGTCCTAATGTCCAAAGGTCTGCGCACGGAAGTCAGCGAGTGGGAAATGAGCGAAAGTCCCAGCGATCTTCGACTCGCAACACTCCTAGCGCAGACGCTGCTCGCGTTCACGCTCGACTACGAGCGAGATGCAGAACTCTCGCTCCCGCTCACAGCGAATGTCATCCGGGTTCTCGACGGGGACGGCGCGCCCGTCCGCGATCTGCCGCTCCTCACAGGCGTCTCGAAGGAGGCGGTCAGCATGAGCCTGACCTTCCTTGAGAAGAACGATTACGTCTCGGTCGGATCCGAGCCGAGTGGTAGCCGCGGGAAGTGCGTTCGACTTACTGCGAAAGGACAGGAGGCTCAAGCCGACTATCGTGATCGGATCAGGCGGGTCGAAGGAGACTGGGTATCTCGATTCGGCGAACAGACGATCGAGGACATCCGAGTCGCTCTGCAAGGCATCCTCGGTCATGCCCGATTCTCGGACTCCCTCGTGCCACTCCCCGAAGGATGGCGAGCGAAGAAGCCCTATCTACAGCGAACGGAGGCATTTCTGAGCGATCCCCGCGGCGCCTTGCCTCATCACCCGATGGTGCTCCACCGAGGTGGCTGGCCCGATGGCAGCTAGCGCTCGAAGAGGCGTTTGCTCGCGGAATGACCCGCGGGTCCCGTATAACTCGGCGCTGCACCCGACCGCTCGCCTTCGGCTCGCGGCGGGTGACCGCCAGACCCGTGAGGCAGGCAAAGGAGTTGCCGATGCCAGAGATACGCGACATGACCTCGGACGACACCGATCTGGCAATCGTTCGGGAGCTGTTTTGGGAGTACCTCCAATGGGCGAACACTCGAGTTGATGAAGAGTTCGCCGTCGACTTCGACATCGCAACAATGCTTAAACATGATCTGAGCACCCTTGAGAAGTTCGCGCCTCCGAGCGGGCGATTGTTGCTGGCTGCCAACGGGGGCGAAGTCGTCGGCTTGGGGTGCCTCAAACAATTGCATCCCGGCGTCGGCGAGATCAAACGCATGTACCTCCGCCCGGATGCACGCGGCACGGGTCTTGGGCGGGCACTATTAGAGTCACTCTTGGTGAACGCCAAGCAAGCCGGTTACACGCATATTCGCCTAGATAGTGCAGGATTTATGAAAGCTGCCCACTCGCTTTACCGATCCGCCGGATTCCGTGAGATCGATCCCTATCCCGAGAGTGAGATACCACCAGCGTTCCAGAAGCATTGGGTGTTCATGGAGCGAGATGTCTAGAGTCGCCTCCGTCAATCGCTGCCTAACAAGGCCGTGGAACAGACCGCTTTCGGCGGCTGCTCACGCCACGCCGTTCTACGGACGGATGGGGTGGAGTAGAATGCGGACATGACCCCCCCGCTATAAGATCGCTCTCCGCCGCTCCGATGAGAGTGTCGCCGTCTCCGTCCCCGGCCTACCAGGATGCTGGTCGCAGGGTAAGGACGAGGACGAGGCCATCGAGAACATCCGTGACGCGATTCAGGCCTATCTTTCGATCGCGGACCACCATCTCGAGGGAGCTGAAGTTCGGGAGTTTGAAGTCACAATGCGTTGATCACCGAGAGGAGGCACGCTCCGATGGGCAAGTTCATGTTGCTCTATAAGGGTCCGGCGACTGAGCCCGCCGACATGCAACCAGAAGCCGCTCAGGCAGTCATGGCTAAGTGGGCCGAGTGGATGCAAGGGGTGGGGAGTGCATTGGCAGATATGGGAGCGCCGATGAACAAGACAGGCGTATCGGTCGTCGATGACGGCTCGACCGGCACGACCGAGCAGCTGAACGGCTACAGCATTCTTGAGGCATCTGACCTCAAGGCGGCCACGGCTTTGTGCGCCGGTCATCCGTTCTTGAGCGACAGCGACGGCAAGTTCAGTATCGAGGTCTACGAGTTGCTACCCGTTCCTGGAATGTAGCTATCAAGGGATTGCCCACGCCGAATCTCGGTAAGGTCATGGCGCCGCAGCAGCTAGTTGCGTCCGGCGCCGCGTGATAACTCGACGCTCCACCCGACGAATCCTCGCGGTCCCGTACGACTCTCAGGTCACGGGCGACGAGGCGAGTCTTTGCGGGGTGAACGCCCGGCTACGTTCCGCTCCTAGTGTTCGACGAAGACGCAGACGGTGTAGTCGCTCGGAGTGTTCGTCGTGAAGTTGTTGGCTGCCGCGTCGACCGTGACGACGAGATCCATGCATCCCGTCGGCGGTGACGGCGCGGCGTAGGTGAACGTCTGCGACGGGACGCTGAACGCGCCGGCGGCATCCGTCGTCACCGAGAAGGTCGTCGTCTGCAGGTCGGGACCAGCGCAGTTCCCCGTGCCGGACCAGCACGACTGGGGCGCGCGCACCGTGATCCGGCCGGTGACGGTCCTCCCCGATCCGGCTCGGCCGTTGGAGTCGAGCACCCCGTAGGCGCCGAAGCCCAGCTCGACCGCTGCGCCGGTGTAGACCGCGCCCTCGAAGGTCGGTGACGCCGACAACTCGGGGCGCGCGGCTTGCGCGCTGAGGGGCACCAGCAACACAGTCACGAACGTGATCTGCACCGCGCGCACCGCGCGCCGCCGCCGGGCGCGCTCGATACGCCTCGCCGTCCTCGGACCGGGGACGCGAACAACACCCGTCCGGGTTCCCATGGATGACTTCCCCCTCACGGCCGCATGCGAACGTCCGGCCATCCACTTTACCCAGGCGCGTGGGAACCGCCACCATCATGGGAAGCGCCGGCCACGCAGCGCGACGGGCCAGCACGCAGCCGGTTAGCGGCGGTCGCTGTCCTCGCGTTCGGGGTCGAGCCTTATCGTGCGGTCGGGCGTGCGAGCGCGAAGGACCTCGAGCGCGCGGTCGGCGTGGACCTCCATATTCATCTCGCTGCCGATCGCGTCGAGGATCCGACGGTCGGTGTCGATGACAAAGGTCATCCGCTTGTTGCCGAGTGGCCCCGGACGCTTCACGCCGAAGGCGCGTGCGATCGCGCGGTCGCAGTCGGACAGCAGGTCGAAGTCGAAGCCGTGCTTGTCGGCGAAGCGCGTCTGTCGATCGACGTCGTCGGCGCTGATGCCGAGCCGGGTCGCCCCCACCGCATCGAACTCGGCCGCAAGATCGCGGAAGTGACACGATTCCTTGGTGCACCCCGGCGTCATCGCCTTGGGATAGAAGAACAGCACCACGGGGCCGTGCTCGAGCACGTCGCCCAACGTCAGCGTCCCACCGCGCTGGGATGGAGCCTCGAAGTCAGGGGCCAGGTCGCCTGGTTTCACACCACTAGGATTCTTCATCGTCGCAGCGGCACCTTCCCCGATTGACCCCGGCTCTACACCCCCGATATGCTGTACGAAACAGCGTTTCGTCCTGTGGAACAGGAGTCTCCCGTGCGCCTCAGCTACGCCCCCTGGGGGGCAACCATCGACGAGCAGGTCGCGGGCGCGGTCGACGCCGAAGCGGCAGGGTTCACCGACGTCTGGGTCTCCGAGCTGCACCGCTCGGCGTTCGTGCCGGCCGGGGCCATCGCGCGCGCGACCTCGCGCGTCGGAGTCGGCACCGCCATCGCGCTCGCGTTCACGCGCTCGCCGATGACCACCGCGCTGGAGGCGATGGACGTCGACGAGATAAGCGGCGGGCGATTCATCCTGGGGCTGGGCTCGGGCGTGCAGCGGTTGAACGAGGATTGGCACAACGTGCGCTTCGGCAAGGCGGTCCCCCACCTGCGCGAGTCGGTCGCGATCATCCGGCGCTTCGCCGCCGAGAGCCACCTCGGCGAGACCATCGCCGAAGATGGCGAGCACGAACGCATCCGCCTGCGCGGCTACGAGCGCCCGTGGCCGCCGGCGCGCACCCCGATCCCCATCTACCTGGCCGCGGTCGGCGACGGGATGACGCGCCTGTGCGGCGAGATCGCCGACGGCTGGCTCGGCCACGAGCTCGGCTCGCCGCGGTACACCGCCGAACACATCATCCCCAACATCGAAACGGGCCTTGCTCGAGCCGGGCGCGCGCGCGCCGACGTGGCGCTGATCGCGTCGGGATGTTGCGCCGTCGACGCGGACGGCGCGCAGGCCAAGCGCTGGATGGCCGGGCTTGTCGCGTTCTACGCCACCGTGCGCACGTACGAAGCTTTCTTCGATTTCCACGGGTTCGCCGCCGAGGCCGCCGCGATCCGCGAACGGTTCAAGGCCGGCGACGAGCACGGCATGGTGGACGCATGCCCGGCCGCCATGGTGGACGCGTTCGCGCTCGCCGGTACGCCCGACGAGGTGCGCGAGCGCGTGCGCTCGTACGAAGGCATCGTCGACGGCCTGAAGCTCAGCCCGCCCACGCACCTGGTTCCCGAAGAGGTCACCCGACAGATGCAGAAGAACATCCTGGAGGCGCTCGCACCGTGACGATGACCGCGATCATCCCGACGCACTTTCCGTGGTTCGACTACGCGCGCTACACGTTCTCGCTCGGGCTGCAGCGCGAGGGGAAGGTGTGGCTGTCCGGTCATTCCGCGAGCGAGTACGACCCCGAGACCCGCCACATCGTCGTTCGCGGCGGTATGGCCGACCAGACGCGAACCGCGTACGCGAAGATCGCCGCGATCCTGGACGCGGCGGGGCTGACGCTCGACGACGCGCACCGGATCGTCGAGTACGTCACCGCCGCCGGGATCGAGCACTACGCCGAAGCCGAGGGTGTGCGCGCCGAAGTGCTGGGCGACCACCGGCCGGCCGTGTGCACCGTGGTGGTGAACCGGCTGCTGCGCCCGCAGGCCTTCATCGAGATCGAGGTGACCGCGGGGCCCGCCGGCGAGGCGATCACGGTGGATGGCTGGGGCCGCGTCGCCGCGGCGCCGGGCTACGCGGCCGACGACATCGTGTACCTGTCCTCGCTGACCGCGCCCGATGCCGGCGACTCGTTGGAGTCGCAGGCGCGCGCGGTCTTCGAGCGCGCGGCCGAGGTGCTCAAGGCCGCGGGGCTCGACATGAGCAACGTCGTCAAGACCGTGGACTACACCACGCCGGCGACGCTGCGGGACTATAGGTCCACCGGGCGGATCCGCAAGGACATGCTCGGTCCGGTGTACCCGGGCGCGGCGGGGATCCTGCTTTCGAAGCTGCAGACGCCCGAGACGCTGATCTCGTTCGACGTCATCGCATCCCGCCACACCCCCGAGGCCGTGAACCCGGGATGGGAACGCTACGGCAAGCTCACTTACTCCCCCGCCGTTCGAGCCGGCAACGTGCTGTTCATGTCGGGGCAGGCGGCGCTCGACCCGGCGACCGAGCGCGCGGTGCACGACGGCGACATCGTTGCGCAGGCCGAGTACACGTACTCCAACATCAACGAGGTGTTGCGCGCCGCCGGCGCCGGACCCGTGAACCTTGTCAAGACCATCGAGTACGTGACGCCAGCCGGGCTCGAGAACTACCGCGAAGTAGCGAAGGTGCGCGACAAGCTTTTGCGCGCGCCGTACCCGGCGTCAACTGGTTGCGTCTGCGAAGCCCTGCTACGCCCCGAGTTCCTGATCGAGATCGATCCGCTCGCCATCCTGCCCTAAAGCCGACCATCCGGTCGCCCGATACGTCTGACGGGGGTTGGAACGTCCGTCCAAGCGGAGGGGATCTGGCCGTGGCACGTGTTCTGGTCGCAGACGATGATGCAGACATCCGTATGTTGCTGCGCTCGGTCCTGCAGCTCCGTGGTTGGACCGTTGTCGAGGCGGTGAACGGTTTCGAGGCGCTACGACACATCAGAGACGACGAGTTCGACATCGTGGTGCTCGATCATTCGATGCCGGTGATGAACGGGTTCGAGACCGCGCGCCACGCGCGCATGTCCTACACGGGACCGATCATCTTCTACTCGGCGTACGCGACGACGGCGCTCGGGGACGAGATCCGGGCGTCGATCCCCGGCGAGGTGCATCTGGTTTCGAAGACCGACTTCAAGGGGTTCCTCGCCGTCATGGAGCAGCTGTTCGCCGCGTGAGTCAACCCGCGCCCGGCGGCAACGCGAGCACCGCGACGAGCACGTACACGCCGACCGCGCCGGCGGGAGCGCCGCGACCCCCGGCACGGCCGCTGGCTGCCGCCTGGTGACAGGGCGTACGAAGCCGAGTATCTCGCGCCCGCGAACATGCGAACGAAGCAGATCCCATCCTGCACGGCTTCTTGGGTCCAAGAACCGCTCAGGAGCGGCATGAGTGACCCGGGAACATTCGTCACCCAAGCGCGGGCGTGATGCAGACCTCCCCGTTGACCGAACCGCAGGTGGGCGCGGTCCCGCGGTAGTGCTGCGGGTCGAGCCCATGCAGGAAAGGCAGCAGGACGCTGGTTCGGTGATCGGCGTCCTGCAGGATCGTCACCACGCTCGCCTGGTTCGGCTCGTAGGCGTAGGTCGAGATCGGGTCGTTGGTCGGCGGCGCGTGCACCTGCAGCACCAGCGTGTGGCCCGCGCGCCACACGTGCCCGAGCGGGAAGATCTCGATCTCGTACTGGTCCGCGGTCCCCGGCAGGATCGGCTCGGCGCCGACGTAGTCGTGGTAGGGCCGGTAGATCTCGCCGCCCGGCGTCTTCTGCGACTTGTCCTCGTCGAGCTCGCGATAGCTCGCGCGCAGCATGCCGCGCTGCACGAACGATGTTTCTCCTCCGGGCGCCACGTCCAGGATCTCGACCCAGAAATCGACGTCGGCGCTCGTCGCGGTCGCGTGCAGCGACAGCTCGAGTGGTCCGGCCAGAACCGTGGTCTCCTCGATCGGTAGCTCGTAGCGCGCGGTATCGGGCAGGCCGGTGGTGAATCCGTAGGGCGCGAGCGGCGCGCCGGTCGGCGCCGCGTTGCCGACGTCGAGGGTCATGTGCCGCCCGGTGCCGGTCGACAGGTAGGTGACCTCGCCATCGCATCCGTCCGTGGACTGGCTGAGCGCACCGGTCGCACACAGGTTGAACCGCTGCCAGTCGGTCTCGGGCAACGGCCAGTCGCTCGAGGTGTACCGCGGCAGCCGGTCGCTTCCCATCGACTCGAAGTTCAGCATCACGCGCTGCTCGGGATCGAGCACGTCGGCGCACGACGCGCCCGAGGTGGCGCTCCCGGCGGTATCGCCGTCGTGCAGGATCCAGCAGTCGAGCCAATCCTTCTTGGTGCGGTTGGGATCGTTCGGGTTGTGCCGTCCGGTCGAGAGCAGGATGCGCTTGGGCACGTCGCGCGGGATGTTCTCCCACAGGACGTGGCCGCCGCGCGGGCCGGTCTGCTCGTCCTGATACTGCTGGCCGAGCTGGATCGGCGCCTTGAGGTCGGTGATGTGGTTCATCAGTCCGCTCGTGATCGACCACGAATCGGGTGTGGCCTCGCGCGAACCATAGGTGTCCAGGAAGATCTGCGGAGTCGGCGCCGTGCTCGAGCCTTGATGGTCGAGGTAGTTCTCGAGGCAGTGCTGGTCCTGGAGCATCCACGACAGGTTCGACGAGTGCTCGCCGATCGGACGCACGCCGGCTCCCCACAGGATCGGGAAGCCGGGGTTCGGGATCCCACCGATGTACAGGATCCCGCGATAGAAGTCGTCGATCAGCCCGGACACGGCGACGGCCTTCAGGTGGGTCGTGTCGGGGACCTCGGCGGCGACCAGGAACCCGGTCAGCCCGCCGTACGAGTGACCGTAGATCCCTACCCTGCCGTTCGACCAGGGTTGCTCGGGGATCCAGTTGTCGATGATCCACGCGCCGTCCTTGCTCGAGCGCTCCGAGAACAGCTCGAGCTGCCCGGCCGAGCACCCGGTGCCGCGCACCGAGATGCCCACGACCACGTACTCGGCCGAGCCGACGTAACTGCTGTCATTCGGGGCCGCGGCGCCGCCGTACCCCTCCATCTCGACGAGCGCGGGATAGGTCTTCTCGGGGTCGTAGCCATCGGGGTAGTAGACGCGGACCGCGATCTCGGTGCCATCGTCGACGGTCACGTACTCGATCGGACCGGGCGGCGGCGGTTCCGCCTTCGCCGCGCCGAGCGACGCGACGAGGCCGAGAACGAGCACGACGGGCAGATATTTCCGCATCAGGATCCCCCCTGGGTCGTGGGTACCCTGCAGACTTCGCCCGCCAGGCGGGAAGTCCTTCCATGAGATACTTCGACAGCTCGACCTCACGAACCGGGGGCCGGGGACGTTGATATGGATGTGAGGCTGCCGCCGTTCCAGACGCTCCTTCGCGACCACGCCGAGGAGGTCTATCGCTTCCTGGCCGGGATGGTGGGACCGCGCGACGCCGACGACTGCTTCCAGGAGACCGTCCTGGCGGCGCTGCGCGCGTACCCGGGCCTTCGGGACGCCACCAACCTCCGGGGGTGGATGCTGACGATCGCCCACAGCAAGGCCGTGGATGAGCACCGCGCGCGTGCGCGCCGCGCGGTCCCGGTCGAGCGCGTCCCCGAGCGCGCGGTGCCCGGCTCGAACGATGGGGTCGCGTTGTGGGACCTCGTGCGGGACCTGCCGCCGAAGCAGCGCGCGTCGGTGGTTCACCGGTACGCGAACGAGCTGCCGTACCGCGAGATCGCGCGCATCCTGGACGTCAGCGAGGCGGCCGCGCGCCAGAATGTGCGCGAAGGACTCAAGAAGTTGAAGGAGTGGGTGTGATGGACATCACCGAAGCAGCACACCGGGACTACGCGACCGAAGCAGCCGCCGCGAGCGCGCGCGCGATCGCCGCCGCGCGCCGCGAGGGCTTGATCGACGTCGCCTACGACACCGTGGACACGCCGTTCGGCCCGATGCTGGTGGCGGTCACGCCGAAGGGGCTGGTTCGGATCGCGTTCCAGGGCGAGGACTTCGAGGACGTGCTGACCGACCTAGCCGCGCGGCTGTCGCCGCGCGTGCTCGAGGAGCCGAAGGCGACACAGGCCGCGCGCCGTGAGCTGGATGCGTTCTTCGCCGGACGGCTGCGCTCGTTCGACCTTCCCCTCGACTGGTCGCTGTCGAGCGGCTTCGCGCTGCGCGTGCGCAAGGCGACCTACCGGATCCCGTACGGGCTGACGTCGTCGTACGGCGAGGTCGCGGCCAAGGCCGGGAACCCGCGCGCGTCGCGCGCGGCCGGCAACGCGCTCGGCTCGAACCCGATCCCGATCGTGGTGCCCTGCCATCGCGTGCTGCGGACCGGGGGTGCGCTCGGGGGCTACGGCGGCGGGCTCGACATGAAAACGGCGCTCCTCAGGCTCGAGGCCCCGATGCTGTGATACACTGTGTCACATGCGCGATGAACCGAAGTCCGTGCAGCGCTCGTTCCGGTTGTCCCAGCGAACGATGGAGTTGCTCGAGACCGCGGCGAACGACTCGGGGGAATCCCGTAACGCATTGGCAGACCGGCTCCTCGGCGAGGGGGCGCGGCTGGAGCGCCATCCCCTGATCCGGTTCCGGTCGGGCGCGCGCGGGCGTCGCCAGCCGTTCGTGTTCGGCACGCGCCTGTACGTCTACCAAGTGGTGGCGACGCTTCGAGCCGAGGAAGGGTCGGTTGAGCGAGCTGCCGAGTACCTGGGGATCGAGCCAAAACTCGCGCGCGCGGCCGCCGACTACTACGCCGAGTTCACCGACGAGGTTGACCAGGACGCGGCGATCGCGGCCGAGATCGAGCGGGATGAGCGCGCGCGCTGGGAACGCGGACGGCGCGCGCTCGCGTGAAGCTCGCGCTCGACAACCACTACTCCCTTCAGATCGCCGTCAAGCTACGCGAGCGCGGTCACGACGTCGTCGCCGTGATCGAGCACGGCTGGGAGATGGAGGACGATCAACGCCTGTTGGAGTTGTGCGCGGAGGAGCAACGCGCGCTCATGACCAACAACGTCGCCGACTTCGTGCTGATCGCGCGCCGCTGGGGGAACGAGGGACGCCGGCATGCCGGACTGGTCTTCACGTCCGATGCGAGCATGCCGCGGAGTCGCGCACCGATCGGTCGGTACGTTGATGCGCTCGATGAGCTGCTGCGCGCGAACGCGGAGGAGGATGCGTTTGCGGATCAGATCGTCTGGCTGTAGAGGGATTCGGTCTCTATTCACGTAGTTCGCCGGCGGCGGTTGAGAAACCGCCGAACGAAAGAGTGTGACCGCTGGTTGCGAAGCGGGATAGCCCCAATAGCGTTAGCTGTCCTTAACTTGAGACTGCGTGACCCGCCCATCGCCCTGGTTCCAATAGGCATCTGGCAGGGATGCCACGCGCCACAGAAGGACGATGATGATGTACAGGTTGACGATTGGCACGACAAGCCACAGAGCATCGACGGGCCGGTAGCCGACGCGAGAGGCGATCGCACGCAAGGTCAGGATCCCTGCCAGCAGGCTGATGAGCTGCGCTGCCACCGCTCGCTGAGGCGTGATGCTGAGGCCGCCGCCAGTTCGTGTCGCAAGAAGGCGCATTGCCGCACTGGCCACAACGACAAGCCCCAGCCCGAACACAAGAAGGTAGGCCGTGAACCTGAGGAGCTTTCTCAGGGTGAGCAGCATCAAGAAACTCCACTTCTAATCGTTCGGCGGGGGATGGGCTTGGGCCTCAGTACGGATTTCTACACATGGGTGCCCGGTCAAGTCCTTGGGGATGTAGCGCGAGGTATCGCCAAACGGTTCTCTATAGAGACCAATCACGTTCCCGTTGCAGTCCAGCTTGGGCACTGCATTGGGCAGTTTCGAATAATCGATCTCGCCATTGGGAAGCTCCCAAGGCAATAGTGGTCCGTTAGTAGTATGGCCGTCCGCATGGCCGCTGGATGTTCTCGTCAGGGCCAGCAGGAAAGCCAGGGCCAGTATCGCGATGGCTCCGATGATGATGGGCCGGTACCGCTTCGCAACAGTCATGCTTCAACCTCTCCGTCGGCAGCTTCAGACTGGGTCCGGACAGATTCCCGGCGTGTCCGGGTACACGTGGCAGGAGTCAGTAGCGAAGTAATGCCAATCGCCAGTCTTGGCCGCGCGCAAGCAACCGGTTGTGCCACCCGTGCAGATTGAATTCGCGGGCTTCCAGGCGGCGTTCTCGTAGATCTTGGCAAAAGCATAGGTTCTGTAGTTCCCATTCCCACACGGACCTCTGACGGGAGGCTCCTGGGTCCCCACGGCATTCACCGTCCACTGCCAGGTCGCAGGGACATCGTTTCCCACCATGCCCGTATCGATGCAGATTCCCCAGCTCAGATCTGAGTTCATTTTCCAGACTTGGAGGCGCACTCGGATCTCATCGATGTCCTTAGGGCGGTGAGCGAAGCACTTGTTCTCGAAATCCTGAAAGCCGAAGTCTCGAATAGATTCCGCTGTTGCCCGGAAATCGCCTGAATACTCAAAGTAGCCCGCCCACGGTATCGGCGCGCCGTGATTGGTCTGCGCGTAGTGGCGCAAGCAATTGCCGCCCTCTTCCCAGTCGGTCCGCACCGGACTTGTGTACTCTCCAGGAAACGGCGGAACTCATCACACTGAGAATCGCGAGAACCATGAGCCAGGCGCGCCTTGGTGAATACGATCCCATTCTTCCCCCTGTCCGCCGGCTACCCGATATACTCCGAACCCAATCTTCGGTCAAGTGTGGGATGGTCGGCGTCCGTTCGGGTTCGTTTGCATCGTTGAAACGAGGATAGGTCCGCGACTGTTTCATCCGGCGGGCCCCCGGCGCCTACTGATTTCGGAACCCCACCTCGACCGGTGGATCGGTCGTGAGCTTGGTGTCGAGGAACTCCCACCACTCGTCCTGGCTCACGCGCTCGGTCTCCCAATCGTCGTCGGCCTTCAGGTTCTTCAGCGCTGCGCGGTACGCGCCGAACGCGGCCTCCTCCTCGAACGCGGCGAAGTTCTCGATCACGTAGACGTCCCCGACGACGGAGTAGAACCACCGCACCTCTTTGACCATCGGCAAGTCGCGGTAGAACCACTTCTCGCGCTGCTCGAGCCAGTCCCAGAACTCGGCCATGTTCTGGCGCGCGCGCGGCGACAGCTTCATGCGGTAGTGCAGATAGATCACGTCGGCATCACCCCGGCTCGAAGGTACGGCAGAACACCGGTCCGTGGAAAGCCGGCAGCTGGTCGCCGGCCGACACCGCGGCGTACGCGCGCGCGTCCAAGTCGACAAGCTCAGCCTCCAAAGGCGCGATGTGGCCGTCGCTCAGCCCGCTGGGGAGGAACCAGTCCGAGCCCGGCTCGCCCCAACGCAATGGGATCCCCAGCCCGAACGCGAACTCGACCGGTTCGCCGGCGTCAGACAACCGTCGGTGCGACGCGAGCTCGATCGGGGTGGCATCAACGGACGCGTTCCACCGCGCGGGGCCCGAGAAGCGGGCGATGCACAGCACGTCGGTGTGCGCGCGCGAGGTTCGCCGGGGATAGCCGGCGGGCAGGTACGCCCAGTCGCCCGCGGTGTACACGTCGTCGTTGATCTGCAGCGTTCCTTCCAGGAATACGACGTCTTCGGCGGCCTCGTAATGGCCGCCGGTGGGCCGCTCCCATCCGGACGGGAACCGCACGAGCACGGTGAACGCGCGCGTGGACGGCTCGGACCGCAGGCGCACCAGCGACACGGACTCGGTGCCGCCCGGTATGGCGAACGGCTCCCATGCAAGGGAGCCGTCCACGGGGGTTACGTCTGTGATCATGGGTGCTCGGCGGTCAGCTCGTCCATCAGACGCTCGGTCTCCTCGGCCGAGACGTCGCCGACACCGAAGTCCGCGGCCAGCTCCTCGGTCAGCTCCTTCTGGAGCTTGAACGCGATGTAGCCCTCCTCGATAACCGCGTGTTTCTGGTCCAGCGACAGCGGCATCGAGTTCATCTTCTCGTGGTACGCGAGCAGGTAGGCCTTGGGGTCGTCGATGCCGGGGAAGTCGTAGAACGCCATCCCCTCGCTCTCGACGCCGTAGGACTTGCGCACCAGCTTGCGCAGCAGATCCTGCCCGAGGACGTATCCGAGGTAGCGGAGCCAATGGTGTGCGACGAATGACGACGACTTGGACTCCGCTACCTCGTTGACACGGTCGGCGTACGCCTTGGACGCCGGTGTCTGTGTGATCTGATCACGCCAGTCCGGTCCGACCCAGTACGCCAGGTCTTCTTCGAGCTTGGAGAGCCGGGACAGCTCCGGCGTGTAGAAGCGCCCGAGGACAGGGTGGTCCTTCAGGGATGCTGCGGACCTCTCGAGCGCTTCATACACGCCGTGCAACCGTCCCAGATATGCGGCGTAGGCTCCCTGCGGAAGCTCACCTTTGAAGAACGCGACCATGAACGGGACGCGTTCGGCCTCGCGGTGGATCACCGCGGTGCCGCCCATCAACATCGCGTTGAGCGGCCCCTCTTCGACGGGGATCGGCCCGGTGCTGGATTCCTTCGCCATGATCAGTGGTGGCCGTTGCCGGCTTCGGCTTCGGCCTTCATCGCCGCGAGCACATGCGCCGGCGGGCCGGGACGCCCTTCAGGCGCGCCCTCGGGACGCTCGACGTTGTGCTTCAGCGCGAGGTCGGCGGTCATCTCGATGTTGTACTCGTAGGCGAGCGCGACCTCTTCGATCATCATCAGCTTGTCTTCGTTCGACACAGGCATCGCGTCGAGCTTGCCGCGGTAGGCGACCTTGAACTCCATGACGTCCGGCAGGTCGAAGACGTAGAGGCGCAGCCCCTCGACCGCTTCGCCGAAGCCCTTGGCGAGGCCCTTGTGGATGTCCTGGCCGCCGGAGAGGTCTGCGAGGTAGCGCGTGTAGTGGTGGGCGATGTAGCGCGCCGGCGGGGAGGTGCGGATGCGCTCGGCGTATTCCTGGCTCACGTCGAGCACGGTGATGTTGTCGCGCCACAGCGGCCCGTAGAAGTGCTCCAGATCGCGCTCGAGCACAGGGAGGCGGTTGAGGCGTTCGTCGAGGAACGGCCCCGCGATCGGGTCGTCGGCCAGCTCCTGCGCGCGGTCCTCGAGCGCGGAGTAGACCGGCCAGATGTTGCCCAGCAGGTCGCGGTAGGCCTCGGGAGTGACGGTGCCGAAGACGAGCGCCTGCTCGAAGTTCGAGCCTTCGGCGCGCCCGTGGTCGGCCCACGTGCCGGACCGGATCAGCTTCGAGAACGGCTTGGTCTCGAGGCCCCGGCCCACCTTGGCCGCGATCTTGTCGCGACGCTCGGCGATGCGATCGATAACCGCGGTCATTGGACTCCTCCTTGGGCCGAGCCCGTCATGGGGCTCGACGATGGGGTTCACGACAGGTTGTCACCATGGTACGGAGATGACGACGTGTCGTCAAGAACGTCACGACGGACCGTCGGGAACTAAGGGACGAAGCTTACGGGCGGTAGCCGAGCTGGCGGCTGATGCGCGCGGTCGACTCGACCAGGAGCTTCGCGGCGGCCTCGGCCTCGGCTTTGAAACGCTCGGCGGGCCCGCAGACGCTCATCACGGCCACCGGTCGACCATCATGGCCGAGGATCGGCGCCGCCACCGAGCCGGCGCCGTCCATGCGCTCGCCGAAGCTCATCGCGTAGCCGCGCGCGCGGATCTCGTCGAGATCCTTGCGCAGCGCGCGCGCGTTGGTGATGGTCTTGGCCGTGACTTCGTCGAGCTTCCCCGCGAGGTATGCGTCCTGCTCACCCGGCTCGAGGAACGCCAGGAAAGCCTTGGACGAGCCCCCCGCGTGCAGCGGCGCCTGCTGGCCGAGCTGCACGACCATCTTCACGTCGCGCTCGGGCGTGACCTGATCGACGTACACGCGCGTGTTGCCCGTCCGCATCGACAGCGTCGCGGTCTCGTCGGTTTGACGGCACAGGCGCTCCATCTCGGGTAGCGCGAGGGTGCGCACGTCGGTGCGATCCATGTACGCGAGCCCGATGTGGAGCGCGCGCGGCCCGAGCGCGTAGCGACGCGTGGTCTCGTCGAGCTCGACGAATCCCTTTACGCGGAAGCTCGACAGGATCCGGTAAACGACGGCTTTCGACAAGCCGAGCGCTTGCGCGATCTCGGTGACCCCGAGCGTGGGCTCCTCCGAATCGGCGAACAGCCCGAGCACGTCGGCCGCGCGCTCGATCGCGACGATGGTCTGGCCTTGGGCCTCGCTCGCCATGGGGCTAGCGTACCGCAGAGTGGAACGGTTACGAAACAGGGTTCCGCTGGGGGTAACAGAACCGATCGCCAGGAACCCCCACCCCCGAACGTTTCGCACAGCGGGCGCGTTTCCGATGCCTTGGCGCAAGTAGGTGCGTGGGCTCCGCGAACACCAAGCGGGTGCGACTAGCCGGCCTTCGGGAACCGGACGGCGAAGCACGCGCCGCTGGGCTCGTTCGACTCGTACCAAGCATCGCCGCCGTTCGCGCGTGCGAGCCCGCGCACGATCGACAGCCCGAGCCCAGTTCCCTCCGCCGTTTGGGTAGCGTCCTCTGCGCGAGCGAACTTCTCGAACAGCCGCGGGATGAAGTCTGCGGGCACGCCGTCTCCGTGGTCGGAGATCCTGATCTCGGCGCACGATCCGCCGTCGCGGCATCCCGCCTCGATCGGCGGACGGCCGTACTTCAGGGCGTTGGTGAGGAAGTTGGTGAGGATCCGGCTCACGTGGTCGGGATCCGCGCGCACGAAGAGTTCGACCGGGCCGCGCGAGATGAGCACCTCGCTCATGGGCTCGCCCATATCGCGGACGACCTCTTCGAGCATCCGATCGAGGTGGATCTCCTGGATGTGTGCCTCCACCGCGCCAGACTCGATCTTGGACACGGTAAGAAGATCCTCCACGAGCCTGTTTAGCCGCTGCCCCTGTTTCTCGACGATGGCGAGGAAGTTCCGAAGGGATGTCGCTTCGAGGTCGTCCCAGCGGTCACGCATCAACGACACGTACCCGAGGATCGACGTGAGCGGCCCCCGCAGGTCGTGTGATGCGACCGAAACGAAGTCTCGGATCGCTTGATTCGCGGCCTCGAGCTCATCGTTCGCGTTTTCGAGGGCCGCGTTCAGGCGTTCGTGTTCCTTGACGCTCGCGTACAGCTCGGCCGTCACGCGCTCGGCGATCGATTCCGCCTCCTGCCTGATCTTCCGTTCGCGGTCGAACCTCTTGCGCAGGCGCTCCGATTCGGCCTGGGCTTCGGACGGACGTTCCTGCGCGTCGGTCATCCCTTGGTGAAGGAGCAAACGAAGACGCACTTCTCGTCGCCCTGTTTCGAGCACGAGCTCTGTGTGAGGCCGACGTGTTCGTTGAAATGATCTGCGGCTCCCTCGATCAGTCCTTCGCCGAACGAGCAAAGGCTCCGGTGGGAGACGTAGCCCAGCTTCAGCGTGTCGGGATCCGAGTCGTCGAAATCGAACTCGGGCGCGTACGAGCCGGGGAACAGCTTTCGCACTTCGGGGTGGATCACGTTGTTGAGGGTCAGCAGGAACGAGCGCGTGGAGTCGTGACCTTCGAAGAACCCCGGATAGCGGGTCGCCAGGAGCGGCAGCGCCGCGCGACCGAACCATCGCACGACCCCATCGACCGATTCGTTCAGCGAGGTCGATGCCGCCTTGACGAGTTGCATCAGGTCTTCGTGGGGGTAGTTCCCGACGGCGGTGTATGCGCCCTCCAGACCGGACGCGTCCACGATCGTCTCCCACGTCGATTCGCCGTGGGTGTCGATGACGACCTGCTCCAGGAGGTTGAAGATGATCCCCTTCATGTCTCCTCCCGTTCCGAGGTCCTAGGCGTTCTCTCGGCTTCCAACGTGCTCAGATTTAGTCAAGTATCGGGCACACCCGACCCAGGACGCCACAACCTCGGGTACCAGACACTTCAAGCACGCCTCAGGTACGCCCCAGGCCAGTCCTTCGCTATCTCACCGTCGCGCAGCATCGGGATACCGCGCACGAGGGTCGCGGTCGGCCACCCCTTCAGGGCCACTCCGGCGAAGGGGGAGTGGTCCTGGGCACTTCGGCACAATCCGGGCGTTACGGTCTGCTCGAGGTTCAGATCCACGATCGCCAGGTCGGCATCGGATCCGACCGCGATGGTTCCCTTACGCGGGTACAGGTTGAAGGTGCGCGCGGGCGTCGCGCTGGCGACTTGGGCGATGCGATCCAGGCTGATCCCCCGCTTGTGATGCCCTTCAGAGAGCAGGACCGGATACAACAGAGCCGTGCCGCCGAACCCAGGCAGCGCCGGCCACAGGTCGTCGCCCTTGGACTCCTCCATGCAGCACGCGTGGTCGCTCGCGACGGTGCCGATGGAACCGAGCTTCAGCCCCTCCCACAGCGCCTCGTTGTCCGCGCGCGTACGGATCGGCGGATTCACCTTGCCGCCCAAGCCGTCGAGGTCCTCGAAGCTCAGCGCGAGGTGATGCACGGTCGTCTCGATGTTCGCCTCGAGGTGCGGGTAGCGGCGCGAGACGTCCACCGCCGTGCGCAACGCTTCCGCGCTCGACAGGTGCAAGAAGTTCACGCGCGCGCGCGTTGCATCGGCGAGCACGCCCGCTTCCTCCAACGAGAGGCGCTCGGTAAGGGGCGGGCGCGCCGCCGAATACTCGGCCAGGCCACGCACGTTCGGGTCGGCCTTCGCGCGCTCGATGAACACGCGCAGGAGCTCGGCTTGCTCGCAGTGAAGCGATAGAGAGATGCGGCCTGGATGACGTGAGTCGACGGCGGCGACGGCCTCCATGATCTCGAACAGGTGCCCGAGGTCGTATTCCTCGGCCATCGTATAGCCGCGCGCGTCGCGCGAGTCGGCCGCGAGGTTCAAGCCCTTGTAGAACATGTAGTACTTGAAGCTCGCGACGCCCATCTCGTCCACGAGCCACGGGATCTCGCGCACGTGCTCGTCCGTCATCGGCGCGAGGTGGAAGCCGTAGTCCACCTTCGCATGACCCTCCACCGCCGCAAGGACTTCGGGGAAGATCTCGCGATACGGGCCGGTCTTGTTCAGGTAGTGCGAGCCGGTCCGGAAGTACGACACGACACTGGTGACGCCGCCGACCAACGACGACGTCGTCTCAGTCTCGGTGTCGGCGGTGATGTCGCGGTAGATGCCGAGGTGGTAGTGCGAATCCACGGCACCGGGGAACACGGCCTTGCCCGTTGCGTCGATCGCTTCGTCGGCGTCAGCCGGGCCGAGCCCATCGGTGATGGCAGCGATGCGGCCGTCTTTCACGCCGATATCCGCACGCACCTCGCCGACGAACGGGATCACAAGCGTGCCGCCGGTCACGACCACGTCGTACTTCGCCATGGCTCCTCCTACTTCGCGCCCGCGGCGGGCGCCAGCACATCGTCGATCGCTTCGAGCCGGTCGAGCCGCGCGCATGCTTGCTCGATCTGCTGCATGGCCTCATCACCCAGCACCCGTCCGGCGTTGTCGCGGAACTTCGTCGCGATCTCGTCGTCGGTCAGGGGCCGGTCGGGTCCGCCACGGTTCGCCGCGATCCGTTCGGTGATCTCGCCGTCGGACGTGCGAACCGTCAGCACCGCCGGGAACTGGTTCGGGTAGATCGCATCGCACCAGGGGTCCGGCTCGACGGTGATCTTCTGCATCAGCGTGCGCATGGCCGGATCGCGCGCGAGGTCGTCGGTGAAATCGTCGAGCCCGAGACCGAGACCACTACCGGCGCACAGAGCAGCTGCGATCGTGAACGGGCCGCTGAACTGAGCCTGGTAGCCCGTCTCGGGCGCGCGCTTTGCTTCGATCGGCTGCCCGATCGTGCGCACGGTCGGGCGCGCAACACCCAGCCGGATGTGCTCGATGTGGTTGGGACGCACCCCGCGCGCGCGCACCGCCAGCGCCGCGTCGATCCCTGCGTGCGTGAAGTGGTTGGCCGGGTACGGCTTGAAGAAGATGCGTTCTATCTCCCAGCGCTCGCCGAGCCCGTCCAGCAGCGCGTCGCGGTCGTACTGGCCGTAGAGGTACGCGCTGAAGAATCCGAACCGACCCTCCAGCGCGGTCGGCGGGCCGGTGATGCCGGCGCGCGCGAGCTCTGCGGCGTCGACGGCCGACCGGGCAGCGATCCCGCAGTGCGTCCGCTTGACCGTGCCCCCGGCCCGATTGGCTTCGATGACGCCAGCGGCCATCGACACCGCGATCCCCATCGCGTCGGCGATGCCGCGCGCGTCCAGGCCCAACAACTTCGCAGCCGCCGCCGCGCCTGCGATCGCGCCGCAGATCGAGGTCGCGTGCTGCCCGCGCTCGAAGTACGTGGACTGGCCGTTGTAGCGGTCGTAGCCGGCCATGCCGAGGCGCGCGCAGATCTCGAGCCCGGCCGCAACCGCGTCCAGGGTGCGCGCGCCGTGCGCGCCGGCCTGCTCGGCCGCCGCCAACGCCGCGGGAACGACCGAGGCCGACGGATGCAGGATCGACGGCAGGTGCGTGTCGTCGTAGTCAAGGGAATGCGCGAGCACGCCGTTGACGAACGCCGCGCTGGTGGCCGGCACCTTGGCTTCCAGACCGATCGCGCGCGCCTCGGGCGCGCCACCGCGGCGCTCGGCGATATCGACGACCGCGCGCGACGTGTCGAGCCGGACGGCCGCCAGAGCCACACCGATCGTGTCGAGCGTGTGCTGCCGGACGATCGTGCGGATGTGCTCGGGTGGCCGGATCCCGTCCGCGAAGGCCGCGAGCTGCTCGACGAATGTCACGCGCTCACCACCGCGAGCGGGCGCACGGGTGAACCGGTCGCACCGACGATCTTCAACGGTGCGCACACGAACAGGAACTCGCGCACGCCCGCAGCGGCCAGTTCCTCGAGCGCCATCGTCTCGACGATGTGGATCCCGTGCTCGACCAAGAGCACGCGGTGCGCCGGAAGGACCGAGTGCCCGGCACCGGCCGGCAGGTGCTCGAACGCGATGGTGTCCGCGCCGACGGCGAAGGGCGCGCGCGCTGCGAGCCACTTCGCGCCTTCCTCGCCGGGACCCGGCACACCGCTCTCGTGACCGATGTACACCTCTGCGTCATCCCAGCGCGCGCCCCAACCCGTGCGGATCAGCGCGACATCGCCCGAGCCCAGGGCGCCCTCTCCGAGCGCGGCATCGAGGTCGTGTGGTGTCACCTCGTAGGCAGGCTCGCACACCCCGACGTCTAGCAGCACGCCGCGCCGCACGATCGGTGCAACCGTGTCGATGCCCAGCGCACTGAACCGCCCGCCGGTCTGCGCCTCGAACGCGTCAACACCGCCGAACATCTTGCCATCGTGCGACACGTGCGCGAGCGCGTCCATGTGGGTGCCGACGTGGCCGCCGGTGATGATCGTCTCGCTCGCGGCCGATCCCCCATCGGGACGCACCACGTCGCCGTGGCGGCGTTGCAGCGCGAGCCGGAACGGCGGATGGTTCGGCGACTGCGGCATCCCCTGGAACAGCGGACGACCGAGGTCGAAGACGCGAACGCCGTGTCCGAGGGCGGAAAGCAACGGATCAGCCAACGACGCCACGCTCTCGCAGCTCGGCGATGCGCGCGCCGTCGATCCCGAGCGCGCCCAACACCTCGTCGGTGTCCGCACCGAGCGCACGCCCGGTGTGCCGGATCTCTCCCGGCGTCTCGGACATGCGGAACAGTACGTTCTGCATCTTCAACGGCCCGAAGTCTTCGTCGTCAACCGTCGTGATCATCTCGAGCGCGCGCACCTGCGGGTCCTCGACCAACTCGGATGCGTCGTACACCGGCGCGATCGCGGCCTCGGCCGCCTCGAACGCCTCCATCACATCGTCGCGGGTGCGCTCGGCGATCCAATCGGCGACGTAGGTGTCCAACAAGTCGCCGTGCTCGGCCCGGCCCTTGCCGGTCGCGAACCACGGCTCGTCGATCACCTCGGGGTGTTCGACCAAGCGCATGACGCGCTCGGCGATGGTGTTGGCCGAGGTCGAGATCGCGACCCAGCGACCGTCCTTGGTCTTGTAGACGTTGCGCGGCGCGTTGTTCTCGCTGCGGTTGCCGGTGCGCGTCTGCAGCAGCTTCAGTTGATCCCACATCAGCACCTGCGGGCCGAGCGCGGTCACGATCGGCTCGAGGATGGACAGGTCGATCTGCTGGCCGGCGCCGCCGCGCGCGTCCCGGTGGTACAGCGCCATTAGCGCCGCCGACGCCGCGGCCATCCCGCAGATCGAGTCGGCGAGTCCGAACGGCGGCAGGGTCGGCGGCCCGTCGGGATCGCCGGTGATCGCCGCGAAGCCGCTCATCGACTCGGCGAGCGTCCCGAACCCCGGACGGCTCGCGTACGGGCCGCTCTGACCGAAGCCGGTGATGCGCACCATGATGACGCCGGGGTTGATCGCGCGCAGATCCTCGTAGCCCACGCCCCAGCGCTCGAGCGTGCCGGGCCGGAAGTTCTCGACCATGACGTCGGCCTCACGCACCAGCGCCCGGAAGATCTCGGCGCCGTCGGGATCGCCGATGTACAGGCCGACCGTGCGCTTGTTGCGCGAGACCATCTTCCACCACAGCGGCACGCCGTCCTTGACGTGCCCGTGGCCGCGCATCGAGTCACCCTTGGTGGGGTGCTCGATCTTGATCACGTCTGCGCCGTAGTCGCCGAGGATCTGGCACGCGAGCGGTCCCGCCAGGACCGTCGAGACGTCGAGGACGCGAACGCCGTGCAGCGGGCCGGACATCAGCGGCCGTCGCCGCTCCAGCCACCCATCGACTTCGAGCGCACCGGCTCGGTCAACACGGGGCCTTGGGTCTCGGGGTCGTAGTTCTCGGGCGTTCCCTCGACGATCACGCGCTCGTTGGTCGTGTAGTAGTTGACGAGATCGCCGTCCGAGCGGATCAGCCAGGCGCAGCCCTCCGGCTCGTGGCTGATGAAGTGGCCATGCTTCAGCCACGCGGGACGGAAGAAGTACGTCCCTGTGGTCAGGTCGCCGAAGTTGTAGACCATCGAGCCGAAGATCGTGTACGCCTCTTCGTAGCAGGGGTGGTGCGCCAGGCGGTGGTCGTCCCAGCCCGGCTTCGCCCAGATCAGGCGCGAGTAGAAGCCGGAGTCGGGGTTGCGATGCAGCATCTTGATCATCAGGCCGGGCTTCGGGCCGGGCTTGTCGACGTCGATCCACTCCATCGCCTCGGTGTCGAGCACGGTCGGCTCCGGCTCGGATGCCCAGTCGGCGTTGCGATCGGTCTGCTCGAAGGCCCAGTCGCCGTACTCGCGGAACAGCAGGATCTTGGTGCCTTCCTTGGCTTGCATGCGCGGCACGACGATGCCCTTGGGCGCGTGCAGGTACCCACCCTTACCCAGCGTCTTGTCCCCGACGGCGATCTCACCCTCGAGCACGTACCACTCGGTGTCGGCGACGTGGTAGCCCGCCTCGCGGTCGAAGGCCGAGTCGAACACGACGCTGGTGGATGCCGAGCCGTCCTCTTCGTCGAGCGACAGATTGCGCTGGCGCGCGCGCCCTTCGCTGCGCGGCAGCTCAGCGGTATGCCAGATGTAGTCGTCCTCGTGGATCAGCTCGACGTGCGGTCGCATGCAGGGCCTCCCGGGGGTCTGTTCCACTACGCGGTACAGCGTTCCAGAAATGGTACTAGGTAGGCCCGCGCGTGCGCAATGCCTGTTCGTTCGGATCCGCCCAGATGCCCTTCTGGTGTAAGCCTGCTTGCGTATAGGACGGCTATCTGACAACGGAAGGGGCGCGCGCTTCAGGCGACGCCTTCGAGCGCCCACCCGGCCGGACGTCGGCGTCGATCGCGATCAGGGGGAGCCAGTAGGACCACCCGAGCAGGTAGGTGAGCGCGAAGAACGTGATGATCGGGCGCGCGCGCGCACCCAGGCTCGAACGCCCTGTTCCGCGGGGCGCGGTGTGCCGACCTGCGCCATGGGCCTCCTCGGAGTCATGCTGCGGGCGCACGGGGAGTGGGGCTACGGGCGAAAGGCCCTGCGCGCGCGGGACGTGTGGTGGGAAAGCCCGTGCAGCCTGGAAGCATCAGCCGGCGCGCGCCTACAGCCGCGCGCCGGCCCCGACCTCTTCGCGACCGTTCTCGTCCTGCAGGAAACCGCCCGACTGACGCGTCCACAGCATCCCGTAGATCCCGTCGCGCGCGAGCAGTTCGCGGTGCGTCCCCTGCTCGGCGATCTGGCCCTGCTCGAGCACGACCAGACGGTCCATCCGCTGCACCGTGGACAGCCGGTGCGCGATCACGATGGCGGTCCGGCCTTCCATCAGGGTCCACAGCGCCTGCTGGATCAGCCGCTCGCTCTCGGAGTCCAGCGACGACGTGGCCTCGTCGAGCACCAGGATCGGCGCGCCCTTCAGCATGGCGCGCGCGATCGCGACACGTTGACGCTGACCGCCCGAGAGCTTGACACCGCGCTCGCCGACCAAGGTGTCATATCCCTGCGGCAACCCCTCGATGAACTCGGCGGCGTGCGCCATGTGGGCGGCCTCGCGCACCTCATCGTCGGTCGCGTCCAGGCGGCCGAAGCGGATGTTGTCGGCGATCGAACGGTGGAACATCGACGGGTCCTGCGGCACGTAGGCGATGGCCTGACGCATATCAGCTTGTGGCACGGTCGCGATGTCCTGTCCACCGATGAGCACGGCACCCCCGTCGATGTCCATGAACCGCAGCAATAGTCGCGTCACCGTGGTCTTGCCGCCGCCCGAACGACCAACGAGCCCGATCTTCTCGCCGCTTTCGATCCGCAGGTTGAGTCCATCGAACAAGTGGTCCCCCGCAGCATCGTTGTAGCGGAAGCGGACGTCGCGGAACTCGATCGAGGCGTCGTCGGGCTCGAACCGCATGGCCGGCACGGGGTCGGTCACGCGCGCGGGCTCGAGCAGCAGCTCGGTGAACCGGGCGGCCTCGCTGATGTGACCCTCGAGGTTGCGGTAGATCTGGTTGAAGTCCCAGACCACCCGGGTCAGGTTGACGTAGTAGGTGAACGTGACGAATACGGCCTCGAGCGTCAGGAGCCCGCCGCGGCCGAGCAAGATCGCCACGAGCAGCCCCGCCACGTTGGTCAGCACGTACAGCGGCGAGGTGACCATGTCGACGCGGGTGTTCTGGTAGTCGTAGGAGCGCTTGGCCTTGGCCATGTAGTCGTCCACGTTGCGCGCGTGGATCTTGGCCTCGAAACGCTCGCGCGCGAAGGCCCGGACCGCGTCGTTGTTCATGATGGAGTCCGAGATGTGACCGGAGACGACGTTGCTCGCCTCCTCGCGCGCGTCCACCAACTTCTGACGCCGCCGGATCAGCGGCACCAACGCCGCGAATGTCACCGCCATCAGCACCAGCAGCACCGCCACCAGCACCGGCGAGAACCGCCACAGCACCACGACGGCGAACGCCATCGGCAGGACATTGGCGACGATCGAGAACGCGAAGGTGTCCACGATCACCTCGTAGTTACGAGCGTAGGCGACCGCGCGCTTGGTCAGCGACCCGGCGAAGTTGTCCTGGAAGAACGCCAGATCCTTCTCGAAGAGGAGGTCCATGCCGCGCTTGTAGAGCCGGGCCATCCCCCCGATCTCGGTCTTGATCAACACCCAGATGCCCAACCGCCAGACCAGCTCGCCGGCGATCCACGCAGCGGCCAGCAGCACGATCGACGGCACGAGCCGGCCGATATCCGGGTCCGGCTCGCGGCCGTAGATCGCCAAGATGTTCGCGATCGCGAGCGGAGGCACGAAGAACACGAGGATGTTGCCCAACCCGGGCAGCAGCAGGGAGGGGATCGACACCCTGCGGTCGCGCCATGCCTGAGCGGCGTAATGCCGCCAGGCGAGGATGGTCGCTTCGGAAGTCTTCGATCGAGCCACAGCACACGTCCTTTGGGATGGACAGCCCTTCGTGGGGACGGTCTACGAGAGGACAGCAGGGGATACGAGCCGCGGATAGCGGCAACGGATAGGGCGCCGGCGCGCTGCGGCCCGGTGGGCACGAGCCGCAGGGCTCGAGCCTACGAGTGCGCGCGGGGGCGATGCAAGCGAATTTGCCCGGTTCCGGTCACGCGCCTTCGGGCTGCGAGTCCGGGGCCAGCCTCCAGCAGGTCAGTCACGGGCGGGGCTACGCGCTCAGTCGCGGGCGATAGGGGTTGCCGCCTCGGGGAAGTGGCCCTTGTCCTGGGGGGCGTCGCGCTTGTAGACCATCACGCTTCGCTTCCACGTCACGACGACGTCGCCGTTCTGGTTCAAGCCGCGGGTCTTGACCGTGACGATCCCCGCATAGGGCCGGCTCTTCGACTCGCGCTTGTCGATCACCAGCGATTCCGCGTAAAGCGTGTCCCCCACGAACACCGGGTTGGTCAGCTGGATATCGGTCCAGGACAGGTTGGCCATGCCGTTCTGGCTGACGTCGATCACGCTCAATCCCAGCACCATCGCCACCGTGAGCCCCGAGTTGACGAGGTACTTCCCGAAGGTCGACTGCTGAGCATAGTGGGCGTTGAAGTGCATCTGGTTGGTGTTGTTGGTCAGCAGGGTGAACCAGATGTTGTCGGTCTCGGTGATGGTGCGCCCGAACGGGTGCTTGTAGACGTCCCCGGCCTCGAAGTCCTCGAGGTACCGGCCGATCGTGCCGTCGCTGCTCGCCATCCCATGCCTCCCTCTCGCTCTGCTCCAGCATACCGCTGAGCGGAACGTCGGTTCTCCTACTGGAACAGCTGAGGGAGCGGCGGTATCGTGGAGGACCACATGCGACCCCTCGAAGACGTGCGGATCGTGGCCCTCGAGCAGTACGGCGCCGGGCCCTTCGGCACCGTGCACCTCGCAGATCTCGGCGCCGAGGTCATCAAGATCGAGGATCCCAACACCGCCGGAGACGTCGGCCGGTACGTGCCGCCGTACGCACAGGGCGAAGACTCCTTGTTCTTCGAGACCTTCAACCGGAACAAGCGCTCGCTGTCACTGGACGTGACTACTCCGGCCGGGCGCGAGGTGCTCGAGGACCTGGTGCGCGCGTGCGACGCCGTCTGGTCGAACCTGCGAGGCGACGTCCCCGAGCGTCTGCGCATCACCTACGCCGACCTCGCGCCGGTGAACCCGAAGATCGTCTGTTGCTCGCTCTCCGCCTTCGGGATGACCGGGCCCCGCAAGGCCGAGCCCGGTTACGACTACATCTTGCAGGGGATCGCGGGCTGGATGGACCTGACCGGAGAACCCGACGGACCACCCACGAAATCGGGCCTGTCGCTGGTGGATTACATCGGCGGGATCGTCGGCGCGCTCGCGCTGGTGACCGGCGTGCACGCCGCGCGCCGCGACGGCATCGGGATGGATTGCGACGTGTCGCTGTTCGACGCCGCGATCTCGATGCTCACCTACCCCGCCGTCTGGCATCTCAACGGCGGGTTCGAGCCGGAACGGCTGTCGCGCTCGGCCCACCCCTCGCTGGTGCCGTTCCAGTTGTTCCCGACCGCCGACGACTGGGTCGTGGTCGGCTGCGCGAAGGAGAAGTTCTTCGTCCGGCTCGCCGAGTCGATCGGACAGCCCGAGCTGGCGACCGACGAGCGCTTCGTGAACTTCGAGGCTCGCCGCGTCAACCGCGAGACGCTGATCCCGATCCTGGACGAGGCCTTCCGCGCGCGCTCTGCCGTCGAATGGCTGAAGATCCTCGGCGAGGCCGGCGTGCCCAGCGGTCCGGTGAACTCCGTTCCGCAAGCGATGGAGGACCCGCACACCGAGGCGCGCGGTATGATCGTCGAGACGTCCCATCCGGTGTTCGGGACGGTGCGCCAGCCCGGGTCCCCGGTGCGGGTCGGGAACGAGCCCATCCGCCACCGCCGCGCGCCACAGCGAAACGAAGACTTCGACCACCTCACGCGCGAACTGCTCGGGTACGACGACGAGCGCCTCGATGCCCTTCGAGCCGGAGGAGCATTCGGGAAGCCGTGACCGCCGCGGAGACCTTTGCCGACTGGGCGCTCTCGTTGCGCCTCGACGACGTTCCCGAGGGAACCCGCCACGCCGCGAAGCGCCACCTCCTGGACGGGATCGGCTGTGCGCTCGCGGGTGAGGCTCCATACGCGACCGTGCTCGCGGTGGGCGAGCCGGAAGCGACCGTGCTCGGAACGCAGATGCGCGCGCCCGCGCCGCTGGTTGCGCTCGCGAACGGTGCGCTCGTGCACGCGCTCGACTACGACGACACTCACGCTGCCGCGCTGGTCCATGCCACGGCCGCGGTCCTGCCGACCGCGTTCGCAGTCGGGGAGCAGATGGGAGCCGACGGCGCCGACGTCCTGACCGGGGCGATCGCCGGCTACGAGGTCGTCACCCGCCTCGGGATGCCGGTCGCGCACGGGTTCCACGCGCACGGTTTCCACGCCACCAGCGTCTGCGGCGTGTTCGCATCGGCCCTGATCGCCGCGCGGCTGATGGGGCTTGACGCGCGCGCGACGACCAACGCGCTCGGGATCGCGGGCTCGGTCGCAGCAGGATCGCTGGAATTCTTGAACACCGGCTCGCCTACGAAGCAACTCCATCCGGGACTGGCGGCGATGAACGGCATCACGGCGGCGCGCCTTGCCGCCGCCGGGGCGGAAGGTCCGGCGACGATCTTCGAGGGACCGCACGGGCTGTACCGTTCCTACCTCGGTCACGACGTGGACGCGGCTACGCTGACCGACGCGCTCGGAGAGCGCTGGGAGACCACGCGTATCACGATCAAGCCGTACCCCTGCTGCCAGCTGTCACACGCGTCGCTGGACTCTCTGCGCGCGGCGGGCTCGTTCGAGCCCGACGACATCGATCTGATCGTGTTCGAAGTGCCCCACGGCGTGTCGTCGATCGTGGGGGACAAGCGCGCGCCCCGCACACCGTACGAGGGGAAGTTCTCGCTCGAATACTGCGCAGCAGCGTTGATGTGCGACGGCGACCTTACCGTCTCCTCGTTCGGGCCGAACGAGCTCGCGCGCGCCCAGGTGTTTGCGGTGGCCGACCGTATCGTGTGGCACGACCGGGCGTTCGACGGGCCGCCGGCCGACGCACCGGGCATCTGCGAAGTGCGCCTCCGCGACGGAACGTTGTTGCGCGGTGAAGTCGCGAAGTCGCGCGGTGGTCCGGACCTTCCGCTGTCCGACGACGAAGTGCTGGCGAAGTTCCGGGCGAACGGTGGGGAAGACGGGCTCGCCGGGGCGATCATGCGACTCGATGAGCAGGCCTCGATCGCGGAGGTGCTCGCGTGGTGACCCTTCTGACCGACGAGCTGCGCGCGTGGATCGGGACCAAGCGCGAGCTCGTCGCGCCGGAAGAACTCGGGCGCGCGGCCATCCGCTCCTACGCGCTCGCGATCGGCGACGACAACCCTCTGTACACCGACGAGGAGTACGCGAAGCGACACGGGCATCCGAGCGTGATCGCGCCACCGACCTTGATCTGCGAGACGAATCAGTTCGTCCCCGGTCCGCGGGACGAGAGCGGGCTGCTGACTCAGATCTTCGAGCTCCCCGTCCCGGGGACACGACAGATCCGCGGCGGCAACGCCTACGAGTTCGTCCGGCCTGTGCTGCCGACCGACCGCATCAGCATCACCTGGGAGCTGGCCGATCTGACCGAGCGCACCACCTCGTCGGGTATCCCGATGGTGATCGCCACGGCCGAAGCCACCTACACGAACCAGGACGGCGAAGTGCTCGCGCGGAACCGAGAGACCGTGATCTACCAGAGGGTCGAGCCGTGATCTCGGCGCTCGAACGGACCATCACGTTGACCGACATGGTGGCCTACGCCGGCGCGACCTGGGACTGGCATCCGCTGCACTACGACGGCGGGTTCGTGGCCAAGAAGAAGCTGCCCGGCCCGGTCGTGGACGGCCAGATGCTCGGCGCGCTCATGGCCGAGCAGGTGCTCGACCATTTCGGGCCGCGCGCGTTCCTGACCGCGCTGTCGTTCCGGTTCACGTCGATGGTGTTCGCCGGCGAAACCGTGCGCGTCGAAGGTGCGATCGCCGAGCAAGACGACACGAGCGCACGGATCAAGCAGAGGGTTCTGGTGGGCGACCGGCTCGCGGCCGAGGGTGAAGCGAAGGTGCGGTTGTGAGTCGCGCACCGGTGATCGTCGGGGCGGCCGAAAGCTCGCTCGGGGTGACGAACAAGCCGCGGATGGCGCTGCACGCCGAAGGGGCAGTAGCCGCGCTCGCCGACGCGGGTCTGTCGTTGCGCGACGTGGATGCGCTCTACACGACCGAGGTTTCGCGCTTCCCGGCCACGAGCGTGGCCGAGTACCTCGGCATCACCCCGACCTGGTTCGAGTCGACGATGGCCGGAGGAGCGAGCTACGAGATCTTCGTCGGCCACGCCGCCGACGCCATACGCGACGGCCGTTGCGAGGTCGCACTGATGACCTACGGCAACAACCAGCGCTCGGCTCGCTCGCGCCGGATGGGCGGAGTTGTGGACGAGCACACACCCGTCCCCCAGTTCGAGGTGCCCTACGGCCCCTTGAGCCCGATCAGCCTGTACGCGATGGCCGCGCAGCGGCACATGCACGAGTACGGCACCACGTCGGAACAGCTTGCCGGGGTCGCAGTGGCCGCGCGCGCCTGGGCACTGCGCAATCCTAAGGCGTTCCGCCACGACGCCGGACCGCTCACCGTCGACGAGGTGTTGTCTTCGCCGCTGGTGTCGGATCCGTTGCACGCAGCGGACTGCTGCCTGATCACCGACGGCGGAGGCGCGATCGTGATGACGACGGCCGAGCGCGCGCGCGACTTGTCCTCACGGCCGGTGCGCGTCCTCGGCTTCGGGGAGGTTTCGACCAACAACTCGATGGCTGCTATCCCCGATCTGACCGCGCCCGGCGCGCACCTCGCGGCTGAGCGCGCATACGCTATGGCGGGACTCGGACCCGCCGACATCGACGTCGCGCAGATCTACGACTCGTTCACGATCACCGTGCTGCTCGAGCTCGAAGCGCTTGGGTTCTGCGCGCGCGGAGAGGCCGGCTCGTTCGTCCAGAAGGGCCGCATCGCGCCCGGCGGCGAGTTCCCACTGAACACCTCCGGCGGTGGGCTGTCGTATTGCCACCCCGGGATCTTGGGGCTGCTGCTGGTGGTCGAGGCGGTACGACAGTTGCGCGGCGAGTGCGGGGACCGACAGGTGGAGGGCGCGCGCACCGCGCTGTGCCACGGCACCGGGGGCATCCTGTCGACGCACGCGACCGTCATCCTGGGGGTCGAGGCGTGACCGGTCAGGATCGCGCGCGCTCGAGAGCGGAGTCGAACCTGCCCAGGACGTTGGCCAGACCGCCTATCACCATAGCCGGTCCAACCCGTGGATCAGGAGGTGGGCGATGAGCGAGCCGCGACCTGTCGCCGAGCCCGATGCGATCACCCAGCCCTTCTGGGATGCCACAAGCGAGGGCCGGTTCACCGTCCAGCGCTGCGCCGCGTGCGGCCACCACCAGTTCTACCCGCGCGCGCTCTGCATCGCGTGCGGCTCGACAGACCTGGGATTCGTCGAGGCGAGCGGACGCGCGAGCGTGTACTCGCACACGACCGTTCGGCGCGCGCCGCATCCGGCGTTCGAGCCGCCCTACGTCGTGGCGCTCGTCCGGCTCGAAGAAGGACCGGTCTTGATGACGAACCTCGTCGGGATCGACGAACCGCGGTGCGACATGCCGGTGCACCTGGTGTGGGAGGATCTGCCCGACGGACGCAAGCTGCCGCTGTTCACGGGGGACTAGATGGACTTCGAACTGTCGGATGAACAGCAAGCGTTCCGCAAGGTGATCCAGGAGTTCGTGCGCGACCATATCCGTCCCGTCGCACGCGACTGGGAGCACGACGGCATCTACCCCACTCCTATCGTCGCCAAGATGAAAGAGATGGGCCTGTTCGGGATCACCGTTCCCGACGAGTACGGCGGGCTGGGGCTGGACACGATCAACATGGCGATCGTGTTCGAGGAGATCTCGCGCGCATGGATGGGCGTGGCTGGGATCATCGGGAGCCACTCGCTGTCGTGCCGCATGATCGCGCGCACCGGCACCGACGAGCAGAAACAGCGCTGGCTCCCGAAGCTGGCGACCGGCGAGGTGCGGACCGGCGTCGCGCTGACCGAGCCCGACGCGGGCAGCGATCTGCAGGGGATCAAGGCGCGGGCGGTGCGCGACGGCGATCACTACGTCGTGCGTGGGACCAAGACCTGGATCACCAACGCGCGCCACGCCGGCATGCTGCCCGTGCTCGTCAAGACCGACCCGGATGCCGAGCCGAAGCACACCGGCATGAGCGTGTTGCTGGTCGAGATGGACGCGGCGGGCGTGACGGTGTCCAGGGATCTCGGGAAGCTCGGGTATAAGGGCACCGAATCGTCAGAGGTCGTGCTCGACGATGTGCGCGTCCCGGTCGCGAACCTGCTGGGGGGCGTCGAGGGCGAAGGCTTCAAGCACGTCGCGTCGGCGCTCGAGACCGGACGCATCAACATCGCCGCGCGCAGCGTCGGCATCGCGCAGGAAGCGCTCGACCAGGCGCTGCGTTACGCGAAGGAGCGGCACGCGTTCGGCAAGCCGATCGCCGATTTCCAGGCGATCCAGTTGAAGCTCGCCGACATGGCGACCGAGGTCCAGGCTGCGCGCTTGTTGACCTGGTGGGCGGCCTCGCGCACCGACGCGGGGCGACGCACCGACATGGAAGCCGGCATGGCGAAGCTGTTCGCGTCCGAGGTGGCCATCAGGGCATCCCTGGAATCGATGCGGATCCACGGCGGCTACGGCTACTCCACCGAGTTCGACATCGAGCGCCTCTACCGCGACGCGCCGTTGATGGCGATCGGCGAGGGCACCAACGACATCCAGAAGATGGTCATCGCGCGCGGCCTGATCCGCGGGGGACCGCCCGCGTGAACGATCGCTCCTTGCTGTACGTGCCGGGCGACCGGCCCGACCGCTTCGACAGGGCGGCAGGATCCGGATCCGACGCGATCATCCTCGATCTCGAGGACGGCGTGGCGCTCGATCGCAAGCATGATGCGCGCGCAGCGGTTTCGGGATGGCTCGCGACGCGCGCGCAGGGCGGTCCATCCGTCTGGGTGCGCGTCAACAACACCGCTCTCCTCGAGCCGGACGTGCGCGCGGCCGCGGGCGCCGACGGCATCTACCTGCCGAAGGCATCCGTCGCGGACCTGGGCCGGCTCGAAACGACGCTGCCGGTGACGGCGCTGATCGAGACCGCCCAGGGAGTCTTGGATGCGCGCGCGATCGCGGCGCATCCGCAGGTGGCGCGGACCGCGATCGGCGAGGCCGACCTCGGGGCCGAGCTGGGGATGGCCGCCGACGCCGGCACATGGTCCGCGGTGCGCGCGCTGGTGGTTCTGGCGAGCGCGGCAGCCGGGATCGAGTCCCCCGTGGGGCCGGTATCCACGGACTTCCGCGACCTCGACGGGCTGCGGGCCTCGACCGAGGGGCTGGAACGAGCCGGATTCGGCGGGCGCGCAGCTATCCACCCAGCGCAGGTGCCGGTCATCAATGCGATCTTCACGCCCACGGATGCGGCGATCGCGGCGGCGCGCGATCTGCTCGCGCGGTTCGAAGCCGCGGGAGGCGGCGTGTGCGTCGACGACCGCGGCCGGATGGTCGATGAGGCGGTCGTGCGGGCTGCCCGAAGGACGCTCGCGCGCGCCCGGTAACCAGTCGATCAACACATTCGAGACACCCTGGACTTTTCTCGACAGACGGTCGTATCATGTGTTGCGCTAAGTGAACCTCTGTTCCGCTCAGAGAAACAGCCCCTTTCGACCGCAGAACAGGAAAGGACGCCCCTCCGGGCGAATCCAACTGGTGAACCCGGGCGGCGCGCTCGCTCCTGGAGCATGGCTAGAAGGGGCGAAGCCGACACTCACGACGTAGCATCCATGGAACTCGAGGGAGCCTTGGAGGTGGTTTGGTCGTGTTGACACGAAATCGCATCGTGTCGCTCCTGAAGGCTAAGCAGCGGACCATCGCATCGGCCATCGTCGCCGTGATGTTGTTCAACGGGCTGCTCGCCGTCAGCCGTGCGGTCGACCCGAACGACACCACCGACGTGGCCGGCCGGAGCCTGGTCGATCCCACCGTCACCGAAGGGCCGACCCCGGGGACCGTCGTGCTCCCCGACGGCACCGTGGTCCCGGCGAACTCCAAGGCCGCACGCAAGGCGCTCGCGAAACAAGGCTTGAAGCCCAAAGACGTCGTCGACAAGACCAAGAAGAAGCTCTCTGAGTCACTCGTTCCCGGCGTGACCGATGACACCATCACCGTCGTGTACTACTGGAAGGGCGAGCGCACCATGACGAGCTCGTACATCGGGGGAACGCCGGCTGAGGGTGCGAACCTCGACGAGGCGCTCGCCTTCCGCCGCTACATCGAGTTCATCAACAAGCACGAGAGCGACGGCACGACGTTCATGGGTATCCCCATCAACCTCCACGGGCGCAAACTCAAGGGCATCGTGCTGGAGGCAGGCAACGGCGACTTCAGCTACGCGCAGACCGCCGAGAAGATCGCCGAGGAGATCAAACCGTTCGCAGCGATCGCCGCGCACGGCGGCCTCTCCACTTACATCTGCCCCCGTCTAGCCGACGCGAAGATCTTCAATCTGCAGACCTACGACCTCGGCGGGATCGGCGGCAACCTGGTCCAGCGCACGAACGACTATTGCGTGGGCTCAGGACTGACCTGGGAACGCCAGATCGACCTCACCATCGGTTACTTGAAGAAGCAGATGCACGAGCCGACCACAGCGGGTCAGGAGCGCAAGTACGGCTTCCTCTACTCGCTCTATCCCGGCTTGAAGGACTCAGGGCCGGCGGTGATCCAGAAGCTGAAGGACGCCGGGATCCCGATCGAGTACGACGCGAAGATCCCCGCCGACCTGGCGACCTCGCAGCAGCAGCTCGGCACCATCATCGACAAGATGCGCGCGGCGGGCGTCAACACCATGATCATGCCCGAGGCGAACTCACCGCTGAACTTCACCCATCAGGCCGAGGCGAAGCAGTTCCGTCCGGACTATTACGTCTGGCCGTGCTCAGGCCTGGACAACCTCGGCATGGTCAGGTTGTTCAACGCGGCGCAGTGGACGCGCGCCGAAGGGCTCACCTGCTACGACAAGCAGTTCAACGCCGACGTGGCGAACAACGGCACGTCTCGGGAATCCGAGTGGTACAAGGCATACCAGGACGTCGCGCCCGGCAAGGACCCGCCGGCGCCTTCGCCGCTCGTCTACATGGGCCTTCATCAGGTCATCGCCGGCGTCTCGAACGCGGGCCGGAACCTCACCCACCAGACCTTCCGGGCCGGCCTCGATTCGGTCAGCCCCTATCGCTACGACGGTATCGACGGGCCGACGGCGGACAAGTCCAACCTGCTGCTGGCGATCGGCGAGCCCGATCGATCGGTGATCGGCGACTGTGCGTACGTGCGGTGGGACCCGGTCGCGCGCGAGCCGGGCGGCAGCACGCAAGGCACCTACGTCTACCCAGAGAATCGCCGCTACAGCAAGCGGTCACAGTTCTGAGGAAGTGATCTCGAGGCCGTGCTGTCGATCGTCATCAACGGCCTCGTCGCCGGTTCGCTCGCCGCACTGAACAGCATCGGCTTCATCCTGCTGTGGCGAACCTCGCGCGTGGTTAACCTGGCGCAACCCGCGCTCGGCTTGGTTGGCGGGGTGCTTACCGGGATGCTGTTCGTAAGTGCGGGTTGGGGATTCTGGTGGGCCGCGCCGGCGGGTCTGCTCCTGGGTGTCGTGCTGAGCATCGGAGCCGAGCGGCTGGTGCTGTCGCGCCTCCAAGAGGTGCCGCGCTCGGTCCTGCTGCTCGCGACCGTCGGGCTCGCGCAGGTGTTCGGCTCTATGCACACCGCGATCCCGTTCATCTTCGGCGGCAGGGCACCGACCTACAGCCTGGACCTCGGGATCAACGTGTTGGTCGGGGGAAGCCACGCGTTGCTCGGTTCGGAGATCCTCGCGGTGCTGACGCTGCCGTTGGTCGCGGTCGGCGTCCATCTGTTCCTGGCGAAGACCCGGCTGGGGATCGCGGCCCTGTCCCTGGGTCAGGATGCCGAGCGCGCGCGCGCGCTCGGCGTTCCCGCCGGACTCGTGCGCACCGCCGTTTGGGGGATCGCCGGGCTGATCGCCTCGATCAGCGGGATCCTTGCGATCCCGGTGCTCGGGTACGGCCTCGAAGGAGGCGCGCTCGCCCCGAACGTGTTGTTGTTCGCGCTCGCGCCCGCGGTCTTCGGCGGACTGCGCAGCATCTGGATCGCGGTGGCCTCCGCGCTCGGACTGGGACTGGCATACCACACGGCGGTGTGGTTCTCCGACGGGGGACATATCCCCGAGGTGGTCCTCGCGGTCGCCGTCGTCAGCGCCGTCGCGCTGCAGCGGAAGCGCCTCGGCCGTGACGAGGCGAGCGCGAGGGCATCGTCGTGGGAATCGGCGGCGACGCCACGTCCGCTCCCTTGGCGGGTCGCCGCTTCCGCGCGCGTGTACTCGTTGGGTGTCGTCCTGGCGGTCGCAGCGGTCCTGGCGGCCGCGATCCCGCCGCTGCTGTTCCTGTCCCCGGGAGGCGACCTCGTCCTCTACGGCACCGCTGCCGCATTCGGTCTGGGCGCGATGGGGGCCGCCGCCGCCTGGATGTTCGCCGGCGAGCTCCCGCTCGGCCACTGGGGATTCGCGGGGCTGGGTGCTGCGCTCGCCGCGGTGACGCCCGGACCCTGGCATGTTCGGGTCGCGATCGCAGGCCTCTCCATCGGTCTGCTCAACGGGGTGATCGCCCTGTTGACGCGGCGACGTTCCGCCCTTGCCTTCGCGGTCGCGGGGCTCGCCGCCGCCGCCGTCGCCCCTGCCGCGATCCTGTACGTTGGTCGAGGAACCATCCCCGGTGTCAACACGAGGGTCATCGGCGCCGTCGCAGGCGTCCTTGTGGTACTCGGAGCGATCCTGCTGATCCGCGTGCGCGCGAGCACGTTCGGGACCGGCCTGGTCGCCGCACGCGACGATCCCCAGCGCGCGCCCTGGCTCGGCGTGAACCCGACGGTCGGTCGGGTCTTCGGCCTGACCCTGTCGGGGGTCATGGTGGGCGCCGCCGGTGCCCTGTACGTCGCTTCCACCGGGCGCTCAGGCATCGCGGAGGGGAGCTTCGAGCCCGAGAAGTCGCTCGCGTTGCTCGCGATCGCCGTCGTCGGTGGGCTGGGATCGCCCGTCGGGGTGTTGTTCGCAGCGATCGCGTTGACGGGTGCCGAGCGCGTGCTACCGCCTCCGTGGAACGGGCTCATGTCAGGCGTCGGCGTGATCGCGGTCGTGATGCTCCTTCCTGCCGGGCTCGCGCGCGCGGTCGAGCGCATCCGCGACATCGGCGTGCGCATGATCGGCGCCGCCGAGCCTCCGCAGCCAACCGAAGCGCCGGCGGTTTCGAGGCAGGAGGCGACGGCGTGATCGTCGCCGAGCGCAGGGTCGCCGGAAGCGACACACGCGAGGCGCTCGCCACGCCGACGGTGCGCGCCGCGGTGCGCGCGGCGATGCTCGGATCCGCGCCGGGGTGGGCCGTCGCATTCGGGGCAGCCGGCGCCTGGGAAGACGTCTTGGCGTTATCCGGCACAGGGCTCTGGCTCACCCCCTTGATGCTGGTGCTGGGCGCTGCGATCGCGATCGCGGTGTGGCGATCCCGACACATCCTCGGCGACCGCCCGAGCGCCGCCGCGATCGTTCCCGTCACGAGTCTCGCGGTCTTCGGGATCGTGATCGCGGCCTCCGGCGACGCGACCCTTGCCGCCGTCTCGCTCCCGATCGCGCCGCTGGTCGGCGGGTTCACGGTCGCCGCCGCCGCAGCTGCCGCCGTGCGCGCGTGCGTCCCCGGCGTCCGTCCCGCCGCGGCCGGCATCGTCGCCATCTTCGGACTCGTGGGCGTGGTTCCGGGGTTGCATATCCTGTTGGTCGGCACCGGCAGCGGCCTCCCGCGCGCGAGCGGTTGGTCGGCCGCCTATCTGATCCTCGCCGCGATCACGCTGGCTCGAGCCGGTGCGGTCCTTCCCGCGGACCTGCGGAAGATCGCCCTGCGACAGCAGCGCGCGGCCGAGCCCGCCGACACCGGGCACGCCCTGGCGATGCGCGGCGTGTCGGTACGGTTCGGCTCGAACCTGGTGCTCGACGAAGCGGCGTTGCTGGTCGAACCGGGCGAGCTCGTCGCGCTCGTCGGCGCGAACGGCGCAGGCAAGTCCACCTTGCTGCGCGTCGCCGCGGGCTTCGTGCCTTTGGAGACCGGACAGGTGATGGTCGGCGACGAGGACGTGTCCAGCCTGCAACCCGAGGAGCGCGCCGGCGCCGGCCTTTCGTTCGTCTCGGGCGCGCGCCCGGTCTTCCCCGAGCTGACCGTGATGCAGAACCTGCGGGTCGCCGCCTATCGCACGCACAAGACGCCGAGCTCGTTCGACCAAGCCACGGAAGCGTTGCTCGAGCTGATCCCGACACTCGCCGAACGGCGTGACGACATGGCGGGCGTTCTGTCCGGCGGCGAGCAGCGCCTGCTCGCGGTCGCGCAGACCATGTACCGCAAGCCCCGCGTGCTTCTTGCGGACGAGCTGACGCTCGGCCTGGACGTCGATGCGCGCCTGGCCGTGATGGACCTGCTCCAGACGCTCGCACATGAAGGCGTCGCCGTCGTCGCTGTCGACCACGATCTTCCCGCGCTGCTGCCGCGCGCGACCCGGGCGGCCCTGCTCGCCGATGGAACCGTCACGTCGTGGAACGACCCTGCGGAACTGCTGACCCGACGAGCGGACCTGCTGCCGGCGACCTTCCTCGCGGGGGCGGAGGGATGACCGCCCAGGCCCTCCGCTGCACCGATGTGAGCGTCCAGATCGGACCGCACCGCTTGCTCGACGGCGTGTCGCTCGCGGTGGATGCCGGCAAGATCGTGTGCGTGGTCGGGCCCAACGGCGCGGGGAAGACAACGCTCCTGGATGCCGTGTGCGGGCTCGTCCCCGCGGAAGGCACGGTCGTGGTCGGCAACGCGAACGGCTCGGGCCAGGACGCGCACAGCATCGGGCGCGCGTTCCAAGGCTCCCCACTACCGGCCACGCTCACCGTCGCCGAGTGCGCGGCGGTCGTGACCGGCTCGCGCCAGGGCGCCGACGAGCTGATGGCGCGCTTCGGGCTGTCCCCGCACGCCGGGTCGTTCGTTTCTGAGCTATCGACCGGCATGCGCCGGATCCTGGATCTCGCAGTCGCGACGGCGAAGTCGCCGTCGCTGCTGATCCTGGACGAGCCGTCCTCGGGGCTCGCCGCGTCGGAGGTCGAGCACCTCGCGACGCTCATCAAGCGCTGGCGGGATGCATCCGGCGCGGGCGTGCTCGTGGTCGAGCACGACGCGGCCCTGGTGCAAGCGGTCGCCGACGAAGTGATCGTGCTGAACGAAGGGCGCATCTTTGCCCAGGGAGATGCGCGTGAGGTCCTCGATGAGCGTCGAGCCGGGCGACTGCGGCTGAAGCACCCGGACGACCCGGGATTCCAGGCCGCGCTCGGAGAGGTCGCCGCACGCGCAGCGCCGGCGCTGCCGCTGCCCCGGCGCGTGCTTTCAACGTGGACCCTTCTGCGCCTCGGCCTGCGCGAGTTCGCCGCCGGGATGTCGTCGGTGCTGATCCTCGGCGTGCTCAACCGGGTGCTCAAGGTCGAGCTCGGCGTGTCGCTCAGCATCGTCGCGCCGATCCTCGCGTCGCTGAACCTCGCTGCCCCGCTCGCGCTCGGCTTCGGCCATCGGTCGGACACCAAACCGATCCTCGGCTACCGCCGCATCCCTTACATCATCGGCGGAGCGATCATCGCCGGAGGAGCGGTCGCTGCCGCACCCCACGTCGCCGGTCAGCTGGCCGGTGGCGTGAGCCCGGGCGTCGTGCTCGGCTCGCTTGCGCTGTTCATCGTGATGGGGATCGGCATGTACGGCGCAGGCACGGTGTTCTTCGCGCTCATCGCCGACATCGCGCCCGAGGAGGAACGCGGCCACGCGGCCTCGGTCGTCTATCTGATGCTGAGCGGAGGCATCTTCGCCGGCGTGGTTCTGACCGCCGGGATCCTGGACTCGGACGCCTCAAACATCAACACGCTGTTCGCGATCGCCGGCGTGCTCGTGGTTGTCCTGACGACGCTGGCAGTCTGGGGGCAGGAGCAGCCCGTCGAGGATGCGAGCGCCTTGCGCGCTGAGCACGTGCCGTTCGGCCGCGCGCTCCGCGAGGTCGCCGGCCTGCGCCAGGCCCGAACGTTCTTCCTGTTCATGGTTCTGTCGACCGTGTTCCTGTTCCTGCAGCAGGCCGTGCTCGAGCCGTACGGCGGCGAGGTCCTGGGTCTCGATGTGCGCCAGACGAGCGCGTTCAACGTGATGCTGACCATCGGCATCGTGACCGGCATGGTGGCAGGCGGACGACCGTGGGCCGACCAGATCGGCCCGATGCGACTCGCACGGATCGGACTGATCGCATCGGGGGTCGGATTCGGGCTGTTGGGCTGGGGCGCAGCTGTGGGTTCGGCGCCGGCGTCCTGGCTGACCCTGCTCGCGGTCGGCTTCGGAAGTGGCCTCTTCACGGTCGCAGGTTTGGCCCTGATGATGGGCATGGCGAGCCGCGGGTTCGCCGCGCTCATGATGGGCGCTTGGACGGTCGCGCACGCGCTCGCGGAAGGGATAGCCACGGCGGGAGGAGGGGTCATGTACGAGGTCCTGAATGCGATCACCGGGAGCGTGTCGGGAGCGTACGCAACCGTGTTCCTCATCCAGGGCGTCGGGCTGCTGCTGTGTCTCCCGTTGCTGAAGCGCGTGAGCTTGGAGCGCTTCCGCGACGAGACCGAGGCCCTGCTGAGGAGCCGCCCCGGCTCCGAGTAATTCTTGCCGGAATGCCCGGATGCGCGCGAGGCAGGAAGGTTCCCCCTTGTCGTCGAACGTGAGCATCAGACCGAGAGGATGACGGAGGACGTGATGAAGAAGCTGCATCGAAGCCTCGCGTGGGGCGTCATGCTCGCAGCGATCGCCAGCGTGTCGGTGGCGGGCGCGCATGAAGACCCGAACCCCGACGGGAACAACAACTCGGCAACGCGTTGTGACACGTGGTATCGAGAGACGCATGAGTCCGGTTCGGGGAGCAACAAGCACAGCGAGGATCACACGAACGAGTTCGACAACGGCGAGGTTGCCCCCGGCGTCTATGTGCACAACCACACCGGCCACTACGTCGTACGGGGCGACGGCTTCTACATCGAGGTCGTGGGTGGCGGCGGATACAGCCGTGACGGCAACCAGGGCGGATACGTCCAAGGTGAAGTCGATCCTGTCGAGGGCGCCCCCGACGCAGACTTCCACTTCGACAGCTTCGCCGGCGCTCGCTCGCCGACGACCGACGACGCGCACGTCTGCCTCAGCGTCGCAGACACGAAGGTCGGGGACGAGGGAGAGCAGCCGTAGGTAGGATCCCAAGGACCATCGGAAGGCCGCCCGACGGCGGCCTTTCGATTTTCTTCGAGGCTCGAGGCAGGAAAACCGGGTCTTTGCGACGAATCGTCGTGAAAGGGCCCGAGGGGCCGGGGAAGGAGAACGACATGATCAAACGAATAACGATCCTCGCGGTGCTCGCGGGATCCCTCTCGATGGCGGGATCCGCGCAGGCGGGATGTCCCGGCGCGAGCGCCGGTCACCGCGGCGGCGCAACGGTGCCCGCTGAGCGCGTCGTAGGCGTCGATGAAGAGGGGGCTCCGATCGTGGACCCGAACGACACGGTCACCGTCACCTTGGATGCTCGCTGGGTCGACGTCTGCGATGACGGCACGGTCCTGACCAGCGAGACCGTCATCCTGGGCACGCCGACGACGCTGACGATCACCGGCTCGGGGGACGACAACTCTTGCACCACACAGACGACGAGCGACTGGGATCCCTTCGGCTTCGCGGTCGGCGTGCATGACGATCTGGCGAACACCGAGTGCACGATCGACATCACATGGAGCGGGTTCACCGGCATCTACGCACCGGACGCGACACGCACCGGAGCGGCCGGCTCGAGCGCACAGGTGGTCCTGTCGAAGACGACCACCCACGAGAACGGCCGTGTCTACGTCAACGGGCTGGAATATCGGGCTCACGGCCAGAACGTCGGCGTGATGTGGACCGGTGTCGGTGGCCAGATGTAACGACGCGCAATGTTCCATGCTCGACGCCACACCATGCATGCTGTGGGCTTGCTGTGGGCGCTTGCAGGTAGACCTCCACAGCCCGCCCGGCGGAACATGTGGATCCACTCCGAAATCGAACCGATCAGCGCCCGCGCAACTCCCGCTTCAGCACCTTGCCCGCGGCGTTGCGCGGCAGAGTGTCCACCAACTCGTAGCGGCGAGGCACCTTGAAACTGGCGAGCTCGACGCGCGCGTGCTCGTCGAGCTGCTGGGCCGTCGTGCCCTCGGCGACCACGACGAACGCCGTGACCTCCTCGCCCCATCTCTGCGACGCCAGGCCGACGACCGCGACGTCGCGAACACCGGGATGCTTCACGAGCACGTCCTCCACCTCGCGCGGGTAGATGTTCACACCGCCCGAGATGATCATGTCCTTCTTGCGATCCACGATGAAGACGAAGCCGTCCTCGTCGATGCGCACGATGTCGCCGCATGTCAGGAACCCGTCCGGCGTGGTACACGCCTCGGTCGCCTCGGGATCCTTCAGGTAGCCGTTCATCAGGTACGGCGAGCGGCTGTACAGCTCGCCCGTGCCTCCCGGCTCGACCGGGTTGCCATCGATGTCCGCGACGCGGACCTCGGTCATGAACCATGCCGGCCCGACGCTGCCCGGCTTGGTCAGCGCGAACTCCGGCCGACAGTTGGTCACGATGCCGGCCTCTGTCGAGCCGTACAACTCGTGCACGCCCGCGCTCGGGAACGTCTCCATCACCCAGCGCTTCAGCGGGAACGGCAGCGCAGCGGCGTTGAAGTAGAGCGTCTCCAGGCTCGAGGTGTCGTACCGCGCGATCACGTCGATGCCCAGGGTGCGGATCATCTGCGCGTGCGTCGGAACCAGGAACACGCTCTGTGCGCGGCTCTCGGCGATCATTCCCAGTAAGCGCTCGGGGTCGAACGCGCGCAACATCCACAGCTCGCCGCCGACGTGCAGCGCGCCGTAGCCGAACGCGAACCCGGCGCCGTGGTACATGGGGGCGACGGCGATCGTCCGTCGACCGGGACCGAGCCCCCACTCGAGCGCGGTCCCGTAGAACGTCAGCGACCGTGACCGATGGCTGATCATCACGCCCTTGGGCTTGCCGGTCGTGCCCGAGGTGTAGGCGACACAGAACGGCTCGGTCTCGTCCACCTCGATCCCGGCGTCGGCCAGCGAGGCCGCCTCGAGCGTCTGCTCGTAGCCGTCGTCGATCCGGAGCACGAGTTTCTGCGGCTGCTCCTCGACCGCGGGTTCGACGATGACCGCCAACGCGGCGTCGGCAACGGTCGCGCGCGCCTCGGAATGCCCAACGATGTACCTCACCTCAGACGCCGTCAGACGTGGATTCACCGGCACCATCTGCATCCCGACGCGCGCGATCCCCGCGGCGATCTCCGGATACTCGAGTCGGTTGCCGAGCACCACCGCAACACGATCCCCGGGTGTGAGCCCGGCGGCCAGAAGTGCGTTGCCGAACCGGCGCGCTCGCTCGTCGAGCGCCCCGTAGCTCAGCCGGCGGTCGCCGTCGACCACCGCGGTCGCCGACGGCGACGCGATCGCGAACTCGCGGATCCCGTTCGCGATGTTGAGCTGCGCGCCGCCGGGACGGATCATGGCGTTCAGTGTCCGCTCGCGTGTGCCTGGGCTGCCTCGATCAGCGATGCCGCCAGCCCAGCGTCGGCGTTGAACGCCTTTCCCGAGACCTGCACGCCGGTCACCGGGGTCGACAGATCGGACGCGAGCCAGTTCGCGGCGGGGACGATCACCTCGGCCGGCAACGGCGGATGCTGCTCCTTCAGCCACTCGGGCATCCCGTCGGGTCCGAACAACTGCGTGTCGACCATCCCGCCGGGCGACAGCATGTTGACGCGCACGCTCGCAGGCGCCATCTCGCGCGACGCCAGCGTCACCATCCCGTCCAGGGTGGTCTTGGTCAGCGCGTAGATGCCGGCGCCCGGGTACAGCGCGCGCCCCGTCTCCGAGCCGATCGCGATGAAGCTCGAGCCGGGTGGCATGACGGGTAACGCGTACTTCATGCACAGCCACGTGCCGATCACGTTGATCCGGAACAACTGGTCGACGATGTCGAGGTCGTATGTGTGCAGCTCGCGGTACCGCTTGTCGGTCAGCATCCCGTAGGACGTCGCGGCGTTAGCGACGAAAACGTCGATCCGGTGAGCGGTTTCGATCAGGTGCTCGACCTGCGCCTCATCGGTGATGTCGGTCGGAACGGTCCTCACGTCCGACGCGCCGACCGCCGTGCACTCCTTCGCGACGCGCTCGAGGTCGTCCACCGTGCGGGCGGCAAGCACGAGGGCCGCCCCCTCGCGTGCGAACCCGAGCGCCATCGCTTCCCCGAGCCCACGGCTGGCGCCGGTGACGACGATGTTCTTGCCCTGCAAGCTCCCCATGCGCGGACCTCCCACTCGCTTTAGCGACAGTATGTCACGAAAGGTTGGACGCGAACCAGACCTGGTCCTGCCGCTCAGGCGCGCGCGCGCTTCTTCGGCGCAGCCTTCTTCGAGCCGGCCTTGGCCGGCCGGGTCTCCGCTCCGAGCGCGCGCAGCAAGAACGTCGTCACGCGCTCGGTCGCCTCGTCGACGTCGTGCGCGCGGGTGGCGACGGGACCGCGCTCGGCCCCGATGCAGGCCAGGATCATGGGGACGGCGTCCTCGGGATCGCCGGGAGTGGCGAACTCACCGGCCTTCACTCCCTCGAGCACGATCGAGCGTGCGATGCGCTCGACCGGCTCGATGTGGCGCATGAAGCGTCCGTAGGTCTCGGGCTTCAGGAACTGCATGACCTCCTGGCCGGGGGGCAGATGGCGCGCGGCGAAGTCGAGGAGCTGCTGACGGATGAAGATCCGAAGCTTCTCCCCGTGGGTCTCGGCCTGGGCGACCTCAGCCTCCAAGATCGCGATCGTGCGCGCGACCTCCCGGTCGGTCCACGCGAACAACAGCGACTCACGATCCGGGAAGTAGTTGTAGATCGCCGTGCGCGCGAGCCCGGCGCGCGACGCGACGTCGGCCAGGGACACCTCGGCGTAGCCGTGTTCGAGGACTAGCTCGCCGAACGCGTCGAGCAAACGGTCCATGGTGGCGGCTCGATGCGCTTCGAGGGTCGGCGCGGAGATCTTGGGCACGGCGGCCAGTATATCGACCGTCAACATGAGGAACGGGGCGGCCTAGACCGCCCCGTTCCCTGCGCCGCGCTTGCTACGCGGTCTTGCGTGCTTCCTTGACCGGCGCCAGGAACTCCTCCTCGGGCGACACCCGCCGGAGGTGGATGAATCCGAACACGGTGAGCACGGCCATCACTGCGGCCAGTGCGATCGCCGCGATTGCGCCGATCAGCGCGAGCTGACCGATCTTCCAGAACGCGTAGGCGTTCAGCAGCAGGCCTCGCAGGGTCTCACCCTTGAACAGGGTGTCCCGCTGAGCCTGGAGCTCTGCGTTCTCGGGGTCTGCCCGGGTGAGGGCACCCATCTCGGCATAGGTTAGCCCGTCCGCGGTGTCCTCGAGATGCACACCGATGAAGTGGTTCGCGTACGCCTCAGCCTGAGCTCCGGTCGTGAGCTGCTGACCCGCGTACTGGGCGAGGTGCGGCTCGATCCTGGGGTCCGTCAGCGCTTCCGCGTCGGGGAAGAAGATCTGCTGCGCGGTCAGCTCGCGGGTGACGTTGCCGTCCGCGAACCGGTGGCCCCAGAACAAGAGCGCTGCCCCGACGATCAAGATGACGGTCAGGACGACACCCCCCGTCGACATGATCGTGTCGAAGGTTCGGCGGCGCATGGTTCCTCCTTGCTGTCTGGCCGGATCGCTCGTCCGGCTCGATAGGGACGCTACCGGTTTCGCAACCCCGCAGAACGGGCCAATCGGCCCTGTTCATAGGGGGCCCTTCCGGGCCGATGGTCCCAGGACCCATCTCACCCTCGCTGGCCTGCTCAGATGTGTCTGTGCGAGCATGGCCAACCGATGACGCTTGCCGAAATCGTACGCCGAGTCGCCTGATGGCTGTCGTTCGCTCCGGCGACGCCGACATCGACTTCGAGGTCCATGGGGACGGAGACGCCCTGCTGCTCATCATGGGCGTCGGGACCGACAAGCGCGGGTGGACGATGCAGTTGCCTGCGTTCGCCCAGCGGTACCGCACGATCGCGTACGACAACCGCGGCGTCGGCCGCTCGAGCGCGCCTTCGCCGCCGTACTCGACCGAGCAGATGGCCGATGATGCGCTGGCCGTGATGGAGGCCGCGGGTATCGAGCGCGCGCACGTCGTGGGTGTGTCGATGGGTGGCGCGATCGCACAGCACCTCGCGCTGAAGTCTCCCGAGCGCGTACGCTCCCTCGTGCTGGCGGTGACCTGGCCCGGACCGAGCCCATGGCGCGCGCGCGTCCGGGAGCTTCAGCGGCGCGTGGCAACGCTGGGCCGCGAGGATCTGGTCCGACTCCGCGTGCTGCTCGTGTTCTCGCCGCCGTTCGTGAACGAGAACCCCGACCTCCTCGAGCCGATCGAGGCGACGATGATGCAGACGCCCCTCCACGGCTACCTGGCGCATATCGACGCGTGCGAGACGCACGACCTGCGCGCGCGCCTTGGCGAGATCCGGACACCCACCTTGGCGATCGCGGCCGCGCGCGACGTCCTGGTGCCGCCCGAGCTGACCAAGGAGATCGCCGCACGGATCCCGAGCGCCGAGCTCGTCACCCTGGATACCGCGCATGCCGTCCAGCTCGAAGCCGCTGGAGATTTCAACAAGCTGATCCTGGATTTCTTGGCGCGCCACTGACCCGGACATAGATCCCAGCCGCCTGGTCGAACCCTCGCGAGAGGGAGCATCCAGATACCGGGAGGGAGCCGCTCTCGATCGGGACCTCCGAGGTCGACGCGCAGATCCTGCAGAACAACGTCATGCCGCTGCGGCAACTGATCCCGGCGGTCGGGGAAGAGCTCGCACTCGAGCTCCCGGGCGTTGCCGTTGAGATCCCCGAAGGGCAGTCCTTGTACCTCACCGTGGCACAGGTGACGGACATGTTCGTCGGGACCGGGAGCCGCGCGCCCGGCGCGATCATGATCGAGAACGCGACGGTGGAGGTTCCGCTCGCATAGGGAATCTCGAACATCTCGAGGGCCGCGCGAACGCGCGGCCCTCAAACGTTGCCCCCCTACTTGCTCATCGGCACCCGCTCCTCGGCCGTCGCCACCAAGCTGCGGAGCCCCTTCTTGGAGTACGACGACGACATCTTCAGCAACATCGGACCGAGCACCGGCCACACCATCGCGCGCATCACGCCCGGTAGGTGGCTGACGTTCGTCAGCCGCCACGTGTAGGCGACCCGCCCGTCGGCGATCTCGTATCGGTGCACGACCGTCATCGCGATCGGGTCGCCACCCTTCTTCGGCTCGAGTCGGGCCTCGGTGACGAATTCCAGCAGCCTGCCGGGCTCTGCCTCGGTCACCACCGAGCGGTCCGTGAACCGCCCGCCCGGGTCTGCGCCGGTCGAGGTCCACTCGACCCCGACGCGCGCGCGCGCCTCGGTCGGCTCGATCGACAGCAACCGGAAGTTGTCGGTCAGCCGCTCGCCGGCCCAGTCCATGTGCCCCGGCAGGTCCGCCAGCACGTCGTAGACCACCTCGGCAGGCGCCGTGCACGCCTCCTCGAGTCGGATCTCGACCCGCTTGCCTCGCAACGCATCCTTGCCCATGACTCCTCCTTTCGACTGCGAGGCAGCATCGCGCCTGCTCGAGCCGGAAGGATGGGGGACCTCCCCCATTTCGGACCCAGGGACTACCCATGCGGTGTGGGCTCGGGCATCATGGCGCCGACATGGAGCCGATGGAGATGGGTGACCGACTGGCAAAGGGCCGCGAAGCCCTGGCGGCGAGCGACTGGGAGGGCGCGCGCGACGTCCTCGACGGACTCGACGATCAAGAGGCGCTCGACGGTCTGGCGCGCGCGCATTGGTGGCTGGGCGACCCGGCCGAGGCTATCGCGGTCCGCGAGCGTGCCTACGCGGCGTTCCGAGCCACCGGCGAGATGGACCGCGCCGCGCGCATCGCACTGTGGCTCGCGCGCGAGTACGCCGACGTCCTGGGCAACGACGCCGCGTCCAACGGCTGGCAGGCGCGCGCGACCCGCATCGTCGAGGACCTTCCCGAGGGTTCGGCGCGCGGGTGGCTTGCGCTCGCGCGCGCACACCGCGCATTCGAGCCGGAGGCGATGACCGAGCTTGCGCGCGAGGCGATGGACGTCGCGCGCGCGCATGCCGACCCGGACCTCGAGATCCGCGCGCTCGCGCGACTGTCCCTCGCGCTGATGATGGCAGGGGACGTCGACGAGGGTGTCATGAGGTTCGACGAGGCGATGGCCGCGGCCACTGGGGGCGAGGCAACGACTCCGGAAACGATCGGCGAAACCTGTTGCGATGGGATGATCGCCTCGGAGCTGCTCGGCGACTCGTCGCGGTTCGAGCAGTGGACGTCGGTCATCATGGACATGTGGAGGCGGAAGCGCTACGGGCCGCTGATCGCGTTCTGCGGCTCGTGTTGCGGCGAGCTGTTCGCAGCATCCGGTGACGTCGAAGGGGCCGAGAAGGAGCTCGTCGGCGCCATCAAGATGTTGCACGACGGCGGTCACCGATCGCGATGCGTCCACCCGGCCGCCAAGCTCGCCGAGCTGCGCGTGGCGCAAGGGCGATACGAAGAGGCGCGCCGGCTGCTGGAGGGATACGAGGATCTTCCGGAATCCACGCGACCGCGCGCACTGCTGGCGCTCGCGAGTGACGACACGGCTGTGGCAGCCGCGCTCCTCGAGCGCAGGCTCAACGCGATCGGAGAGGACAGCCTCCTGTCTGTGCCGGTGTTGTCGCTGCTGGCCGAGGTTCGGGTCGCCAAAGGAGACGTGGAGGGCGCGCGAGCGATCGCGGCGCGCCTCACGGCGCTCGCCGCGCGCTCGAAGCAACCGCGGGTCGATGCCGAAGCAGCGCGCGCTGCCGGTCGGGCCGGACTTCTGGCAGGTGATCCGTCGGCGCGCGCGCAGGTCGAGCGGGCGCTGGACATCTTCGGCCGGCTTCGCATGCCGCAGGAGAGCGCGCGCACGCGACTGCTGCTGGCCGAGTGCCTCGCGGCCGCCGAACCGGAGGTCGCCGCCACCGAAGCCCACGCGGCGCTGGGTACCTTCGAACAGCTCGGCGCCACGCGTCACGCCGACGCCGCGGCGGCGTTGCTCAAGCGGCTCGGGGGACCGGCTCGCACCGGGCCCAAGGCGTACGGCACGTTGTCCAAGCGTGAGCAAGAAGTACTGGCGCTGCTGGCCGAAGGGCTGTCGAACCCCGTGATCGCCGCGCGCCTGTACATCTCGACCAAGACCGCCGAGCACCACGTCAGCAACATCCTGATGAAACTCGGTGTGCGTACGCGCGGCGAAGCCGCCGCGATCGCGCTGCGCATGACGCCGTCCGGCTGACGGCTACGCGTACAGCGCCGCCACCACGTTCGTGCTCGAGGGCGAGGGCTTCTACTGGGAGCTCGCGACCTTGGTGGACGTGATTCTGCTCGGCCATTGGATCGAGATGCGGTCGGTCGGGCGTGGGCCACCGACTACCGTGTCTTCGCCCTGCCGATCGCCGCGGGCGTGCTCGCCCCGATCGGGATCGTGCTGGCGCCGGCGGTGGGAGCGCGGACCGCTTAGAGCTCGCGTTCGATCGTGTTCCCCGCGGCGAGTTCCACGATCTCTTCGCGGATGCCGATCTGCATCGGGGAAGCTCGGCCGGGAAGCGAGCGCACCACGACGCGATCGTGTGATATCTCCAGTTGCACGCGATGGCCTCGGTAATGGACCTCGAAGTGCAAACCGTCCAGCTGCGGCGGCAGCGCCGGATCCACCCATAAGACGTCGTGGCGCGCATCGACGCCGCCGTAGGCACGTTGCACCAGGTCCACGGTTCCGGCCATCGCCCCGAGGTGTATCCCCTCTGCCGTCGTCCCTCTTTGCGCGTCACCGATGTCGCTGTCGAGCGCCTCGAGGAACAGGGACCACGAGCGTTCGGGATCGTGGCGCGCGATCACCCATGCGTGCACGACCCGGCTGAGCGTCGAGCCGTGCGCGCTGCGCGCGAGGTAGTAATCGATCGTGCGCATGATGGTTTCGGGTGTGCACTCATACCCGAGACGCTCGAAGATCTCGATCGCCTCCGCCTCGGATAGGAGGAAGCACAGCATCAAGGCGTCGGCCTGCTTGGAGAGCTTGTACCGGTTGGTGGTGTCCCCTTCGGCCTCCAGGATCCGATCGAGCCGGTGGATGTTGCCGTAGCGCGCGCGGTAGTCTTCCCAGTCGAACTCGGCGAGGTCGCCGTAGCCTTCGAACTGGCTGACGATGCCGTCGTGGAACGGGACGAACATCTTGCGGGTGATGTCCTCCCATCGGTCGAGCTCCTCGCGGGTCAACTCGTGCTCCTCCCAGAGCTCTTGCCGGTGGTGCTCCGAGACGATGTCGAGCACATCGAGCGCGCGCTGCAAGACCCAGGTCGTCATCACGTTCGTGTAGGCGTTGTTGTTCAGACCGGGCTCGTCGGTGTCCGGGTAGGCGTCGTGATACTCGTCGGGCCCCATGACGCCGCGGATCTCGTAACGGCCGCGCCCCCGATCGTAGGTGGTGATGCCGGCCAGGTAGCGCGCGATGTCGAGCAGCATCGGCGCGCCGTAGTAGCGCAGGAACCCCCAATCCGCGCTCACCTGGTGGTATTGCCACACGTTGTACGCGACGGCGATGTTGATGTGCTTCTGCAGCCGCGAGTTGTCGGGCAGCCATCGACCGGAGGCAGGGTTCAGGTGGACGAGCTGAGTCTCCTCCCGGCCGCTGCTCCCGCTCTGCCACGGGAAGCAGGCGCCTTGGAGGCCTTCTCGCGACGCCGCCCATCGCGCCTCGGGCAGCCTGCGGAACCGGTACTCCAGAAGCGTGCGAGTCAGACGCGGGAGGCGCAGCGTGATGTAGGGGACGATGAACAGCTCGTCCCAGAAGATGTGGCCGCGGTACGCCTCGCCGTGGAGGCCACGGGCGGGCACCCCGACGTCCAGGCCGATCGTGTTCCACGAAACGGACTGCAACAGGTGGAACACGTGCAGGCGCACGATCAGCTGCACATGCTCGGGTCCGTCGATGCCGAGGTCGAACCGCCGCCAGGCCTGGTCCCATGCGACGACATGCTGACGCAGCAACACGTCGAAGCCGCGCGCGCGCGCGATGTGCTGACGCGCGGCGTCGACCGGCTCGTAGATCGCGCGATCGTTCGAAGTGTAGATCGCCACGAGCTTCTCGACGCTGACCGAGTCGCCTTCGGACAGCTCGATCGTCAGCTCGTGGCCGATGCGCCCGTGCCCTTCCACGGATCTGGTGGCCACGGGGTGGAAGACGCCGTCACGCAGCGTTCGGGTGAGCGCGCAGATGCCGATGCGCACGTGGGATCCCCGGGTTTCGGCTTCGAGCCAGATCGGCCCTGCCTCGGTGCCGCGGCTGTCGATCGGGACCAAATGGTCGCCTCGTAGCGCGCGGTAACGGGGAACGCCTGCGTTGGTCACCTGCCCGTCCAGGCTCGAGCGAACGACCAACGTTCCGGACCAGTTCTCAGCCGAGAAGGTCATCTCGCACGCCGCGAGATGCGCATCGGCCATGCTGACGAACCGCCGCTGCGTCAGGACGGTGACGCGGTCCTCGCCGTCGCGGATGCGCGCGCGCCGCAGCAGGATGCCGTTGCGCATGTCGAGCTCGACCTCGTGCGAGAGGACCTCGGCCTCGTCGGTCCTGAACCACGAGCCATCGTCGATCCGGAAGGTCATCGGCAGCCAGTTGGGGATGTTGACGAGGTCCTCGTTCTCGACCGGCCGGCCCGCGACGTCGGTGGTCAGCCGGTCGTACAGACCGGCGATATAGGTTCCAGGGTAGTGCGTGTCGTCGGCGCTTACCTCGGGGAACGCGCCGCGCGTCGCCATGTACCCGTTGCCCAGTGTGCACAGGGCCTCCCGCAGACCTTGGGCCGGCGGGTCGAGCCCCTCGAACCTCAGCCTCCACGCGTCCACGTGCCCTCCACTAACGACGTCAGCCGCTCGAGCAAAGCGCGCACATCGTCGGCGTCCCGCAGCGCGAACCGTGCCGTCGTCAGACGGTCGTCATCCTCGCCGCGCACGAGCACCCCGATCCCGCGCTCGGCCAGCACACGGAACGCGTCCTCGTCGGTCTCGTCGTCGCCGATGTACATCGGGAGGGCATCGGGCCCGTCCGGCCCGAGCACGTCGAGCAGCCACAGCAGCGCGCGCCCCTTGTCCCAGGGGATCGCCGGTCGCAACTCGAAGATCATCTTGCCGCCGGTCTTGCGCAGCTGGGGATGTGCCGCGACGACCGCGTCGACCGCGGCCTCGACCGCGGGAAGCAGCGCCGGTTCGGTCTGACGGAAGTGCACCGCGATCGCGAACCGCTTGCGCTCGACGCGCGCGCCCGGGACGGCTGCGATCGGCTCGGCGAGCGAGCGCTCTGCGTCGTCGAGCGCGGGCAGGAACTCATTGCCGCGGTCGTGACGCTCGCCCGTGGGCCCGGCGATGTCGAAGCCGTGGCTGCCGGCGAACCAGATGCCGTCGATGCCGACCATGGCTCGCACGTCTTCGAGATCCCGCCCGCTGACGATGGCCACAGCGCAGCGCTTCGCGAGCTCGCGGACGACCGTGCGCATCGCGTCCGACAACACGGCGTCCGCCGGGTGCTCGACGATCGGCGTCAGGGTTCCGTCGTAATCGAGGAACACGGCCGGCTGCTTCGTTGCAAGCGCCGCCTCGATCTCCTCGAAGTGGGTCAGCGCGAACGGCACGTCTCGGATCGGCGCGCCGAGTCCAACCTCGGCGAGGTCGGAGACGACGATGTCGGCGCCGGCCGCGCGCAGGTCGTCGGCGTGGCCCGTTCGATCGACCCCGATGACCGATCCGAAGTCGCCTTTCCTTCCGGCCGCGACCCCCGCGAGCGCATCCTCGACAACGGCGGCCCGACCCGGCGGAACACCCAGACGGCGCGCGGCCTCCAGGAACACGGCTGGATCGGGTTTGCCCGGCAGACCGAGCCGTTCGGCCTCGAGGCCGTCGACGGCCGCGTCGAACAGCGGGCCCACGCCAGCCGAGGCGAGCACCTCCTTCATATTCCGGCTCGCGGAGATGACGGCCGTTCGGATCCCGCGCGCGCGCATGCTACGGATGAGACCGATCGTGGATGGGTACGCTTCGGCCCCTTGGGCCCGGAGCCGATCCAGGAACGCGGCGTCCTTGCGGTTGCCGAGCCCGCAAATGGTCTCCCGATCCGGCGGATCGCTCGGGTCACCGTCGGGGAGGGTGATCGCGCGCGACGCCAGGAAGCTGCGCACGCCTTCGTAGCGGGGCTTGCCGTCCACGTAACGCCGGTAATCGTCGTCGCTGAACGGGTTCGAGCCGGGCACGCGCTCGGCGAGGTAGGCGTCGAACAGCTCCTTCCATGCGGCCGCGTGGACGCGCGCGGTGTCGGTGACGACCCCGTCCATGTCGAAGATGACGGCGTCGATCGCGCCGAGCGGGATCGCTGCTGTGCCCCCCATCGAGGGCAAGCCTAGCGAACGCCGTGGTTAGAAGAACGCGGGCGCGAAGACCAGGGCGACCACCGTCATCACCTTGATCAGGATGTTCATCGCCGGCCCCGACGTGTCCTTGAAGGGGTCCCCGACCGTGTCTCCCACGACCGCGGCCTTGTGGGCCTCGGAGCCCTTGCCGCCGAGGTTCCCCGCCTCGATGTACTTCTTCGCGTTGTCCCAGGCCCCGCCGGCATTCGCCATGAAGATCGCGAGCAAGAAGCCCGTCACGAGCGCGCCGGCCAGGAAACCCCCGAGCGCCTCACGCGAGATGAAGCCGAGCACGAGCGGGATCGCGATCGCGAGCGTCCCCGGCGCGACCATCTCCTTGAGCGCGGCTGCGGTGGAGATGTCGACGCAGCGCGCATAGTCGGCCTTGACTCCCGGTTTGCCTTCACGCAACCCTGGGATCTCGGCGAACTGCCGCCGCACTTCCTGGATCATCTGCCAGGCCGCGCGCCCGACGGAGCGCATGGTGAGCGACGCGAAGATGAACGGCGTCACGCCGCCCAGGAACAAACCGATCATCACCGCCACGTTGCCGATGTCGAGCACCTCGATCTCGGCGGCCTGGTTGAAGGCTCGGAACAGGGCCAGCGCCGTCAGCGCCGCGGAGCCGATCGCGAACCCCTTGGCGATCGCTGCGGTGGTGTTGCCCAGCGAGTCGAGGGAGTCGGTGACTTGGCGAACCTCGGGCGGCAGCTCGGCCATCTCCGAGATCCCGCCGGCGTTGTCCGCGATGGGGCCATAGGCATCGACCGACACAACCACGCCGGTGGTCGCCAGCATCCCGATCGCGGCAAGCGACACGCCGTACAACCCCGAGGCATCGACCCCGGGCACGGCCTGCTGTCCGAACCAGTACGAAAGCCCGATCGCACCCGCGACGAGGCCGACCGACGGCGCTGCCGACATCATGCCCTGCGCGATGCCACCGATCACGGTGGTCGCGGGACCGGTCTCCGCTTGCCCTGCCAGCCACTTCACAGGGCCGTAGTGGTCGGAGGTGAAGTACTCGGACGTGAACCCGATCGCCCAGCCGGCGGCAAGGCCCGACAGGATCGTGAGGGCCAGCAACCACGGCCGGATCTCGAGCCCCTCGGCGGCGCCGAAGACCCACTGTGCGCCGGCGAACACACCGCCGGCCGTCAGCAGCATGGCAACGTTGGTGCCGCGGTGAAGCTGCGACGCGAGCTTCTTCCCGGGCTTCCCTCGCACCATGCTCGCGCCGATGATCGAAGCCACCATCCCGATCGCTCCGACCAGCAGCGGGAACAGGAAGAAGCGCTCGGCGTTGACGGTGGAGACGTCCGGATCCGGGATGAACAGCAACGCCGCGAGCACGAGCGGGGCGACCAGCGAGCCGGCGTAGGACTCGAACAGGTCGGCGCCCATCCCGGCGACGTCGCCGACGTTGTCGCCCACGTTGTCGGCGATGGTGGCCGGGTTCCGTGGGTCGTCTTCGGGGATCCCCGCCTCGACCTTGCCCACCAGATCCGCGCCGACGTCGGCGGCCTTGGTGTAGATGCCTCCGCCGATGCGCGCGAACAGCGCGATCGACGATCCTCCGAGTCCGAAGGTCGCCACCACCCCGAACGCGTCGTTCGGCTCGAGGTTCCCGACGCCCCAGACGTAGAACACCAGGTACGCCATCGAGATCCCAAGCAGACCGAGGCCGGCGACCGTGAAGCCCATCACCGCGCCGCCGCGGAACGCCAGCGGGAGCGCGCGCGCAGCGCCCTCGCGCGCGAGGTTGGTGGTGCGCACGTTCGCGGCCGTGGCGGTGCGCATCCCGATGAACCCGGCGGAGGCCGAGAACACTGCCCCGAACACGTAGGCGATCGCGCCCCACGGCCGGCCGTAGTCGAGCACCACCGAGATCAGGATCGCCATGCCGATGACGAAGACGGCGACCCACGTGTACTCGCGGCGCAGGAAGGCCATCGCGCCCTCACGGATCGCAGCCGCGATCTCACGCATGCGCTCGGTTCCGGGGTCGGCGGCGTTGACGATCTTGGCGAAGACGGCGGCCAGGACGAGCCCTGCGGCGGCAGCCCCCAGCGCCACGTATGGAACGCTTTCCATGATTGAGCTTCTCCGGTCGAGTGGGTTCGAAGTGGGTCTGAGCGGCGGAAACACTAGGGAAACGAAGGCCTCGGAGCAAATAGCCAGGACCGGGCCTTATTCGACGGCGGCCGAGCCCGCCAGCACCTCCGGGGCCTGCGGCCGCTCTGCCTGGACCACGCCGATCCCGACCACGACCAGGACCCCGCCGGCGAGTTGCCAACCGCTCAGCCCCTGGCCCAGGAACGCGAAGGCAAGGACGGCTGCGGCGACCGGCTCGAGCGTCGAGATGATGCCGGCCCTGGGTGCACCGACGCGGCCGAGGCCCCACAGGAACAGCAGGAACGGCGCGATCGTGGCCCCAACGGTCACGAACGCGATGCCGGGGAGGAAGGAAGGCTCGAGCAGGGTGTCAGGCCGACCCTGCGTGACCAGGACCGCCAGCCAGAACGCCCCGGCGACCGCGAACCCGCGCGCCATCGTGCGGTCGGCTCCCAGTGCGGGGCCGAGCCGCTCGCCGGTCAGGACGTAGACCGCGAAGGCGATGGCAGAGCCCACCGCGAACCCGACCCCGAGTCCGTCGAGTCGGAGTCCCCCGCGCGCAACCGCGAGCGGCAGCTCGGCCAGAAGAGCGACGCCGAGGAAGGCGAGACCCAGCGCTCCGACGACGAGCCTGGACGGCCGCCGCCGCTGTGCGAAGGACGCCCACAACACCACCAGCCCCGGCGCCGTGTACTGGATCACGATCGCGATCGCGACGGGCAGCCGGTCGATCGCCGAATAGTAGAAGTAGTTCGCCGCCGCGATCGACAGCCCGAACGGGATGATGGCCAGCTTGTTCGTTCGAGCCGGGGCCGCGCGCGCGCTCCTGCGAGCCAGAACGATCGCGCCCACACCCAGGGCCCCGACCCACGCTCTCGCGGCCGTGAGCTGCAGCGGCGATGCGCCGCGGTCGAACAGGTGGCTGGCGACCGTGGCGCCTGCGGCCCAGAGCACCGCGGCGGCCGACACCGCCGCAAGACCGAGCCTGGGCATCAGCGCGCGCCGTCGGTGAACTCGGCGAAGCCGGTCGGCGCGTGCGGACCGAGGATCAGTTGCTCCAGCACGCCGATGCCTTCGCGGTGCTCGGAACGCACGCGACACAGTTGTTGCACGTGGAGGTTCTCGAAGGCGAGCGGATCGCACTCGGACAGCTTCCACGTGTCCGAGCCGGCGACGTGCTCGCCCCGCCAGTGACCGTGAGCCCAGTCCGGGTGCCAGTAGCCGATGCCTTTCATCTGGAACCGTTGCAGCGGCTCGAACCTCAGGGACGCGCGCGCGCCATCGCGGTGGTTCATCGTGATGGTTGCGGCGCGCGCGCGTCTGGTGCCCGGCTCGAAGTCGATCTCGTAGATCGCGGTCGCGTGACGAAGCGCGTCCTCACCGCCGAACGGCTCGGCGCCCGGCTCGAGCAACGGGACGGCGACGGCGCTTTCGAACCAGCGGCTGCCGTCGGGGTGCTCGAACAGCGCGACGTGGGTGCAGCCGTCGTCGAAGTTCACCGGCGCCCAGACCAGGAACACGCCGCCGCCTGCGATCGTCTGCCTCGGCGCGCCGGGAACCGGCTCGCCCACCGGGCGCACGCCCCACGAACGGTCCTTCGTGCCGAGCCCGTGAACCGCGATGCGCTCACCGTCGACCTCGATCCAGCCGTCCCAGGTCCCCCACTGGACCAGACGCGTAACGTCCATGATCACGCGCGCGCCGTCGTGGATGGTCTGGCGCGGCTCCTCGAGCGCGCGCGTGCGGGCGCTGAACCTCAGATCGGCGCGCAGGCCGTCACCGTCGACGCGGATGCGGTTGGTGCGGAGCGGTTCGACGACGTCGAGCGTGACCGGGCCGACGGCGGTGCGCGCGCGATCGGCCGGCGCGCGGCCCGAGCCGAACACCGAGCGCTGAAGGTCTCCGCGCGCGATCGAGAACGCCGCGTCGATCACCCCGCGGTTGGGGTACAAGCCCATCCCGATCGCGGCATACCACTCGCCGCTGCGGTCGTAACAGTTGAAGTAGTACCGGTCGTAGCGGTTCGGATCGCCGTCGGCGGGGTGCGCGACCGGCTGCGCGGTCTGATGGATCGGATAGTCGTCGAACGGAGTCAGCGTCATGACGCCTCCGCCGGCGACAGCATGCGCGCGACCAGATCCGTCGCGAGGTTGTTCGTCGCGAAATCCGAGTCGGGCGGCAACTGGTCGAACGCGATCATCAGATGCCCGAGCCTGCACATGATCACCGCGAACCGGAACCCGGCGAACAGCTCGTAGTAGTCGACGTGGGTGGCGCTACGACGGGTCAGCGACTCCCAGCGCGCTATCGTCTCCGCGCGGCTCGGGAACCCGGACGGACGCGGCATGCCCAGACCCTCGGAGAACTGTCGATCGAAGTACAGCCACCATCCCAGGTCCATCACCGGGTCGCCGAGGGTCGCCATCTCCCAGTCCAGCACCGCGACGCAGCGGCCGTCGGCGAAGATCTGGTTCGCGAGCCGGGAGTCGCCCCAGCAGAGTGCGTGCACTTCGGCCGGCGGCCGGCGCTCCTTCAGCCACGCGAGCGCCTCGAGCGCGATCGCGGGTGGATCCCCTTCCGAACCCCAGGCGAGGTATCGCTCGTAGTAGTCGAGTTGCTCCTCGAGCCCTCCGCCGAGGAAGTCGAACGGCGCAGGATCCACGCGGTGCACGGCGGCCGTCGCCTCGAGACCTGCCCACCACAGTGCTTCTTGCTCATCGGGCGCCAGGTCGAGGATCCATCCGCCGAAGGTGTACGGCGGGTTGTCGCTGGGGATCCGTCCATCGACTTGTTCCATCACCCAGAACGGCGCGCCCAGGAACGACGGGTCCTCCTCGTAGCCGTGCACTCGCGGCAGCGGCACCGCGTTGGCGCGCGCTAGCTGGGCGACCACGCGGAACTCGCGCGCGTGGTCCGGCTCGAGGAAGACGGAGTGTGCGGTAGGCGCGACCCGCGCGACCAGCCGTTCGGTGGCCCCATCGATGCGCGCGGTGAACAGGATGGTTTCGTGCGAATAGCCGGTGTTGGTCGGCCCGCCGACGTCGGACACCTCGACGCTCGAGCCGGGCCGGCGCGCGCGCACCCACTCGGTCAGGCGCGCAGCTGTCTCCGCCGGGTGGCGCTGGTTCGGCACGGGCATGAACCGATGCTGAGGGATGCGCGCACAACACGTCAACCGGACACCCCCCTCACGTTGGGGATTGACCCCCCACACGTATGCGCTGAGCATCAAAGGACCGGCTGAAGGAGGGGGCGCATGCCCAAGTACCTGTTGAGCGTTTCGTACACGCTGCCCGGGATCCAGGGTGTCCAAAAGGAGGGCGGCACCGCACGCAAGAACGCGGCGGAGAAGCTGATCCAGAGCCTCGGTGGGACGATCGAGTCGTTCTACTTCGCGTTCGGAGACGACGACGTCTATCTGATCGCGGACATGCCCAGCAACGAGGCGGTCGCAGCCGCCAGCATCCGGGTCGCGGCCGCGGGTGGGGTGGTTTCGAAGACAACCGTGTTGCTCACACCCGAAGAGATCGACAGGGCCACGCACGAGACTTCGGACTACACGCCTCCGGGCGGGTAGCAGCACTGCGTGACAGACCTCCTCGCTGGGGTTAAACAATGGGGCGGGGAGGTCTGTTCCATGGTGCGGGTACGGCGCCCCGCTGAGCTAGCGGTCGATCCCGATACCGAGCGCGCCGTCTAGCCACGTGCCGCCGTTGGTGCGCGCGCCGTGTTCGGTCGCGCCGACCGTGTACGAGTCGGTGCCGCCGGCGTCGTCGAACAACAGTCCGATCCCGGCCGAGCCGAACCCCTGCGCCCACGCGCCCGCGACGTAGGTGTCATCCCCCGCTTCGTCGTAGAGGATGCCGATCCCGGGGCCGGCCGGAGCCGCGATGCCGTAGCCGGCACCCTGGCCCATCGGGAAGCCTGGAAGGTCCAGGGCCGCGACATATATCTGATCCGCGAACGGTTGCCCCATCGTGTACCTGTCGTCGCCGCCGCGGTCCCACAGCAACGAGAACGCTCCGACCCCGGCACCGCCCTGACAGGGCTGGCGCACGATCTCGCCGCAGCGATACAGGTCGTCGCCGCCTTCGTCCAAGAAGATCGTCGCGCCACCCGCTTCCGCGCTCACCTGGATCGGTCCCGCCGTGAACAGCTTGGTCCCGAGCAGGTCGACCTCGAGCGAGTCGGCGCGATAGGAATCGTTGCCGGCTCCACGGTCGGCCATCAGCGCGACCCCGCCGGCGGCTGCCCAGTCGAAACCGTCGAGCCCGTCTTGGCGATAGGTGTCGTCACCACCCTCGTCGATCAGCATCGAGATGCCGCCGAGGCTCGCCGCCTTGGTGCCGATCGGTGTGACACCGGGGCTCGTGTACCGATCGTTGCCGCCGCCGGCGTCGTACAAGATGCCGATCCCGGCGACGTCGCCGCCCTGACCGAACTGCTCGAGCACGTACCGGTCCGAGCCACCTTCGTCGTAGAGCATCCCGACGCCGGCGCCTCCGAACCCCTGCGCTCCTTGACGCTCGCCGCCGTCGTAGATGTCGTTGCCGGCGCCAAGGTCGAGCGCGAGCGTGCCGCCCGCGATCGCCACAAGTCCCCCGCCCGCGTTATTGGTGTAGATATCGGCGCCGCCCATGTCGACGGACAACGCGCGATCGACGGTGTGGACGTTCTCCCCCTCGCCACCGATGAAGACGAACGGCAGATCGATGTCCTCGACGGGACCGCTGAGCGCGAAGCTCGCGACCGCGTCGGTCAGGACGAGACCGGCTTGCAGCATCTTCACAGGGTCGACACGCGCGATCCTCGCCTGCACGTCACGCCATTCCGCTTCGAGCGCGGGATCGGCATCGCCGCTGCCGGCGACCGTCGCGAGCAGGAACGCCCTTCGCGGATCGGCCAGGACGTCCTCGATCCCCGAACCGGCCCCGGCCTCGCGAGCGAGCGCGCGCGACGTCACGAGCGCGGCGACGAGATCGGCCATCGCGGCCGCAGCGTCGGGGCGCTGGCGCGCCACCTGCCGATCGATGTCGCGTGCGAGCGCGTCGTCCACGGTGACGTCGAGCGACGCGTAGAGCGCGCGCAGCGCTACCCCCAAAGACCATCTGGGTACGTCGGGCGCGAAGGCCCGCGTTCCACGCAGCCCGGCTCCGATCCCCAGCCATGCGGCCGGTCCCCCGCGCCCGGTTGCAGCAGCATCGGTCTGGGCTCCGAGGCCGGCGACGAGCGCCGCGGTCGCCTCGCGCGCGCAACTGGCGTCCGCCCCGCACACCCCAAGCGCCGCCATCGCCTTCCGATAGATCGCGGTCGACCCGGTGGTCTGCGGCCGCGCGACGACGCCGAGAGGAACGAGCAAGGCGAAGGCGCAGACCACCGCCGGCATCCGGAGCTGCATGGCGCCCCCTTCGCCGCGGGTGCGCGCGCTTCCTGCTCAGGCGTCTCGGAAAGGCTGATCCCGATCGGGCTGTGGATCGCGCGGCAGCCCCAGCACGCGCTCGGCGATCTGGTTGCGCTGGATCTCGTCGGTCCCGCCGCCCAGGTGCATCGCCTTCTCCCACAGGAACGCTTGCTGCGGCCCATCGTCGCCGCGCACCGCACCCTGCGGCCCGAGCAATCGCAGCCCCAGGTTCGCCGCGCGCGTCCCGAGCTCGGCCAGCATCAGCTTCACCACGCTGCCCTCAGCGGTCGGGATCTCACCGCGACCCAGTTTCGACAGGATCCGGTTGTTCAACTGCTCCAGCAGGCGCTCGGTCGTGTACACACCGACGAGGTCCTGGCGCGCGACCGGGTCGAGCCGGTCGTGCTGCCTTGCGATGGCGACGAGCTTGTCGAACGGGAACGTGATGCCGGCGGTCACGTCGCCCAGCGACATGCGCTCGTACAGCAGCGTGGTGCGCGCGACCGTCCAGCCCTCGCCCGGCTCGCCGATGCGACCGGCGTCGGGGATGCGGACGTTCTCGAGGAACACTTCGCTGAAGTGCGCCTCGCCGCTCAGCTGCTTGAGTGGACGTACCTCGACGCCCGGCGCGCGCATGTCGCAGATGAAGTACGTGAGGCCTTGGTGCTTCGGAACGCTCGGGTCGTGGCGTGCGAGCAGGATGCCGAAGTCGGCCTCGTGCGCGCCCGAGGACCAGACCTTCTGACCGGTGACGATCCAGTCGTCGCCGTCGCGCTCGGCGCGCGTGGACAGTCCGGCGAGGTCGGAGCCCGCGCCCGGCTCGGAGAACAGCTGGCACCACAGTTCGTCGCCCCGCAGCAGCGGCGGGAGGTAGCGTTCCTTCTGCTCGGCCGAGCCGTGCGTGACGATCGTCGGACCCGCCATCCCGAAACCGACGATGTTGAATGGGACGTTCGCGGCGACCTTGGCCTTCTCCTGCGACCAGACCGCGAGTTCCACCGGTCCGAAGCCGCGCCCGCCGACCTCGGGCGGCCACAGGGGCGCGCCCCAGCCGTGTTCGGCGAGCGTGCGCTGCCACGCGCGCATCGCCGCCAGCGCGTAGGGCGGCTCGCCGGTGATGGCATGTTCGCGCTTCCACGCCGGCCAGGCGTCGGCGAGGAATGCGCGCGCCTCGGCGCGGATCTCGGCCATAGATGGCGTGTCGTTCAGATCCATGTCAGCGATCCATCTCCCCTGCCCGCAACGGCTTCACGCGAACTCCGCGGTAGTACTGCCGGGTCGTACGCTCCTCGCTGTCGATGGAGCTTGTGCCGGCTCCGAGCAGTTCGTCGAGGCCGGGGCGGAAGGGAGTCCGCCCGTTGGCGACTCGACCACGACAGGCTCCCTTCCTCAGTTCCCAGTCTCGTCATACCACACGGAAATGAGCCACTGAGATGCAAGAAGGCTGCCACCGGCAGCGGACTGCTCGATGAAGCGAACGGTGATCTGGGGGTTGTCGCTCAGCCAGTCATTGATCTCGGCTTCCATGCGTTGAGTTCGGCGTGTGGACTCGGTACGGCCACGCACCTTCTCTTGACCGGCAAAGAGCTTCACCTTCATAGCCACGCCCCCGTATAACGACCCTGCGCGTCAGCGGCCGGACGCCGAAGGGGGACGGTCCGTTGCACGCGCGAGTTACCCATCTCCCCGGCCGTTCCCCCGGCCGTTCCGTGATGCCACTCCCGGACGCCCTCAGATCCCGTGCGAGCAATCACGGATCGGGAACTCGTCTGGTTCGGTCCAACGTGGAGGTAACCTACCGTCTGACGACACAAGGTGGCCAGCCCGCAGAATGATTGAGCCGAAGCCCGAGCCGGGGACTCCCCAGGCGCCGTACGCGTCGGCGTTCGAACGCTACGCGGCGGAGGTCAAGGACAGGCTTGTAGCTGCCGTGTTGGTCTATGCGCCCTTGGCCGTTGCGTTCGCCTTCGGACGTGAGGGCCTGGGTTTCGCCCTTGCAGGCGGGGGCCTCCTTTTTGCCTTCGCGCACGAACTTGTTGGCACAGCGCTGTGGGGTCAAACGCTTGGCAAGAAGGTGCAGAGGATCAGGGTCGTCCGTATCGCGGATGGTGAGGTGCCGGGCTTCGCGTGCGCGATTCGGCGCTTGGGGTGGGAGCAGATCGTGATTCCGATCGGCGTGCTGTTCCGGAGCGACCACCGAGGCTTTCATGACAGGCGCGCGGGGACTGCGGTGATCCGAGTGGCTCGGCGGCAGAGGTCGACCTGAGTTCAGAAGGTAAGCGCGCGCTGTCTAAGTTCGCCCCTAACGACTTGGCGCGTCAGCGGCGCCGCGAAGCGGCGTCCGTTGCACGCGCGAGTGAAGCCGCGCTACTCGCGCCCGCTCGCTCATGAAGCACCTCCGGGGCGATGTCCGCTCCATTGGGCCAGGTGATCGCGCCCGCCTCGAGGAAGAAACGCCTGAAGGTCTCAGGATCGCGCAAAGGCTCGAAGACCGCACCTGTGAGCCAGTCCTCGAAGTCAACCACCGCTTCAAGCCCGTCACTGAAACGCGAGACGGATCCGGAATCCGTCCACATACTGGCCTGCGTCACCAGCGGAAGGGGCTTCATCGCCATCATCCTACTGGAGACGACTTGGGAGCTCAGCCGCGAGGATTCGCCTCCTCGATGCGATCCTACGCCGTCTCGCGACGGCGAGGGCTCGTCGGCTGCAGCCCCGAATTCTACGGCGAGGACTCGCCGGACCGGTCGATGTTCCGCCTCCTTGTCCGCCACGGCCGCTTCGCCTCTATGAGGATGCGGCTGGCCGTCGCGTGGTAGCTACCCTCGCGCTCGATCTGCTCATGGGCTCGAAGCTGATCGCGATAGGCAGACACCGAGAAGCTAGGCACGATCCACACCACCAAACGCAGGACGTACACCACGCGATCCGATATCGAACAACGACGTTCTAGGCCGCTCATGACGCAGGTCGTTCACGACAAGCCCAGCGGCTTCCACCGACCGGCGAAGCACCTGCGGATCCCGCTGCGATCCCCCGGGCTGTGGTCCCATCAGGTACATAGCAAGATCACCCAGGCTGTACGGCCCGACTTGCTGCGACAAGTACGAGCCGCCCGAGCGCAGCACTCTCGCGATCTCGCGCCAAGGCGTCGTGATGGGATGGCGACTTACCTGTAACCGCGAGTTACACGGCTTCTTGCGACCTCGACGGCATGCTTCGCTAAGGGTAGATTGACGTGTCCCTACCCATCATGCCGCGCTATCCAGACTCCGTAGGTCGTGGCGAGCAAAGCGACTAGCCCGCCAAAGATGAGCCCGCCCGGGGAGCTGTAGGACCATCGAGTGCACCCCACCAAAGTGCATATCCCCTCAGGGTTGCACTGGTTGGCGCACGGATTGGTGAATGCAAGGGCGACCAACACCGCGACGGCCCAGCCGCCCCAGACCACCTTCCGCGCCTGAGGTTTCAACTGGAGTTCCCCTTCGTGTCGTCCGCCCAAAAACTTGGCGCGTCAGCGGCGCCGCGAAGCGGCGTCCGTTGCACGCGCGAGTTAAGCGGCTCCCACTTCAACGATCTCCCCTTCACTCCGCGGCGTGGGAACGGGCAGCCCCTCCTCGCGCAGCCCTTGGATGTGAAGCTCGATCGCCTCTCGGATGAGCTGGAGCGCTTCCTCCCGCGTCTCCCCGGCGGCTACGCAACCCGGAAGGTCCGGGACGTGCGCGCCCCGGCTGTTGTCCCCGTGCTCCAGGATCACCGTATACCGCATGCTCATCTCACCGTTTCAGCTGGGCCTGCTTCATGATCGAGTTCAGTGTACCTCTGGGAATCTCCGTGCTGCGCTTGCCGGCCACCGTTACCAGGCCAGGCTTCGAAGAGTGCTTGTATTGGCGATGGCTGCCCTTCGTTCACACCAGACGCCAGCCATCCTCCTCAAGCAGTCGGATGACCTAGGAGCCTTTCGCGCACGGACCATATCCCTGGGGCGGGACAAGGCTCCGACGCCACGGCGGTCCGCTTAGCTCGATGAAGAACATCACGCAAGCGACCTCGCTTCTCAAGGGGGATCAGTCGATCCGAGCGGAGCTCACCGCGGACCGACTTGGTCAGATCATCGCGCTCGATCGCCAGCTTCGTCAGCTCGAGAA